>ERZ1034486.222-NODE-222-length-16164-cov-4.480291_pt1 | contig 16164 bp, 10 predicted proteins | sample MGYA00520683_ERZ1034486 | MGnify/ENA primary metagenome ERZ1034486 (study PRJEB33760, sample SAMEA4777685) | hypersaline lake metagenome | biome: hypersaline environment; feature: brines | place: Spain | collected 2012-08 | depth 0 m ...
GGGTGCGAGTCTGTCTCGGCACGGACCCTCGCGCTGCCGTTCTACGGCTCGATGACCCGCGCGGACGTGGACCGCGTGGCCCACGCGCTTCGCAACTTTCTGTCTTCACACTCCTGAGAGTCCTCCCTCATTGCCCCTCTGATGCCGTGACGTTCCGTGCTGTGACGTTCCGTGCCGCGAAGCGGGCCCTGGACGTCGTTCTCGGGGGCGCCCTGTTGCTGGTGTGTGCGCCCCTTCTCGGGGCCGTGGCCGCGGCAGTGCGCGTGCGGATGGGCACGCCTGTGCTCTTCCGGCAGTCGCGCATCGGGAAACGCGAAGCCGCCTTCGTGCTTCTAAAGTTCCGTACGATGCGTCCCGGCCCCGCGACCGACGCGAAGCGGCTTACGCCGTTGGGCCGGTGGCTGCGCCGCACGAGCCTCGATGAGCTTCCGTCCCTCCTCAACGTTCTGCGGGGCGACATGAGCCTCGTGGGACCGCGCCCGCTGCTGGCGCGATACGTCCCGCACTACACCGACGAGGAACGCCTCCGCCACCGGGTGCGCCCGGGCCTTACGGGGTGGGCCCAAGTTCACGGGCGCAACAGACTGGGCTGGGACGCGCGCCTCGCCCACGACGTATGGTACGTGCGGCATCGATCCCTCGCGCTCGATCTGTACATCCTTTGGGAAACCCTCCGCATTGTGCTCACGGGCCAAGGCGTTGTGGAGGCCCCGGCGACAACGCAGCGCGATCTGGACGAGCAACGCAGCGACTAGCGGCCTTGTCTCCTCGTACGCCCCCCATGCCTCCGCGTCCCAGCATTTCCATTCGGCGGCCCGTCCCCGCAGAGGCCCCGGCCACCGCGGCGCTTCTTCGGGACGCAGTGCCGGCCTCGGTACGCCCCCTAACAATTTTTGGACAGTCCGGCGTGGCCGAGTGGATCGCCTGGTCGATTCGGTCGGGGTCGGGCCCCTCGGCCTTCCTCGTTGCTACTGCCGGCGACGCCCTCTGCGCCGCCGCCGAGTGGCGCCACCACGGCTGCGCCCTGTTTCTGAACCGCATTGCGGTGGCTCCCGCCTACCGGCGGCGCGGCGTAGCGACGCACCTTCTCCGGGCCGGGCTCGATGCGTTTGACGCAGGCGCCCGCGTTGCACTGGATGTCTTTCGGGGCGCCCGCGTGGCCCGGCGCTGGTACAAGCGCCTCGGCTTTCGGAAGAGCGGGCGGCGGAAGTGGATTGTGGGCCCGCTGGGCGCGGGAACCGATCTTTCGAGCCGCCCCGCCCCGCACGACAGCGTGCCAACCGTTCGTCTCCGCAACCGAGCGGACGCGCAGGCGCAACACGAGCGCTTCGGGTTCTCGACGCTGCGGTTCGTAGTCGAGGGGGCCTCCGGCGCGACCGATCACGAGGTGGGACGCCTGGGCAACAACTACTTCCGCATCACGAGCCCCGAGACGGTCCGGACCCGCCCGCTCCGAGCAGCCCTCCTGGCCCTGAACCCGTCCCGCTCGCTGCTCTACCTCTCCCCAGTGTCTTCCTCGAAGGTGCCGCCGCGCCTTCGGGAGCAGGCCAGCTGCCGGGCCGACTCGCTCCGCCTGACGGCCTCAAGGCCGGCCCTCCACGACGCCCTTTCGACGTCCTCTTCCGACGCATGAACACCGCGTTCCTCTCCCCCAGCGACGGGCAGTGGGCGGACGTCTTAGAGACGGTCCGGCACGACGTGTATCACCGCCCCGCGTACGTACGCGCCTCGGCGGAGCACGAGGGCGGGACGCCGGTCGCCTTCTACGCCGAGGATGCTTCGGGCCTCCTGCTGGCCCCCTTGCTGTTGCGTGCCATTCCTGAAACGGAGCGAATCGACGCGACCAGTCCCTACGGATACCCCGCCCCCCTCTGGACCGCCGCCGACCCCACCCCACACTGGGCCGCGTTCCTCCACGCTGCACAGGCGCGGGGCCTGGTCAGCGTATTTGTGCGGCTGCATCCTTTTCTGCCCATCCCCGCCCCGTCCTGCTTTCCGGACGGACGTGCGGCTGTGGTGAAGCACGGCCCCACGGTATGGATCGACTGCGCGCGTTCGCCGGAAACCATGTGGGCGAACACCCGCTCCGGACACCAGAGCGATCTCCGGCGGCTCCAGCGCGAAGGGTACTACGTTGAGGTCAGCGGCGAGGCAGCCCCGGTGGATGCTCTCCTCCCCGAATTTGTTGCCCTGTACCGCGAGACGATGGACCGCGTCGGTGCCAGTCCGTTTTACGACTTTTCGGACGCCTACTTTCGGGCCTGGGCCCACTCGCTCCGCCCCTACTGCCGGATTGCCGTCGTCCGCTCTGAACGCGGAGCGGCCGCGGCGGCGGGACTGTTCACGGAGGTGGACGGCTGGATGCAGTACCACCTCTCCGGAACGGCCGCGGCTCATCGCCCGCTCGCCCCGGCAAAGCTTATGCTCCATGCGGTGCGTGTGCGCGCCCACCACGGTCCCTGCACGCGGCTGCACCTCGGCGGCGGAGTGGGGGCCGATACGGATTCCCTCTTCGACTTCAAGGCTGGCTTCTCCCCCACCCGTGCGTCCTTTTCCTCGCTGCGGATCGTGTGCGACCCGGATGCCTACCGCGCCCTCCGTCCAGAGGCGCCCCCTCCTGGAGAGGGCTTTTTTCCTGCCTACCGCTCCCAGACGTGAGCCTCGCGCCTCCTCTCCGTTCGCCCCCCTGCCGTGAAAATCGTCGTGTTCCTCCAGTACTACCACACGCCGGACTGCCCCACCGCGGCACGGCCCTACGCACTGGCGAGGCGGCTGGGACAGGACCACGACGTGACGGTGGTGACCACCCGGGCCTGGGAGGCAAAGCGGCAGGCGCACCGGTTTCCGTGGGCCCCGCCGGGCGTGAAGCTTGTGCGCTTCGACGTGCCCTACAACAACGCGATGTCGGCGCCAGAACGCCTGGCGGCCTTTCTCCGGTACGCCGCCCGTGCCCTCCGGTACGGCCTGCGGATGTCGCGGCCTGACCTTGTTCTCGGGTCGTCGACGCCCCTCACGGCCGCCGCGGCCGCAGGAACGGTGGCGCGCCTTCGCGGCATCCCGTGGGTCTTTGAGGTGCGCGACCTCTGGCCCGCCTTCCCGATTCAGATGGGCGCGGTGCCCAGCTCCGGGCTGCACCGCCTCCTGCGATGGGGAGAGGCGGCGCTGTATCGACGCGCGACGCGGGTGGTAACGCTCTCGTCCGACATGGAGCAGCACGTTCGGGTGCGGGCACCCGGTGCCTCTGTCACAACGATCGAGTACGGAACCGACCCGGCGCTCGCCGACCGCTCCAACAGCGAACGGCGCTCCGAACTTAAGGATCGCTTCGGCCTGGACCGTCGGTTCCTCGTTCTCTACGCCGGATCGTTCGGGCGGGCCAACGCACTTCCCACGCTGCTCCATGCCGCCCGGCGCCTGGCCGCCCGGCGCTCCGACGTGCTGGTGGCCTTCGCCGGCGATGGATACCACGCCCCTGCCGTGCAGCGAGCCGCCCGGGAGCACAGCGCGATCCGTCGCCTCCCCCCACTTCCGTACCCCGATACGCTGGCCCTCTTCGCCTGCGCCGACGTCTCGCTCGTTTCCTTCATCGACCGGCCCGTGCTGGCGTCAAACTCCCCCTGCAAATTCTTCGACAGCCTCGCGGCCGGCACCCCCGTCGTGGTAACGAACCCTGGCTGGACGAAGCGGTTTGTGGAGCGGCACGGCTGCGGGTGGTTCGTTCCGCCCGAATCCCCGAAACGTCTCGCCACGTGCCTCCAGGCGGCACTCGCTTCGCCCGAGGCCCTGAACGCGAAGGGCCGTGTGGCCCGTCGGGTGAGCCACGCCCGTTTCGACCGGACGTCGCTCATGGACCGGTATGCGCGCTTGATCAGACGCGCCGGCACTGCCCCCCCTGGCGGCCCCGACGCCTTCCGGTAAGGCGGATCTGTTCTGGCCCCCCGCGCTTCCACCAACGTCGCGATTCATGCCCCCTTCCACCGCAGAGCCCTCCGCCCTCTGGCCCCACCTCCGGAGCCGGCTGCCGCTTCTCCTGGCCTTGCCAGACGTGCTCATTCTGTACGGGGGGCTTCTCCTGGGCCATCGCATCCGCCTGGGAGAGTGGGTATGGCTCCGCACCACGGAGTGGGGCACGGCGTCGATCCTTGTCCTGTGCGCCTACGGAGCGGCCCTCGTCGCGAGCGGCGTGTATCGGCTCTCTCCGCGGCTCATGCACCTGTCGGCATTCATGCGGGTGGGCCTGTGGCTGGTGGGCGCGTGGGGGATTTCCATTCCGCTGACCTACGCCGCCGGCCCGAGCGGCAGCGTCCCTCACGGCGTGATGGCCGTGCTTGGGCTTGTGGCCCTCGTGGGCGTTCTGGGCCTGCGCGCCGTCACCCGACGCCTTCTGGAGGCCACCGCCGATTCCCCCAATGCCCCGTCTCCGGGTCGCCCCTCCCCCTCCGTGCGCCTCAAGGACCTTGTGGCGCGCCCGCCCTCGCCTGTAGACCGCTCGGCCCTGCGCGACGCGCTCGCGGACCGCACGGTGCTGGTTACCGGGGCCGGTGGCTCCATCGGGGCGGAACTGAGTCGCCAACTGGCAGCACTGACGCCCTTCCAGCTCGCGCTGGTCGACGTGAGCGAGCACAACCTGTACCGCCTCGAAACGGCCCTCCACGCCGAAGGGCACAGCAGCCCGGAGTTTTGCATTGCCGACGTGCGCGACGCCTCCCTCATGGAGGGCCTGTTCCGACGGCTTCGTCCCGACGTGGTGCTCCACGCCGCGGCCTACAAGCACGTCCCCCTCATGGAGCGCCATCCGGCCGAGGCCTTCCGCACGAACACCCTGGCCACTGCGCGCCTGCTTCGCCTCTGCGAAGAGCACCGCGTGGACCGCTTCGTGTTCGTGTCGACCGACAAGGCGGTGCGCCCCGCCAGCGTGATGGGGAGCACGAAGCAATTGTCGGAGTGGTACGTGCGCACCGCCGAGACTCCGCCCCACTGCACCACCGTGCGTTTTGGCAACGTGTTCGGGACGCAGGGCAGCGTCGTGCCCCGGTTCGAGGAAAAGCTCGCGGCGGGCGAGCCGGTGCCTGTTACGCACCCGGACATGGAGCGCTACTTCATGAGTCCGGAGGAGGCCTGCGGGCTCATCCTGCAAACGCTTTTGCTCAAGACCTATCCCACGTACATTTTCCGCATGGGGGAGCCCCTCAAGATTCAGTGGCTGGCTGAGCGGTTGGTGGAGCACTGGTATCCGCACGTAGACCCGGAGACAATGATCGAGTACGTGGGCCGCCGGCCCGGCGAGAAACTGAGCGAAGACTTGGTGCGGGAGAACGAGACGGTTCACGACACCGACCACCCCAGCATTCTCGGCCTCGATGCCCCCGTGCCACACGCCCGGGCCCGACTGCACGCGCACCTCCGGCGCCTTCAGGCCGCCTCTGCGCCGGGCCACGCGTCGCGCGAGCAACTGCGCACGCTGCTGCTGAGCACCACTCCCGACGACGTCGAGGCCGTTGAGGCCTCGTCCTCCGACCGCTCTTCTTTCGACCCCTAGGGGCGGGCTCGCCACAGCACTGAAGAGCAGCGGACGGCAAAGCAGTTCCGTCCAGAACGCCCCCTGCTGCCAGGGGATCTGCACGCGCTGACGGGGCCCGGCGTTTGCCCGGCATCGGCCGGAACCTTTCGCTCGCTGCACGCGATCATTCTACCGCCGGGAACAGCCGACCTCCGCCTGCCCCGTTCGTTCTCTCCCATTCCGTCCCCGCTCCCGGACGGACTGCCTCTGCCCCCTCATGCTGCCTTTTCCCCGTGCATTCTGGGCCGTTTTCGCGTGCGTCCTGGTGCTCTTCCCGCCCCGACTTGCCCCGGCGCAGCCCGATTCCTACGACGCCTCGTGGTACGTCCCCAACGCACCTCACCTCAAAATTAACGTTGCCCACGACGGCGTCTACCGCGTCTCGGCCAGCACCCTCCAGGCGGCCCTCCCGAACGGCACCCGCCTGTCGGACATTGCCCCGGAGACGCTCCGGCTGATTGAGAACGGCACGGAGGTGCCCATCGAGATACAGGGTGCCGCGGACGGCACGCTCGACCCCACCGACACGATCACGTTCGTGGGCCGCCGCAACCGCGGGGGCGACGAAGTGTGGGCCTACAACGGCAATGCGTCCGCCCAGAGCAGCACGGCCCGGAGCCTCTACAGCGACACGACGCACTACTGGATGACGTGGGGCGGGGCCTCCGGCCTCCGCTACGAGCCCACCTCCGCCGCGTCCACCGCCCCCACCACGGCCCTTCCCGATACCGCCCACATCGAGCAGGACCAGCACTACTACTTTGGGCGGCCCGGGCGAACCGGCAATCCGCTCTACACCCGCTCGGAAGGCTACTACTGGCGCCGCTTCCGCCACAACGACACCGAGCCCCTCTCGGCAACCTACACACTCCCGGTGGGGCGCCGCACGGCCTCCGGCGACAGCCTGCACCTCTCGCTCCGGTTCGACGCCGAGACCAATGCCTCGTGCCACCGCGTTGAGGTGGAGGGCGAGTTGCTGCAGCCCGACGGTCCCCGCGCCTTCGAGTCGCTGCAGACCCGCGAGTGGGAAGACTTGAATCGCGTTACGGTGGAGGCCACGGTGGCCCAGAACCGGATTCCGGACACGGGCCTGCCCCTGCGCATAACGTCGTACAACAGCGGATTTGCGAACGCAAACTGCCCCGATCCGACCAGCACGCCCAACTACGTGTTGTTTGACTGGGCGGAAGCAGTGTACAGGCGCAGCCTGGCGGCCCGAGACAACCAGCAGCGCCTCTCCGTGCCTGCGGCGGGAGCACGCACCATGGCCCTCACCGGCCATACCGGCGACTCGGTGCGCGTCTACAATCCGGCCGACGGCCACCGGTACGCCGCCCCCGTCGACGGCGACACTGCGTCCGTCTCGGTAGCCCCCGCCGCGGGCCCCACGACGCTCTGGGCCGTGGGCGGCAGCGGCTACGAGCGTCCCGCCTCCGTCGAGCCCGACGCCCCGAGCAACTGGTCGACCCCAACCGCCCACGGGGCCGACTACGTGCTCCTCACCACCGAGGCCCTGCTCCCCGCGGCCCAGCAACTGGCGGCCCACCGGCGGTCGCACGACGGCTACGCGGTGGAAGTGGCCCTCGTCCAAAATGTGTTCGACGAGTTCGACTACGGGCGCCCCACGCCCATTGCCATCCGGCGCTTCGTGCGGGCGACGCAGGACTGGAGCCCCGCCCCCCGCTTCCTCTCCATCTTTGCCGACGCGCAGTATCCCATCCGCGACGGCTCGGTCGACACCGCCTTTCCCCCATGGAGCGTGCCCTCGTTCGGCTACGCCCCGTCGGACGGCTGGTTTGCCATGCAGAGCAACGGGCCCGACGACTGGTCGGAGCTGCTGGCCGTAGGCCGCATCCCGGTCCGCTCCGTGGCGCAGGGCGAGCTCTTCGTCGAGAAGCTGATAAACTACGAAACGGCCCCCCTGGCGCAGTGGCAAAAGCGAATGCTCCTCCTCGCCGGCGGCACGAACGAGGGCGAGCAGGACCAACTCCAGTTCTATTCCAACCGCTGGGGCGAAATCGCGGCGGACACGGTGGCCAACATCGACGGCGACCCGGTGCCGGTCCACACTGGAGCGGACACGCTTCAGTACTACAAAAAAGTGAACGACGCCCTCGACGCCAGCTTTCAGGACTCCCTCGCCGTGGACCTCCAAGAAGGCGCCGGGTGGCTCAATTATTTTGGCCATTCGGCCGCTCAGACCTGGGAGATTGTGACGGACCCGCCGGCCGAGTGGCAAAACGCCGGCCGCCTCCCCATCGCTGTCTCGCTGGGCTGCCGCACCGGCTCGTTCGCGGGCGGGCGGTTTGAGGAAAAAGGCGCGCCGTCCCTCGGGGAGCAGATTGTGGTGGGCTCCGTGCGTCCCGACGGCACCCCGCGCGACGGCGCCCTCAACGGCGGCATTGCGCACTTCGGCGAGTCGGCCCTCGGCAACCTCATCCCGTCGGCCCGCATCAACAACGCCTTGGTGGAGCGTGTCTTCGTGGACACCATGCGCGTGCTCGGGACAGCCCTCCAGGAGGCCAAGGCCGAGATCGACGCCAACTTTGGGAGCAGCGACTTCTACGTGAAGCACCTCCTGCAGTACGGCCTCATCGGCGACCCGGCCACGCGCATCGCCCTGCCCACGCGCCCCGACTTCCACGTCGCGCCCAGCCTCCTCTCCACCGCTCCCACCACGCCGGTGCCCTCCGACGAACTCACCGTGGAGGTGCGCCTTCAGAACCGCGGCCTCATTCCGTCCGACAGCGTCACGGCTCGCCTTACCTGGGAGCAGCCGAACGGCCGCGTGGCCCGGCGCACCCGGCGCCTGGACCGCTTCCGGCGCACACGGACGCTTTCGTTCTCGTTCGATCTCGACGAGCGGGCCGTTGGCACCAATACGTTCCGCGTGGAGGTAGACCTGGACGACGCCTACGCGGAGGCCAACGAAGCCAACAACACGGCCGAGCGCACCCAGGTGGTGTTCGACACCGGCGTGTCCCTCCTCCGCCCGTTCGACTACGGCACGGTCGCCTCCGACCGCCCGGCGCTCGCGTTTACTGTCTCCGGGCAACGCACCGACCAGGTCCCCGTCGTCTTGCAGCTCGACACGGTGCCCGACTTTTCCTCGCCGGCCCGGCAGGAGGTGCGGCGCGAAGTGAGCGGGCTGCGGGGCACGTGGCAGCCCTCCTCCCTTGAGCCCAACCAGACCTATTACTGGCGCGCCCGCCTGGCCGGAACCGACGCAGGCGCCTGGCGCTCGGCCCGCTTTACGGTCGATCCGGCCCGCCCGGAGGGGGCATGGCTCCAGCAGGGTCGCTTTTTTGCCGCTAACACAAACCGCCAACTCCAACGGGCCGACCGCTCCTGGGCCTTCGAGACCTACTCGCGCAATGTGCTGACTTCCTCGGAGCGTGGAGGCGGCTCCGAGGAGGACGGGTTTACGATCAACGGCACGGCGGACTATGAGTACCTGAAGTTTGGGTTTGGCGTGCTCGTCATGGACGGCCGCACGGGAGCGGTGAGGGCCAGCGAATCGTTTCCGACCTACGACCTTGCGCCCGCCTCGGAGGACTACCTCCGCGAGCGGGGCGCGTACATCGGCGACCAGCAGGAGGCCATCAATGCGCTCGCCACCTTTCTCGACCAGGTGCCGCAGAGCGGCGATTACGTCTTCGTCCGCACCCGGCACCTGGCCCGCGAGAGCGGCGCCTCGATCCCGGAAGCGGTGACGTCGCTGTTTCAGGAACTGGGGTCGGCCGCCATCGACACCCTCACCTACAATCACGTCTGGGCCATGGCGGCCCGCACGGGCGCGCCGGACGAAACCGTAGAGCGCGTCTCGCCGCCGTCGGAGGCCGGCGACGTTAGCGAGGTTCGGCTCGAATCGGAGCCGCGCTTTTCGTACGGCGCCGGCACCACCCTCTCGCCCCGCATCGGCCCGGCACGCGCGTGGTCGTCGCTCCAGTGGGACGGGCGCGTGGAGGCGGAGGACGCGATCCGTCTCGATGTGCTCGCCGCCGACTCGACCGTGCTCCTCGAAGGCCTCCGCGGCCCATCTGGAGAACAGTCTCTCGCCTCGATCGATGCGCAGGCACATCCCTACCTGCACCTCCGCGCCACCCTTGCCGACTCGGCGCGCCGCACCGCGCCGGAGCTTGCGAACTGGCGCGTGTCGTACACGGGCGTTCCCGAGATTGTCCTCGACCCGTCCGGCCTCAATGCCCTCCCCGATACGCTCCGGCAGGGCGAGAGGGCCTCGGCGCCTCTCCCCGTCGTCAACTTTGGCCCCGTTGAGAGCCCCCCTGTGCGGGTGCGCGCTACGATCCAGGACGCGTCGAACACAACCACGCCCCTTCTGACGGACACCCTCTCGGCCCTCGCTCCCAATGGGGGACGCGACACGACCTCGCTCACGTTTTCCAGCGCGCAATTTCCGGGCGGCAACGTGCTTACGGCCGAGGCCTCCTCGGACGCGCCCCCGGAGCGCCTCCCGAGCAACAACACCCGCGTGCGGAATCTTTTCGTAAACCGGGACGAGACGCCGCCCACCATCCGCGTGCTGGCCAACGGGCGCGAGCTGCCCACCACGCCGGACGGCGTCGGGCTACAGGCGCCCCAACTTCCGTTTGTCTCAACCCAGCCCACCCTCGAGATCCAGGTCCGCGACGACAATCCGTACCGCACCCTCAACGACACGAGCCAGGTGAACGTATTCTTGAAAGACGGCCTGCCGGAGCGCGATCCGGCCCCCGTGTCGCCCTTTCGGCGCATCCCCTTCGCCGGCGACGCCTTGGAGTTTATGCCCCCGGACTCGGGCCGTGCCGACCCGGCGCGGGTGCTCTACCAGCCCGACCTGCCGGCGCGCGACTCCACGTACACCCTGAAGGTGGTGGCCGAAGACGCCCAGGGGAACCAAATGGAGCCGTACCAGGGCAGCTTCCGCGTGCAGCAGGACCAGGTGATTGACGATGTGTACCCGTACCCGAATCCCATGCGCACGCACACGATGTTCGCGTTCCGGGTAAAGGGGGGCAAAACCGAAGCGCTCGGCGACTTCACGCTGCGCATCTACACCCTGTCCGGACGGCTCGTGCGCCAGCTGGAGGAGCGCGACCTGGAGGCGCCGCTGCGCGTGGGCTGGAATACGCTGCGCTGGAACGGACGCGACCAGGACGGAGACCGGGTGGCCAGCGGCGTGTACCTGTACCGGGTGCGCATCGAGGGGGACGATGCAACGTTTCGCGGCGACGTGGAAAAGATCAGTGTCATCCGGTAGGGGCCGGAAACGGCCCGCGCCCTTCTGCGGCGCCATGCGTTGCAACGCCTGCCGCCCGTGCTCACTCACGCCCCCTTCCCGCCCTGTGAACGCCCCGCCCGCCCCTCGTCCCCACCTTGCCTTTTTCGTTCCCACCCTTGCTGGAGGCGGCGCCGAGCGCGTCGTCGTCACGCTGGCAAATGCCTTCACCGACGCGGGGCACACCGTTGATCTACTCCTCACCTCCCGTCGCGGCCCACTGTCGGACCGGGTGTCCCCGCGGGTGTCCGTCGTCGACTTCGGGCGTCAACGGACGTGGCACACAGTTCCGGCCCTGGTGCGAACGCTCCGCCGCCGACAGCCCGACGTGCTGGTGTCGGCGCTGTTTGGCGCCACGGTGGCCGCCTACGGCGCCACATCCTGGATGCACGCCCGGGGCGAGCGCGTCCCGCCCCTCTGCGCAACCGTCCACGCCCCCCTCCCCCGAACCGACGCCCAGGGCCTGCGCGCCCGCCTGCAGGTCCGTGCCGCCCACCACGCCCTCCGCCGCGCAGACCGCGTCGTTGCCGTCTCCGCACGTGTGGCCCGCGACCTTTCCACCCACGCCGGGCGGAGCCGAGACCGGATCGACGTCATCCACAACCCGATCGACGTCGACGCCGTGCAGGCGGGCGCACAGGCCCCGTCGCCCCACGACTGGTTTCGGGACGACGTGCCAGTCATCGTCTCGGCCGGGCGCTTGCACGTTCAAAAAGCCCACCGAATCCTGCTCCGTGCCCTCGCTCGCCTCCGCGAGCAGCGTCCTGTGCGCGCGCTTCTTTTGGGGGATGGCCCCGAACAAGAGCGCCTGGAGGCCCAGAGCCGACGGCTAGGAATTTTTGCCGACACCTCCTTTCTTGGTTTTGTGGACAACCCGTACGCTTTCATGGCGCGGGCGGACGCGCTCGCCCTGCCCTCGGCCGCAGAGGCGTTCGGGAATGTGGCGGTGGAGGCCCTGGCGTGCGGAACACCCGTGGTGGCCACTGCCTCCTCCGGCGGCCCCGTCGAAATCCTGCGCACGGACAGCGCGGCGTACGGGGCCCTCGTTCCCCCCCACGACCCGCCCGCCCTGGCCGAAGCCTTGGCCGCGGCGATCGATCAACCGGCAGACCCACAACGGCTACGGCGGCGCGCTCGGGACTTCGACGTGGCCGTGGCCGTAGATCGCTACCGCGCCTTGTTCGCGCAGCTCGCTCGCGGCGCCTCACTGCTGGCCTGAGGCGCCCTCGGTGCCGTTTCCCTTCCTTCTCGTCCCCATGGAGATTGCGTACATCGTCTCGCAGTACCCGGCGCGAAGCGAAACCTTCGTCGCCCGTGAGATGGAACAGCTGCGTGCCCTGGGCAACCGCCTGATGATTGCTCCGCTGCGGTGGAGCGATACCGGCGCGGGCATTCGAGTAGAGGGGGCGGACGTGCTCGGGCTCGCGTGGAACCCGCTCAGCTGGATCGCGGGGCTCGTGTGGGCCTCCGTCCGCCGCCCGCACCACGTCGCCCAGATGGGACGAGACGTCTGCAAAGCCCCCTTGTTTTCGGATTTGTGGTGGCGCCTTCTCGTCCTCAGTCTGGTCTCGCTCGCCCTTGCCCGCGACCTGGAGGATCGTTCAGTCGACCACCTTCGTGCCCACTTTCTGGACACCGAAGCCATTGCGGCGCTTTGGATCGGCCGTCTGTTGGGTCTTCCGTTCAGCACGACCGTCCACACCCTAAACACGCGGTTCCCTGTTCCCCTCCTGCGGCGCGTTGTCCGGGCCGCCTCCTTTTGCGCGGCCATCAGCCGGGAGACGCAGAACAAGGCGACGCAGATGGCCGGAGGCCGCACGCCAGTCGTCGGGATCCGCAACGGCGTGTCCATGCCGCCGCCCGCCCAGCCGCGCACGGCCCCGCTCGCCCCGCCCTCCTGGCGACTCTTGGCCGTGGGCCGCCTCGTGGAGAAAAAGGGATTCGACACGCTTCTTCGCGCCTGCGCATGCCTCCGCAACTGGGGGCGGCCGTTTCGCTGCTCCATCATTGGCGACGGCCCGCGGCGAGGCCGGCTTCGGGCGCAGGCCCGGCGGCTTGGAATCGAACGCCGCGTCACGTTTCACGGGGGGCAGCCAAACGGCGCGGTGTACCGCGCGCTCTACCGCCACGACGTGCTCGTGGCCCCGAGCCGCCCCTCCCCCAACGGCGACCGCGACGGGCTGCCCACCGTCCTCATCGAGGCCCTGTCCTGCGGAGTGCCGGCCGTGGCGTCCGCGTTCGCGGCCATTCCAGAGCTGGTGAGGGAGGGGCAAACAGGACGGCTGGTCCCTCCAAACGCGCCGGTGGCCCTGGCCCGCACCCTCCGCCGACTCTTCGACCGACCGCAGCACGCGCTTCGCATGGGCCGGCAGGGACGCGAAGAAGTTCGACGTCGCTTCCAAATCGAACGCGAGGTCCGCACCCTCCACGACTGGATCCGCACCACCGCCCCCTCCCCAACACCGGGCGCCCCTCCGCACCAGGACGAGCCTTGACCGGACGCCGGGCGCACGCCTGCCCCGTCCCTTCTACTCGGGCACCTCCCATCGTCTCCGCCGCACTCATGCCTCCCCGTGCCTCGACCCCTCTCCGCGATGCGGTTGTTATTTGCACGCGAAACCGCCCCGCAGAGCTCGCGCGCACCCTCCAGAGCGTCGCGCGGCAGTCCGGTGCGCACCACCGACGCGTCGTGGTGGTGGACGGAAGCGATCACGACGATGCGGAGCGCACGGCCGCGGTCGTTCGGCGCTGGAACGACGCCCCAGTGCCCTTTCACCACCACCGTTACTCCGGGCCCCCAGCGGGCACACGGCAGCGCAACGCAGGCGTCGACCTGCTGCCGGACTCGGTCGACGTGGTGCACTTTCTCGACGACGACATGACCCTGCAGGCCGGGTACTTCGAGGCGCTCTGTGACGCCCTGGCGGACCATCCGTCGCTTCTCGGGGTCGGCGGGATCATTCTAGACTCCACAGAGGACTCTCCTCGCCCCTCCGTCTCGTGGGCGCATCGGATGTTTCTTCTACGGACGGACCGGCCCAGCCGCGTGCTCTCCTCCGGCCACACCACAATTGCCTGGCCCCTGCCGGGACGCCCCCTCCAGCCCGCCGAGTGGCTCGCCACGGGCGCGTCCAGCTACCGGGCTTCCGTCTTCAGCGCGCACCGCTTCGACCCCGCCGTCGCGGGCCCCTCTCCCCGACTCGAAGACCTCGACTTTTCGTTTCGGGTGGCCCAGGACGGCCCCCTGGCCGTTGTTTCTCGCGCCCGGTGCGTCCACCGCGGCGCCTCCCGGAACGCACGCGGAATGCCTGCGACGGCCCGGGAGCGGGTCGTGCGGCGGTACTGGTTCGTCCGAAAGAACATGGACTCTCCCCGCAACCGCCTCGCGTACTGGTGGAGCCTCGTGGGGCAGGTCGTTGCCCTCACGGTCTCTTCCCACCCAGGCAGCACCGAGGCGCTCCGCGGCCTGCTCCGCGGCCTGCGCACGGTCCTGCGCCGCGACCATCCGCTGCTGCGCCCGTGATCCCGGCGTACGCCGCTTCACTTCTTCCCCGTCCAGCCCCTATGTTGAAAGGTCCCCATACGCCTTCGCTGACCCTTCCCTCACGAGCTTGCTCTCCGCAATGAAGTACGCCGTCATCATGGCCGGGGGCATCGGCACGCGCTTCTGGCCCGCCAGCCGCAAGGAGCACCCCAAGCAATTTCTCGACGTCTTTGGCGACGGGACGCTCATCCAGAACACCGTGGCCCGCCTCCAGGGCCTTGTGCCGCCCGAGCGCTGCCTGGTGGTCACCCACGAGCGCTACGTGGAGAAGACGAAGAAGCAGCTCCCGGCGGTGCCCGACGCCAACATTCTCGCCGAGCCCATCAGCCGCAACACCGCCCCCTGCATTGCCTACGCCGCCACGACGCTCGCCCAGCGCGACCCCGACGCCACGATGGCGGTCCTGCCGGCCGACCACGTGATTGGGAACGTCGAGCAGTTCCACAAAACGCTCGACGTGGCGTTTGAGACGGCCCGCACCCGCGAGGCGCTGGTGACCATCGGCATCGAGCCCACCTACCCGGCCACCGGCTACGGCTACATCCAGTACGATGGTGCCGCAGACGACACTGCCCTCCAGGCCTATCCCGTGCGCACCTTCGCCGAGAAGCCGGACCCGTCTACCGCCGAGCGCTTTATCGACGCGGGCGACTTTCTGTGGAACAGCGGCATGTTCATCTGGCGCGCCGATACGATTCTCGACCAGATCGAGACGCACCTGCCGGAGGCCCACGCGGCCTTCGCGCCGGTTCGTGCGGCCGACGGGGACGTGGCCCCGGAGACGCTTACGGACGCCTTTCGCGACAGCCCGCACATCTCCATCGACTACGGCGTGATGGAGCAGGCGGACACGGTGTACGTGGTGCCCGGCACCTTCGACTGGAACGACGTGGGCGACTGGCGCGCCGTCTACGACCTCAGCGAGAAGGACGAGCACGGCAACGTGATCGAGGGCGACGTGATCATGCAGGACTCCAGCCGGTGCTACGTGCAGACCGAAGACCGCCTCGTGGTTCTCGTGGGCATCCACGACCAGGTGGTGGTGGACACCGGCGATGCGGTGCTGGTTTGCGACCGCGAAAATGCCCAGCAGGTGAAGCAGGTCGTCGAATACCTCCACGCCCACCAGTTTGAGGAGTACGTCTGATTGCGACAGCGGTCGGCGGACGGCGGACCCCGGCAGAGCGTGTCGCACGGCGGTCCGCGGTCTACGGTCGGCCGTTAACGCGCGGAAGCTCTCACCCGTCGACTCCGATCCTCCCCCGCCGATCAGACGTACTGGTGAAGGTATTCCATCACGGCGCCGGGGCCGCTGAGATGTGCACCGGCCCGGGTGTCGCCCGCCCCAACCTTGATGGTGACCGTCTCCCGCCCCATGGCCTGGAGGGCCTCAAACGCATCCTCGTCCGTCACGTCATCGCCGAGGTACACCGGCACACACTCGGGGTGCCGGTCTGCAATGCGGCGCACCGCGGTGCCTTTCGTAAGGCCCTGCGGCCGCAGCTCCACCACCTTCTTTCCCCAGAGGGCATCGAGCGCGTCCGGCAGGTCGGCCAGCCACTCGCGAAGACGGGCCCGGGCCGCCGCCGCGTCCGCCGCCGCCCGGTAGTGCACCGCAAACGACTGCTCCTTCGCCTCCACCTCCAGCCCCTCCATGGCAGGGACCGACTGGCGGAAGCGTCGGAGCGCAGCGGCGGCGTCCTCCGGGATCAGGGTGGTCGTCTCTCGCCCCACCACGCCCTCCTGCGCCCCGTGCAGGCCGATGGCCTTGTAGGGCCGGTC
>ERZ1034486.225-NODE-225-length-16043-cov-6.015949_pt1 | contig 16043 bp, 19 predicted proteins | sample MGYA00520683_ERZ1034486 | MGnify/ENA primary metagenome ERZ1034486 (study PRJEB33760, sample SAMEA4777685) | hypersaline lake metagenome | biome: hypersaline environment; feature: brines | place: Spain | collected 2012-08 | depth 0 m ...
ATATCGGATTCAGCCCAAGCTACGTTCGAAAGAACCCCTTTCGAACCGCTGGCAGGGGGTTCCGGACAGAACGTAACTCTGACTCCCAGTATGGGAGAGGAGTAACGGCGGCTTGGCCCTGCCAGGAGTCTGGTCATGCGACCAGGCTGCGAACCTGAAACTCCCACCCAAGCGGTGCCGTGCCGTGGGAATCCCACCCGACGGGGTGGGAGGAGGTCAAACGTCAGTTACCCACCCCCACTCGTAGGCAGAAGCTCGCTCCTCGGTACAGACCGACGTGACTCAATCTATATACAAACAACACGTAAACGAGGAGGTATGGCCGACGACGAACCAGACGCCCCGGAGGGACTCAGAGACCGACAGACGACGGGCGAGGACCGCGTGCGGATGGTCGCCAGACAGCTATCGGAGCCGCGGACGGCAAACTGGATCGCCGCCGAGGCGGACTGGTCACACGGGCCGACGAGTCGCGTGCTCGACCGACTCGCCGAAGACGGGGTGCTCCACCGCGACGACAGCGGAACACACACCACCTACTACCCCGACACGCGCCGGCAGGCGATGCAGGAGGCGATGCGACTCCGAGACGGCGAGCACACTGTCGAGGAACTGACCGGCCGCCTCACCGAAATGGAATCACAGATTCGCGAGTGGGAAGACCGGTTCGGGGTCGACTCGCCGAACCAACTCCGCGGGACACTCGCCGAGGCGGGTGTCGGTGCCGACGAGGAGGATCGGCGGCGGGAGATCGCCCGCGAGTGGGAGCGTCTCCAGCGACGCATTGAGATCGTCGGGTTCGCCGTCCGCGAGTGGGAGTTTCTCGCGCCGACGACCGGGACTCACGAGGCCAGTTGACAATCAGAACAGTGAGGAGAACTCCAGAACGGCCTCTCACACCCTATTTTCACAGCAGTCGGGTACAGGGCTCGACTACTCTGGGAGCTTCCCAATATCGTAGAACATGAGCGTAGTGTCTGCTCCGCGCTCACTGTTGGGGGATGCCTTGACGAACCCGTACTTCTGGTAAAACTCTGTCACGTCGTCGTGAGAGTGGAGAATGACGACCCGAAACGGTGTGTCTGACTCTATCGTGTCCGCGAGGATGTGGTTCACGAGATACTCTCCGAGCCCGCGCCCCTCGAACTCCAGATCGACAGCGAGATGACCCAACAGTCTGGCAGGCATATCGAACGGACCATCGTACAGTTCGTCCGCGTGGCGTGTCTTCTGCTCGTCGTAGTCGCTACTCTCCATCGAGCTTGGAGACAGACAGAAGAACGCGGCAAACTCACCGTCGAAGTACACTAGCTTCGTCCGTCCGAGTCGGTTTCGACGGTAGTTCGCAACCTGTTCTGTGTTAATGAAGTTGTTGAACCACTGCTTTCCACAGTCGAATCCAGAGATAGATTCGCCCAGTTCGTACGGCCGGATCTCGATGCGGTGGTTGAGCTTCCCGAAATTCGAGTCCATTACCAGCAGCCACGTGGCTACTTTCTAAAAATGTGACTAACTATTTCGGCTGATCGCTTCGCGGTGTCTGGCAATTTCGTCTTCCATCTTTTCGGGCGGCTCGAACTCGTCCACCCGCTCACGGAAGGCAGCGAACTCCTCCGCACTGAGAGACGGAACGGGTCGTGGGTACGCCATTGTACTCAATTCTGTGTTGATGATTGGTAAAAGTTTGTATCCGAAGTCGGGCTCTCGTTCAGATGCGCTACCCGTTCACCACTACTACACTCCCGGCCGAATCTGTTCGCCACTGAACTCCCACACGCACTACGAGCAGTAATCGAGTTCGTCACACCTGCCACCACTGCCACGTATCACCGATCAAACCACTAGTACAACCCAACATTCAATTACCTCGCTACCTGTAGTTGCCTCTACGAAGCGCGGGACGCGGCCTGAAAATGGCCGGGCGTGCGACCACACGCCCGACCGCGCTTCGCCAGAGACGAAGCATGCTCAACCAACCAGCCGGCGGTATTCAACGTTCCGCCACGTCTGCGGTACCGACCAATCACCACTCTGTCGTTCACACGGAGGCCGACCGATGAGTCGCGCCTCCGAGACCGACGAGCCGCGCAGTGATGCTCACGACGCGGGACGCGACGACACCAGCGACACCCACGACGACACCGCGAGCGACACCACCTACGTCGGCGTCAGCGTCGGCGTCGACACCCTGCTCACGGCCGCCCCGGCGGCGGCGACACCCGGAACCACACTCGTCGTCGACGGCGCGCACGTCCAGACGCGCCACGAGATTCTCACCGAAGCGACACGCGCACTGCAGGGAGCCAACTTCGAGACGACCACGAGCCAGGCGCAGTTGTTCGCGGCGATGTGGCACCAACTCCGCCCGCAGGTGTACGAGATCGCGGCGCGTGTGGTGCGGTACACGCGACAGTTCCAGTCACCCGAACTCGTCCTCGCCGAGCCGGACGCGGCGACGGCCGCGTCGCTGTGGCGGTGGCGCGCCGAGCCGGACGAGTTGGCGTGGCTCCCCGCGGCGCTCCGGCAGGTGATCGCCGAGCGCGCCCGCGAGGCCGGGGTGGTCGTGACGTGTGTCGACCGCGACGCGGCGAGTGAGGTGTGTCACCACTGCGGCGCGGCAGGCGATCTCAACAGCGAGACGGGGACGTTCGTCTGTGAACACGACACGTGTCCCGTGGGGCAGATGACTCGCGAGCGGAACGCGGCGGTGCGACTCGCGCGACGCCGGCGATCGATGGAGCGAGACGCGAATCCCGCGGAGTAGCACCACCCTCGCGAGGGTCGACTCACTCCTCCCACTCGTCGACGAGCAGGCCGTAATCGTGCATATCCACTCGGTCGCCGTCGAGCACGCGCGCCGCACGACGGGTGCCCTCGTGGGTGAACCCCAGCGACTCCAACACCCCAATCGAGGGGTCGTTGGGCGCGTCGACCGTCGCCTCGATCCGGTGGAGAGCGAGCGTGTCGAACGCGTACGACAACACCCGCCCGACCGCCTCCGTCGCGTAGCCGTGACCCTGCGCCGCGGGGACGAGCCAGTAGCCCACCGTCGCGCTGGAACGCCGGTAGTCCACGTCCGTCAGTGACACCATCCCGGCGCGACGGGTCACCTCGGGGTCGTCTGCAGACTCCGTGTCAGTCCCGTCCGCCTCCGGAACACGGACGAGGAAGTCCACACGGCCGTCAGCGTTCGCCTCCTCGCGGAGAAATTCCGCGACAGTCGCGCGGTCGCGGGGAAGCGGGGTGAACCCAGTCCGCCAGAGCCGTTCGTCGACGCTGGCGCGGTGGACGAACGCCGCGTCCGCCTCGCTCGGTGCGTGGAGTTCGACGCGGTCGCCGCGGAGAAACGGGGGTGCGTCTGGCACACCCACACTGGACGGGCAACCGTCGTGTGGCTTATGCCGGCGTGTGAATCGTTCGACAACTCGGTCGCGAGTAGCCGATTCGCGGCGTTCGCACCCGATGCGTGGTGATTAATACCCGTCCGTCCGTCACACCGAGTATGAGTGCCTTCGAGGAGATGGAGGAGGACGGCGTCGTCTGGATGAACGGCGAGTACGTCGACTGGGAAGACGCGACCACCCACGTCATGACCCACGCGCTCCACTACGGCACCGGCGTGTTCGAGGGCGTGCGGGCGTACGACACCGAGAAGGGAACCGCCGTCTTCCGGTGGGACGAACACCTCGAACGGCTCTACGAGTCGACGAAGCCGTACGATCTCGACATCGACCACGACCCCGCCGAGCTGACGGAGGCGGCGTTGGAGGTCGTCCGGCGCAACGATCTCCAGAGCGCGTACATCCGGCCGATCGCCTACTACGGCTACGACTCGCTTGGCGTTTCGCCGGACGACTGCCCGACGGACGTGGTGGTCGGCGCGTGGCCGTGGGGCGCGTATCTGGGCGAGGACGCACTGGAGAACGGCGTCGAGGTGATGGTCTCCTCGTGGCGGAAACACGCCTCCAGTCAGATCCCGACGAACGCGAAGACGACGGGGCTGTACGTCAATTCCATGCTCGCGGGCGAGGAGGCCCGCCGGAACGGCTACACGGAGGCGATCGTGCTCAACAAGGAGGGGAACGTCGCCGAGGGCCCCGGCGAGAACATCTTCCTCGTGCGCGACGGGGAGCTGTTCACCCCCGGGCTCTCGGAGTCGATCCTCGGTGGGATCACCCGCGACACGCTGATCACGCTCGCGGAGGAACGCGGCTACGCCGTCAACGACGATGTCTCCATCTCGCGGGGTGAGCTTCACACCGCCGACGAACTGTTCTTCACCGGCTCCGCCGCCGAGGTGACGCCGATCCGGCAGGTGGACAACGTCGAGATCGGCAACGGCGGCCGCGGCCCTGTCACCGAGGAACTCCAGAACGCCTTCTTCGATCTCGTCGAACGCCGCACGGACGAACACGACGAGTGGTTCACCTACGTCGAGTAGTCGTGCCCGCGTAGCAGACGACTCGTCTCTCCCCGGCCGATCTTCTTTACGCGACGACCGATCTTCTTCACGCGACGACCGACCTTCTTCGCGCGACGGCCGATCTTCTTCATGACCATCGACTTTCTTTCCACGACAGTCGGGCGACCAGCCGTGCCGCTCGCCGCAACCCCTGTCCCACTCGACACGACTCCCGTCTCACCCGCGACGACACCCGAAATTTCGACGACTGTCGACCCCGACTCGTCGTCGAACTTACTACCACACGGATCGCCGCCGCGCCCGCCGTGTGCGTGGTGTCCCACGCCGTGGGAGTCGCTATCGTGGCGCGAGCGCCGCCGAACAGCCGAATCTGCGGCTTGTCCCCGTGTGAATTGGTACCGTGTACGCGAGAGACTCAAGTGTCGGGGGCCCCTCTCTCTGGTATGGAGGTGACGACGTGATCCAGCCTATCGAGCTTCTGTGTTCGACGTGTGCCGAGTGTCGTGGTGGAACGACCCGCCGCGGGCTCGGGCAGACGTGGACCGACGGCCGCGTCGTCACGGCGCGCTGACTCGCGTCGCGCGCCGAGCGGTTCGCCGACACGCGTTCCCGTCGACTCCAGCACCGTATTCGACCGACAACCACGAGACACGATGTACCAACACAACGTTCACGCAGACGAGCCGTACCGTACCGAGCCGACACTGACCGCCGCCGCCGTCGCCGCCGCACTGCCGGTGGTCGTCCTGCTGGCGGTCGCGTACCCGACCGCCGCCGTGGGTGTCCTCGCCGGCTTCGCGCTGGCGAGTGCCTACACACGGCTGTGACGGATCGTGACTCCGGGGCTATCCTCCCGCCGACTGACCGAGCGAGCGATCTGTTCTCGTCGTCCCCGTCGTAGCGGGCGTGTCTGCCGCCGCACTCGCGAGCGTGCCGACCGAACCGTCTGACGGAGACCCACACCTACTTGCCCGTGACAACCCGACAGGCTGGTGAGAATGTGCGGACGCTACTCACTGCACACTGACCCTGCGACGCTCACCGACCGGTTCGGCGTCGGCTTCGATGAGTTTCAGCCGCAGTACAACTGTGCCCCCGGTCAGGAACTGCCGGTGGTGACGGATGGCGGCGTCGAACGGATGGAGTGGGGGTTCACCCCGTCGTGGGCCGACGAGTCGTTCGACCTGATCAACGCCCGGGCAGAGACGGTCGCGGAGAAACGGTCGTTCGCGGACGCCTACGAGTCACGCCGGTGTCTCGTCCCCGCGACGGGGTTCTACGAGTGGGCAGACCGCGGCGAGGGGAAACGGCCGTACCGTGTCGCGTTCGAGGACGACCGGCCGTTCGCGATGGCGGGAATCCACGAACGGTGGCGCCCCGCGACCCGGCAGGCGGGGCTCGGTGAGTTCGGCGCCGACGGCGAGACCGACGACGAGCCGCGGGAGACGTTCGCCGTGTTGACGACGGCACCCAACGACCTGATCGCCGACCTCCACGACCGGATGGCGGTGATCATCCCGCCAGAACGAGAGAGCGACTGGCTCGCCGGCGACGACGACGAGACGTTGTTCGAACCGTACGACGACGCAGAGATGCACGCCTACCCGGTGTCGACGGCTGTCAACAGCCCCGCGAACGACGAGCCCTCGTTACTCGACCGCGTCGAGACTGCCTGACCTGCGCGGCGAGGGCCGTCAGTCCGCGTTCAGCTCTGCGGTCGCCTCTTGGGCCTCACGCACGGTGTCGAGCGCGTCGTCGATCACCATCTCGAACATCTCGTTGGAGGCGCTGATCGTGTCCATCTCGTCGGAGATCTCGGCGATGTTGTCGGCGGACTCCCCGACCATCGAGGCAACCTCTTCGGCGGAGGCGGCCTGTTCGTCTGTCGCCCGCGACACTTCCTCGACGCCGTCGGACGCCTCCTGGGTGGCCTCAGCGATCTCTTCGAGCGTGTCGATCATCTCGTCGACCCGTTGGGTGGCGTCGCGGATCTCGTCGCTGGCCTCCTGAAGGTTCGCCACCGTCTCCTCGGTGTCGGACTTGATCGAGTTTACTGTCGTCTCGATGTCGCCAGTACGGGCCTTCGTCGACTCCGCCAGCTCCTTCACCTCGTCGGCGACGACTGCGAACCCGTCGCCGGCCTCACCCGCCCGCGCGGCCTCGATGGAGGCGTTCAACGCGATGATGTTCGTCTGGTCGGCGATGTCGTTGATCACGTCCACGACCCCGTCGATCTCGTCGACCTGACTCTCCAGTTCGCCGACATCGTCGACGACCGACTCGTGTTTGGTCTCGACCGTCTCGATCCGGTCGACCGTCGTCTCCGCCATCTCCACCCCTTCGACGGCCAGCCGTTCGGCGCGGTCGGCCTGTTCGTTCACCCGACTTGTCGAGGAGGCGATCTCTTCGGTCGTCGCCGACAGGCTGTCGACCTCGCCGCGAACCGTTCCAATCGCGTCCGACTGGTCCGCGAGAATGTCGTTGACCGTCCCGATCCGGTCGGACATGTCCCGCGCCGACAGCTGGAGATCCTCGATCGAGTCACCCAGCCCCTCAAAGTTGAAGTCGAAGTCCGTCTGCCCGTCCTCTTCCTCGTCGGCCGCATCTTTATTATCGGCTCTGTCTCCTTCGTCGGCCGCGCCCCCCTCACCTGCGTCCGTCTCGTCGCCCTGTGGGCCAGAGTCGCCGTCGGCCTCCTGGAGCCCCGCCGGTTCTTCGGCGGCGCCGTCCGTCCGACCCTGCGCGACGATCGGCCGTTTCAGGCTCTCGCGGGTCGTCCGGACAGCGGCCGCGAGACTGTCCTCCAGCTCGGCGGCCGTCTCCGAGTCGACATCTGCGTCCGCGAGCGTCTCCGAGACGATACCCTCCAGCAGTGCGGCGTGGAGTTCCACGTAGTCGACGAGACTCCCTCCAGCCCGGCGCACGCGCTCCCACGCGTCGTCGTATGCGGGGGAGTCGGTCACGTACGGTGACGCGACCGCCGAAGCGAGCGCACGCTCGTCCCCACCGGCGAACCCGTGACCCTCGTCCGACAGTGCCCGGACGACCGCCGGCAGCCGGTCTGCCTCCGTCCGCTCAACCGCCGGCTCGACACTGTGCAACGACTCGGCGTGTTCCGAACGGGGGAACGGCGACCGTTCGGCCGCGGCCACCACTCCATCCGGTCGCGTACTCTCGGACATTTGTCGTGTGAGTCGGTTCGACTACTAGGACAAAAAACGTCCGGCGAAAATTTTCAGATTCGGTAACGCCACCATCTGAACGGTAGGCAGGTCGGTCGGTGGACGCCAGTCAGCTCGGGCCGCCGCCGGCCGCCACGCTGACGGGTGCGACGCCACCGGGCGGTGAGGCGGTCGATCCGCGCCGGGTCGCAGAGCGTGTGCTCGACGGTCTACACGGCCCACGTCTGTCGGCCGTCGTTGACCCTGGTGACGGCGTGGCGGTCGGTGTCACCGACGTGATACACGCGACCCCCGACGACACACTGCTTTCTGCGCTGGTCGACCGTCGTCCCGACCCCGACGCCGTCTCCGTCGTGCTCGGCCGGTTCGCCCCGTTGGCGGGGAACTACGACCGTCGAGGTCAGCCGCGTTGACGGCGTGCCGGTCCGGGTCGCCGAGGCGGTCGCGGCCGCCGACTCCCCGGCGTCGTTGTACGAGTCGATGCCGGACGGCTACGACCCCGGCGCACAACGGGCGTTCGTGCTCGCCCGCCTGCTGTGCGACCACGACGTGTGGGTGACCGACGGCAACGACGCACTCGACGCGGGTGACGACGTGCTCGTCGTTCCGGACGCGCTGAACACGTTGCTCACTGTGGGGTGAGCGGTCGTCGTCGCGCGGTTCGACCGTGTCGACCAGACGGTTGAGCGGCTACGTGCGTATTTCGAAGAACAGATCGCTGCCGCAGAGTGAACACACACCGAGAGCAGACGGCTACCCCTCGTCGTCGTGGTGACCGTTCGTCGGCGTCCCGTCGGGATCGACACCGTCGACCCACTGGAACTCCGTCTCGTCGTTTGCTCGGCCCTCTCCCGAGGTGGCGGCGTCGCTCCCGTTGTGGTGTGGCTCGCGGCGTTCGTCTCCACGGGCTGTCTCTGCGTGCTCTCCGGGCTCCTCGTCGCCCGCGGCGGGCGCCCGGCTCGGGCCGACACGCTCTCCGCCGGCCGCGGCACGCCGTGCACGCTCCCGTGCGGCGCGGCGTCGCTCGGACAGGGCGTTGTCGAGTCGGTCAAGCAACGACACTCGGAGCTCCTCGGCCTGCTCGGGCCCCACGTCGTAGACGACCGCACCGCCGCCGGCGGAACTGGCTGTGTCGGCCGTGACGCTCGCGAGGGTCCACCGTCGTTGGAAGATCGTTCGGCTGACCAACACCGTCTGGAGCCGGAACACCGGGACGATCCGGGTCCGGCGTCGCCAGAACCCCTCGCGGGTGACCAACGACCACTCCGTCTCGTGGTAGCCGCGGTGGCGCCACTTCAGCCGGGCCGCCAACGGGGTCAGCGGCGCGACCAGTGCCGGGAGCCCCGCCGCGGCCGTCGGGAGGCCCGTCAGCCGGCTCGCACCGAACAGACCGACACACACCAACCCCAGGCCGATCAGATACCGTCGGACGTAGCGACTCCGCGCTCGCTCTGCCGGCTGTTGGAACGCGGGGTCTGCGACCGGTGCCGTCTCCGCCGCCGTCGGTTCGTCCGCGTTCGAGTCGGCGAACCCGTCGCTCGCGTCCGCGTCGGTGAACCCGTCGCTCGCGTCTGGACCGCTCAGCTCTTCACTCGCCTCGTAGCGGCCGGTGTCGTCGCTGGCGGCCAACACGTCACGCGCCAGTTCGAGCACGTCACCACGGACGCCCAACGGGACGGTCGTCTCCGACCCGCCGTCGCCGCCGGACCCGGCCGCGTAGCCGGCAGTCTCGACCGCGAGCGCGGCGTACCCCAGCTGTCGCATCAACACGTTCTCCCCGAGCCGGACGGTCTGGACTTTCCCGAGCGGGATCGTCCCGGAGTACCGGCCGACCAGCCCGCGCTCGTAGCGGAGTTCGTCGCCCGTCCGCTCCAGCCGGAAGCCGTAGTACTGGAGATACGTCAGGACGACACTCACCAGCCACACCGCCAGGAGGTACGCCGCGACCAGCGCCACGGCGCCGAGCGCCAGCGTCGTCGGATCGAGACGCGCCAACTCCCGCAGTCCGGCCCGGAGGTCGATCCCGACGAACTGGAGCGCGCGGACGACGAGATCCTCCCCGCCCAACGGGATGCCGACGAACGGGATCGCGAACGCCCCCGGCCGGAAGGAGACGGCGCTCAACACCCGGAGCTCGTGGTTGGAGATCTCGTAGACGACCTCGGTGTCGTCGACTCGCGCGCCGGGGTTGGCGTCACCGACGCCGTTCGCGGCGGGAGCGTCACCCACGGCAGAGCCACCACTCCCGGACGGGGCGGTGGCGCCGTCGCCCGTCGCGTCGCTCGCTTCGTCGGTCGTGTCACCCGCCGACCCCTCACGACGGCGACGCGCCTCCGGCCCGGCCTGTCGTTGGAGTCGGTCGGCCTCGTCGGGGTCGACGGCGTCCAACGTCGCCTCGGTGCTGGAGCCGCCGGCGGTTTCGAACCGGACGACCGCCAGCCCGAGCGCACGCTTCAGCGCCGGGCGGCTCACGTCGACGTTCTGAACTCGTTCCAACGGAATCTCCCGCCGCTGTCGGCCGACGACGCCGCTGGTCACCAACAGCTCCTCCTCGCTCAGCTCGTAGCTGAACCGATAGTAGTAGCCGACCTGGTAGCCGGCACCCAACAGGAACCCCAGCGGCGCAAGCAGCAGGGCGACCGAGAAGGGGAGCACACTCGCCTCGTTGGCGAGGAAGAATCCGCCGAACAGGCCCAGCGAGCCGAGTTGGAGCCCGCCCTGTGCGGCGTCGACCGCGGCCGAGCGTGGGTGGAGTCTGCGCATAAAGGGTCAAACCGCGTCGTAGTCGCTGTCGGCTGCCAGTTCCCGGAGCCGTTCCCGCAGTTCCGTCGCGCGGTCCGGCGTCAGTCCAGGGACGGTGATGTCCGCCCCGCGGGAGCCAGCGGTGTAGACGACGACACTTGCGAGCCCGACCGCCCGCTCGACGGGCCCGCGCCGGGTGTCGACGTGTTGGACACGGACGAACGGCACCGACGACACCCGGCGCGTGAGCACCCCGCGAACGAGATACAACGAGTCGTCACGCACCTCGTACCCCCACACTCGGTAGCGGAGCACCGCGAACACCACACCCATCAGTCCGACGAGGGTCGCGAGCCCGGCGAACAACACCAACGGCGACGGGCCGACCGGGAGCCGAACCCCGAAGGCGTCGCCGGCGACGCCGAACCCCGCGAGGAATCCGGCCGAGACCAGTGTGCTCGCGATCCACACCAGTCGCACCCGGGGGTGGAGCGTCTGTAGTTGCACACCATTACGTAGACGCGCCGGACTCGTAAGCGGTTCGATGGCTGGAGAACGGAACCGCCTCAAGCAGACGTTCGTGTCGACCACGGCCGGACGCGTCTCGGTGGGCGGGAGACGCGTCCGGTCCGGGCGTGACCGGCCCAGAGGGGGGGTCTGGTCGGCCCGGTCACCACGGTGGTGGCCACGACGGCAAGACGGGGGTGTGATTCACCGCCGGCCACATCTCATCAGACGAGTGGGAGGGTGAAAAACGACTCGCCGATTCCAACGAGACAGGACGACGACCAACACACTGACCTGACGGCCGTGGGTACGGTCGGGTGTGATTCCACTCCGTAACGTCGTTGCGATTGTCGCAGCGGTCGGTCTCGGCGGTGTGGTTGTCTTCTTCGAGGGCGCGGCGACCGAGGCGGCACTGGCCGCGACCGTCACGGTCGCAGCCGTCGAGATCTGTCTCCGGCCGAACGTCCGTGAACGGCTCTACGGGAGGGAGGGAACGCTCATGGGTCGTGGCGGCGTCGTGTTCGTGTTCACGATGAGTCTGATCGAGACCATCGACGCCCCGTGGTACGTCTACGCGGCCGTGATGCTCGCAATGTTCGGAACGTTGGGTGTGGGGTTCGAGAACGGACTCGTCGCCGCAGACCGCAGCGACGAGGAGTCGTGAGCGGGGAGTCAGACGCGGCGGCTACTCGCCGTCCGTCTCCTCAGTCGCCGCGCGGACACGGCCCGCCTGCCGTTCCAGTTCGGCGGCGAGTTCTTCAGCTTCGTCGGGGTCGAGGTGGACACGTTCGGCGTGGGCCGGAAGTCCGGTCTCCGTGTGGTCCGCCTCCACCTCCAACCGGATCTCGTCGGGGTCGCGCCGGCCGGCGGTGACGTTGACGACGCCGAACGACTCCACGTCGGCCGCAGAGTGGTCACCGTCCGTGCCGTCGGCACGGCGTTTCAGCGTCGTCACCGACGCCATGTCCATCGTGGTGTAGGCGTTCACCCGGAGCAGTCGGTCCGGCATCCCTCAGTCGTCGCTCTCGACGGGGTAGTCGTCGGAGGCGACCGGCGCCGGCCCGTCGTCCATGTCGTCTTCCTCGGCGTACGGGTACCAGGTCAGCTTCGTGTTGTGCATGTACGGGTCCGTGTAGCTGGTCTCCTCGGGCTCGATCAACTCCGCGAGCGTCTCCTCGTCGCGGTTCTCCACGAACTCCCGGAAGCTCTCGCCGTCCTCACGGACCTCCGCGAAGTTCGCGAGCAGGTTCTCGATGGCGCCGGGCACCTCGTCTGCGGGCACGCGCTGTGCGACCCAGTCGGCGAACCGTGGGTCCTCACCCAGCCCGCCGCCCAGTCCGATGTCGAGCGCCTCGACGGCCTCGCCGTTCTTCCGGGTCTTCATCCCGCGGAGGCTCACGTCGGCGATCTGCGGCTGAGCACACGACGCCGTACACCCCGAGAGGTGGATGTGGAACTCCTCGATCCCGTCGGGCAGGTCGACGTTCCCTTTGAGCCAGCGAGCGAACCGGACCTGCCGGTTTTTCGTCTCGACGATCGACAGCGAGCAGAACTCCGTCCCCGTACAGGCGATGGAGCCACGCTCGAACGGGCTCGGGTCCGGGGCGTAGTCGTCCAACAACGGCTCCGCGAGGAACGCGTCGAGTTCCGACTCCGGCACGTCCGTCACGATGACGTTCTGTCGCTGGGTGAGTCGCACCTCGCCGCTACCGTAGTCGTCGGCTAGCTCGGCCAGCTCCAGACAGTCGGCGGCACCCATCCGACCGACCATCACGTTCAGCCCGACGTAGAAGTTGTCGTCACCCTGCGGGTGGACACCGATGTGGTCGTGGTCCCCGCCGGGATACTGAGCGGCGACCCCGCCGTCGGCGGCCGCACCGTCCGCGTGGTCGTGGCTGCCGGCGGCCGGCCCGGTGCCGGCGTTGTACGTGTACTGGTCGCGCAGGTCCTCACCCGCCCGTTCGAGTTCGAAGTCGACGAACTCCTCTTGGAGCGTCTCGCGCACCTCCTGTGCGCCCCACTCGTCGACGAGGAACTTCATCCGGGCGTTGTAGCGGTTCTCCCGGTCGCCGTACTCCCGGAACAACGCCGACAGCCCACCCGACACCGCCTCGGCCTGGTCGGGCTCGACGAACACGTCCAGCCCGCGGGCGAGCCGCGGCTCGTTGCGCGCGAGCCCACCGCCGACACGGACGTTGAACCCCATCCGGCCGTTCTTCTCTGCGGGTTCGAGCGCGAGGTCGTTGATGTCACCCTGGCCACACCCCTCCCGGCAGCCGGTAACGGACACCTTCCACTTGCGCGGGAGGTTCGAATGGTCCTCGTCGCCTTTGAACGTCTCGTTGAGGTTCTCCGCGACCGGTAGGGCGTCGACGACTTCGTTGGCGTCCTTCCCGGCGACGGGACAGCCGACGATGTTGCGCCAGGAGTCACCACACGCCTGTTGGGTGGTCAGCCCGTTCGACTCCAGCTTGTCGAACACCTCGGGCACGTCCTCCAACCGAATCCAGTGGAGTTGGATCGACTGGCGGGTGGTGAAGTCGGCGTAGGCGGCACCGAACTCCGGGTTCTCTGCGGGGCCGCGGGCGTACTCGTCGGCGACCTCGCCGACGACCTCCAACTGCCCCGGCTCCAACACGCCGTTGGGCGTGCCGATCCGCATCATGAAGTAGCTCTCCTGGCCGGCGCGCTGGTGGTACAACCCCCACCACTTGAACCGCTCGAACCAGGCGTCGTGTTCGTCGTCCGGGATCGACTCCCACCCCTCCTCGGCGAACTCCATCAGGTGATCGCGGATCTCCTGTCCGTACACCTCGGACTTCCACTCCTCCACATCGGTTGGCATACAGAGGCCCACGGGCGGACCCTCCTAAAGCCGATAGCCCCAACTAATCGTTACAGGTTCTCCGACGAGCCGGATCTTGTTGCCGGTTGTTCGGTCGCACCGCGCGACCCGGCGCCGGCGGCGGGCGCGGAGTTGGCGAGCTTGTGGAAGACGCCGCGTTCGCCGTCTGTCCGGCGGGGTGTGTCCGTGTCGACCAGCCGGCCCACTGGGAGCCAGTCGGTCGGGCCCTCCTCGTTGCAGACGATGCAGGTGCCGTACGCACGCACCTCCACGGTGCGGCCGTCGACGCCGGTTCCGGTGAACCCTTCGACGACGAAGTCGGCCTGTTCACACTCACAGAAACCGCTGAGCCGCCACAGTTCGCCGACGCCGACGGCGCGGCTGTCCGACACGGAGAGCCACGCACCGTCGTCCAACACGCGGAGTGGCGCCGTCACAGCTCACACAACGGTGCTCCCGGCTCTTTAGCTGTCCGGTGGCTGCAAGCGACGGTGCGAGCGGTGACACGTCACGACCCCGGTTTTCGACTGCCGTCGGTGGGTTCACCCGCCGAAACGCGGTCCCGAAAACCAGCAACTGTTGCTGGTTACGGGTTGTTACGGCCAGATTCCGCGTCGCCCGTGGCTTGATACTCGTCGGGGTTCTGGGGGTCGTCTGTGAACGAGACACCGACAGAGCACACGTCCGCAGACGTTGCCCCGGAGCTGTTCGAACCGGGAGAACAAGGGGATTTGGGACAGTGAGCGAGACACACGCCGACGAGACCCCGGCTGGGGGTGCCGACGCGGACTCCGAAATCGACACTGTGCCCGACGCCGATGTCGACACCGCGCCCGACGCAGATGTCGACGCCGGAGTCGACGAGAGTATCGACACGGACGAGACGACCACCGACACAGACGAGACGACGGCGGAACGCGAAGACAGCCACCTCGATGGGGTCGACGCCGGCTGTGGCTGTGCCGAGGTCTGGGAAACGTTGTCGGAACAACGCGAGGAGTGACCCGCGGCTCGTGGCCCGTCGAACAGATTGACGGAGACGGACGGCTGATACAGTTAGCCATCACACAAAATTTGATCACGTGGCTTATCATGCCCCGGAAGATATATTTTAACCCGACATATGTAGTAAGGCAGCATGAGGCTCTCGGGACAGACGAGAGATCACGGGTTCGTGACACCGGGGTCGTTCGTCGCAGTCGGCGTGGCGACGGCCGCGTACTGTCTGGTCGAACTCGCGACAGTCGCGACGGCGGCAGTGCCGGCGACAGTGCCGTTGCTCGGCGTGACGGCGGCCACACACGTCGCGGTGGGCTACTGGCTCTCGACGGACGCGTTTACACCGACTGCGGTCTGGCAGGTGGGTGTCGGCGCCGCGGCCGCCGGGGCGGTGGCAGTGACGACCGCGGCTGTCGTCGTCCCGCCGTTGCTCGGAGGGGTGCCGCCGTTCGAGACCACGTTGTTTCTGTTGGTCGCGACCGGCACGAACGGCGCGCTGGTCGGGGTGGTGGCGACGGCGTTGTGGCTCCCGTCTGTGCCGGTCGGTCGGACGGACGGACAGACGTTCCTGCCGGAGGCGGTCGGCGACGGGGGGTGGGTCGCCCGCGAACCGGCCGGGTCCCGGGAACGGCTCGTCACGCTCCACTCGTTGGTCAGACACAACGTCCGCAACCGGGTGAACGTGATCGGCGGCCGGCTGGAACTGTTGTTGGCCGAACTCGACGACGAGGCGGTCGAGGCCGTCGACGACACACACGAGACGGCTATCGACGGCCAACTGCAGGCGATCACGGAGCTGCTGTCGGATGTCCAACTTGCGGTCGAGGCGCTCGGCGAGGACCGTGAGTGGGAGCCGGTGGCGTTGGCGTCGGTCGCCACCGAACAGGCGACCGTGGCCGAACAGAGTCACGACGGGCTGTCGGTCGAGGTGGCCGTCGACCCACAGCTGCGAGTCCGTGCCGACGAACTGCTGTCGGCGGTCGTCGAGAATCTGTTGTCGAACGCTGTCCACCACCACGACCGCGAGACGGCGTCCGTCGTCATCACGGCCGAGCGAGACGAGGAGTGGGTTCGGCTCCGCGTCGCCGACGACGGGCCGGGGATTGACGACCGCCGGAAACAACGGGTGTTCGAGCCGGAGGTCGGGGAAGGAAGCGGGATGGGGCTGTATCTGGTGGAGACGCTCGTCGACCAGTACGGCGGAGACGTGCGGCTCGCCGACAACGAGCCGCGTGGCACTGTCGTCGAGTTGACGCTCCCGCGGGCGGTCGAGTAGTTCGTGCAGTAGCTCGTTTGACCTCCTCCCACCCCGTCGGGTGGGATTCCCACGGCACGGCACCGCTTG
>ERZ1034486.226-NODE-226-length-15967-cov-37.694319_pt1 | contig 15967 bp, 17 predicted proteins | sample MGYA00520683_ERZ1034486 | MGnify/ENA primary metagenome ERZ1034486 (study PRJEB33760, sample SAMEA4777685) | hypersaline lake metagenome | biome: hypersaline environment; feature: brines | place: Spain | collected 2012-08 | depth 0 m ...
CCTCGGCGTCCGGGTAGCCGCCGGGTCTGACGTCGTCGACGCGGTCGAGTCGCTCGCGCATCAGCTTCAGCTTCTGTCGATAGGGCTCGTCGGGGTACCGCGTCCTCGCCTCCTCGACAACCGTCGGGAAGCGCTCGGCGTCCTCGGCCAGCGAGTCCCGAAGCGGGCCGGTCGTCGCGTAGCGGTCCCCGTCGTGGCTCAACACCGCGGAGAGTCGTTTACACTCCTCTCGGTACTTCTCGACGGCGACCGCGCGCTGTCGCTCCAGCGTCTCGTCGGTGACCTCCGGGGTGACGAACGGATTTCCGTCGCGGTCGGAGCCGGCCCACGACCGGAACTCGAACAACTTCGGGCATTCGACGTCCTCGTACTCACTCGAGATGGTTTCTTCGAACTCCTCGTAGGCGCTGCCGACGACGTCGAAGAGGGTGTTCTCGAGGTACCACCCGACGTTTCGGGCCTCGTCTTCTGGCTCGGGGCGACGCTGTCGCACCTGGCGGGTCCCCCAGAGACTCGTCACCTCGGCGCTCACGTCGCGCCAGCGGGCCTGCCGCTCGCGGTCGGTGAGCCGCTGCTCGTCGAGCGCCTCCATGAGGTTCGCGATCGACCGAAGTTTCGCTTTGACCGTCGCCCGCCGCGCCTCGGTCGGGTGCGCGGTGAACGTCGGTTCGATGAGGACGTCCTCGAGCAGCGCCTCCAGCTCGTCTGCTTCGACCCCCTCCTCGGCGAAGGTGGCGATCGTCTCCGCGAAGGAGTCGTGGATCGCACCCGCAGACTCGGCGTTTCGGACCGCACGAACCCGCTCGCGCTCTTCGGCGAGGTTGATCAGCTCGAAGTACGTGGTGAACGCCCGTGCGACGATCCCCTCACGCGACCCGGAGAGGTCGTCTATCGCGTCGTACAGCGCGTCCCGGCTCTCGGCGTCTCCCTGTCGGTACGCGATCGCCGCCGTACGGAGGTCTTCGACGGTCTCGTAGGCTGCCGTCGACGTCTGTGCGGCGAGGACGTCGCCGAGCAGGGCCCCGAGCTCGCGGACGTCCGTCCGCACGCTCCGGTTGTGTAACTCCATACCGCACACACACCGACTGGTTCCGGTTAAACCCGCCGCATTGCGGAAAGTTTGCCTCACGCCCGAGTGAACGATCGGTCCACTGTCGGATCAGCTGCCCCGGCTCGCCGACGGGTTCGTCATGCTTTTTATCGGTCCCCCACGAACGACGCTGTATGAGCAAGTCCGACAAGTATCCGGCCGAGTCCGGGCGTCGGCGGTTCGTCAAGGGCGTCGTCGGGGGCGCGGCGCTCGCCGGCGTCGGCGCGCTCGGCTCCGCGACGGTCAACACGCTCACCACCTCCTCCGGTGTGGGTGGCGGACAGACCACCGCGATGACGATCGCCAAGGTGACCGGTCCGGCTCCGCGTGGGCTGCCACAGATCCCGATCCGCGTCACCGACGACGGGTTCCTCGAGGGAATCTGGCCGGAGGTGCAGACCGTCGAGCAGAACGGGGTCGAGATCGAGGTGGCACAAGAGGAACTCGGCGGCGTCACCTACTCCGGCGCGTGGTTCCAGTACTGCGGCGTCGAGTCACAAGAGAACGTCGCTCCGAACTTCGAGTCGGACAACATCTTCCGGGCGAACACCGGCGCGTACGACTGGCAGGACGAGACGTACGAGCGCGGTGACCGCATCCGCGCCGAAGACTTCGACGACTACGACTCGTGGGGCAACGGCGTCGGTAACGACGGCGTCGGGAAGCCGGCCGCGGTGACGTGGCGCTCTGAGGACGCCGACTCGACGCTCAACGCGACCGTCATCCGTTCGAAGCGGATCGAAGAGGCGGCCTCCCAAGACGAGTGGCTCGAGGCCTCGACGGACCAAGGCTTCATGGCGTACCTCAACGTCTGTACGCACTTCTGTTGTGTTCCAGGGTACAAACAGCTCGCCGAGTCCGCGCGCTACGGCGTCGCAGACGGAACCTACTGTGTCTGTCACCAGTCCGGGTACGACCCCTTCACCATCGAGCAGGCGCTGTTCGTCGCCCGCCCCCGCCCGACCGAGTAATCTCCGTCCGAGCGTCGCCCTTTTGACCCGCTCACACCTGTGTGGCGTATGCGCGACGACCACGACGATCCCTCCACCAGTCAATCATCCACAGCCGACGCCTCTCCCGACGAGGCGCCCGACGACGAGTTCGTAGCCGAGGTCGAGCGCGCTCGCGCCCTCCTCGACGACGACGTCGAGGCGATCCACGTCGGCGTCGTCCACGACGGCGAAGTCGACACCACGTTCGCCCAGCGCGCCGGCGACGACACCCAGACTGAGGGCCTTCGTGCACTCGCACTGCTCGCCGCACACGTCCAACTCGTCGCCGCCGAAGCCGGCGTCGAGGCGTCGACGGTCGCCGCAGATGCGGCCACGCTCGCCGGCCGCGTCGACCAGGTCCCGGCTACCGCAGACGACATCCCGGACGAGTGAGGCGGCGGCCACGGCCCGCGGTCACTCGCCGCGGATGCGCACCAGCTGGTGGGCGATGCCGGCGAGCGCGACGAGGAGGATAGCGAGGTTGAACGCGGCGAGGACGACCGGCTGGAAGGCCGGATCGACCCACAGTCGGATCGCCGCTCCCGTCTGATCGTACACGCTCCACCCGGCGACGAGCGCTAACAGGACCAACGCGCCGAGGCCAACTCTATCGAGGAGCCCGCGGGCATCACCCGCCGAGAGCCGCCCGAGTGTCCCGTCACTGGAGGTTCCGCCACCAGCGATTTCGTCACCAGTGGGTCCGTCGTCGGCTGGCATCACATCATCTCGCGCGCTCGCGTCATCTACTGCGGTCGCGTCGTCGCGGTCGATCTCGTCTGTCATTGTCGCCTCCGTGCGAGTAGACTCCCGCCAAGCAGTGCCACAACCCCGACGACGATTCCGAAACCAGGTGTCGCGTCCTCGGTCTCCGACTCGCTGACCGGTCGCTGGCCGGACGCGTCCGCCTCGTCGTCGCGCTCGCTGAAGTCTTCGGTCTCGAACGAGACGTCGCGGACCGTCTCGTTCGCACTGATCGTCGTCTCGGGGTCGAGGTTGGCGACGCCCTGTGTCTCGTCTATCAGCACGTCGTCGTCGAACAACGCCGCGTCGACGTAGTAGTTGTAGCCGTCCGGCACCGTCACACGGCTGGTCACCGTGTCGGTGCGTCCCGCCCGGATCGACCCGACCGACGCCGTCGCCTCGTCGGCGATCACGTTCGAGTCGGCCTGACGGAGCAAGAGGCGGAGGTCGAGTCCACCGGCCGCCTCGTCGCCGCGGTTCGTGACCGTGACGGCGACCGAGAGCGTCGCGGTGGCGTCGGTCGTCTCGACGACGCGCACGGCTACGGTCGGCCAGCTCGTCTCTGTAGCGAACCCGACCGACGACTCGGCGTACGACGGCTCGAGCGCCGAGACGCCCGCGACGCGTGTCGTCCGACGGTCGCGGCGCTGTCCGTCCGCGTACACGACCGTCTCGAGGCGATACCCACCCGCCCGCTCGACGGTCAGGCTTCCGTTCACCCCGGTCTCGCGGTCGCCATCGATCGAGCCGACGTCGACGGTCGTCTCGTCGGCGAGGAGCCCCGACTCCGCGTCCAGTGCCCGGTGTCGAACGGTGACGTTCTGCGTCGTCGGCCCTCGGTGTCTGAGTGCGGTCTGCAGCTCGAGCCGAACGGTCTCGCCCCGGATTTCACCCGGAGCGATGGCGACGTCGGCGAGGTCGACCGTCCCGGCACGGTCGGGCGGGGCTCGTGGGTCGCTGACGGCGGCCGGCGTCGCGGCGACGCCGATCGCACTCACGACGACGATCGCGGCGGCGGCCGCGAGGAGGGTTCGTCGCGTGTCCATGCCGACACGCGTCCGAGGCCGTACAGTTGTAGTCTTCGCTTTTCCACGCGCATCGATCGGCGGACTCCCCGCCCGCAGTGGTCACAGAAGCCGGTACCGTCCGCCGGACTTGGTGAGCGCACCTCGCCGGGTGAGCGCCGTGAGCAGCGATCGGGCTGCGTCCGCCGGCACGCCGTGCTCCGTCGCGTACGCGACGATACGCTCACGTGTCGGGTCGTCGGTCGCGGTGATCGCCTCACGAACGATCTCCTCGCGAGACCGACTCGACGCACCATCGCGCCGTATCGACCGGGCGGCCGCCTCGTCGACGGCGTCCGCGTCGAGCCCGGCCCCCTCGAGATACGTCTGGTCGTCGACGCCGGCGTCCTCGACGGCGCGCTCGAGCTCTGAGACGTGGTCGACCGCGGCGAACGCCTCGCCGTCGCCCTGCTTCTCGGCCAGGAGGGCCGACCGTGCCTCACGCGCCGCGTCGCGGTCGTCCGACTCGAAGAGGCGTTTCAGCTTCGCCGTCTGGTGGGTCTTTCCGCACCGTGAGCACCTCGCCGTCTCACTCGATCGGAGGTCCCGAACGAGCCACAGGTTGCTACACGCGTTACACCCGACGACCGCGTACATACCCCTACGTTCGGCGGGCTCGGATTTGAACCCTCGGCTCACCTCGATCCGCGGGCGTTCCCACCGTCGTCGGCGTCGTCACGGTCCGTCGGCGCATCGCCGGCGTCTCCGTCGTCGACACCGCTGCCGTGGGCGGCCTCCGGGAGCGAGATCAGGTTCTCTCGGCCGAGCCGGAGCTTCTCGACGCGGTCGTCCTCGGCCATCGCCGAGAGCAACTGTGACACCTTGGCGTCCGACCAGCCGGTCTCGTCGACGATGGCGGCCTGCCGCATCCGGCCTCCGTTGGTCTCGAGGAGCCGTTCGACCCGCTCTTCATCAGAGAGCAACGAGAGGTCCGTCTCGTCGGTCGTCGACGGCTGGTCCGTCTCCTCGGTGGACGCCGACGCGTCCGCCGGCGACGCGGCCGCGTGCCCGTCGGTCTCACGGTCTCCGTCGTCGGAGGCCGGGTCGGTCGCGCTCGCACCCAGCCGCCGGTAGCCGAGCAGTCCACCGGCGATCACGACCGCTGAGACGACGAGGGCCCCGGCGAGCAGTGACCACGGTGTGGTGCCGCCCGCGGTCGGCGTGTACACGACCGCCACCTGGTCGGTGGCGTCGAACGCCCGTGGCCCGCCGATGACGACGGCGTTGTCCCGCAGCGTCACGCTCGCCCCCGGCGTGTCGGAGACCGTGTACCCGTCCGGCGTCACCACCTCGAGCGTCTGGTTCGCCCGCAACGTCCGGAGCCAGGTCTCGCCGTCGGCCGTCGAGAGGGCGTCTCCGAGCACGAGACTGTCGCCGTCGCGCTCGAGGAACGCCGTCCACACGAACGTCAGCCGGAGTTCGCCCGCCGCGACCACCGACTCGCGGTCGGTGGCGGGGTCCTCGAGCACGACCCAGGTTCTGTCGACGTCGACGACTCGCATCTCGCGGTCGACCGTCCGATTCGCCGCACGCGCGTACGACTCGAAGAGGCCAGGCGTCGGACCTACCGCTCCGGTGGCGAACCGCTCGCCGACCGTCTCGAACGCGCGCGTCTGGTTCGCGTCCGTGAACGCGTACCTGACGGTGACCGTCCACCGGGCGTCGCGGTTCGGCCGCAGCGCGATCTGGATGCGAGTCTCCCCAGCAGCCACGCCGCTATCGTCCAACTGCGCCGGCGTGGAGCCGACGGAGAGCGGCGTCTCGGCCGACGACGCGAACGGTGGGGCGGAGCCGGCTCCCGTGGCGGTCGCCGCGCCACTCACGAGCGTGAGGACGACGACCACCGCCAGGAGTGCGCGCGAAGCGGGGGTGCGCATGTGACCGAAACGAACTCCCGGACCGGGCAAAACCCTTTCCATGCCCGGTTTCGAGTCGTTCCTGGCCGTCGCCGGCGTGAGATGGGCTTTTTATCGTCCGGCGGTGAATCCCATTCCGATGAGAGCCCTCCCGGTCATCGCCGTCGTGCTCCTCCTCTGTGTCACACCGGTTACCGGCGGTGTAACCCCCACGGTCGCGATCGACGCCGCCGCCGCGCCGAACGCATTCGGCGTGGTGACGTCGGTCCCGACACCACAGACTGATGCCGACTCCGCCCCGGCCGACGCCACGTCACTTCGCGTGCTGTCGCTCCCCGCATCGGCGACGGTCCGGACCGATCGACACGCGACACGGCCGGACCTCGGTGCGTCGCTCGGGCTCGCCGTCGCCGACACCGACGGTGCGCTCAGAACGGAGACGACGGTCGAACGGGTGCAGTCGGCAGACGCCGCCGCGGCGCGCGAGCGGCGGATTCTCGCGGCGATCGACCGCGTCGCGCGCGCCGAGGCCGACCTCGGCGACCGACAGGCGGCGGCCGTCGACGCACACGCGACCGGCGCGTTGTCGACTCGGGCGTTGCTCGACGAGCTACTCGCCGTTGCGACCCTCGCACGGGAGTACGACCGGCGACTCGAGCGTCTCGACGGACTCGCGCGTGAGACCCCGGGGTTCAGCGCGCCGCCCCGACTCGACGAGCTTCAGCTCCGGCTCGAGACGTACCGCGGCCCGGTGCGTTCGGCCGCGCTCGCGACGGCTCGCGGCGAACGGCCGACGACGACGATCCGCGTTGCGTCGACCACCGACGGGGTCGTGCTCGCGACCATCGACGACGACCAGTACCTCCGCGAGTCGCTGCGGCGAGACCGCCTCGACCGCGACGGCGGGACCGTCTCGAGCGAGGCGGCCATCGCGCTCGCGACCGATCGGTACCCCGAGACGACGGCGCTTCGCCAGCCCGACGCGTTCGGCGCGGGTGCCGTCCAGCGCGTCACCGTTCCACACGACCGCGGACGACTGCGAGCGTTCGTGAGTGGGGGGACGACGGCCGTGTTCGCCGAGCATCAACGGATCGACCTCGAGGCGTTTCGAGGCGACGCGACCGTCTCGACGACCGCCGACGGGTTCGCCGTCGACGTTCACCGGAGCTACCCCGGTGGACCGGTCGCGGTGACGGTCCGTGACGAGTCGACCGGAGAACCGCTCGAAGGCGTGACTGTCACGCGGAGCGTCGGCGACGGCGACAGTCGACCGATCGGCGAGACGGACGGCGACGGGGTCGTCCGGACGCTCTCTCCGGACGCGCCGTACCGTATCACCGTGGTCGACGAACCACGCGTCGCGGTCGTCGATCAGATCCAGCCGCTCGCCACGCCCCGGCTCGCCGCCGCCGGCGACACGTCCAGTGCACCGTCTGTGGCGGTCGCCGGCGCTTCGAGCCCGGTCGACACCGCGAGCCCGACCGTTAGCGGTCGTCCGGTGGACGCCCGCGTCACACGCGGGGTGACACGGCCGCGGTCGCCAGCGACCACCGACCGTCGCGCCGTCAGAGCGACCGGTACCACCGACAGGATATATAGGGTGACGACCCAGCCACCCCGTGTCACGACAATCCGCGCCCCCATCGCGCGCAGAACGGTTACCGCCCGGTGACGCGCCGACGGGGCGAAGCCGTCTGTCCGACTCCGGTTCGGACCTGCCGGGGAGAACCCCCCCGGTGGAACCCGCCTCCGAGTCCGCGTCGGCTACGAGGGCCGACTCGCGAGCACTGACGCCGGTCGCGGTCGTCCTCCTCGTGGCCGTGACGGTCCTCCTCGCTGTCGGCGTGGGAACGGCGACGCTCGAGGTCGCTCAGCTCTCGTCTCCGGCCCCGACCGCGACGATCGCCCTCGATGCGACGGCCGACCGCGTCGTGTTGACCCACCGTGGCGGCGATCCCATAGATGTCGGTGAGCTCCGGGTCGTCGTCGCGGTGAACGGCGAGCCGTTGCGGAACCAGCCGCCGGTTCCGTTCTTTTCGGCTGCCGGTTTCCGGCCGGGACCGACCGGTCCGTTCAACGCCGCGACGCCGGACGAGTGGACGGCCGGCACGAGTGCCTCGTTTCGCATCGCGGGGACGAACGATCCGACGCCGGCGCCCGGTGATCGGATGACCGTCCGGCTCGTCGTCGACGACCAGCCGATCGCGACCCTCGAAGGGCGCGTGACGGCGGGCTGAGTCGGTGGCGACCGCCGATCTCCGGCTCACGCCACCGGCGTGCGGTCACTCCTCCGGCACGCGCGCGACGGTCGTGATCGCCCGCGGACTCCGTGGGGTCGCCTGCTGGATGTGGTGTTCGAACGCGTCGTAGCCGGCCGCCTCGAACATCCGGTCTGCCTCCGCCTCGTCGTAAAACAGCATGATCGCGTCGGCGAGCCGTTGGAGGACGGGGTTGTGCGGGTAGTCCGGTCCGACGACGAGCACCTGCCCACCCGGCTTCGCGACGCGACGGAGCTCTGTGAGACCGGCTACCGGGTTCGGCCAATACTCGATCGAACCGGACGACCAGACGACGTCGAACGTGTCGGCCGCGAAGGGGAGTCGCTCGGCGTCGCCGCGGTAGAACTGCACGCGGTCGTGTTTGCCGAACTTCTCGAACGCCTTCTGCATCTGGTGGATGCTCTGGTCGAGTCCGTGGACGGTCTCGACGTGTTCGAGCAGCCCCTCCGTGCCGAACCCGGTTCCACAGCCCACGTCGAGTACCCGGTCGTCCGGCTCGATCTCGAGCCACGAGAGCGCCTCGGTTCGCATCTCTGGGGTCCAGTTGAACCGATTGACCTGGTCGTACACCTTCGAGAGGTACTTGTAGAACAGCCGGGCGTTCGACTTGTCCTCGAGAATCCCCATTTGCCGTAGGTTGTGCGCCCACCCGCATAACGACACGGATCCGCTTCCGACCGGCTTATGCGTCGGGCCGACCGTTCTCCCGGCATGCACCCGACGACGACCGGTCGGTACCGCGTTCACGACCGCCGCGAGAACCCGGCGGACGTCGACGCTCCGACCCCGGTGTTCGTGCTCGTCGAGCGCCCGCCAGAGCCCGTCGATCCGACCGATCCGGACGCCACCGACGCGTACGATCCGGTGTACGTCGAGGCGACCGGGTACGAGGACGAACTCGCCGACCGCGTCGCGTCACTCGACCCGGGAGCCGTCGTCGACGCTACGCTCGCGTGGGACGACGGTACCGCGCGATTCGCCGACCTCTCGGTGCGGCGTGAGACGCGGTTCTGGTTCGCCGACGGCGTCGAAGGGATGTTCGAGGCGGCCGTCGAGACGTGGCAACGGATTCGTGCGGACGGCGAGGCCGTCGGATCGATCACCACTCGATCCACGGACGACGAGCCGAACGGAGCGCTGTACGTCTTCGCCGACGGCCCGAACACCGACACGTTCGAGGAGGTCCGGACCGGCCGACTCCCGATCGAACCGCTCGTCGATCGGGTCAATCGCACGCGCGACGACGACGCGCCGCGTTCGGTGTTCGTGTTTCGTCCGGCCGCGTACGACTTCGTCGCGGTGTACGTCGTCTTCGAGCGCGACGGCGTCCTCGCACGGACGGTCCGTGACACCTACGACCTCGGCGACGGACTCGCCGATCGGTTATCGAACGCGGCCGATGTGAGCGACGAGGCGACCGACGACGAGGCGGCCGACGACGACGCCTTCGATCTCACCGACCGACTCTGAGACCGGGCGTGTTCGCGGCGGTCGGCTGCGTCCACGGCGGCAGCTCACAGCCAGTCGGCGTCTGGGTCGACGCGACCGTCGGGCACCTCCTCGCCGAAGACGGCGGCGACGTCGTCGGCAGCGCTCTCGTTGAGATCCGTTCGGGCGTCTTCGCTGTACCACGCTGCGTGCGGCGTGATCACCGTGTCGGGCCGGCCGACGAGCGGATCGTCCTCCGGCGGCTCTGCCGCCAAGACGTCGAGGCCTGCGGCTTTGATCCCGTCCGTTTCGAGCGCCTCGAGCAGCGCGTCGGCGTCGACGACGGGCCCTCGTCCGACGTTGACCACGACGGACGTCTCGTCTAACCGGCCGAGAGCGTCGGCGTCGACCATCCCACGCGTCGACTCGGTGAGCGGGGCGTACACCGCGACGTGGTCTGCGCGGTCGAAGAGCGCGTTGAGGTCGACCTTCTCGACGCCGTGTTCGGCCATCGCGTCCGCGTCGACGAACGGGTCGTACGCTACGAGCTCCGAACCGAACCCGGCGAGCTGTTCGGTGGCTCGCTGCGCAATTGGACCGAACGAGAGCAATCCGATCGTCGAGGCGCTCACCCGCCGAACGGGGCGGCCGTCCTCCCACGTCCACCCGCCGTCGGCGACGCTGTGGTCGTACGTCTCGATCGAACGGAGGCAGCTCAAGAGGAGGGAGACGGAGTGGGTAGCCACCTCATCGGTACAGTAGTCGGGTACGCGCGTCACCGTCACGCCCGCGTCGGCCGCCGCGGCGACGTCGATGTTGTCGACGCCGACCGCGGCGCGGACGACCACGTCTAGGTCGTCGCCCAGTGCCTCGATCGCCGCGGCGGTGACCGGCGTGTCGATGTCGGTCACGATCGCGTCGTAGCCGGCCCCAGCTTCGATCAGTCGGTCGGTCGAGCCGAGCTCGGCGACGTCGACCGTGACCTCGTCGTCGACGGCGTCGGGCAGCCGTGCGCGGTAGACGGCCGGGTCGATCATCGCGAACGCAGAGAGGAGTACTCGCTTCATACGAAATCTTTTGAGCTGACTGCACTTCATACCCGTTGTTTTCGCTCGCTACACCGAGAATATTACCGTCGATCGTGATTAATTTGGTCTCGTGGGGTCGTTCCGTCCCCTCGGGGCCGTTCCGACGACTCTTTGCAGACGGCGGCCGTACGACGGCGCGTGAGCGACGACACGACCACCAAGCCCCCGATGCTCGTGCTCCTCGAGTCGTTGGCGTTCTACCGAAACGTCCGGATCGGCGTCGCCACGGGGCTCCTGTTGGCGGGATCGCTGTACCTCGTGCGAACGCTCGAGCTGCTCGGTCCGCTCGCCGAGGTACGCGAGTACCCGGTGTTCGGCCCCGAGGTGTGGTTCCTCTCGCTCGCGTTCGTGCTCGCGGCGGCAGCAGCGCTCTCGGTGGCGGTGGGGCTCACGCTCGTCGAGGCGGTGCGTGGCGCACGAGACGTCGGGCGCGAGGATCGGCGTTAGTCGGCCGTACAGGAGGCGTCGCGTTCCTCGTTGGTGAACTCCTGTGCCGGTTCGGTGAGCTTGTAGAGGTTCTGTCTGGCGTCGGCGAAGTACACGTCCTCATCGACGATATCGATTCCTTCCAGCCGTTCGAGCGCGTACCGAACCGTACGCGCCGACAGCATCGACTCCTGCACGATACCCTTCTGTGTCAACGGACCGTTGTACTCGAGGACTTTGAAAACCAGTTTGGCGCTTGGCGGAAGGTCGTCGAGCCCCTCCGTGTGAGTTCCAGCCATTGCTACCACTCGAAACCACACATGGGCATAAATGTTGATGCGGATCCGCCGATCGGGGTCCGCTTCGACCGCCACTTCACGGGCATCCCGACCACGTACCAGCATACGTTGCCGGTATATCGCTGACAGACTGACCGGTCAGTCAGCGCTCGCGCTCGCGCGCGCTCGTCGCCGGACTCACGCGCGCCAACCGGCCTGACACTCCCGTCGGGTCGCCCTCGTGGTTCTTGCAGAGTCGCGTTCACGGACGTCGGGGTCCGAACCGCGGGTACGAGCCGAACGCGTTCCCCACAGACGGAACGAACGGCTTTTCACGGGTGCTCGCAGATCCGTTCGTATGAGCGAGGATTCGGGGATATCTGGGCACGCCCGGAGCGTGGTCGTCACCACGATCTGTGCGCTCGCGGGCATCGCGGCCGGCGTCGTCTCGGCGGTCTACGTCGGAACCGACCCCGTCGACGCCGCCAGCACCACCGGCGTATTGGTGCTGGGCGCGTTCGTGCTCGCACAGTACCCGATCTACCGCGTCGTCGGCGTCGATATCGCCGACTTCGGCGTCAAAGACAACCTCTACGTGGCGTTCATGACGTTCACGCTGTGGTTCATCAGCTACACCGTACTCCTCACCTCGGCGGTGACGCTCTGAGATGGCCGACGACAGCATCGCCGTCGTGGACCTCGACCGGTGTCAGCCGGACCGGTGTAACTACGAGTGTGCGAACTACTGCCCGCCGAATCGAACGGGCAAAGAGTGCATCACCGAGCGCGGGCCCGACGCCGACGAGGGCGACCCGGACCAGATCCGCATCTCCGAAGAGCTGTGTCTCGGCGAGACGTGTGGCATCTGCGTCGAGAAGTGTCCGTTCGACGCGATCGAGATCATCAACCTCCCCGCCGAACTCGAAGACGATCCCGTCCACCGATACGGCGAGAACGCGTTCGCGCTGTACGGGCTCCCGACGCCGGAGCCGGGAAGCGTCACCGGTATTCTCGGTCCGAACGGAATCGGGAAGTCGACCGCGGTGCACGCGCTCGCGGGCGAGCGCGTCCCGAACCTCGGCGACCACGAGACGCCCTCGGACTGGGAGCGCGTGCTCGACCGCTTCCGGGGGACCGGACTCCAGGAGTACCTGAGCGCGCTCGAGTCGGGTGCGGTGACCGTCTCGCGGAAGCCACAGTACGTCGACCAGATACCCGCCCAGTTCGACGGCAACACCCGCGATCTCCTCGAGCGGACCGACGAGCGGGGCGCCCTCGACGCGCTCGTCGACCGGCTCAACATCCGCCCGGTGATGGACCAGGACATCGGCTCGATCTCCGGCGGCGAGCTCCAGCGCGTCGCGATCGCCGCCTGTCTGGCACGCGACGCCGACTTCTACTTCCTCGACGAGATCACGCCGTACCTCGACATCGGACAGCGAATGGTCGCCGCCCGTCTCATTCAGGAACTCGCTGCAGACGACACGGACCGGTCGATGCTCGTCGTCGAACACGACCTCGCGATCTTGGACCTGCTCGCCGACACCCTCCACGTCGCGTACGGTGAGCCCGGCGCGTACGGCGTCATCACCGATCCCAAGTCCGTGCGAAACGGGATCAACGAGTACCTCGGCGGGTACCTCGACAACGAGAACATGCGCATCCGCCCGAGTGCGATCACCTTCGAGGAACACGCCCCGCGCGTCTCATCGAAGGGGACGCCGCTCGTCACGTACCCGGATCTGCAGCAGTCGTACGGCACCGATGCGTTCGAGCTACAGGTCGAAGGCGGGACGATCTACGAGTCGGAGGTCCTCGGTATCGTCGGGCCGAACGGGATCGGGAAATCAACGCTCGCGAAGCTGTTTGCAGGCTCGTTGACCCCGGATAACGGCTCGCTCGGATTCGACCTCGACATCGCGTACAAGCCGCAGTACGTCGAAGTCGACCAGCCGATGCGGGTCGATGCGTTCCTCTCGTCTATCACCGACGCGTTCGGCACCTCGTACTGGAACACCGAGGTTGCCGACCCGCTCCAGCTCGACCGGATCATGGAGCAGAACCTCGTAGACCTCTCGGGCGGCGAGCGCCAGCGCGTCGCGATCGCCGCGTGTCTCTCCGAAGACGCCGACCTGTACCTCCTGGACGAGCCCTCTGCACACCTCGACGTCGAACAGCGGGTGCGTGCGACGACTGCGATCCGCCGGTACGCCGAGAACCACGACGCCACCGTGTTGGTCATCGACCACGACATCTACATGATAGACCTGCTCGCGGACCGGCTCATGGTGTTCGACGGCGAGCCGGCCGAGGCGGGGTACGCCTCGAAGCCACAGGCGATGCGGGCGGGAATGAACGACTTCCTTTCGGACCTCGAGATCACGTTCCGACGCGACGAGCGCACGGGCCGTCCACGCATAAACAAACCGGACTCACAGAAGGACCGCCAACAGAAGCGCGACGGCGAGTACTACTACGCTCCGTGAACGACCGCCGGCTCAGTCGTCGGCGCCGACGACCAACACGGGTACTGAGCCGTCGCGCTGGAGCCGTGCCGGAAGCGGATTCGGGTGGATGAGTCGGTCGAGACCGGTCCGCCGCGCCGACCCGACGACGATACAGTCGACGTCGTGTGCGTTTGCGAATCCGAGCACCTCCTCGTGAGCGGTGCCGTATCGGAACCACTTTTCGACGTCGACGCCGCGTGCCGTCCCCCGTGCCGCGGCCGCCTCGACGGCCCGTTCGCCCTCGCGTTCGTTTCGTTCTACGACCACGTCCCACGCCTCGGTCGTGTCGACGACGTACAGCGCGTCGACGCTCGCCCCGTGGGTGGCTGCGAGGTCGACGCCGGCCGCGACGGCGGCGTCGCCGGTCGTGTCGCCGTCGGTAACGACCAGCACCCGCTCGAAGAGTCCGGCTGGCTCGCCGTCTGTAGCGGCCGTGCTTGCGCTTTCACTCGGGGTGTGGATCGCTGCGTCGGTTCTGCCTCGGTTCGCGTCGGAGTCGGTGTCTACGGACATGAGCTGGTGGTCGGCAGGCCGCCTTCAGACGGCACGCCGTCTCTACGCTCAGTTCGACTGCACGCGTCTTAAGCGTTTTCGACAGGATAGACGATTATCATTATCTATCCGGCTACGACGGCCGATACGGTAAGTTGACTCGGTATTTACTGACTATTCGTTTCGTTCGAGGGCGACACGGTCTGTGTTTCTCACACAGATACTCGCCGGCGATCTGCCGTACCGAAGCGATTAAGCACGGAACGCGCGAACCGCGCGGTATGAAACAGCTCATCGTCCGCGGCGACCCTGGCATCCGCAAGGACGCGGTCATCGAGCACGACGGCGAGCAGCTGATCTGTTTCGGGATCAACACCCAGGGTGGGTGGCACGGGCCCGACGAGCCCCAGCTGTGGTGTACCGTTGGGAGGCCCGACGAGCGTGAGGCCTACGAGAAACGCGAGTACGTGCCACACTGGCTCGACGTCGAGACGGTCGACGCCGCGGCGCTGGACGTGATCCAAGCCAGCGGCGACCTGTCCGTGTGACGGCGGTGTGATGCGAGCGGCTCTCGAGACCGAGACTACGTCTCTGCTCCGTCGACGCGGGTCTCCGTCGCCGTCGCTGGGGTCACAGTAATAAGTGCGAAATTGGGTGTGGCCGCTCAGTTGCCGCTCGAGAGCGCCTGTTCGACGACGTTGGAGTACGACGACTCGCCGATGTTGAAGCTGATCTGGTCGTACACCTCGCCGTCGAACTCGTCGGCGAACACGTTACTGAACCGCTCTGAGAGCTGCTGTCCGTAGTCGTTGTTCACGTACAGCGTCGCGGCGGACGCGGCCTCGAGTCGCTCGGAGGCGACCTGCGCCATGACGCGGCCCTGGAGTCGGTCGCTCGGCGCGGTCCGGAAGATGTAGTCGTCGTCCTCGAGGTTCGTCACCGAGAGCGCGGTGCTCGAGGGCGAGCAGCCGACGACCTCGTTCGGGATGAGCGTCTCCTGACAGACCGGGACGTTCACGCCGGAGGACGCCGTGCCGCACACCGCCGGCACGCCAGCACTGACGAGCGACTCTGCGCCGCTCACTCCTTGGTCCGGAGAGGTGTTGGTGTCCTCGAACTGCGCGTTCACGGTGAGGTCGAGGTCGGAGTCGTTGACCTGCTGGGCCGGAATCTCCGCCGCACGGATCATCGGCTGGCCGGTCGAAGCCAGGTCACCGGTCTCGGGCAGGAGGATGCCGACGCTCACCTCACGACCGAAGCCGCCGGGCGACTCGTCGGCGGACGGGCCGGCTCCGTCGGGGTTCGCGCCCTCGAACGTCTGTGTGTCCTGAACCGCGACCGACTCGGCGCCCTGCCCGTCGAACTCCCAGACCGAGTACGCCGCAGAGGCCGGGTCGCCGTTCTCGTCGAAGTTGACCGAGCTCGACGCGCCCTGGTAGTTGATGTTCTCGCCGTTGGCCGCCGCCTCGACGGCGTCGAGGAACTCGCCCGGTCCGTACGCCGTCCCGTCCGGGTTCGATATCCGCCGGAGCTGGTCGCGGATCGCGGTGCCGTCGTTCTCGCCGGCGGCGACGTTCGCGAGGATGAGCGCCGCAGCCGAGTCGTACGACTGTGAGGTGAACACGCCGGGCGACTCGTCGTAGGTGTCCTCGTACAAGCCCGTGAACGCCTCCTGGTTCGGACCGCCCGCCGCGGGAGCGGTACCCGTGACGTTCGCCATGTCGTT
>ERZ1034486.229-NODE-229-length-15793-cov-5.628733_pt1 | contig 15793 bp, 12 predicted proteins | sample MGYA00520683_ERZ1034486 | MGnify/ENA primary metagenome ERZ1034486 (study PRJEB33760, sample SAMEA4777685) | hypersaline lake metagenome | biome: hypersaline environment; feature: brines | place: Spain | collected 2012-08 | depth 0 m ...
CGCACACCGCCGGCGACCTGATGGTCGCGCCCGACCAGCGCGCCCGGACGGTCGGGTGGTACGGGCCGCGACGCGCACTCGGTGGGTTCAACGTCGTCGGTGACGGAACGCCTCGGCCACGACCACTGGCGGAAGGGAACCTCTCGGTGACGGTCGTGCAGGCCGCCGAGGAGTTCGTCGATGATGAGGCGGTCGCGGACTACTACCGCGAGCCGGACCTCCCGATGGACGTGAGCGTGTTGGAGTCGCCAGACTCCGAACAGTTACAGACCGCGTTCGAACAGCCGACCGACCTGCTCCACTTCGTCGGCCACTGTGAGAACTCGGGGCTGCGGTGTGCAGACGGGACGATGGCGGCGGGCGTGATCAACGAGTGTCAGGTGGAGGCGTTCTTCCTGAACGCCTGCGGGTCGCTCGGGTTCGCAGAGAAGCTGGTGGAGCGGGGTGCGGCGGCGGGCGCGGCGACGACACGCGCGGTGTTCGGTGAGACAGCGGGACGTGTCGGCTGTAACTGGGCGCGGCTGTTGGCACACGGGTGGACGATCGAGCGGGCGCTGGACGTGGCGCGATCCGTCGACGACCCTGCTGGGTACGTTGCTGTCGGGGATGGGACGCATTTCCTGACTGACGGCAAGGACAAAGCGCCACCAGAATACACACTGCACGATGTCAAATCGGCAGATCCAACGGTTGAACTGTCGTGTAATACGCCTATTGAGGTTGGATCGAGAGGGTGTCCTGAATTGACCGGACAAGAGCAGCTACTATCTACACAGAAGGAGTGTCCACTGTACGAGCAGCGGGTTCAGCGGGTATTGCCGCTCCTTGACCACCCAGTGAAGACAAGCGATGAGTTAATTTGGAACCCGGAATCGCTGGTCAAGGATTAGTCGGTCCTGCACTCCCGCTGACATCATCTGTTCCAATACCACCACTAGTTGTGGGGTCGAAATCATACCAAGCATTCACACTGCCTTCTCCAGCGACCACAGGGTCGGCCGAGACAACGAGCAACCCCAGTATAAACAGCGTCATCAACAGCCTCGGATGTCGTGCCACCGCCGCCTGAACCCGCGCCAGTGCGTCGCGCATACCAGTTACTTGTCAGACACGAGATTTAATATTGCCGCTCGGGACGCGGGGGAACTCACATGAGAAAACGCGCACAGCGGCGACATATTGCCCAAAAGACAGGTGGCTTCCGCCACATCACCCGGAACCGCTCGACGGTACGTTGTCTCGTCGTCACTTGCCGTGGATTTCGACACGGTCGACGACAGATCCGGAACCAATACGAAACGTTGTAAATCTGCCGTGAGAAAATTACTTCACTCGGGCGAACATCCACTCACGAGAGCATGGACTGCATCAGGGGGACCTCCGAGGAGCTGTTCGCCGAGGCGCTCCGGGAGACGACAGAGCCGATCGTGACGCTTCCGAGCGCGGGGGTGTGTTACCGCTTCTGTCGCGCGCTGGACCGTGTCGAAGACTGCGAGGTGCAAGCCGTGATCGCCGCCAGCGAGGTGGAGAATCTCAGTTGGCGGACGCAGTCACTGGCCGCGGAGTTCCGGTTCGACGGCCGGCTGGGCCTGCGGGAGGGGCCCGTGACCGATACCACCGTCCTCGGCACCGACCGTGCGTACGCGCTGGACTTCACCACCCGGCCGCTGTCTGCCGTCGGGAGCAGTCTCGACTCGCAGGCGACCCACCGCCAGCGGTGGGCGTTGGGCGAACGCGTCTTCTTCGAGACACCGCCGCGCGCGCAGCTGATCGAGCGGACTGCCGAAGCCGTCGGCGAGACGGCTGCCGAAGTCGTGCGAGCGGAGTTCGCACGTGGTCCGGCGCGCCGGCGCGGCCCCGACGGGATCGACCCGGTGAAGCTGTTGGTGTGGGCCGGCGCGGCCGAGGAGGCGCGCGTTACCTCCGTCAAAGAGGTTGTTCAGGATCTGAGCCTCGGCAGTCGGCAGATGCTAGAACGGCGACTCGAGATTCTGGAAACCGAGGAACTCGTCGCGACGCCGCCGTACCACGACGGCCTGCGCGGGCGGCCCGAGCGGCAACTGGTCGTCTCCGACGGCGTGCGCGTCGACAGTCCCGCACAGCCCCCAACGTGGGTGCGCGCGGCGCTGGTGTAGCTCGGGCACCAGTACGTGTGATTGATGCCCCAGTCACAGATGGGGGCCGGGAGGTGGTCAACCACCCTGTCGGCTGTGTCACGGCAGTGCGACGGACCCCACGAATCTACGTCAGACGGCGTATCTCACCGGGAACAAGAGGGTACCACAATAGAGGCGAATGTCTCCGCCCTACTCGGGATGTCGTCGCTGTCAACTCTGCGCGTATCGCCGTTCCCGAACGTCGACTGACGAGTCTCACAGACTGGACCTCCAACCACGACAGAGGGACAATTATCTGAAAATAAGATCTAAGTACTTCGATGGTGCAACACTGTGTAGGATGGCCGGAACACCTACTCGGAGGCAAGTGTTGGCTGCCTGTGGAGCGGTGGCGACAGGTGGCTGTCTCGGCGGGAACGATCCACCACTTGGACTACGCCAAATCGAAATCGCGAACGCTACTACCACAGACGTATCTATTGGTGTTACTGTCCAAAAGTCTGACCGGACTGTGTACGACAAAGTACTACAACTCAGCGGTGAGTGGGGTGAGAGAGTAACACAGATTCAGTGCGACTGGATGGGCGACAGAGTTTATTACGAAGTACAGTTTGAAGCGGTCATTAACGGACAGAAACACACAACGTCATCAGACTCGTTCTCGTTGATCGGCGACGACGGGGACTACGGCGAAACATCGTGTTTTAGCCCTCACGTTAGTGTTAAGAAAGATGACATCACTATAGCTCATGACTTTTTGGATAGTTGCAATAATTTGGAAACAAAGACGCCTGCTCAGTAATTCTTTCTGTGGCTAGTCACTCCTCTTCGCGCTCTTTTGTCCTAGATTTATTCACTTCAATATTTTTAAATGGATTCTCTGTAGCAACGTGTGTGAGCTGGTACTCTTCGCCGTCCACAGTCTTTGTCCGTTGACTGTCTTCAGAGACTCGCCGAACCGGTAACTTCCTAATGTCTTCGTCAGTCAGTTGGGTTGGGTCGTCCAGAGTGGTTGGGTGTGAGTAATTTGTCATACTGTAGTCAATATTGTCCCAGTAGTGCAACCCCAACGCGGTTACATAGTCTGAGATGGAGGTTCGAATGTTGAGTTCTGGGCTGAAGAAGTTACTCTCATATTGAAAACGGTGGAAAGAGGTGCACTCTCTCCAACTCTTTTGCTGTACTGAGTTTGTGTGTTTGAACCCGTCAGGAACACTCGTGTCAAAGCCATCAACGGGAGCAAGAGCGTCTCTAAGTGTGTTCGTTATAAGATAGAACCACGCCGGAGCAGCGGTCCCACTCAGTGTTGAAACAGTAGTCTGTAGAAGACCGGCAGCCCATTGTGCAACTTGTCCACTATTCGGGCCGGGATACTCACCATGTTTATCATTAGCTACTCGAGGTAGAATAGCTCCATCAGGACCCTGAATCTTGTACCGTTGTCCCTGCAAGACTTTACCATAAGTGTATAAGTCAGTTGAAGCTGCGCCCATAGAAAAGGAGAGCTCATGTTCCCAACCCTTCCCACCATAGTACTCCGAACTGAGCCAGTGGATAGCAGATTCTCCTTCGTAGCTCCCATTGGTTTGGAAGTTCTTATTAGCTACTACTGATTGAGGACAGTCGGAGTTACACTGCCACTCATCAGAGGCTGAAACGCGCTGGGAACCGAGCCCAACAAGCGAGGTGGTACCCACAGTGGCAATTGATCCCAGCACACTTCTTCTTGACACGCCTGAACGATGAGGTTCTGGCATACACATGCCATTCGTGCATCCACTATTAAACTTTTCTAATTTTCTCAATCTGAAGTCAAGTCAGAAATACATTATGTCGACAACTGCTACTTCATCTTTTTGCTGTTGTTAATGAGTACCTAAATTTTTAGTCAACGTTTTGAGTCTCGTCTTTCGGCGGAGTTGTCACGCGTTCACGTGCGTCACTCCTGCGAGTGGTGGTAGTTCGTCGAGCACCAGTACTTTCGACTTGAGAGGGCCGGCGCAGATCACTCGTCAACTGTCCTCGGCACCGACCGCGCGTACGCACTGGATTTCACCACCCGCCCGTTGACTGCTGTCGGGAGCAGTCTGGACTCACAAGCGACCCACCGCCAGCGGTGGGCGTTGGGCGAGCGCGTCCTCTTCGAGACACCGCCGCGCGCGCAGTTGATCAAGCGAACTGCCGAGGCGGTGGGCGAGACGGCTGCCGAAGTCGTGCGGGCAGAGTTCGCACGTGGCCCGGCACGGCGACGCGGCCCCGACGGGATCGACCCGGTGAAGCTGTTAGTCTGGGCCGGCGCGGCAGAGGAGGCGCGCGTCACTTCTGTCAAGGAGGTTATTCGGGACCTGAGCCTCGGGAGTCGTCAGATGCTGGAACGCCGACTCGAGATTCTGGAGACCGAGGAACTCGTCGCGACACCGCCGTACCACGACGGCCTCCGCGGGCGGCCCGAGCGGCAACTGGTCGTCTCTGACGGCGTACGCGTCGACAGTCCTGCACAGCCCCCAACGTGGGTGCGTGCGGCGCTGGTGTAGCTCGGTCGTCAGGAGGGTGGAGGATAGCGGGCCATCGCGCTCACGAGGCTGAAACTGAGAGACGATCCACTCCCCCGTTGCCGCCCAACGACAGCGAGTCCTTGGAGCACTGTCACGAATGCCTCGGTGGTCAGGGGATCGTTCGGATACACAGCTACGATTCCTGGCGCGGGAGCCTCCCGAATCAAGTAGTCGGGGGTTCGTCCGGGCGTGGACGAGTGATCGAGCATGGAATCCACTTGCCGCGTCGGCGACGAAGCCGTGTGCGAGGAGTGTGGTGTGCCGCGTGACATCGCCGCCCGGCGGCGGGGCGGGGGTTCCTGCTCCCGTGACTGACATCGCCGTTCCCCGCTTTAGTCAACGATCCCCCCGAGTGGTAGGGGCACCGCGAGACAGCACAGTCGATTCGCCGGGAGACGAACCCACAAGTGGCCCACGAGTCGAGACGAGATATGTACGACATCGGGATCGTCGGCTGTGGCGTGATCGGGAACAGGCTCGCAGAGACGATCGACGACCACCCGGCGACGACCGTCGCGGCGGCGTGTGATCTCGACGAGTCGCGGGTCACGGACTTCGCCGACGAGTACGACTGTACAGCGTACACGGACCACGAGACGCTCGTCGAGACCGACCTTGACGCGGTGTACGTCGGGGTGCCGCCGGCCCACCACGTCACGGTCGCGACGGACGCGCTGGCGGCCGGCCACCACGTGCTCTGTGAGAAGCCGATCGCGCCGACCGCCGCGGGGGGTGAGCGGCTGACCACGGCCGCCGCCGAGACGGACCGAGTGACGGCCGTCAACCTCCCGTTCCGGTACACACCCGGTTTCCGGGAGCTGTGTGACCGTGTCGCGAACGGCGGGGTCGGCGAGGTGCGGCGGGTCGAACTCCGCTTCCGGTTTCCGGAGTGGCCCCGAGAGTGGCAGGACGTGTCGTGGTTGGAGGGCCGCGACCAGGGTGGGCCGATCCGCGAGGTCGGCACCCACTTTCTGTTCGGGGTCCGGGAGCTGTTCGGGCCGATTGAGCGCGTCACCGCGCGGGTGCAGTACGACGGCCCGGAGCGACACGAACGATCCGTCGTCGGCGACTTTGCCGTCGACGGGATCGACGGGACGTTGGATCTGGCGACGGGGGTCGCCGCCAGCGAGGAGAACAGGCTAAGCGTGCTCGGCACCGAAGGGAAACTCACCCTTCGGGCGTGGCACCGGTTGGTCGCCGACGACGGCGAAGGGTCCCAGCGAGTGGTGAACGAGGACCGCACGCCGACCACACGACTCCTCCTCGACGAGTTCGTCGCCGCGATGGACGGCCACACGAACGAGCAAGAGGGTGGAGTGGAGACGACCCACGCGGGCGGCGAAGCGGCGACGACCCGCGCGGGCGGCGAGTCGAAGACGACCCACGCGGACGAGCCGAATCTCGTCTCCTTCGCGGAGGCGACCGCGGTCCAACGGGTCGTCGACAGCGTCTTCGACTCCGAGGGGGAGGCGGTCGACCCACGGGTCGACGGCGACTGAGATGTCGTACCCGGCTCACTCGATCACGTGGAGTCGGTCGGGGTCGACGGTCAGCGACAGCGTGTCGTCGGTCGGCTCCCGCCCGGGGTCGAACCGGAGCGTCAGCTCCCGCCCGTCCGGGAGGTGCGCACCGGCACGGACGTGGTCACCGAGGTAGAACCGGTCTTCGAGTGTCACCTCCAACGGTCCGTCACCGGGGGTGAACGCCTCCGGGCGCGCGACAACCGTCACCTCGCCGCTCGCGTCCGTCTCCGGTGCCGGCAGCGAGGCGTCACCCACCTCCAGCCGGTCGCCTGACAGCGTCGCGTCGAGTCGGTTGGAGGTGCCGACGAAGTCGGCGACGAACGGGGTCGCCGGGCGTTCGTACACCGCCTGCGGGGTGTCGACCTGTTCGACCTCACCGTCATTCATCACGGCGATCCGGTCACACATCGCCATCGCCTCCGCCTGGTCGTGGGTGACGTACAACGCCGTCACGTCCAACTCCGACAACAACGCGCCAATCTCCTCTTCGAGGCGGCGTTTCAGCTTGGCGTCCAACCCGGTCATCGGCTCGTCCAACAGGAGCACCCGCGGCTCGATGGCGAGCGCGCGGGCCAACCCGACGCGTTGTTGTTGGCCACCCGACAGCGTCGTCGGATCGCGGTCACCCATCTCGCCGATCCCAAGCAGTTCCAACAGCTCCTGTGTGCGGGCACGGCGCTCCTCGCGGTCGACGCCGCGCATCTTCAGCCCGAAGGCGACGTTCTCCGCGACGGTCATGTTGTCGAACAACGCGTACGACTGGAACACCAGCCCCACGTCGCGGCGTTCTGGCGGCACGTCCGTCACCGGCTCACCGTCGAACGTGACGGTGCCGGCCGTCGGCGTCTCGAACCCCGCGACCGTCCGGAGCGTGGTCGTCTTCCCACAGCCGGAGGGGCCGACGACGCCCAGCGTCTCCCCCGGCTCGACGGTGAGATCGACCCCGTCGACCGCGAGGGTGTCTCCGAAGCGTTTCGTCACGTTCGTCAGTCTGACTCGTTCTGCCATCTGTGATCACCGTGTGAGCCGTCGCTCGGTCACCGCACACCACCCGTCGAGAAGCCGCGTTCCCCGGTCGCGCGCAGCAACGCGGTCACCAACGCGACGATCAGGAAGTAGATCGACACCGCCGCCGCCGCCCGTTGGAACGGGTTGTTGGAGATGTTCTCGAAGAGGAACAACGAGAACGGTTTCGGCCCCCGGGAGTAAACGATGTACGAGAAGTTGAACTCCGCGGCCGCGAGCGTCCAACAGATGATCGACCCGGAGACGATCCCGCGTTTCGCGTTCGGCACCAACACCGTCAGAAACGTCCGGGGCCAGGAGGCGCCCAGCGAGCGGGCGCTCTCCTCTAGCTGGCGGAGCTCCATCGACTCGAACGACGACTGCACCGCCAACACCATGTACGGCGTCTTCAGCAACGAGTAACCGATCACGAGCGCGGCTGCACTCGGCAGATTGGGATACGTCCGCAGGAACGCAATCCCGAGGATGATCCCGGGAACGATCGGCAACACCGCGACCGCGTTGAGCAGATCCCGCCCGTAGAAGTCGTAACGGGTGACGGCGTACGCGATTGGAATCCCCACCAGGAGGTTGATCCCGACGCCCGCGAGCGCTAACAACATGCTGAACGCGATACTCGCCGGGAGTCGGACCGCCAGCCCCGTTCCCGGTACGTCGACGACCCAGGTGCCGAGCCCGCGGGAGGCGCCGACCGTCTCTACCAGCCCGAGCGCCTGCTCCCAGTGGATCAGGGTGAGTGAGCCGCTCGGGGCGATCCCGGTCCAGCTCTGGAAGAACGACGCGACGAACGTCAGAAGCACCGGGCCGATCAGAAACACCAGCGTCACCGCGAGCACACCGACGAGGAACCGCCGGCCGAACACGACGGAGAACCGATCCAACAGTCCGTTCGACGCGCTCGGCACGTCACCACGGGTGACTCCGCCGTCCGTCGCCGGCTCGTGACTCTCGGTTTCCGTCACCCCGTAGTCATCGGCCGTCGGCTCGTGACTCTCGGTTTCCGTCACCCCGTAGTCGTCGACCGCCGGCTCTCCGTCGGCGTCGGAAGCGTGGTCGTTGGTCACGCCTCACTCACCTCCGCGCTGGTGAATCGGAGTCCAAGGAACGTGAACGCGAGCGTGAACGCGAAAAACACCGCCGCCAGCGCCGACGCCATCGGCAGGTCGAAGCCGACCTGGATCTCCTGGTCGAACCGGAACGTCACCACCGACAACGCCTTCAACACGAGCACGGTGCCGAAGATGGCCAACGCGGTGCGGAACGTGAGGATCACGGCACCGACAATCCCCGGCCGGATCTGCGGGAGGGTGACGTGCCAGAACGTCTCCAGTGGCCCCGCACCCAACGACCGGGCGGCCGCCTCGGCGTCACCGTTCACCTCCGCGTACGTCCCTCGCAACAGAAACGTCGCCCGCGGGATCATCGAGTAGAGGTAGCCGAAGAACAACCCGACGACTGCGTTGGTGGTGCCGGACGGCTGGCCCGTCAGGGCGACGGTGTCGACCTCTGTGCCGGCGAGAAACGCGAGTGCGTTCGACAACACGCCCGTCGTGCCGAACAACACGATCATCATGAACGCCGCGACGATCCCGGGGAGACTGATCGGGAACGACAGAAGTGTGACGATCGTTCCCTCAAACGGGAGGTCGTACTTCTCCAGCGTGTGTGCCAGACAGACGCCGAAGGCGACGCTGACGACGGTCGTGAGCGCGCCGAACCACAACGAGTTCCAGACAACGACCCCGTACACCGGGTTCACGTCCGCGACGAGTACGTCCCCGACGACCGGGAGATACGCCACCATCGACGCGAACAGCTCTCGGTAGGCGGCCAGGGTGAACCCCTCGGCGGCGAAACTGGACTGGGAGGTGCTGATCCGGAGCATCTGCGCCAACGGGACGAACGCCCCGAACGTCGCGAGCGCCAGGAACGGCACCGACAGGAGCGCGATCCGCCGGCGTTCCCGGTCCCGTTCTGTCTCCGGAACCGCCGTCCGGCGCAGGGACTCCGAATCGAGCGTGGACATCTCAGTAACCCGTCAGCCCGACACCCTGGCCGATCTCGCTGATGATCGACTCCTGTTCGTTCACCAGCTTCGTGTAATCCACCTGGAACTCCGTCTCCTCGTACCGGGACTGGGCCGGGAACTGTTCGGGCATCTCCAGTTCCGGCGCCCGGATCGGGCGGACGAACGCGTCTAGGAACTTCCGTTGGCCTTCCAAGGAGAGCACGTAGTCCATGAACAGCTTACATGCGTCGGGGTTCGGCGCCCCTTTCAACATCCCGTAGCCGTACGGCTGGTTGAGCGCCCCCTTCTCCCCGTCGGGGCCGGTCAGAAGCCGCGTCTCCACCTGGTCTTCCCCGATTGAGTCGGCGTTGTACTTCAGGTCCAACCCCGTGTAGTCGTACTCGACGAACGTGTGGACTTCCCCTTTGGTGAACTTCTGTTCGACGTTGCCCGCAAAGACGGCGCCCTTCTCCTTCACGTCGTTGTAGTAGTCGATCACCGGCTGCACGTCCTCTAGGCTCCCGCCGTAGGCGTTGTTGATCGAGATCGCGCCCGCCAGCCCGACCGCGGCGTTGGGGGGCTGGTACTGGGTCTTCGCGGCAATCTCCTCGCGACGCAGATCCTCCCACGTCTCGGGCGGCTCGATGCCTTCCTCCTCGTAGATGTCCTTCCGGTAGGTGACCGTCGTCGTCATCCGCCGCGTGGCGGTCATGTGGCCGTTGTCCGTCTTCAGCTTCTCGGGCACCTTGTCCCAGTTTTTCGGCTTGTACGCCTGTGTCAGCCCGTCCTCCATCGCGAGAATACCGTACGTGTAGCCGCCGTTGTACGCCGAATGTGTGGGGTCCTGTGAGTTGGCCCGCAGGTCCGACAACGCCTCGCCGGAGGTGCGTTGGTCGTCGTTCAACGGGACGCCGTACTCCTGTTCGAACGCCTCCATCTGTGCACCCCAGTTCGACCACCCCGTCTGGACCGCGTAGACGAACAGCTTCTCCGGGAACGACGCCGCCGAGACGGTGGTCTGAGAGTCGCCGTGGCCGACCTCGTACGTCTCCGCGCCCGAGTCGCCGCCGGACTCCGAGCCCTCACCCGACCCGTCGCCGGCGGCCGTCGCCGTGTCGTCGCTGCTGGTCACACAGCCGGCCAACCCGGCTGCCAACGCCGCGCCCGTCAGGGAGAGCGCTCCCCGCCTGGAGTGCGTCATGCTCGTATTGCTGTACATTTCCTTATTAACACTTAATATGTACGGTGTGTCTCGGTACGACACCCTCACACTACTATATAGTTACCAGTACTGGGTAGAAGTAGCCGACAGTGGGGTCGTCGGTTCGGGGTCAGCAGACGTTCTTTGGCTCGACACCCATCGACTCCAGGCTCTCCACGTAGTCGTCGTAGGCGGCCTCAATCACGGCGTCGGCCGCCTCGCGGGCGGCCGCGCGGTCGTCAACGGTCGCCAGTTGGTCGGCGACGCGGTCGTGGTCGGCCGCGACCGCTTCGCGGAGCGACCGGAACTCGTCGGCACCCGCAGGGTCGGCGTCGCCGACGAAGAACCCGACCGCCTGTCCGACCCGGGTGTCGGCCAACAGCTGGCGGGCCAACGCGGCGCCGAGCCGGCCGGCGTCCGTTGTTGGCTCCCCGAGCGCTTCGGCGTCCGGAAACTCCCGGTCGGCTGGCTCCGCGCCGGCCGTCTCCGCCTGCTTTGCGACCCGGTCGGCCAACGTCTCGAACAGTGCGTTCGTCTCCCCGCTGGTCTCGCTCGCGAGGTCGGCGTACGCCTCGGCCGCCAGCGTCGCCTCCCGGGCGACTGCCGCGCGAACCGCGTCGCCGGCCATCTCCCCGCCGGTGAGCGCGTACAACGACTTCGAGGAGCCGAGTCGCGACAGGGGTGTCTCGTGGGCGTCACGCAGCGCGTCGGTGAACTCGTCTACGTCCATACCGCTCGTTCGGCCGGCGCCCCCGAAAAGCTGTGTGACACGGGCGGGCACGCCGGTGTCGTAGAGCGAGCGCGTCGGCGTGGTAGAGCGAGCGCGCCGTCACGACCCGTTCGCAAAGAGATGGCGCCACGAGCGCGACGGGCAGCGTTTCTGCCGGTGAGACGGAGCAGCAGTGTTAGGTAGAGCGCGTGACAGACGTGAGGTGTGTCCTCCACACGCGATGATTTGCCGGACGACAGACCAGCCACAGAGTCAGTGCCGACGACTGTCTCGCTTCCCCCGTTGGACGAACGGACACCGTCGGTGTCTGACGCCGCAAGCGCCGCTAGACGGGTGTTGTACGACCTTCCGACGGCGGTGTTGCCGGCGTACCTTCTCGCACTCGGCACCGCGAGCGTGGCGCGAGCCCCGTTGCTACTCGCCGTCGGGGCGGCCGTGGCGTTGCTCGCCGCGACCGGACGGATCGAGCCTGCACTGGAGGCCGCCGCGCCGTTGTTGGAGGAACGGGGTGGAGCCGCCGACACCGCTCCTGGCGGTCCCGTGCCGGGGGTGCCGCCGGAGTTAGAGACCGCAATCGATGGGCTCGCCGTCCCCGAGGTCGGGGCGTTGCTCCTCGCTGGTGGCGTGGTCTCGGTGGTTGTGCTCGTGCTCGCGCGCGGCGTGGCCAGCGCGGTGACACAGACGACCGTCTGGGCCACACTCGCGGTCGGGGACGAACCGGGTGGGTCGAGTGGAGAGCGTGACCCCGCTCACCGGGCGCTGACTGCAGGGGTGCGTGGCGCTGGCCGGTGGCAGACGTTCGCCGGGTTGTTCCTGTTGAAGAGCCTGCTCGGGGTCGTCTTCGTCGGTGGTCCAGTGGTGCTCGCGTTCTCGTTGGCCACTACCCAGCCTGCTGCCGCACTGGTCGGGGTCCTGCTCGCGCTTGTCGGCGTTCTCGTCACGCTCGTGGGGCTCGGGCTGTTGGCGTTCGCGGGGCCGGCGGTCGTCGTCGACGACCGGGGCGTGTTCGGTGCCGTCCGGGCGAGTTTGGGTGTCTTCCGCTACCAGCTCGGTACCGCCGTCGGGTTCGTGTTGGTCGTTGCCGTACTCTACGTCGGTGCCGGCATCGTCGCCGGCGTGCTCAGTGCTGTCGGCGCCGCCCGTCTCGGCGCGCTCGTCACGCCGTTGTTCGTCGCTCCGTTCGCTGACCTGCTCGCGACCGCCGTGTACGCCGGCGCGCGAACGGAGCCGGATCGCCTGACGCAGTCGCCGGCTGACGAGCCGACGGCGTCTGGCAGCGGGGCGACACCGTCTACTGACGAGCCGACGGCGTTCGACGGCGAGTCGACGGCGTTCGATGACGAACCGACGGAGACAGGCGTCGAGCCGACTGCGACGGAGTCGACTGTCGAGCCGACCGCGACGGAGTCGACTGTCGAGCCGACCGCGACGGAGGCGGGCGTCGGGTCGACCGCGACCGAGCCGAGGGGGAGTGGTGTCGAGTCGACCGGCGTTGCGGACTCGGCGCCGACGGTGCCGGTGCGTGACCGGAACGGGGTCGGCGAACGGCTCCGGCGCGCGTTCGGTGGCGGGTTGCGCGCGTTCGGCGAGTTCGTTCTCGCCACGCCGGCGGCGGTCGTCGGCGCGCTCGCGGTGTTCACGCTCGGGTTGGCCGGCGGGTGGGCCGTCACCGCGCCCGCGGGGGTCGCGGTGCCGGCGCCGTCGGACGTGGGCAACGTGTTCGGTGCGCTCCCGGTGAACGACTTCGTCAACATCGCGGCCAACAACTGGCTCGTGGCCGCGGGCAGCGTCTACAGCGGGCTGGCGTTCGGCGTGCCGGCGGCGGTCAGTGCCGCGTTCAACGGCGCGGTCGTCGGCGCGCTGGCGGGCGCGTTCGAACTCCGGGCACTGGTCGCGCTCGTCGCCCCCCACGGCGTGATCGAGATTCCGGTGTTGGCCGTCACCTGGGGGTTGGGGCTCCACCTCGCGGGTGTCGGCTGGCGGGCAGTGCGGGGTGAGACGGACGCCGGGAGCGTCGCCGACCGACTCCACGAGACGGCACACGTACTGGGTGGCGCTGCGGTGTTGTTGGTCGTCGCGGCGTTGGTCGAGGCGTTCCTCACTCCGGAGATCGCCGCGTTGGTGTTGTGAACGCCGCCGCGCTGGTCTCGTGAGGGCCGGCGCGTCGCCTGCGAGTCGTGGTGTATCGAAACGTATAATAACGGCAGCAGAGTACACTGTCGTGCTTGCCTGGGTAGCTTAGCGGTAAAGCGCGTCCTTGGTAAGGACGAGACCCCGGATTCAAATTCCGGCCTAGGCTCTCTGGCGTGACAAACTGAACGAGGAGTCGTTTGACTCGGGTTCCCCTTCGGGGAGGTGGTGTTGCTGTCCCGCAGTTCACGAGAGGATCTCTTCTGTCGTCAGACTCCGTCGAGACGGCTGTGGCAGCGTACCGCGTACGGCCAGAGCGACCACGAGTGACGACACCGTTCTGCGACAACGACCCGTCTCCACAACCGCCGGCCGCGAATTGTCTCTTTTGAATTGCACTATTATCACAATACTCTTGTGCAGCGGGCCCGAACATCCTCGTGTGAGCACACTCGACGTGCCGGAGACGGGGACAGCAGGCGACCCGACGAGTGACGACCCCAGCGTCGAGAGGGAGTAATGGCCGACACGAACGAGGCCGGTACGGTCGAGACCGGTCGATCCGACCGGACAGAGCCGGACGGCGGCGAGACAGAGTCGCGGCGAGGCGGCGAGACAGAGTCGCGGCGAGGCGGCGAGACAGGATCACAGAGCGACGAGCAGGGAAACCACCAGCCACCGGGCGCGAGCGCCGGCGACCCGACGGTCGGTCGCGGGCTGTTGGAGGGTGAGATGGGGCCGAGTTCGGCGCTCGCGCACCTCTACCGCGGGGAGGTCCACCGGATGAAGTTCTGGCGGGAACGGCTCGACCGCACCACCAACTGGGCGGTGTTGTTGTTGGCGGCGGTGTTGACGTGGGCGTTCTCGAATCCGTCGAACCCACACTACGTGTTGTTGATCGGCAACCTGGCGGTCGGGTTGTTCCTGGTCGTCGAGGCGCGCCGGTACCGGGCGTACGACGCGTGGCGGTCGCGGGTGCGGACGCTCCAACGCAACGTGTTCGCGGTCGGGTTGGACCCGAGCCGGGAGCCGACGAGCGACTGGCGGGAACGACTGGCGGACGACTACCACCAGCCGGCGCTGCGGGTCTCCGCGGAGGAGGCCGTCGCACACCGGCTCCGGCGGGTGTATCTCCCGCTGCTCGCCATCGTGAGCGGTGCGTGGGTGTTGCGTGTGACCGCGTTCGGCCCGGATCGGTGGCCCGGCAGTGCCGCCGTCGGCGCGGCACCGGGGGTGGTCGTCACGGCGACCGTCGTCGTCGCGTTCGCGGCCGCCACGCTCGTCGCGCTCCGACCGCGAACCTGGCGGGCACACGACGAACTCCGGACGGAGGACATCCGCCCGCCGCGCGAGTGAGTCGCCAGAGCCGCGCCCGCCGCTCGTTGGAAACTATCCGACACTCGACAGAAGACGGGTTCTGCGAGCCTTCATACTCCCTGCGACACACCACACTCGTGTGTTACAGGAGATTCTGTCCTCGGCCGGCACACACGACGTTCACCAGACGGAGACGCGAGTGTTCGACCGACCGACGGCGCTGACCGTCGAGACGGTCAACGGAGACCTGACACTCGACACACACGGGAACGGCAACGGCAGACGCGACGCCGATGGGACACACGACGGCGACGGGACACACGGCGCAAACGGCGCAGACGACCCCGAGAAGGCACACGACACCGACTCTGTTCGGATCGTCGCAGAGACCAGCGCGACCAGCCAGAGTGCGTTGGCGAACGCCCAGCTCGTCGCTGAGGGCGGCGACGGGGAGCCGTTGGCCGTCCGCGTCGAACACGACGGGGAGACGGACGGGAGTGTTCGGGTCGACCTCGACGTGACCGTGCCCGCAGACCTCGATGTCGAACACGCCGCGACGACCAACGGGGAGTGCACGGCCCACGGCGTTACTCTCCACCGTGTCGAGGCGACCAACGGCGGCTGTGAGGTGATCGAGACGACAGGAGCGTTGCACGCAGAGACGACGAACGGGGACGTGACCGTCCGCGGCGTCGACGGCGACGTACAGCTCTCGTCGACGAACGGCCACCTCTCTGCGGAGTCGGTCGACGGCTACGTGGCCGCCCGGGCGACGACCGGCGGGATCACTGTCCGTGACCCGGTTGGGATCGACGACCTCGCGACGACTGCGGGACGAATCGACGCCGACGTGCCCGCCGTCCGTGGAGCGACGACCGTCGAGAGCGCGACGGGAGCCGTGCGGCTCCGCCCCGGCCCGGGACTGAACGCGTCTGTGACGGCGTCGACGAGCGTCGGCTCTGTGACCGCCCCGGCACTGGGGAGCGCGCACGGACTCGGCACGGTTCGCGTCGAGGGAACGTTCGGCGAGGGCGGGCCGGCGCTGTCGGTGTCGACACACGTCGGCTCGATCACTGTCGAGGAGTGAGAACACGAGAGAGTAGCCGGCTGAAGCCGGTCGAACCGTGGTGGTTGACATCCTCCCACCCCTGAAGGGGTGGGATTCCTCCGGTGGGGATGTTGGCTA
>ERZ1034486.230-NODE-230-length-15699-cov-37.818525_pt1 | contig 15699 bp, 16 predicted proteins | sample MGYA00520683_ERZ1034486 | MGnify/ENA primary metagenome ERZ1034486 (study PRJEB33760, sample SAMEA4777685) | hypersaline lake metagenome | biome: hypersaline environment; feature: brines | place: Spain | collected 2012-08 | depth 0 m ...
ACGACGCTGCAGGTCGTCGGGCCCGGCGGGCAAGAGAACCTCGTGTTCACCGACGGAAACGTCACTGCGTTTGAAGTGGGGCCTGTCAATGGCGATGATCTGGATGATGAGACGAACCTTTCAGTTACTATTGGGAATATAGACCGAATTGACGGCATTGATACCAGTAGTACCGGGCAAAACCTCACTATCAAAAGTGGTGGAAACATCGCGTACGTCAACAACACCTCCCTAGTGAACGAAGATACGCTGGAAATCACGAACGGCACTGCTGGCGACGGGACGCTTAATCTGACTGGTCTTGATGCTGACTCGGAGCTTAACGTCACTCTGTACAACAATAGTACAGTTGGCGGGGAGTACCTCGTCGTCAGTCAAAACGTTACGCTTGATGGAGACGATGAACTCACCGCCGAGTACGAATACGCGACAAATGTGTCCGATCTCAATGCGAACGAGTTCGCCGTCTGGTCTACTGGCGACAGCACCTTCGTCGACGAGCCCGTCCTGAGCGAGAACGACGACTACACGATCGTCGCTAACCCAGACGCGGGCGCGTTCCAGGATGGAAACACCGCGTTCGGGCAGGGCGACGATGCGACGATCGACATCGTCTCGCCCGCCGGGGCGACGACGCGCATCGAGCTCAACGCGCCCGACCTCTTCAGCGAGGTCGGTGAGGCGGTCCTCCTGTAACACGCGAGCGCACCGACACGCGCTCGCTGGATCCCGCTCCCCGGAACGCCTATTTTCACACCCACCGACACACCCAGTATGACCGACGACGGCGCACCGCCGGCCGACCCGGACGAACTCGACTTCACCGACGACGAGAGCGTCGTCGAGATCGGCGAGCGCCGGTACGTCGTCGGCACCGAGGGCCGCCCCACGGTCGACCCGGCTCCGGATCCCGAGCCGGCCGACCGGCCGGGCGCGAGCGACGAGGCGACAACTGAGGGTGCCACCAGTGCCGGCGGCGAGGTGACGCAGGCGGCCGTCAACGACTGGCTCGAGGAGTCGTTCGACGACGACGGCTTCACCTATGGGGTCGACCTCACCCTCCACGCGGAGGGCGACACCGCCCGTCACCGACTCGTCTCGAACGACGTGACGGCGACGTTCGACGCGCTCTGTTCGTGGTTCGTCGCCGCGGCGGGTCCGGAGTCGCCACCGCCGGAGGCGCTCGGCCTGCTGCTCGCCGCCGTCGACAGCCCGGTCGACGTGCCGCCGGGAGCGATCAAGGCGTTCGCGGCGACCCACGACCTCGCACCGGACGACTCGATCGCCGACCTCGTTCGGGCCGCCGAGGACGCCGGTGGGTTCCGCATCGACTGACCGCGACGTGGCGAGGACGGTCACGCTGTCGGCGGTATATTCTCATCACTGATAGCCGGGGGCGAGCGATTAAGTGCTCGTTCGGCCCGTGTGTCGTACATGACGCGCGTACTCATCGCAGACGACTCGGAGTTCATGCGGAGTCTCCTCCGGGAGATCCTCGACGACGCGTTCGAGGTCGTCGGCGAGGCCGAAAACGGGGTCGAGGCGGTGGACCTGTACGACGAGCACGGTCCGGACGTGGTGATGATGGACATCGTGATGCCGATCCGCGACGGGATCGAAGCGACGGGTGAGATCACGGGCGCGGACCCCGATGCGACCGTGATCATGTGTACCAGCGTCGGCCAGGAAGAGCAAATGAAAGCCGCGATCAAAGCCGGCGCCGAGGGGTACATCACGAAGCCGTTTCAGAAGCCGAACGTCCTCGACGCGATCGGGTCGGCGGTCTGATGCGCGTCGACGTCCGGGCGCTCGGCGCGTGCAACCGCCTCGCCGAGCGAGGAGCGGAGCGAGCCGCGGCCGCACTCACGGACCTGACGGGGACTGCGCTCGCCGTCGAGGTGACGGGCGTGAGCGTCGCCGCCGCCGATGGCTCGCCGGCCGCGGCCGCCACAGACGGCGAGTGGGTCGGCGTGCGCGTCGGGCTCTCCGGCGGGCTCTCCGGTGCGGCCGTGCTCGCGTTCGACGCCGACCGCGTCGACGGCCTCCTCGAGTTGTTGCCGGGTGACGGCTCGCTTGGACACAGCGCGGTGACCGAGGTGGGAAACATCGCGCTCGGCGGCTTCCTCGACGGCTTCGCGAACCACCTCGGACGGGCGATCGAGTTGACGCCGCCGCAGTACGTCTCGGCCGACGATCCCGCGACCGGGGCGTCCGAGGGATCGACGGACGACCCGGTGTTCCGCTTCGAGAGCCGGCTCGAGGCGGCGACCAACCTCGACTTCTCTATCGCACTGCTTCCGGCGGCGACGCCGTTTCGCGACCTCGCCCATGAGCACGCACATGCCGACGCCGCCGGCGCGGCTGCGGGTTCCTTCGATGCGGTTTTGAGCGGCAACGCGGAGCCCGCAGCGGGGCGCGCCGAGACCGCGACGACGGGGGTGACGTACGACGCACTCTTGCGATTCGCGTCGCTCGCCGCGGAGGGCTCGGAGACGGCCGCGGCGAACATCGAGGCGATGACCGGCCTCGAGACGACCGTCGACGTGAGTCGCCTCCGGTTCGTGCCGCTCACCGACGTGCCCGCAGCGGTCGGCACGGCCCCCCACGCCGGGACGGTGTTCGAACTCCACGGCGAGCCGAGCGGCTACCTGGCGATCCTCTTCGCCGAGCCGTCGGCCGCGCGGATCGCCGACGCGATGCTTCCGATGGAACCGGACGAGCCGCTCGGTGAGATGGCCGAACACGCGCTCTGTGAACTCGGCAACGTGATGACGAGCGGGCTCATCGACGGGTGGGCGAACGTCCTCGAGACGTCTATCTCACACTCGCCGCCCGAGTTCGTCCACGACATCGGTGCGGCGACCGTCAGCCCGCTCGTCGCCGCGTTGAGCCGGCGACAGGACTACGGATTCGTCGTCGACGCGACGATCCGGACCCGCAGCGTCGAGGCGCGGTGTGACGTGTACGTGCTCCCCGACGAGCGCGAGCTCGTCGCCGTGCTTCGCCGGCTCGCCGACCCGTGACCTCGCTCACGCCGGGAGAGGGCGGATCGTCGGGCCGCCCGCGGCGCGTCCGCGTCGGTGTCGGTGACCTCGCGGTCGTCACCGACGACGCGACCCTGACGACGAGCGGGCTCGGCTCCTGCGTCGCGGTCGCGATGGCCGACCGGCGCGCCGGCGTCAGGGGGCTGTTACACGCGATGCTCCCGTCGGCGGCGCGGTCGCGTCCGGCAGGACCCCGGCCGGGCAAGTACGTCGACAGCGGGATCGACGCGCTCTGCACGGCGCTCGTCGACGCCGGTGCGGCGTCTGCGCGGCTCGACGCGCGACTCGTCGGGGGCGCAGAACTCCTCGACCTCACGGCCGCCGTCGGCCCCCAGAACGTCGAACGAGCCCGCGAGCGTCTCACGGCCGCGTCGATCCCGATCGTCGCGAGCGACGTGGGTGCCGACGTCGGCCGCACCGTTCGGTTCGGAGCGGACGGAGACGTCGTCGTCCGAGCCGCAGACGGGTTCGAGCGGGTGATCGGGTGACCGCCGCGTCGCGTCGTCGATTCTCACGTCCGATATTTTGGAGAGAGGCTTCAAGTGTCGACCGGGGGTGTTCGCGATCGATGGGGCTCGACGCAGCGTTGATCGACGGGTCGGTACTCGCCTGGGGAGCCGTCGCGTCGGGGATCGTCGGCGCAAGCGTTCTCGACCGGCTCTTCGACTCCGGAGAGTCCGACGACGATGCGGTGTTCGACGACGCGGGTGGGCTCGACGGCGGCTCGGGAGACGACTCGTTCGAGGCGTTCGACGAGATGGACGAGTGGGACGACGAGTTCGGGGGTGGTGACGACGACGGCGACACCGGTGCACTGGCGGGTCGAATCGACGACCTCGAAGCGGAGGTCGCGACGCTCTCGTCGACCGTCTCGACGGTCCGCTCGGAGAACGAGGAGATCGCCGCCGCGATAGCGGACACCGAAGAGGACGTGCGGAGTCTCCTCGACATCTACGAGATGGTCACCCGCGGGATCAACCCGTTCGTCGACGAGCCCAGCGCGTTCGGAGACGACCCAGGGCAGGGCTCGTTCGACATGTTCGAAGACGACGCCGACGAGACGGCGTCGCTCGACGAGGAGGTCGCCTCGGCGGACGCAGCCGGCTTCTTCGACGAAGACCTCCTCGAGGGAGACGAAAGCGACGATGGCGACCCGTTCGGCGGCGCGGACCCGATGGACGACACAGCAGACGACGAGCACGCAACGGCCGACGAAGTACCGACCGACGGCCCAGACGCCGGCGGCCCCGCCGACGCCGCGTTCGCGACCGATCCGGCGGACGAGGACCACGCTATGACCGACGAAGGCAAGAGCTTCAGCGAACTCAAAGCGGAGTACGACGCCGGCGAGGCCGACTGGGCCGACGAGTCGGCGACCGGTGACGAATCATCGGAAGACGACGGGTCGGCACCGCCCGACGCCGACCCCGACGACCTGTCACTCGACGTAGAGCCGGTCGGAGACGGCGAGTCGAACGAGGACGCCCTCGGATTCGGCGAGGCCGACCTCGAGGAAGCCGACCCGGAGGGAGACGATGGCGAGGTCGGCGACGGCACAGTCGACGAGGTCGAGACGGACGAGCGTACGTTCGACGACCTCGGATTCGACGAGCTCGGGTCCGACGACGGTCACCTCGGCGGCGACCCGGCAGCGGAACGCGACGAGGTCGGTGCTCGACGCGTTCGTGGCGGCGACCCGGCCGCAGCGTCCGGGGACGCCTTCGAATACGTCGACGACGAGGACCTCGCGGAGCACCGCCGGAAGCCGTACCTCACCGAGCTGCCCGGCGACTACGTCGGCGACCTACTCGTGATGGAGTGGCTCGAGTTTCTCGTCGCGGCCGGCGACGTCACCGACGCGGTGCGCGCGGTGAACTACTACGAGCGGATCGAGTGGGTCGGTCCCGCGGCCGCCGATCGACTCCGCGAGTTTCTCTCGGGGTTCGGCACGGTGGACCGGAACCTCGTCGACCGTCCCGGCACGGACCGCCTTGGCCGCGACCACCACACGCGCAGTCTGCGGTACATCACCCAGCTCAACGGCGCCGACAGCCACCTCCTCTTGTTGGATCGCTGGGACGACCTCGTCGGGCGCCCGCTCGTCGACGGCTCGTCGGCCGCCGACACAGACCGCACCGGACGACGGCCGCCGACCGACCCCACCGCCGCTTCGAGGAGGGACGGCCGTGGGCGTTAGTGTCTCCGCGTCGGCCGCGGTCGTCGCCGCCGGGCTCTTCATCGCGCTCACGACGGGGTACCCGGCGGCGGCGAACGGCTTCGACCGCGTCGCCGAGGGCACGGCCGACAGCCACGAACGGGCACTCGACCGACACCACACGGCGATCACCGTCGAGACGGCGACGTTCAACGCGAGCGGGAACGACGCGCTGACCGTGACGGTGGTCAACGACGGGGCGGACGCGCTGGTCGTCGACGACCTCACGCTCCTCGCCGACAACGCGTTCGTCGACGTCGCCGCCGACCCGGCGTGGACGACCGTCGAGGGTCTCGAGGCGACCGGCCTCGTGCTCCCCGGTGAGACGCTCACGATGTCGGTGCCGGACGACGCCGTCACCGCGGACCTCGCGGGTACGACCCGCGTCACGGTCGCGACGGGCACCGGCGTGCGGGCCGTCGCGGAGGTGAGCGGGTAGATGGCGAGTGTCTCCGTCTCTCACCTGGTGTTGTTCATCGCCAGTCTCGTCATCGCCGCCGGCGTCGTCGGGACGGTCACGACGGGCGTCGACCGCGTGAGCGCCGCCGTCGAGGACGGCAGCCTGGAGGCGACAGAGCAGCTCCGCACCGACGTCACGGTGATCTCCGACCCCGCAGCGGGGGTGTACGACCCGGACGCGGGGACCGACGGAAACGTCACGCTGCTCGTAAAGAACGTCGGGAGCCAACGGCTCGCACCGACCGGGGCCGGTCTCGACGTCGTCTTCGACGGCCAGTACGTCCCGCCGTCGGCGACGACCGGCACGGTCGTCTCCGTCGACGGCGCGACCGTCTGGGGCCCGGGAGACGTCCTTCGGCTCACGATCGACCTCGACCGGATCGAGGGCGTCGACGCGCTCGCGGCTCCGAGCGACCACCGGGTTAGGATCGTACTCAACGGCGACGAAGAGGCGTTCGCGTTCCGGGTCGAGGAGGCGTGAGATGGCGCGCGCGACCAACCTCCACTCGATCGGCCTCGACGACCACGACCGGCTGAACGCCGAGCTCGGTGGCGGCATCCCACGCGGCAGCATCGTCCTCGTCGAGGGCGACTACGGGGCCGGCAAGAGCGCGCTGTCACAGCGGTTCGCCTACGGCCTCGTCGACGAAGGAGCGTCGGTGACGCTGTTGTCGACGGAGCTCACGGTTCGCGGATTCATCGACCAGATGCACTCGCTCGCGTACGACGTGGTGAAGCCGTTGTTGTCCGAACGCCTGCTGTTTTTACACGCCGACTTCGACGCGGGCGGCGCCTTCTCCGACGGCGACGGCGAGCGCCGCGAGCTGCTCACCCGGCTGATGGACGCCGAGGTGATGTGGCAGCCGGAGGTGATCCTCATCGACACGTTCGACGCCATCCTGCGAAACGACCCGACGTTCGAGGCGCTCGTCCGGAAGAACGAGGAGCGACAGGCGGCGCTCGAGATCATCTCGTTTTTCAGAGACGTGATCGCGACGGGGAAAGTCGTCGTGCTCACCGTCGACCCGTCGGCGGTCGACGACGAAGCCATCGGACCGTTTCGGTCGATCGCAGACGTGTTCTTCGAACTCGAGATGGTCGAAGTCGGCAGCGACATCCGCCGACAGATCAACGTGAAACGCTTCGCGGGCATGGGTGAACAGGTCGGCGACACGATCGGCTTCTCGGTGCGTTCGGGGACGGGCATCGTCATCGAGAGCCGGAGCGTCGCCTGAACGCACCTCGATCCACGCACATGACCGACCACGGCACCAGAACACCGTCCGACGACCTGCGACAGGCCGCGATGCGCCGGCCACACCTCCGGCGGCACCTTCGTGAGTTCAAACAGCTCACGGGTGAGTTTCCGTTGTTCATCGACGAGCCGAAAGGCGAGTACGAGTCGGCACATCCGAACGTGTTGTACCCGGTCGGGGGACCGATCTACTGTCACGTGTACGGCGACCTCGGTCAAGAGACGAAGTACTACGCCATCGAGCCGACCGTGTCCGGCCCGCAAGCCGCCGTCCTCGAGCGGGTCAAAGACGAGCTGCTCGCCGCGAGTGGGGGCCGAACCGCACCGGAGTCGGAGACGGAGTACGACGACCTCATCGAGGAGCTGCTCGCCGACGTCACGCACGTCCACCACGACGACGGTGGGCTGAAAGCGGAGGCCGAGCGGCTACTCAACGCGGGCAAGCTCACCGTCACCGAAGAGACCTACGAGAACATCCGGTACCGGCTCAACCGGGACATCGTCGGGCTCGGGCCGCTAGAGCCGGTGATGCGCGATCCGGCGAACGAGGACGTCCACGTCATCGGACCCCACGAGTGTCACGTCGACCACGGCACGTTCGGGATGCTCGAGACGACCGTCGACTTCGGCAGCCCCGCCGAGTTCGACGCCTGGCTGCGCAACATGGGCGAGCGGATCGGTGACCCGCTGTCCGACTCCGACCCGATCGTCGACTCGACGCTGCCCGACGGCTCGCGGATCAACATCATCTACTCCGACGACGTCTCGCTGAAGGGCGCCTCGCTCACGATTCGGCAGGGCGAAGACGTCCCCCTGTCGGTGAATCAGATCACGGATTGGGGGACGCTCTCTCCGGAGCTCGCGGCGTATCTCTGGCTGTGTCTCGAGAACGAGCGCACGGTCTTCGTCGTCGGCGAGACCGCCTCCGGGAAGACGACGACGCTGAACGCGATCCTCTCGTACATCCCGCGCGACTCGAAGATCTACACCGCAGAGGACACCGCCGAGGTCGTCCCCCCACACAACACCTGGCAGCAGCTGTTGACCCGCGAGGGCGGCGGCGAGGGGAGCACGGACGTCGACATGTTCGACCTCGTTGCGGCCGCGCTTCGCTCGCGGCCCGACTACATCATCGTGGGTGAGGTCCGGGGCGCGGAGGGGCGGATGGCGTTTCAGGCGGCACAGACCGGTCACCCAGTCATGTTGACGTTTCACGCCTCCGACATCGTCTCGATGATCCAGCGGTTCACCTCCGAGCCGATCTCCGTGCCCGAGCCGTTCATGGACAACGCCGACGTAGCGTTGTTCCAGAATCGGGTAAAACGCGGCGACGAGGTGCTCCGGCGCGTGACGAGCGTCCAGGAGATCGAGGGGTACTCCAAGGAGATGTCCGGCGTCGTCACCCGCGAGGTGTTCAGCTGGGACCCCGTCGAAGACGAGATCGTGTTTCAGGGGATGAACAACTCCTACGTCTTAGAAGAGCAGATCGCGACGCTGCTCGGGTACGCCGACACCCGCGAGATCTACGACGACCTCTCGTTCCGTGCGGCCCTCGTCGAACGAATGATCCAGGAGGGCGTCCTCGGCTACCACGAGGTGAACCGCGTCATCGACGCGTTCCACCGCGACGGGGTGGAGGGACTGCCCTTCGAGATGCACCGATCGGTGCGGTGAGTCGATGGGGGCATCCACGGACCACGACGGCGTCGCCGCCGCGCTGGGTGCACTCGACGCGGTGCTCGCCTCGTACGACCGGCTCGACGTCTCGCGACGCCAGTACGTCGGTCTCGTGCTCGTACCCGCGGCCGTCGTCTTTGCGGCGTCGATAATCGGTGCGGTCCTCCTCCCGCTCCCGCTCGCCGCTCGGGTCCCCATCCCGCTCGTCGGCGGACTCGTGCTCGTCGCGGCGGCGATCTACCCGGCCATCTACCGCAGCAGCCTGGAGGCGCAGATCGACAGCCAACTCCACCTCGTGATGACACACATGACCGTGTTGTCGACGACGAACATCGACCGCGTCGAGGTGTTTCGGACGCTGGCGCGCGAGCGGGAGTACGGTCCCGCGGCCGAGGAGATCGGACGGATCGTCCACCTCGTCGACACCTGGAACCAGAGTCTCGACGACGCGTGTCGCCGCCGGGCGAAGGAGGCGCCGTCGGACGCGCTCTCGGACATCTTCGACCGCCTCGGCTACACGCTGGGTGCCGGACAGTCGCTATCGGCGTTCCTCGTCGCCGAACAGGACGTGATACTCTCGACGTACGAGACCCGGTACGAGGCGGCGCTGTCGAACCTGGAGGTGATGAAAGACCTCTACATGTCGATGATCCTCTCGATGACCTTCGCGCTGGTGTTCGCGGTCGTGCTCCCGATACTCACCGGCACCGACCCGACGGTGACCGTCTCCGCCATCATCGTCCTCTTCGTGTTCGTCCAGTTGGGATTCTACGTCATGATCCGCGCGACCGCGCCCGCGGACCCGGTCTGGTACCACCCCGAGGAGGGAGCGCCCGGCGACGTCCGCCTGTGGGCGTCGCTCGTGGCCGGGGGCGGACTTTCGGTGGTGCTCGTCGGCGTCACCGCCGCGGGGATGGTCGGCTACGGTCCGGGTCTCCCGGGACTGGTGTGGTTCCTCGACGACGTCCAGCTCCCGCTGTACGTCGCGATCCCGGTCACGCCGCTTTTTTTCACCGGGCTGTTTCTCCGGCGTGAAGAGCGGGCGATCACGGCGCGCGACGAGGAGTTCCCCTCGTTCGTTCGCGCGCTCGGGGCGACCGAGAGCGCGAAACAGTCGACGACGACCGACGTGTTGTCCACGCTCCGCGAGAAGGATTTCGGGGCGCTCTCGCCGTCTATCACGCGGCTCTACCGCCGGCTGAACCTTCGTATCAGCACGGAGGGGGCGTGGCGGGCGTTCTCACGAGACACGCGGTCGTACCTCGTCCAGAAGTTCTCGGAGATGTACCTCGTCGGCCGGCGGATGGGCGGCGACCCGAAGCTGCTCGGCGAGTTGATCTCGACGAACATGAGCGCGGTCAACCAGCTGCGCGAAAAGCGCCGGCAGTCCGCGGTGACGTTCATCGGGCTGTTGTACGGGATCACCGCGGCCGCGACGTTCGCGTTCTTCATCGGGCTCGAGGTGGTCGGGATCCTCGCGGACATCACCGCCGACTTCGGCGTCGACCGCCTCGACATGGCGAAGATCGTGCACCCGGGCGCGTACAACATGCCACTCATCGAGTTCCTGTTGTTGGCGGTCGTGGCGTTCAACGCCGCCCTCTCCTCGCAGATGATCCGGACGATAGACGGCGGGAACCCGGCGAACGGCTACATCCACTTCGTGGCGCTGACGTGGCTCGGTGCGCTCACCGCGATCGGAACGCGGATCCTCGTCGAGGCGGTCCTCGCGGTGTGAGGGCGACCCGTGGCGTGAGGGCGACCCCGTGGTGTGTGGACGGTCTCACGCCCTCGAGACGAGTGGCTCACTCGAAGAGCGTCGGCTCCTCGACGGTCGCCGCCGCGGCTGTCCGCCACGAGTGCTGTGGCTCCCAGCCGAACCGGTCGGCGGCGCGTTCGATCGCGTAGGCGCTTCGGTCGTCGTCGTCGCTCACGGCGGTCGCCTCCGGCACCTCGTCGTAGACCGCACGGAGGAGCTCGAGTAGCGGCCGGCCGAGAGCGTTGTCGGCAGCGACGCAGTTCACCGCCTCGTGTGTCCCCGGTGGGATCGGTGGGCGGTCCGTGCGGAGCGCGTCGACCGCGCGGGCGACGAGCGCGGCGACGTCTCGGACGTCGACGTATGACCAGAAGTTCCCGGCGCCGGCGTCGAGGTCGTCCGTGTACGCGGGCGCTCTACAGGCGTACGCGCCGGGGTACTGGATCCACGACGGCCGCAGCGAGACCGCGGACACGTCGTGGCGTCTCGCGACCGCCGCGGCCGTCTGTTCTGCGGTCACCTTCGAGAGACCGTACGGGTCTTCGGGCCGCAGGGGGTGCGATTCGGTCACGGGCACCTCGTCAGGCATCGGTGTGGGCTCGGCGAAGAAGAACCCGTACGCGCCGTCGCTCGACGCCTGGACGATCGGGGCGTCGGCGCGGCCGGCGGCCGTGAGGACGTTGTGTGCGGCCAGCACGTTCGTCTCGAAGACGCGACCATCCGGGTGTGTTCCCGCGACAGGGATCGCGGCCCAGTGGACCACGACGTCCGGGTCGACGGCGGCGACGACGTCGAGTGCCTCACCGCGGTCCGCGAGGTCGGCGGCTCGAAACGAGAGTCCCGGGGCCGGCTCACGGTCGAGCCCGGGGTGGTCGTAGTCGACGACGACGACGTCGTGGTCGGTCGCGAGTCGGTCTGCGATCCAGCGCCCCGAGGCGCCGCGTCCGCCGGTGAGTAGGACCGTCGCCATAGGCGCGGATCGCCCGACACGGGCTAAAGCGCGTCGACCGTGGTTGGTTGGGGGCCGCTTGACGCGCCGATAGGCTTTATCCCTCTGAGCGGTTACTGTCGTACATGGACTGGCAGACCGACTGGGGATTACGGGGACGGATGGCGCTCACCATGTTCCTCCTCTTCGGGCTCTACGTCGTCTTCGTCGGCGCGCTGACGGTGTACTTCGGCGACTTCCTCTTCCCGCTGATCATGCTCGGTGGGTTCTCGGTCGCCCAGTACTTCTTCAGCGACACGCTGGCGCTGCGAAGCATGGGCGCCCGTGAGGTGAGCCCCGAGGAGTTCCCCGACCTCCACCGACGGATCGAACGGCTGAGCCAGCAGGCGGACCTCCCGAAGCCGGCGGTCGCGGTCGCCGACACGCAGGTGCCGAACGCGTTCGCGACCGGCCGCAACAAGAAGAACGCCACCGTCGCGGTGACGACCGGGCTGCTCCGGTCGCTTGACGACGAGGAACTCGACGGCGTGTTGGCACACGAGCTCGCACACGTCAAGAACCGCGACGTGATGGTGATGACCATCGCGTCGTTCCTCTCGACTATCGCGTTCTTCATCGTGCGGTGGGGGTGGCTCTTCAGCGGCGACAACCGCCAGGGCGCCCCCGTGATCGTGGCCATCCTGGTGTCGCTCGTCGTGTGGGTCGTCTCGTTCCTGCTCATCCGGGCGCTCTCACGGTACCGCGAGTACTCTGCCGACCGCGGTGCGGCCCTGATCACCGGGAAGCCGGGAGCGCTGGCGTCGGCACTCGTCACGATCGACGGCCGGATGGACCGGGTTCCGAACGAGGACCTCCGCGAAGAAGCCGAGATGAACGCGTTCTTCATCATCCCGATCCGCGCGGGCATCGTCGGCAAGCTCGCCTCGACGCACCCCTCCACGGAAAACCGGATCGAGCGGCTCCGCGACCTCGAACGCGAGATGCAGACCGCCTGAACCGGCGTGGTCGCCCGCGTCCGACGGGGATTTTTGTGTGCTGGCCCGTCACAGCAGTCGTGAGCGTCGTCGTCGCGGTCAAGCCGTCGGCTCGCAAACGCAACGCGAAGGTCGGCCGACTCGTCTTCGAGGACGGCTCCAGGCATATCTTCGAGAGCCGTGCGGCCGCAGCGCAGTGGGCGAGCGACCTCTCGCGCGGTGACGGCCACGTGTGGGTCGCGGCCGCACATCCCCGCGACGAGAGCGGCGCCGACCTCTATCTGCTCTCGCGGGCGACGAACGCGAAGCTCGAGGCGGCTTACGACAAACGGCGGCGTCGCCTCCGCGGCGAGGCTGGGGCCGAACAGCGGTCGCTCGACGGCGCGTGAACGAAGACGCCGAGGCGGAGATTTGAACTCCGGTGTCCGAATGGACAGTAGATTTCGAATCTACCGCCTTGGCCAGGCTAGGCTACCTCGGCTCAACTCGACGTTCGACGGGTCTGCTGTTATGGGTTTCGATCGACTATTGATCGCCGCGTGCGGTCGGTTCGATGCGGGTATCGATCACGGCTCCGCGTCGAGGTACGCGATCGCCTCCTCGTCTGTCACCTGACCGAATCGCTCGTAGAACTGGCCGACGCCCTGGAAGTTTGTCGGCGTCGACAGACACACCACCTCGTCTGCGGTCGCCGCCAGCGCGTCGACGGTGTCCGGTGGTGCCACCGGAATCGCGACGGTGAGATGGGCGGCATCGGCGGCGCGCAGCTGGCGGAGACACGCGTGTAGCGTCGCACCCGTCGCGGCGCCGTCGTCGACGATCACCACCCGCTCGCCGGCGACGGGCGGCTCGGTCTCGTCGCCGCGGTACCGAGCCGCCTTCTCGCGCGAGCGCTCGGCGACCCGCTCGCGCTCGCGCTCGAAGTACGCCTCGTCTGCGCCCGTTCGTCGTATCGCCGACTCGGTACGCCAGACGCTTCCGTCGGTCGCGACCGCACCGATCGCGTACTCCGGATTGTCCGGCGCACCGATCTTCTTCGCGACGACGACGTCGAGGGGGGCGGCGAGCGCGTCCGCCACGGCTCGACCGAGCGGGAGCCCGCCGCGCGGGATCGCCACCACCCGATCGACGTCGCCGTGTCGGTCGGCGAGCGCCGCCGCGAGCCGGTCACCGGCGTCGGCTCGGTCGGTGAATCGCTCTCCATCGGACATGCCTCGATCTGGTCGACCGAGCTACAGAAAGCTGGCGGCTGTCACCGGTCGGCGAGGAGTTCTCCGGCCGTGACGAGCGACTCCAGGGCGACGTCGTGGTCGGCGAGCGTCTCTGTCGCCCCTTCCTCGCGGTCGACGACGACGAGGACGCGCTCGACGGTCGCGCCCGCCTCCCGGAGCGCGTCGACCGCGTCCGCGGCCGACTGGCCGGTGGTGGCGATGTCTTCGATGACGACGACCTCCTCGTCGGCCGCGAGCCGCCCCTCGATTCGATTGCCGGTGCCGTACGATTTCGCCTGCTTGCGGGCGATCACGTACGGTCGGTCGAGTTCGGCGGCGGTCACGGCCACGAGCGGAACCGCCCCGAGTGCGACTCCAGCGAGGGTCGCGTCGGTCGCGTCGAGCCGGTCGGCGAACGCCGCGGCGATCTGGCGGAGACACGCCGGGTCGGTCTCGAAGAGGTACTTGTCGACGTAGTACTCGCTGGTGCCGCCGTGTGAGAGCTCGAACTCGCCGAAGCGGACGGCGTCCGACTCGCGGAGCGCCGCGATGAGTTCCTCGCGCGTCTCGTCGTCGCTCATGGCTGAGGTGGGTCTCCCAGCGAGTATAAACCGGTCGGAACCGAGCCCGTCGGGCTCGCTGGATCGTCACCACCGTTTCTCACCGATCGATACCGTCGTCGCCGGCGATCACTCGGTCGACCTCGGTCGGGGTGACGACCGCCACGTCGCCGGCGACGGTGCGTTTGAGCGCGGCGGTCGCCGCCGCCCGCTCGAGTGCGGTCGGGACGTCGTCGCCGTCGATCCGCGACGTGAGGTAGCCCGCGACGAACGCGTCTCCCGTGCCGATGGCGTCGATCGTCTCCGCCTCGAAGACGGCCTGCTCGTGCGTTTCGTCGCCGTGGCGGGCAAGCGCGCCCGCCGCGCCGCGGGTGACGACGACGGTGTCGAAGTCGTGTGCGGCGGTCAGCTCGCGAGCGATGGCGTCGGCGTCACCGTCGAGCCCGAGCACCGCGCGGGCGTCTCGCTCGGGGATAAAGAGCACGTCGACGGACGCGAACAGCGACTCGTACCGCGCCCGCGCGGTCGGCCGATCCCACAGCTTCGCGCGGTAGTTCAGGTCGAACGTTCGCGTTGCGCCTGTCTCGCCCGCTGTCTCCAGCAGTGTCCGCGTCGTCTCCGCCGTGCTCGACGCGAGCGCGGGCGTGATGCCCGTGGTGTGGACGAACTCCGCCGCGTCGACGGGTCCTCGTGGGAGCTCCTCGGGCGTCATCGTCGTGATCGCGGCGTCGGCGCGGTCGTAGATCACCGTCGTCTCGCGGGGGTCGACGCCGTGTTCGAGGTAGTAGGTTCCCACCCGGCTCGTCGACGGGTCCGTCCACGACACCGCGGTGTCGACGCCGTGGCCTCGAAGTTCGCTCACGACCCGCCGACCGAGCGACGAGTCGGGGAGCTTCGACACCCAGGTGGCGTCGGCGCCGAGGCGAGCCGCCCCGACAGCGACGTTGCTCTCTGCGCCGCCCGCCTGCACGTCGAGCTCGCGGGCGCGCTCGAGTCGCTCGCCGCGCGGCGGCGAGAGACGGAGCATCGTCTCGCCGAAGGTGACGAGGTCGGTCATCGCACCCACCACCACGAGCGGGTCGTCGGTTGGTCCATGCGTGTCGCTCGTCGGCCGACCGTGATAACGTTCCGCCCGGTTCCCGGCCGTGGGTACGTCTCACCCGGTCACACCGGGTGCGGCCTGTCGACTGGCGGACGAGCAGAGCTGTCTAGAGTGGCTGGCGGCTCACCCAGCGTCGTCCAGCCGCGTCGTCGGAAAGAGCGCGTCGACGTCGGGAGTGGACTCGACGAGGTGGTACGTCGTCTCGTCGCGCTCGGCGACGCCGGCGCCTACGAGGTGGTCGAGATGTGCGAACGCCTCGCCCGGCCCGTGGAGCACGTGGATCCCCTCGAGGTCGCCGAACAGCGCGGTCGAGGTCTCCCACGCGGTCGCCGGCCCGCGGTCCAACACGCCGACCACCCGAGCGGTTCGCTCTCGGTGGTGAGCGAGTATCTCGGCGGCGCGCCGCGCCGGCTCGTCGATCCGGTCGCGGTGACCCGGGTGTGCGACCGCGGGGTCGCGGTCGACGAGCCGCGCGAGGCTCGCGGCGTACGTGGCGA
>ERZ1034486.236-NODE-236-length-15523-cov-4.003426_pt1 | contig 15523 bp, 12 predicted proteins | sample MGYA00520683_ERZ1034486 | MGnify/ENA primary metagenome ERZ1034486 (study PRJEB33760, sample SAMEA4777685) | hypersaline lake metagenome | biome: hypersaline environment; feature: brines | place: Spain | collected 2012-08 | depth 0 m ...
TCAGAAAGTTGAAATTTCCCCCCCGGGTTCGTACCCTGATTTTCCCATTGGGAGCACGCGCAACGGCTCGGCGCCACGGGTGTAAGCCCTTTCACCCCACTCGCATTCAGGGGGGCGAGGGGCCTCTGCGCATTGTCCGCTCCCCAGGCCTCGACTCTTCTCCAGACGAAACTCCCGCTGCATCATGGCCGATCAAGACGCCACGATTGAAGCTCGCCTTTCCGACCAAGAGTACTTCCGCCCGCCGTCGTCGTTTGTGGGCCAGGCCAACGTGTCCGACCCGGCGGTGTACGACCGGTTCGACAACTTCCCCGACGGCTTTGAGGAGTACGCCACGCTGTTGGACTGGGACGAGCACTGGGACACGGTCTTTGATGGCTCAGAGCCGCCCTTCTTCGAGTGGTTCAAGGGGGGCACCCTCAACGCGTGCTACAACTGTGTAGACCGTCATCTGGACAAGCGGCCCAACCAGGCGGCCCTCATCTGGGAAGGCGAAGACGGGACGCAGCAGACCCTTACCTACCGCGACCTCTACCGCGAAGTCAACAAGATGGCGGCCTCGCTGAAGGAGGTGGGCGTGCAGCCGGACGACGTGGTGACCCTTCACTTGCCCATGGTGCCGGCCCTGCCCATCACCATGCTGGCCTGCGCCCGCATCGGCGCGCCGCACTCGGTCGTCTTCGGCGGCTTTTCGGCGAGTGCCCTGGCCCAGCGCGTAGACGATGCCGACTCGGACGTGGTGGTGACCATCGACGGCTACTACCGCCGCGGCGACTTCATGCATCACAAGCAAAAGGCCGACACCGCGGTGCAGGAAACGGACACCGATGTCGAAACTGTCCTGGTATGGGAGCGCCACGAGGGCGAGCTTCATCCCGATGCCGAGATCGAGGAAGGGCGCGACGTGCTCGTCTCGGAGCTTCTCGCACAAAATGAGCGCGCCCGGGTAGAGCCGGTGGAGCGGGACGCGGAGGACATTCTCTTTCTCATGTATACGTCCGGCACCACGGGCCAGCCGAAGGGGGCCCAGCACCGCACGGGCGGGTACCTCAGCTACGTGGCCGGGACCTCGAAGTACGTGCTCGACATCAAGCCCGGGGACACGTACTGGTGCGCCGCCGACATTGGCTGGATTACCGGGCATTCGTACATCGTCTACGGCCCGCTCGCGCTGGGGACCACGAGCGTGATGCGCGAAGGCGCGCCGGACCATCCGCACAAGGGCATCACCTGGGAGATTGCCGAGCGGCACGACGTGAACATCTTCCACACCTCGCCCACGGCCGTTCGCATGTATATGAAATGGGGCGAGAAGTACCCGCAGGCGTACGACTTCGATTTCCGCCACATGACGACGGTCGGGGAGCCGATTCAGCCGGAGGCCTGGCTCTGGTACTACACCCACATCGGTGACGAGGACGCTGTCATCGTTGATACCTGGTGGCAAACGGAGACGGGCGGGCACCTGATTACCAACCTACCGGCCATTCACGACATGAAGCCGGGCTCCGCCGGGAACCCCTGCCCGGGCATCGAGGCAGCCCTATACGACAACAACGGCACGCCCCTCAAGCCGGCGAGCGGACGGGCGGGCAACCTCGTCATTGAGCGCCCCTGGCCCGGCATGCTCCAGACCGTCTACGGCGACGACCGGCGCTTCATCAACGAGTACTGGCGCCGCTTCTCGGACACCGACTCCGACGACTGGCGCGACTGGGTGTACGAGGCGGGGGACGGCGCCGTGCACGAGAAAGACGGCTACTTCCGCATTCTGGGCCGCCTCGACGACGTAATGAACGTGGCCGGGCACCGCCTGGGCACGATGGAGCTGGAGTCGGCCGTGGCGCAGGTGGCCGACGTGGCCGAGGCGGCCGTTGCCGCCCGCGAAGACGATCAGAAGGGACACGTGCCCGACGTGTACGTGACAGTCCGCGAGGGCGTGGAGCCGTCGGACGAGGTGCGGCAGGAGATTGTAGCGGCCGTGGAGCACGAGATCGGGAAGTTTGCCCGCCCGGCGAACGTCATTTTTGTGGGCGATCTGCCGAAGACGCGTTCCGGCAAGATCATGCGCCGCCTCCTCGAAAACATCTCCAACGGCCAAGACCTCGGCAACACCACCACGCTCCGCGACCCGAGCGTCCCCGAGCAAATCCGCCGTCAGATGCAAGAGGCCTAAGAAAAAGAAGAGGCGGTGCGGATGCGCTGCGAGGCATCGTCTCGCCTCCCCCACTGCGTACTTGCAGTCATTGGCGTGCGGGTACGAGGCGCGTCGTCCGCACCGCGGAGGCCTTCGACACCGACACCGGGACGGGGTGCTTTCGGGAGAGCAGGGAGCGCTCGAAGAAGGCCGATGGGTCCACGCGCAGGCGCCGTGCCGCGAGTCCCCTTCCGGGGGCCACCCAGCCCTCCCAGCGGGCCGGAGCAGTGCCTAGCGGGAGGGGGGCGACGGGGGAGGGCCCGCCCGCCGGGGTGGAAGCGTGTCCCCGACCCGGGCGGTTGAGAGGGGCAAAACGGGTGCCCGCAAACGGCGACAAATCGAGCGAGACGAGGCTATCGGCGGACCATACCGGAAAAAGCCGCTGCTCCGAGGCCACGCGTTCCCAGCGCCACCGCCGCACGTCGCGCCCGTACTTTTGGGCGAGGGACACCACGGCGTCCCGAAAGGTGCGCCGGCGACGCGGACCGGCCATGTACGCGGGCGCTTCTCCGCCCGGTACACGCCCGATCTCTGCACGATACGCCCGCATCCACTCCTCGTACAGCACCGCACCGATGCTGGCTCGCTCGTAGGCGTGGTTCCAGTTTCGAAGGTACGAAAGGGCCTCGTCGATCAGGGGAGCGGTTCCGGAGAGGGGGGCGAGATCAGGGAGCATGCGGGGCAGCGTCGCGCCCGCCCACGCGCTTGAGTCGTTGCGGCTCCACTGCTCCGGAGCCGGGGGGGCGGCCGCCGAGTGCGCCTGAAGCGCCCGGGCCTGCGAGGCAGCCCAGGCGGAGCGTCCCACCAGCACCGCTCTGTCCCGCGTCTCGACCACCGGGGGCTGGCCGCGCACGGTCCAGGTGCCGCTTGTGTCGACCGCTAGCCCGTCGCCACTGAAGAGCCGAAGCGGCTCCGGAGGGGGGCGCCCAGGACCCAAGCCGGCCAGGGACGTCCACCGCCCCACGTCGCTGTGCGCGTCCAGGCCGGGCCAGCGTAGGACGCGTGCGGAGTCGGTCTGCGCAGTGTCGAGGACTAGCCCCGACTCCACGTGCCGGGCCGTGAGCAGGTGCTCTGCGCCGTCGTGCGCCGTAATTCGCTCGTGGCGCCGCCGCACGGAGGAAAGGGGGCGGGCGCGACGCACAACCTCCGCGGGGCTGTGGAGAAGGTAGGTCCAGGCGCGTCGGCCGCTTGCCCCGGTGGGAAAAAGCAGCGTGCCGGGCACCGAGGCCACGGTCAGGGGCGGAGCAGTGGGACGCCGGAAGAGAACCTCCTGGAGCACAGGGGCCGCCGTGCGTCCCAGCACGTGTCGGGCAAAAAGGACTGTTCCCGCCGTGTCCGCCGACGGGCGCGCCGCCCACGCGAGGCTTCGGGCCTGCCCGTGCAGGTGGAGCCACCGCCGCAGTTGCCGGTCGGCCGCGTGGAGGGACGACTGCTCTGCGAACAGGGACGGGGAGGTGCTGAGCCAGGCCCAGAGCCGCTCGACGGCCAGCGGGTGCCACGGTTGCCAGCGCTTAGGCTGCACCGGAAGGGCCACAAACGGAGTTCGGCGACGCACCGAGGGGGCACGCAGGGCGGCGTTGAGGCCCCGCGTGTACGCCTGAAGCCGCCGCCGGGCGGGGCCGGGCAGTTGCGCGTACGCTCGCCGGGCACAGTGGGCGAGCCCGAGCCGCCGGACGTGCCGGTCGATGGACAGGAGGCGATCGCCAAAGGTGGATGCGAGGGTGCCCAGCGCGGTGCGGCGCCACACCGTGATCGTCCACGCCCGCTGCATCCCGTGGACGTACCCGAGTGCCGTGAGGGCGTCGGAAGGATCGGAGGCCTCGACCACGGCGGTGTGGCGGGCCGTCCAGCCTACGTCCGTGGTGTCGAGGAGGCCCGCAATCGACTGTCGGGCGGGCGGGGCGGTTTGGGAGGGGCGAGAAACCCACCAGGCCAGGGTGCCCCCGGCCAGGACCAGGGCGAGCGCAAGCGCGGCGTACACACGTCGGGACACGGCAAGCGGCGGGGCAAGAAAGAACGGCGGGCGGCACTGCGCGATCAGGCCAGCCACCTCTCAAAAGAGTCCAGGGGCTTCGCGTTGAGGCACTGCGCGGCGGTGAGCCAGCCCTTCTGGGCGACCTCTACGCCCCATTTCGTGTTGTCGATCTCCTGGGTGGAGTGCGCGTCCGGATTGATGGAAATCGGCACCCCTTCCGCGGTGGCGCGGCGCACCCATCGCCAGTCGAGGTCGAGCCGGTTGGGGTTGGCGTTCAGTTCCAACGCCACGCCGTGCTCGGCACACGCCGCGATGACCGCCTCGTGGTCGACGGGGTAGCCCTCGCGGCGGAGGAGCAGGCGCCCGGTGGGGTGGCCCAGGATGCGCGTGTGCGGCTGCTCGATGGCGCGGACGAGGCGCTTGGTGGCTTCTTGCTCGCTCATGCCGAACCCCGAGTGCACGCTGGCCACAACGAAGTCGAAGAGGTCCATCACCTCATCCGCGTAATCCAGCGAGCCGTCTCGCAGAATGTCGCTTTCGATGCCGTGGAAGACGCGGAACGGGGGCGAGGCCGCAGCAAATTCCTCGTTGAGGCGATGCACTTCGGCCCGCTGCTCCCGCACCGACTCGGGCGAGAGTCCGTCGGCAATCTGGAGCGATTGGCTGTGGTCACAGATGCCAAAGTACGAGAACCCGCGCTCGCGGGCGGCCTCGGCCATCTCGCGGAGAGAGTGCGAACCGTCGCTGTAGGTGGAGTGGTTGTGCAGGCAGCCGTGCAGGTCGTCGGTTGTGAGCAGCGCCGGGAGCGACCCGGTGGCCGCGGCGTCAACCTCTCCGCGATTTTCGCGAAGGGGAGGCGGGACGTACGCCAGCCCGGCCTGGTCGTAGAGCGCCGCCTCGTCGGCACAAGAGCCGGGCACCTCGCCGTGGGCCTCCACCGCTGCGCAATGATCCGGGCTGCCCGTGGTGCGCCACCAGGCCGTCCCGAAGTGGGCGGGGGAGGTAAAGTGAACGCGGAACGGAACGCCCTCCGCTCCCCGGCCCACCACGGCGTCGTCGGCCAGGGCCGGGTCGTCGAGATGGGCCTCCAGCCAGTCCCGAACCGTCTCCGGCGTGTCGGTGGCCACGAGCAGATCCGCCTGCTCGAGCGTTTCGCAGCGTCGGCGCAAGGGCCCCGTAGGCTCCGCGCGGGCCACAGCATCGAGGGGCCGCAGGGCGTCGAGGAACGAATGCGTGGCGGCCCAGGCATCGTCGAGGCGCCACTGCGACTCGTAGCGGCGAAGCTGCCGCAGGTTGTCCAGAATGTTTTGCTGCGTCTTCGGGCCGAATCCGCTCAGGGCAGTGATGCGGTCGTTTTCGGCGGCCTGCTCTAGCTCATCGAGCGAGGTGATGCCCAGTTCGGTCCACAGGCGGCGCGTTCGCTTCGTGCCCAGGCCCTGCACCTGCATCACATCCATGAGGCCCGGCGGCACGGCGCTTAGCAGTTCGTCCCGCAGTTCGAGGGAGCCGTCCCGCAGAATTTCGCCCACGTGTTCGGACATCGCGCTCCCAATCCCCTGCACGTCCACCAGCGTACCGGCGTCCAGGCGCTCCGTGGCGGGCTGGTCGAGGCCGCTTACCGACCGGGCTGCCCGGGCGAAGGCACGGGCCCGGTGCGGATTGCCGCCTGTGAGTTCCAGCAGGTCGGCGGTTTCTCGAAGGACCTGAGCAATGTCGTCGTTGCGCATCGACAAAGAGAGCCGTCGTGAAAAAACGTAGCGAAGGAGGCTTGTGGGCGTAAACCACCTCCGCAACAAATGCAGGCCGCTGATTGATTCCGGAGGCGGCGGCCGTGCAGGGCCTTCAGGGACGAGTCGTTACACGCCGGGCGACGCAGCGAAGGCAGAGGGGGGCGAGGCACAGCCCGGACTCGTCAAACGCATCCAGCCGTTCCGGAGTGCCATACCAATGTTCTGGAACGCCGCACCGACGCTGTGGGACGCACGAACAGGAAAGCCAGGAAAGCGCGCCCGTGCGTCCGGCGCTCGCCTTCTTGTAAAGGGCACAAATCCAGCGCACGAGCCCGCGATGAGTTCTGAGCTTCGGTGAAGATTTGCCCACACCTGCCCTCAGAGACAAAAACAAAGGAACTTCCGAGGGGGCGGACCTTGTGCTGCGCTCCCGGGCACGAGGGGATTTCCACCACGTAGTTCTCCGTGCCCTTTGAATCGAGAGGCGCCACCGAGGCAAGACGTGTTCTCTTTGACAACCTCTGGCGGCCTCTGTATACTAGGTAGACGTAGCGCAGCCCGCTACAGACCTGCTTCACTCCGCGTCGAAGCAATATCGCTTGCCAGGTCGGCTCAGACCCCCCACGATACTCGTGCATCCCTGCCGGGTCCCCACCGAACAGGGCCCGCGTATGTGTTGCCGGCTCGGCGCACCTTCGCACCCGATTTTGTCCCTTTCACAGACTCGACTGAGCACTAGCCACTTATGGTTCTGGATAAGCTGTCGGTTCAACTTCTGCTTCTGCTGCCCCAAGAGGCTGGCGGGGGCGGTGCCATCAACGCCCTCGTTCAACGGTTCAATGAAGGGGGGGAGTGGATGTGGCCCGTTCTCATCTGCTTGATCATTGGGCTTGCCATCTCCTTCGAGCGCATCATTTCTCTGAACCGCGCCGACATCAACACGCAGGCGTTTCTGCAGCGCGTGAAGGAAGCCCTCGACGAGGGGGGCATTCCGGCGGCGGAAGAAGAGTGCGCGAGCACGCGTGGGCCCGTGGCGTCGGTCTTTCAGGCCGGGCTGCTGCGCGCCGACGAAGGCATTGACGCCGTGGAGGAGGCCGTCGTGTCGTACGGCTCCATCGAGATGAGCTTTCTGGAGCGCGGGCTCGTGTGGTTGTCGCTCTTCATCAGCGTTGCTCCCATGCTTGGCTTCCTGGGCACCGTGATCGGGATGATCCGGGCATTCGACTCCATCGAGCAGGCCGGAGACATTTCGCCTCGTCTCGTGGCCGGGGGCATCAAGGTCGCCCTGCTAACGACGGCCTTCGGACTGATCGTGGCGGTAATCCTGCAGTTCTTTTACAACTACGCGGTCTCGAAGATTGATCGCCTGGTGGCCGAGATGGAAGACGCCTCCATTGAACTGGTCGATGCACTGGTGGCCCTGGAGCGTGGCGAATCCGCGACCTCCGAGAAGTCCATCCCGGAGAGCGTTGGCGAACGGGAAGACTAGTCCGGCGGACCGAAGGTCGTCCGTCGCGGGGCGCCGCCCGCGCCCCGCTTCGTCTCATTCCTTAGACCACTATCCACTTTATGAGTCAGAACGCCATTCTTCCCATCGCCATCTGGGCGGCCATTGCCCTCGCGGGCCTGAGCGTCCTCGGGATGGGAATTTTCGGACTTCGAAGTCTCGCGTACGGCAAGGTAGACCCCCTCAGCATTGTGGTCGTCGCAATCCCGGGCGTGCTCCTCGCCGTTCTGGGGTTTACGCTCCAGACCTGGGTGCAGGCGGGCATTTACACGCTGGTGATCATGTTTGGCCTCGCCCTGCTCGGGCTCCTGTTTACCGGGGTGCGCCAGCTCTTTATATAGTTATGTAGCGGTGCTCCTTCGTGCAGCGGTGCTTACATGGCGGCGCTTCGTGTGCCTGCGCAGCACTGGCGGCCTTTGCCCGCACTCGTAAACTCATCATTACTGGTAGCTCTTTTTGAACTATGGCTGGACTGCTGGACAAACGCCGGGAAGACCGGGACGAAGCTTCCATCCCGACTGCAGGAATGGCCGACATTGCGTTCCTGCTGCTGATCTTCTTCCTGGTGACCACAACGATCAACGTGGACACCGGAATCGGCATGACCCTGCCCCCCAAGCTGAAGCCGGAGCAGAAGCCGCCCCCGGTGAAGGAGCGCAATCTCATGAAAATCCTGGTCAACGCGCAGGGCGACGTGCTGGTTGAAGAAGAGCGGGCCCGCGTAGCCCAGATCCGGGATCGGGTCAAGAAGCACGTGCTCAACTACGGGCAGGACGCGGATCTGGCCGACAGCCCGGACGATGCGGTGATCTCGATCAAGACCGACGCCCAGACTCCCTACAGCACCTACATTGAGGTGCTCGACGAGGTGTGGATGTCGTACCGCGAAATCTGGGACCAGATCGCGCGCACCAATCGGCTTCCGGGGCCCGAAGGAGGGACGGCAGGCCTTGACCAGACGTACTCGAGTTATCGAGAGTACTACAACAGCCTCGGGCCCGAACAGGACAACAAGATCCGAGACGCGTTTGGGGCGCAGATCTCCATTGCGGAGCCCGACACCGGCGAGTAGACGCCCAACGCACGCGGCCGCCGGCCGTCTCGCCCTCACTCTACTTCCCAATCAAGATCTTTGACTCATGGCGTCGCAGAAGTTTGAACGGCGAAGCACGAGCACGGAGCCGGAGTTTACGACTGCTTCGCTCCCGGACATCGTGTTCATGCTGCTGATTTTCTTCATGGTGGCCACGGTGCTCCGCGAGACGGACATCAAGGTGCGCACGCAGCTGCCTCAGGCCGAGGCCCTGACGAAAATCGACCAGAAGCGCTTGATCTCGAAAGTCCATATTGGCCCGCTCAAGCGAGGAGAGAACCAGGGCGAGACAGCCATTCAAATCGATGACGCACTGATCGAAAATCGTCGAACCATTCGGCAGATCATGTACCGGAAGCTGCAGGAGCAGCCCAAGCTGATCGTGTCCCTGAAGGTGGATCGCGAGTCGGAAATGCAGGTGGTGAACGAGGTGCAGCAGGAACTCCGAGAAGCCAACGCGCTCCGCATCAACTACTCCTCCAACCGCGAAGGCCCGCCGCCGTCCTAGGCAAAACGGTCCCGCGCTTCAAAAAAGCTCTGCTTCTCGGCAGGGCTTTTTTGTTTTGTGACCCCTATGTTGGTTCCGGGCGCCATGCGGACAACGCCTCACGTCCTCTCGCATCCACCGCTACAGTTTTCACAATTCCTGTTTGTCTCTATGCCGCATGAACTTACGCTGCTTCCTGGCGATGGCATCGGCCCCGAGGTTACGGAGGCCACCATTCAGGTTATCGACGCCGCTGGGGCCGACATTGTGTGGGACCGTCATCGCGTGATTGGGGCCACGGCCGTGGAGCGGGGGCGCCCTGCGCTGCCCCCAGACGTGGTAGAGTCGATCCAAGAGCGAGGCACTGCCCTCAAGGGCCCTGTAACCACTCCCGTCGGGGAAGGCTTTACGAGCGTCAACGTGCAGCTTCGCCAGCGCCTCGACCTCTACGCGAACGTACGGCCCGCCACCACGCTGCCGGGACTCGACACCCCGTTCGACGACGTCGATCTCATTATCTTCCGAGAAAACACGGAGGGCCTGTACTCGGGCATCGAGTACTTTGACGACCGCCTCGACATTGCCGACTCGATTGCCCGGGTTACGCGGCGGGGCTCAGAGCGCATCATCCGGTTTTGCTTCGAGTACGCCCGCGAGCACGGGCGCGACCGGGTGACGCTGGCCCACAAGGCCAACATCTTGAAGAAGACCTCCGGGCTGTTTCTCGACATTGGGAACGACATTGCCGCCGACTACCCGGAGATTGAGTACGACGACCGCATTATCGACAACCTGTGCATGCAGCTTGTGACGAATCCGGAGCGCTACGACTGCATCGTGTCGACAAATCTCTTTGGGGACATTCTCAGCGACCTTACTGCGGGCCTGGTGGGGGGGCTGGGGGTCACGCCTGGGGCCAACGTCGGCGATGAACTGGCGGTGTTTGAGGCGGTGCACGGAAGCGCTCCGGACATTGCGGGCCAGAACGCGGCCAACCCCACCGCGATGATCCGTACCGCCGGAATGATGCTGCAGCACATCGGCGAGCCGGAGGCCGCCGCGGCCATCGAGCGTGCACTCTTTGCCACGTATCAGGAAGGGGAGGTCCTGACCCGAGACGTGGGCGGCGACGCCTCCACCTCCGAGTTTGCCGATGCGCTCTCCGACCGTGTGGCCCACGAAGTGAACGCTTAACCGATTGCGCGACTCTTGCTCCAATGATTCAACGCATTCAGACGGTTTATCTTCTGTTGGGCGCCCTGGCGCTGGTGGGGCTCGGGATTTCCGAGGTCCCCTGGAATGGCCGGGCGGCGTCCCAACTCTCGTGGTTCGTGCCCTCGCTTCTTGGGGTGCTCGTTGCAACGGCGGGCACGGCCCTCGGGGCCATCTTCCTGTACGAGCGCCGAAAAACGCAGCGGACGGTCGTGATTGGGGCGCAGATGCTCACGGTGTTGCTGGCGGGCGTTCTGTATGGCGGGCTGTATCTGGCAGACACGTTGGCGTTTACGTCGCCCACTGGAGGGGTGCTATGGGGGCGGACGATTGCGCTGTTGCTGCCGGTGGGGGCGTACGGCTTGTTCTTGCTAGCGCGGCGGGGCATTGAGCACGACATTGAACTTGTAGAGTCGATGGACCGCATCCGGTAGTGTGCGCCCCACGCCCCACCTAGGCTCCGTGTCCCACCTAGGCTCCGTGTCCCACCTGTGCCCTATGCGCCAGGCGGCTCCCACGCCAGAAGTCTCCATGCCAGGAGTTTAATGCCTGCCGACTGGTCGCCCCGGATCTACCTCGCGCTCGGCCTGGGGGTGGTGAGCTTCGCCTTCGCGCCGATTCTGGTGCGCTGGGCAGGCGACGTGCCGGGCCTTGCCATCGCGGTGTGGCGCACAGTCACCGCGGCTGCGGTCCTGGTGCCGCCCGCCCTCGTGCGCGTTGGGCCGGAGGTGCGGCAGTTTACGACGCGAGATGTGGGGCTCATCCTGGGGGCGGGAGTCTTCCTGGGGCTTCACTTCATCGCGTGGATCGAGTCTCTCTACCATACGACGGTGGCCAGTGCATCGGTGCTGGTGACGACGAGCCCCCTGCTGCTGGCGGTGCTCGGCTACCTGGTTCTTGGCGAGCGTCTGCGGCGAATGACCGTCTTGGCCATCGGGGCAAGCGTGGCGGGCGCGGCCCTCATTGGATGGGCCGATGCGGGAACGGTAACGCTGGGCCGGGGGGCGCTGTGGGGCAACGCGCTTGCCTTCGCGGGGGCGGTGCTGGTGAGCGCGTACCTGCTTATCGGGCGCGTCGTGCGGCAGAAGGTTTCCTGGCTCGCCTACGTCACGCCGCTCTACGCAGTGGCGGCCCTCACCGCCCTTGCTGCCGCGCTCTGGAAGGGAGTGCCCCTGTTTGGGTATTCCTGGACGGTGTATGGGCTGTGCGTGGGGCTTGCGCTGGGGCCGCAGGTGCTGGGGCACGGGTCGTTCAATTATGCGCTCCAGCACGTGCCGGCGGCCATTGTGGGCCTCTTGGCACTCCTGGAGCCGGTGGGGGCGTCGGCGCTGGCGTACGCGCTGTTTGGGGAGGTGCCGTCGCTTCCCTCCATCGTGGGGATGGGCGTAGTAATGGCGGGTGTTGCGGTTGTGGTATGGCGGCGCAACACGGCGCCGGATGAAGAGGGGACGAAGGCAAAAGAGCGCACCGAAGAGGCGTAGCCCCAGTCCCGAACGGGCGACGGGGACCCTGTCATCGCGAGCGAAAGTTTTTGTCGGGAAGGTCGGCGAAGGTGCGCCGTCCACGCACAAAATAATCGATGGGTACCAGTCCCCGGTAGGGCGGTAGCACGGTCCGGTCCGACGGACCCGGACGGACATCCCGGTAGTGGTGTCGCATTTGGAACGCGTCGCGGTAGGCCCGTAGGATGGCCCGTGCCTCCCGCACATTGCCGAGGGCGAGCGTGCGGCCGAGCGCGGCGAGGTCGCAGGTCAGGCGCACGGGCACAGTGCGCCGCCACGCCGGAGGCGGCAGGTTTTTGTACAGCATGAGAAGACTGTTGCGGAAGTTATAGTAGGTCTTTCGGGGCGACGACTGTGGGAGCGAGGCCCCGCCGATGTGGCACACGGTGCTCTGCGGGGCCACGCGCACCCGGTAGCCGTGCCGCTGGAGGCGCCAGCACAGATCGATTTCTTCCATGTGCATCTCGAACCGCTCGTCGAGCAGGCCCACTTCATCGAGGGCCGACCGGCGAAGCATGAGGGCGGCGCCGGTGGCCCAGAAAACGTCGCGGGCATCGTCGTACTGGCCACGATCGCGCTCCATGGTGTGGAAGAGACGGCCGCGCGTGAAGGGATATCCGGCACGGTCAAGAAAGCCCCCGGCGGCGCCGGCGTACTCGAACCGGTGGCGGTTGTCGTACTGGAGCAGCTTGGGCTGCACGGCCGCTACGTCCGGCGCACGGGTCATCTCCTCGACGAGCGGCCCTAGCCAGTCGGGGGGCACCTCCACGTCGTTGTTGAGAAGCACCACAAAGTCGCCCGTGGCGTGGGGCAGGGCGGCGTTGTTGCCCCGGCAGAAGAGCCAGTTGTCGGGATGCCGCACAAGGGCAACCTCCGGGTGCTCCCGGGCAATCCAGGCGGCGGTGCCGTCCGTAGAGGCGTTATCGGCAACAATGATCTCAACATTCGGGTATTCCGTGGCCACTACGGAGGGCAGGCACCGTTGAACGACCGACTTGGCGTTCCACGTAACAATGATCACGGAAACGGACGGGGCCGCCATGGGGGGGGTTGGGACGGGTGGAAGAGGGAGCGGGTAGGAGGGGGAAAAGACCGCAAAAGGTACGCCGTGCGTCCCGAACATCGAACGGGGCGTGCGGGCGAGGCAGTGACTGATTTACGATTGCATCCACGAGTGTGGAATGTCGGACCTTTCGTCGTACACGATTGCCGAGGCGCACCGGGCTCTCCAGAAGCGATGGGGATACGAATCGTTTCGGCCGGGCCAGGAGGCCATCCTGTCGCCCCTGCTGGACGGGCGCAGCGTGCTGGGCGTCCTGCCAACGGGCGGGGGCAAATCGCTCTGCTACCAGCTGCCGGCGGTCCTGGCGGAGGGGGTGGTGCTCGTGGTGTCGCCGCTCATTGCACTCATGCAAGACCAGGTGGAGGCGCTGCGGGCCCAGGGCGTGTCCGCCACCTTTATCAACAGCACCCTGCGCGGCTACGAGGTGGAGCAGCGCTGGACAAACGTGGAGCACGGGCAGTACGACCTTGTGTACATGGCGCCCGAGCGGCTCTCGACCGATGTGTTTGCGGCGCGGGCGGGCCGCCTTGATGTGTCGCTCGTGGCGGTGGACGAGGCGCATTGTGTGAGCGAGTGGGGGCACCACTTCCGGCCCGCCTATCTGGACATTCCGGAGGCCCGCGCGGCATTGGGAGACCCGCCCGTGGCGGCGGTCACGGCCACGGCCACTCCGCCCGTGCGGCAAGACATCGTGGAGCTGCTCGACATGCCAGACGCGGCCGAGGTCGTGCGCGGGTTCGACCGGCCCAACATCGTGTGGTCGGTCTTTCGTACGGAGAACAAGTGGCGGCGCCTGCGGGCGGTGGTGGAGGCGGTGGACGGGCCCGGAATTGTCTACGTGCCCACGCGCCGGGCGGTGACTCGCTGGTGCGGGCGCCTCACGGGCCACGGGGTTGCGGCGACCGGCTACCACGGGGGACTGGATGCCGACGAGCGGGAAGCCCGGCAGACGGACTGGATTGAGGAAGAGGTGCGCGTCATGGTGGCGACGAATGCGTTTGGGATGGGCATCGACAAGCCCAACGTGCGGTTCGTAGCGCACACCGCGCCCCCGTCGTCACTGGAAAGCTACTACCAAGAGGCGGGCCGGGCCGGGCGGGACGGAAAGCGGGCACACGCCGTGCTCCTCTACCAGGCCCCCGACGCCGAAACGCAGGCCGCGCTCATCGAGGCCTCCCACCCCACGGCCGCGGAGGTCCAAACGGTCTACGACGCGGTGTGCAGTGTGGGGCAGGTCCCGGTGGGCTCCGCGCCGGACGGCCCACTGGTGGCAACCCTGGAGGCCGTGCTCAAGACCACCGGCTTTTCGCGGACGAAGGTGCGCACGGCGGTCGACCTTATCGAGCGGCAGGGCGCGTGGGCGGTCGTGTCTCCGCGGACGCACTTTGGCCGCCTGCGGTTCACGGCGTCGGCCCGCGAGGTGCGAGACTACGCTGCGTCCGTTGAAAACAAGGCCCTCGGTCGGTTCATTCGTACGCTGCTCCGGCTTGTGCACGCCGATGCCTTCCGCGAGTGGTGGCCCCTCGACCTGCGGGCGGCAGAGAAGCGGACCGGTCTCGAGCGCGAGCGCCTGCAGCGCGGCCTCCGGTACCTGGAGGAACGGGGCCTGCTGCAATGGCAGGGCCCAGGCGGTGCCCTCCGTGTGGAGCTTGCCCATCCCCGAGCCTCAAAGCTGCCCGTGGAGGACCAGGCCGTGCAGGATGCCCGAGAGCGGGCCGAAAGGCGCCTCGACCACATGCTGCGGTACGCTCGCGGCGTCACGTGCCGGCGTCACGCCCTGCTCACCTATTTTGGGGAACGCACGGAGGCCCAGTGTGGACACTGCGATGTATGCCTGGGACGGCACCAGCCCGACGCCGTGACGCCGGACGAGGAACCAGTTCTTCGGCACATCCTCGGGCAGGCGGCCGAGGAGACGCCGCGCGAACAGTGGTTCGACGACCCGCCGGTGCCGCCCCAGCGCATCGACGAGTTGGTGCGGTGGCTCATAGATGAGGGCTACCTGACGCTGGAGGCCCCGCTGAACGGCACGTTTCGTCTCACCGAAAAAGGAGAGCGCTGGGTATAACCGGTGCCTTGGGGGCAAGAGGCCCGGGGAAAGGCGCCCTCTGAGAGGGCGACTACGGAGACCGCTCGCGTTGCCGTGCCGTCGGCTCCGATGTGCCGTCCACAGCGTCTTGTCGGGGCCGACGGGCGGCTCGTTGCCGGGCTCGGAGCGTGTCGATAACTGATTGATAGAGGCGCGCGAGTGCCTCTGGACGTCGGCTGTAGTACCGCAGGGTGGCATCGAACGCCGACGGGCGCACGTCGTAGCGGGCGAAGATCGAATCGCGGAGGTTGGGCCGAGGTGGAAGACCCTCCAGGGAGCGACGGGTGTGGGCGAGGTGCAGTTCGGTCAGCACGCGCGTAAACGTGCTGTCTGCAACTGGCCTCTCGCCCGTAGAAAACGCGGAGCAGCCTCCCACGAGAAGCGATCCGGCAACGAGCACCCCGAGCAGGAGCCCCCTCGCCGTGCTGGCTGGGCCGGCGGACGCACCTGTGAACGGCAATGGACGCGGGAGGGGGGCAGGCATTACTCAGCGGCGACGGGCGTGTCGCTGGAGGCCTCGGTCTCGCGGGGGGTCCGGAAGGTGCGAGCCATCACCTCCATCTGACGCACAAAGTCCATCTTGTCGTAGTCGGGCGCGTAGACGGAGCCGTCCAGCATGTAGACCCGGTCGGTGGCCTGGTCGTAGAAGGTGAAGTTGACAAAAGGCC
>ERZ1034486.237-NODE-237-length-15497-cov-4.129387_pt1 | contig 15497 bp, 11 predicted proteins | sample MGYA00520683_ERZ1034486 | MGnify/ENA primary metagenome ERZ1034486 (study PRJEB33760, sample SAMEA4777685) | hypersaline lake metagenome | biome: hypersaline environment; feature: brines | place: Spain | collected 2012-08 | depth 0 m ...
GCCGTGCGGCAGACCTCCGCCGCGCAGCGCAAGCGCAAGCTCCAGCGCCTGGCCGACGCGCTCCTGGACCGACGCGACACCTTCTACGACGCGCTGGACGCGGACTTTGCAAAGGCCCCAGTGGAGATTGACCTGACCGAGATCAAGGCCGTGACAAAGGAAATCGAGCACACCGTTGCGCACCTCGACGACTGGATGGCGCCGGACCGCGTGCGCTCCCCCATGCTGTTTGCCGGCAGCCGCTCGGAGATTCGCTACGAGCCGAAGGGCGTGGTGCTCATCATGGCGCCCTGGAACTACCCCGTCAACCTCACGCTGGGGCCCCTCGTAAGCGCCCTGGCTGCAGGCAACTGCGCCCTTGTAAAGCCCTCCGAGCATGCCCCCCACACGGCCGCGGCGCTGCAGGCCCTGATTGGCGACCTGTACGAAGAGCGCGAAGTGCAGGTGCTCCGCGGTGGGCCGGACGTGGCCCGCACCCTCACCCAGCAGCCCGTCGACCACATCTACTTCACCGGGAGCCCCACCGTCGGGCGGCACGTCATGCGGGCCGCCGCCGAGCACCTCACGTCGGTCACCCTTGAGCTCGGCGGCAAATCCCCCACCGTGGTCGACGCCACGGCGAATCTGGAGGCAACCGCGGGCCGCATTGCGTGGGCCAAATACACCAACGCAGGGCAGACCTGTATCGCCCCCGACTACGTGCTGGCAGACGCGAGCATCTGCGACGCCCTGGTCGAGCGGATCGGGGCGCACATCCACCAGTTTTACGGGCCCACCCCCGCGGACCAGCGCGCAAGCGACGACTACGCCCGGCTCATCCACGACGCCCACTACGAGCGCACGGTAGACCTGCTTCGGGAAGCGCGCGACGCCGGGGCCTCTGTGGCGTACGGCGGTGGCCACGACGCCGCGACGCGGTTCGTTGCGCCAACGGTGCTCACCGACGTTCCGCTCGACAGCGCCCTCATGCAGAAAGAAATTTTCGCCCCCCTCCTGCCCGTCCTCCCGTACACCACCCTCGACGACGCCCTCCAGATCATCAACGCGCGCCCCACGCCCCTCTCCCTCTACGTGTTTTCCGAACGCGACTCGGCCATCGAGACGATTCTCGACAACACCGCCGCCGGGAGCACCTGCGTGAACGAGGCGCTGCTTCATTTTGTGAACCCGCATCTGCCGTTCGGGGGACAGGGCGAAAGCGGCCTCGGTCGCGGACACGGCTGGCGGGGCTTTCAGGAATTTTCCAACGAACGATCCGTTCTGCGCCGCTCGCACGGATCGGACCTCCTCCGCCCCCTGTATCCGCCCTACGACCGACTCACCAGTCGCGTTGCCGACTGGGTCCTCCGCTTTTTCTAGCGCACTCGAGGGCTGCCTGTTACGCACCGCCGCCATGCCCGACGTTGGTGACATTCTGGATGGCTACCGCCTCGACGCCGTCGTTGGCCGCGGCGGCATGGGCACGGTGTACCGCGCCACGGATCGGGCCCTCGAGACGACCGTGGCGCTGAAGGTGATTGCGCCCCATCTGGCCGACGACGATACATTCGCGCGGCGCTTTCGGGAGGAGGCCAAGGCCCTGGCCCGCCTCGATGCCGACGGCATTGTCGACGTCTACACCCTGCGGGAGACGGAGCAGGCGCTGTTTTTTGTGATGGAGTACGTCGCGGGCCCCTCCCTCGATGCGGTGCTGCAGCGGCGCGGTGCCCTGCCCCCTGCATCCGGCCTCGAGCTCCTGCGGCAGGTCCTTGCGGCGGTCGGGCACGCGCACGCCTCCGGGGTGCTGCACCGCGACCTGAAGCCCAGCAACATCCTCCTGCACGACGGCGAGGCGGTAATCACGGATTTTGGGCTGGCCAAGATCCTGGCGTCTGACGCAGAGCTCACGGCCACGCACGAACAGCTGGGCACGGTGGCCTACATGTCCCCCGAGCAAATCGAGGGGCTGCGGCACGTGGACCCCCGGAGCGACCTGTTCTCCGTGGGCCTCATCGCGTACGAAGTCTTCACCGGCCGGCTGCCGTTTGACCGATCGGGCAGCGACTTTTCGATTCAGCGGGCCATTGTGGAAGAGTCGTTCCCGCCCCCGTCCGCCTTTGCGCCGGACGTGCCCCCCGCGGTGGAACGGGTGGTGCTGAACCTGTTGTCGAAAGATCCGTCGGACCGTCCGCCCGATGCCGAGACGGTACTGCAGCGTCTGCCCGCCCCTTCCTCCGAGGAGGCCCTCCTTCTCGCGTCGGCTGAGGCTCCGGCCTCCCCCGATGCCCTCTCGCCTGCGCAGTGGGCAGGGCTCGCCACCGCACTGCTGCTCGTGCTGGCGGGCACGTACGTGGGCGTGCGCGCCACTCTTGGCCTCCCCCCGCTCTCGTTCTCTGCGCCTCCGGGCCCCCCCTCCTCGGCCGCCCAAAACGCCTCACGGCCCCCTCGCCCCTCTCCCTCGCCCCCCGACACGGCTTCCCCGTCCGCCGCTCCTTCGTCCGCCGCTTCTGCAGGCCCCGCTGCCGCCGCCGCGGACGAGGAATCCGCCGCTACACGTTCGTCGCCGGCAACCCCAACGAACTCCGCCTCGCCCGAGGCCTCTGCGCGCCCGCCGCCCCAGGGCGTGTTGGTCGTTCGCTCGCGCCCCGGCGCCGCGGCCGTGCGCCTTCAAGACTCGCTCGTGGGACGCACACCGCTGACGCTGGCGGACCTCGCTCCCGGACGCTATCGCGTCTCGCTACGGCAGGATGCGCACCGTCCGTTTACCACGACACTGCGCGTGCCGCCCGGCGATACAGCTACACTTTCTCCCTCCCTCGCCCCACGGCCCGCCGTTGTGCGCCTCCGGGTGGTGCCCGGAGGCCAGCTTCGCATCGACGGGACCCGGCGCATGGCAGCCTCCGGCAATGCCCCGCTTGTCGACTCTCTGTCGCCCGGTCGGCACCGGATCGTCGTCGCGTCGGACCTGGGGCGCTGGGCCGCAGAGGTGGACCTAAATGCCGGCGAGCGGTACGCGCGCACGATCGACTTCACACAGCGGGTGGAAAGCGCCGTTACGGCCCGCACCCCCACGGGCACGCCGCTTCCCAACGCCGCGGTGCTCGTGGATGGGTCTCGCGCCGGATACACGCCACAGCGCCTCACCGTACGGATGGGGGAACACCGCCTACGAATCGAAAAGCCGGGCTACAAGCCGGTCGAACGAACCGTGCTCTTTGACTCCGATACGGAAACACCGATTGTGGTAGAGCTGTCTCCGCGGTCCCCCAACTAACCTTCTCCGGCACACACATTTACCGGACTACGGTAAGACGCTGCGTACGGGTTGCCCCACCAGCTCGCAGGCGCAGTAGGTAGAGCCCGCTCGACAGCCCGTGTCTGGACGGCGACCAGGTGCGGGCATGCCGCCCCGCCGTCACCGTCTGGCCGTCGATCAGTGTGGCGACGCGGCGGCCCAGAAGATCGACCACCTCAAGCGTGACCCGGCGGGCCGTGGGGACCTCGTAGCGGAGGGTGGCGTGACCGCGCACCGGATTGGGGGCGCTCGGGAGCAGACGGACGCGTTGAGGGCGCGCGACAGACGGGTCCACGGCCCGCGTTACCGCAGACGGCGCTCCGGCGACAATGCGGAGCGTACGGGGCGACTCGGAGCCGGTGGCCACGAACGAGTAGCGCGGGGTTTCGCGAAGGTTCTGCGTCAGCCCCAGGGCTGGGTCGACCAACCAGACCGCCTTGTCTCGCGGAACGGACTGCACGGCAGCCGACACCCGCACGCGGCCCGCAACATTTGTGCGCACCTGGGCCGTCCACGTGTGCACTGCGCCCCCGGCCGTTGGCGCCCGCATATCGCGCCACAGGACGCTTTCTGTGGAAGGAGCCTCAAACGCAAGCGACACGTACTGGCCGATCGGCGGCGGCTCGTGTCCGTCGTTGCGGCCCGCCTCCGCCCCCGGGCTCACCCCAATCACATTTGTCTTGTCGCGCGCCTGCCCCACACGGGCCGACAGGTTCATCGTCCACACGGGCGTGCGCCGGGTCGTTGCGGCCGAAGAGGGCGCGTCCGGCGTCGGGTCGATGCGGAGCGTGCCGGACTGTCCGTCTGCAAGGCGGACCAGGTAGCCGCGGTAGGGCTGCAGCACGTCGTCTTCCGTCTTGGGGACGAAGGAGCCGTCGTACCCGAAGACATCCTGGGGCGCCCCGCCACTCTCCACGCGGAGCTGCGAGGCAGGAATCGCGAAGGCAAAGGGATTGCCGATCAGGGTCCAGCCCTCTCGGAGCGAAATCTCAAAGGGCTGGTCGGTACGGATGGACGTGCCCTGAACCGGGCCCAGCGTGGCGCTCGATCGGCTAATGAGCCACAGCCCCTCGCCCGCCTGCAGGCGCCCCGCCAGGTTGTCCCGCTCGGCATAGCCGCCCCCCGATCCCGAAAACTCCCCGCTCCCAATTTCGAACAGGCGCCACTGGTCGGGGTTGTAGGGCGCAAGAGACTCGAAGAGCGTCGACAGGGTACGGTCGGCAAGGCGCGTGGGGAACGACACGAGTCGGTAGGCCGACGGTGCCGTGCCGCCCGGCTGCGAGAACGACAGAGATTCCGCCTGCACCCGAACGGACACCACCCCGTCTGCCGGTGCGCGAACCGTTTCTTCCTGCTCGTCCTGGGTCGTCACTACGAATTCCACGCCCCGCACCGTGACCTCGGAGCCGGGAATGGACGCCGAGAATTCCGAGTCGTCTCGCTCCATCGAGGCGACCTGAAAGGAGGCCTCGCCGCCCCGTCGGTAGCGCAGCTGCACCGGTGCGTTGGGGGGCACGTTGGTGCCCTCCACGTCCACCTCCACCTCGTTTCCCACCTCCACCGGCCCCGCCACCGGAGCGCTCGGCTCGGCGATCCGCAGCGACGTTGGGGCGGCGGGCGTTGCCGACTCCTGGTTCGAGAAGCCACTTTCGTCGGTGTTGCCGCTCCCGCACGACACCGATCCCCCCTCCGGTTCGGCAGTCTCGGCGGTCACCCGGTAGAAGTAACGGATTCCGTTGGCGAGGCCCGTGTCTGTGTACGACGGCGCTCCGTCGCTGGTCGTGTCTACGCGGGCAACGCGCAGGTCGCTACGCTCGCCGGGGTCGCCGTTTGGGATCGAGGTGGTGTCGCGGTAGACGCGGTAGCACGCGACGATGGTGCCGCTTTCCAGCGACGGGGGCTCCCAGGCGAGGGCCACCTCTCGATCATCGGCCGAGGCCACCACGCCCTGAGGCACCTGCGCCACTGCGGGACCCTGGACCAGGGCGAGGCCGAGGCCTACGATGGCGTACCAGACGCGAGAAGGCATGCGGAAGCGGATCGGTCGTTCGTGGATGCCGGCGATCGGTTTATTCGGGCGGCGCTTCGGGCGGGGGAAGCGCTCCTCCGTCGTCTCCACCCCCGCCTCTCAGCAAAAGCACCGCCGCTGTTCCCAGCGCCGCAGCGGCCACCCCGAGGGTCCACCGTACCCACCGGCGCCCGTCGTCCTCGGTTGCCTTGGCCGTGGCCCGGCGCGCGGCTTTGGCCTCCCGAACGAGCGCAACGAAGTCGGGACGCGCCTGGCCCGGGATCGGGGTGTAGTCCGGCCGGAGATCCAGCAGGCTCTCGACAGCTCGCCGGGCCGGGGCCTCGTCGTTCTGCCCCAGGTAGACAAAGCTCAGAAGCCGGTACATCCGCGCCCGCGCCGAGTCGGAGAGGGTGGTCTCTCGGGCGCAGGGACGAAGCAGAGCACGGGCCGTTTCAAAATCGGCTGCATAGTAGGCCTCCTCCGCCTGTGCGTAGCTTTCTCGGCAGGACTGAGGCGTTTGGGCATGGGCCGCGGATGCTCCCACAAGACAAAGCGCTGCCAGCACGAGGCGCCAGTGCGTACAGAAAGCGGAAGGGCTCCACGTCATGGGCGTTACGGAAGGGACGGGCACACAAATTTTTGAGGCACGAGAACGTGTGTACGACCGGACGAAAGCACGGGTTGCCGCACCGAATGGTCCCTCTCAGAGCCGCTTGTGCGGGCCCTCCCTGAGGCCCTCGGGGCCCGTCCGGGACGCAACGCATCCGGACGGAGCCGCGGCGGAGGCTGGACTAATCATCGTCACCGTCCTCGTTCTCGTCTTCGTCCTCATCCTCCTCTTCCCCCTCTTCGTCATCTTCTTCGTCGTCCTCTTCGTTTTCGTCCTCTCGCTCATCGTTCTCCCCGTCTCGATCGTCGTCTTCAAAGCCCTCGATGGACCGCTCGATGTTTTGCTCGACCAGGTCCTCGAAAGGCCCATCGTCCCCCGCCTGCGCCGGGCTCACAAGCGTGCTGTCGCCTTGCCGAAACCACTGGTTGATGTTCACCGCGAAGGTTATGTTTTTCGAGGCGTTCATCGTAACTTCAATGGGCGGCGCAAATTCGATTTCCCGCTCCGCGTTCAGGTCGCTTGCGAAGGTGAACGCCTGGGCGCTGTCGCCGGCGGGCGTGTATGCCCCACTCGCCCGAATGCTTACGTAGGGGGGAACATCACTCTCTTGCAGGAACGCGCTGTCTTCCGGATCGTCGGGGTCGAGTTTGTGAACCTCAAACTCGGCCTCTTCCCAGGTCCCCACCGGCAGGGTGGTGTCGACGACCACGGACGGCGTGTTGGCCCCCAGAGGCAGAGAGACAAGCACTGGGCCCGACTCTACCTCCTCGCACCCGTCCTTGTCCGCTCCATCGTCCGCGGACGAACACCCCTCGGCCCCTTCGGCCTTCTCGAATTCAATTTCCCGGAGGACCAGCTCCACGTGATCGAAACGCAGGGTGTTGCCCTCAGCGTCGGCAATCGTGCGCTGCCCCGTGCTGGACTTGGCCGCAGACGCCGCGGTGCCTGCCGTAAACGAGACCGACACGGGCGAGGCCCCGTCCTCGGCCGAGGAGCCCGCGATAGAGGAATCGCCGTCGCACCCCACCAGGCCCAACGTCAGGCCCAGTGCTGCGACCAACACGCTCAGCGTGGAGAGAACCGACGAGGAGGAAGACGGAAGAAGCTGCATGACAAACCTCGGTGGACTGTGCTTGGAGTACGGAAACAAACCCGGCACGAGGAGTGGCACCGGGAGTCGTCTAGTGTACGCTGCCAAGTCCGTACCGCCCAAACGCATCGCTCCTATTCTTCATATTTTGCACACAAAGGCGGGATCTAAGAGAAAATGAGCGGGGAAACAACGGACAGCTCAGGGGAGACGTGCCCGGCGCTTGTCTCACGAGGCGTCGCGGTGTGTCGCAGTGGTGTTTCACCTGAAACAGGCCTGGGCCGCCGCCGGTGCGCCTCGTCTCGGGCACGGGACCAACTTCCCGGCGGTTTGTATTGAGACGAAGAGGCGCTTCTCTGATTCACGGACCGACCATGACGCTGCAGCGGAAAATCCAGTTGGCTATTGCCGGGCTCGCACTCAGCGTTGCGGCCGTCGGTGGGGTAGCCGGCGTGTCCCTGTGGCACGTTCAGTCCGCGGTGGCTCCGCTGCCGCCAGACGCTCCCGGGCTGGGCCTGCTTCTGCGCCGCAGCCTCTGGCTCGTGGGGGGCGCCGCGGGCGCGGGGCTTCTGGGGACTGGACTGGCAGGATGGTGGTTGGTGTCCTCCCTGCGGACCTCCCTCCGCCCTCTCCGGGAGGCCGTGGAGCAGGTCCGCACCGGTCGCCTCGACGCCCAGGTGTCGGTCGCACACAACGACGAGCTGGGACGCCTCGCTCGCTCGCTGAACCGGACCACCACCACGCTCAGCCAGCGCACCGTCTCGCGCACGTACCTCCACGCGGTGCTCGACTCCATGGCCGAACTGTTGTTTGTGGTGGAGGCCGACGGGCAAGTGCGCCACGCCAACCAGGCCGCGGCCGAGGCACTCGGGCGGTCGGCGTCTTCCCTGCGCGGCACGCCCCTGGCCCGTCACTTCGACGAAGATCCGCTGACCGCCCCGGACCACAGAGCCGTAGAGCGCACCCTGGCTCCCCCCGATGGCGACCGTCCTTCTCGGCCCGTCCTCGTCTCCCGCTCCACCCTCAGCGGCGCCGGCGCCCCCGACGGCACGCTCGTGTGCGTGGCCCAGGACATTTCGGACCGCAAGGCCGCCGAAGAAAAACTGCGTCGCTCCCTCGACGAAAAAGAAGTCCTCCTCCGCGAAATCCACCACCGCGTCAAAAACAACCTACAGGTCATCTCCAGCCTGCTTCACGCCCAGGCCCGCGACGTGGACGACGCGGCCGTGGCCGCCCGCTTTCAAGACACCCGCGAGCGCATCCGCTCTATGGCCGCCATTCACGACCAGCTCTACCAGTCCGGCGACCTGTCTCAGGTGGACTTCGACGCCTACCTGAAGGGCCTCGTGGACGAGCTTTTTCGGTCGCACCGCACCCGCACCATTGAGTCGGAACTGCGCGTGGACGCCGCCACGCTTCCCATCGATCAGGCCATTCCCGCCGGACTCATCGTAAACGAGCTCGTCTCCAACGCGCTGGAGCACGCCTTTCCCGACGGCGGCCCCGGCACCGTGGCCGTCCGCTTCCGGGCCGGTGCCGACGACGCCACCCTGGAGGTGTCGGACACCGGGCAGGGCACCGACGCGCTACAGAACGGAACGTCGCTGGGGCTTCGCCTCGTGCGCGGCCTCGCCCGCCAGCTCCGGGGAACGCTCCAGACCCGCACGACAGACGGCGTCACGGTCACCCTTACGTTTCCCCTCACTCCCTCCGCGTAGCCCAATGTCTTCTCCGGCCCGCATCCTGGTTGTTGAAGATGAATTCGCCGTGGCGATGGAGCTCGAAGATCACCTCGACGCCCTCGGCTACACTGTCGTCGATCACGTAATGACGGGGGCCAAGGCCGTCGACCGTGCGGCGGCGACCGACCCCGATCTGGTGCTTATGGACGTGCGCCTCGACGGCCCAATGGACGGCGTAGAGGCGGCGCAGACGATCCGCGCGTCGGCCCCCGTTCCAGTCGTCTTTGTCACCGCCTACAGCGACGACGAGACCCTGCAGCGCGCCACCGACACTACCCCGTTCGGCTACGTGGTCAAGCCGTTCGACGAGCGCGAGCTGTACGCCACCCTCGAGGTCGCCCTACAAACCCACGCCCTACAGCAAGACGTGGCGCGCGCCAACGACGCCCTCCGGGAGCTGCTCGACGGCCTCCGCGACGGCGTCGCCCTCGTGGACGCCGACGGCGACCTGTTGTTTGTGAACGACCCGGCCGCCCGCCTGCTCGATACGGCGCCGGAGCAGGCCGCGGGGCGCCCCTGGTGGCAGGTGCTCTCCGTCCATGCGGACGCACAGGCGACCCTTCGGGAGTGGATGGCGGCGCCCCGCAGCGATCGCGCCCCGGTTCGCGTCTCCCTCCGCACCGACGACGGCGCCTCGTACCGCGTGGACGTGGAGGTGCGCCCGGACCCCCGCGACGAGGCACGCCGCATCTTGGTGCTCCACGACGTCACGGAGGTGCACGCGCTGCGCCGCCTGCTCGACGACCAGGATCGCTTTCACGACCTGGTGGGCCAAAGCGCGCCGATGCAGGACGCCTTTCAGCAAATCCAGTCCGTGGCCGGCGTCAAGACCACGGTGCTCATCCAGGGCGAAACGGGCACCGGAAAGGAACTGGCCGCGCGCGCCATCCACGACGAGAGCCCCCGGTCCGACGGCCCGTTCGTCACCGTCAACTGTGCCGCCCTCCACCCCGACCTCGCCGGCAGTCGCCTCTTTGGGCATCGGAAGGGGGCGTTCACGGGAGCCACCGACGACCGCGAGGGGTTCTTTGAGGCGGCGGACGGGGGCACGCTGTTTCTCGACGAGATTGGCGACGTGCCGCTCGATACGCAGCGGCAGCTCCTGCGCGTGTTCGAAGAAGAAGCCGTCACGCGGCTCGGCGAAACCGAGTCGCGGCCCGTGGACGTGCGCATCGTGGCCGCCACGCACCGCAACCTCGACGAGGAGGTGGAGGCCGACCGCTTCCGCCAGGACCTGTTGTACCGGATTCGCATCGCCCGCGTCACGCTTCCCCCGCTGCGCAACCGCCAATCCGACCTGCCCCTGCTGGTGCGCACCTTCCTGCGTGAGATCCGGGCCCGTACCGGCGCCGAGGTCGACCAAGTGAGCGACAATGCCCTTCGCCACCTCCTCGACTACGACTGGCCCGGCAACGTGCGCGAGCTCCGCAACGCCCTGGAGGCGGCCCTCATCCGGGCCTCCGGCGAGGTGCTCCGGGTCGATGACCTGCCCCCGGAGCTTCAAGAGACGTCATCGAGCCCGCCCCGCTCCTCCGACAACACAGCCGAGCGCATCCGGGCCGCACTGGCGCAGACGAACGGCAACCGCACCGAAGCCGCCGAGCTCCTCGGCATCAGCCGGGCCACGCTCTACCGCCGGCTCGACGAGTACGACATCGGATGAAGCGCGCGATCTCCTTGGGGGCTACCCCTCCTGGAGTGCAGACAGGAGTCGCGCAAAGTCCTCCTCCGTCAGCTTCCGCTCGGCGCGGAGCCGCTGCAGCGCGTCGCGCACGGCGGCCGTGTCGGTTTCGTCGGCGGGCGTCTCAGGGCCAAAGTCAATGTCTCGCACCATCGCCGCGTCCAGCACGTCCGCCACATAGTCGGCCGCCTCCGGCGCCCCCGAGAAGTCCATCGTCAGCTCAAACGTGGCCCGGCCCCGGTTCACCGTGAGCGCCACCCGCTTGCCCCCCAGCCCCAGCCAGCGGCGCTGCGCCTCCACCCCCACGAGATCGGCGTAGCGCACCGTCTGGGCGGCCTGCAGGTCGTTGTTCTGAAACACAAAGCGGTCTCGGGCAAAGACAGCCCCGTCGCCCCCCGTGCCGCTGAGCGTCGCGTCGTAGAGGGCAAGCACCGCGTCCCGCTCCACCTCCGTCGCGTAGTCCGACAGCGCAGCGTCCAGCTTTCCCGCCGGAATATCCGGCGCCACAAACAGCCCCATCTGCGGCGCATGCGGCAATCGATTACGCAACAACGTTTCCATGCAACAACGCGGACAATGGCATGAGAGCCCGAACGACAGACCGCCCCAAAAACACTCCCTTCAACGTTCCCCCGGTCCCCTTCCCACCTGCCAAAAAACCTACGGCGCCGCCGCCATCGCCGCGGCCTCAAAAAAGCCCGTGGTGGTCTCCATCACGCCCCCGAAGAAGACGCCGAGCACCACGAGAGCCACCGCACAGACCACGAGCGTGCCCACCGCCATGCGGGTCGCCGGCGGAAAGGCCGCCTCCGGCCCCGGCGTGGTCGCCGCCACGTCCTCGGGCGACTGCATCCAGAAGACGTACACCACGCGCAGGTAGTAATAGGCGCTGAGTGCACTCATCAGCACCCCAATCACCACGAGCCACGTCAGGCCCGCCTCCACAGCCGGCGCAAACACAAAGTACTTGCCCGCAAACCCCCCGAGCGGCGGAAAGCCGATCAGGCTGAACATGAACACCCCCATCGTGGTGCCCAGCACTGGGCGCCGATCCGCGATGCCGGCCAGCGACGCGAGGGATTGCTCGCGTCCCTCCTTTCCGTCCCACTCCAGCAGCGCCATCACCCCAAACGCCCCAATGTTCATCACCGAGTAGACGAGCAGATAGAACAGCGCCCCGGCGTACCCCGCCTGCGTGCCCGCCGCCAGGCCCACGAGCACGTACCCCGCGTGGGCCACCGACGAGTAGGCCAGGAGGCGCTTCACGTTGCGTTGGGCCAGGGCCATCACATTGCCCACCCCCATCGTAAGCACCGCCACCGCCGCGAGCACAAGCTGCCACTCGCCCCCCGGCACCGCATGCACCAGCACCAGGATCAGGGCCGCAAACGCCGCCGCCTTCGTGGCCGTCGACATGTACCCCGTCAGCGGCGTGGGCGCGCCCTGGTACACGTCGGGCGTCCACATGTGAAAGGGCGCGGCGCTGACCTTAAAGAAGAAGCCCACCAGAAACAGCGCGAACCCGCCCCAGAAGAGCAGCTGCGCAGACGCCGTCGCCAGCTCCGCCGTCGCCATCTCCGGCAGCACCATCGTGCCCGTCGCCCCGTACATCAGGGCAATGCCGTAGAGAAAGAAGCCCGTGGAAAAGGCGCCCAGGAGGAAATACTTGAGCGCGCTCTCCACCGCCCCCTCGTCCTCGCGCACCAGCCCCGTAAGGATGTAGAGGCAGACCGACATCGTTTCCAGCCCCAGAAAGATACTCACCATGTTGTTGGAGGCCGCCAGCATGAGCATCCCGACCGTGGCGTACAGGAGAAGAGCGTAGACCTCGCCGTGGTCGTGGCGCAGCTGATTGAGGTACGGAATCGACACCAGCGTGGTGGCCAGCCCCGCCAGCAGCACAATGAGGTTGATGTACGCCACAAAGCCGCCCGTGCGCAGCGTCTCGAAGAGGACCGTCTCGGCGGGCGCGCCCAGCTGCGTGGCCTCCCACCCCGCCGAGACCGCCAGGGCCGCCGCCCCGAGCCAGGGGATGGCCGGATGATCGTTCCGGAAGGCGTCAATGACGATCAGAACCAGCCCCATCAGTCCCACCACCATCATCGAAACGACGGCGGGCAGGTCGGCCAGGAGGGTTGGGAACGCAGTGGACAGATCCATAGAGCGGAAACAAACCGTACGGGACTCGACAAATGCATTGGGGATGGGCGGCTACACCCACACAAATCCTTCAATCTTCGACGCAAGCTCCACGTCCAGTTCCGTCACCGCCCCGCCGGCATCGTGCGTGGTCAGCGCCACGGACACCGTGTTGTACACGTTCTCCAACTCTGGGTGGTGGTTCATCTCTTCGGCGAAAAAGGAGAGGCGCACGATAAAGCTGATGGCCTCCCGGAAGTCCGAAAACTCGTAGGTCTTCTGGAGCGAATCGTCGGTATGCGTCCAGCCGTCCAGGTCCGCGAGGGCGTCCTGAATGGCCTCGTCCGAAAGCGGGTCGCGTGCAGGCATGGTACCAGAAGGGTCTTGGTGCAAGAGAATGCAGGAGGGAAACGGAGACGTCTACGGAGCGGTCCGCTCGGGGAGATCGATCGACACCTCTTCCGCCTCGGGCGGCGCCGGCGGCACCGGGCGCGGTGTCTCGGCCGTAGGAGGCGCCTCCTCGGCCCGTGCCTCAATAGCGGCCCGCTTTTCCTCGACCGTCTCGAGCAGGAACTGCGTGGTCGGCGCCGTTTGCTGCAGGAAGGGGTTGGGGTAGAAGCCGAGCACAAACATCAGCACCACGAGCGGCACCATGAGGCCGAACTCGCGGGCGTTGAGGTCGGGCATCTCGGCATTGGCCGCGTCCGTGAGCTCCCCAAAGAAGGTGCGGTACACCATGTGAAGCAGGTAGACGGCGGCGAGAATGACGCCGGTGGTGGCCGCGGCCACGAGCACCGGGCTGTTGAGGACCGTGCTCTGGAAGGCGCCGAGCAGAATCAGAAACTCCCCCACAAACCCGTTGAGCCCCGGCAGGCCCGCCGAGGCGAGCACGCTAATTACCATGAACGTAGTGAGGACGGGGACGGACGTCGCGAGGCCGCCGTAGTCGTCCATCATGCGGGTGTGGCGCCGTTCGTAGAGCATGCCCAGGAGCAGGAAGAGCGCCCCCGTGGAGAGGCCGTGGTTCACCATCTGAATCACCGCACCCTGCATCGCCTCCGTCGTAAACGCAAACAGCCCCAGCACCACAAAGCCGAGGTGGCTGATCGACGAATAAGCGACCAGGCTCTTGGCATCGTCCTGCACGCGGGCCACCAGCGCGCCGTAGATGATGCCAATGACAGCGACCACCGCAAACAGCCCCGCGTAGCTCTGCGCCACGTTCGGGAAAAACGGCAGGCAGAAGCGGAGCAGGCCGTACGTGCCCATCTTCAGCAGCACCCCCGCCAGGATGACCGACCCGCCCGTGGGGGCCTGCACGTGCGCGTCCGGCAGCCAGGTGTGCAGCGGAAAGAGCGGCACCTTGATGGCAAACGAAAAGGCAAAGACCGCAAAGAGCCACCCCTGCGCCGCCAGCGGGACGTTGTACTCCAGCAGCGTGTACCAGTCGGTCGTAAACACGCCATTGTTCACGGCATCCCCCGCCGCCGCCCCCAGGTAGAGAACGCCCACCAGCATCAGGAGCGAGCCCACCAGCGTGTAGATCACAAACTTGACCGCCGCGTAGATGCGGTCTTTTCCGCCCCAGACCCCGATAATGAAGTACATCGGGATGAGGGTCAGCTCAAAGAAGATGTAGAAGAGAAACAGATCGAAGCTCGTAAAGACGCCTGTGATGCCCGTTTGCAGCAGCAGCAGAAGCGCGTAGTAGCCCTTGTGCTTCTCGCCGATGTAGGTCCACGACGAGAGCACCACGATGGGCCCGAGCAGGGTCGTCAGCAGGACGAGGAGCAGGCTCAGGCCGTCGATGCCCACGAAGTACTTCACGTCGTACGCGCCCGGCACCCACCCCGCCCAGACATCGGCCATCTGCGGCGCCAGCGCCGTGCTCACCGACGGGTCGTACCCCACAAACAGCCCGAGCGACAGCACGAACGTGGCGGTGGTCGTGGCCAGGGCCGTCCATCGGATCGACGAGGCCCGCCGCAAAAACAGCGTCAGGAGCGCCCCGGCGGCGGGGAGAAAGATGACGAGGGACGTGAGGTAGGGAATGTCCATCTATGCAAACAGCACCTGATCGGCAGTGATGATCTCTACGTTGCGTATTTCGTGTTGCGTATTGCGTGTTATGTAAACCAAGTTGCGGGGTACAGGGGGATTGCCTCAATGACGGCAGACCGCGGACGGCGGACCACCGAGAAACGCTCCATTCCGCGGTCTGCGGTCCGGGGCCGAAGGTCATTCCGCGTGGCTGTCCGCCGTCTCCTCGAACATGGCGTCATAGGTCGCAACTTGAGTTATGTATGTCTCAAGGTTGGGAGGGCTACTATCCGATACGAAATACGCAATACGAGCCTCAATCATGGCCGCCCTTCAGTGGAGACCACCTACGCCCCGCAAAATGCAAATTCTCCCTCAGATCCCAAAAAGCATCAGCCCGATTACCAGGACCGTTCCCAGGACGAGAGCGAGGGCGTAGTTCTGCACGATGCCCGTCTGCACGCGTCGGAGCAGGCCACTGGCGTTCTGGGCCGTGTCCGCCACCCCGTTCACGGCGCCGTCCACCACCACATCGTCGAAGGGCGCGAGCCCCTTGCGGCCGATGCCGTTGATCAGCGTATCCACCACCACCCGGTCGTAGAAATCATCCCAGTAGTAGGTGTCCGCCCACACCCGATAGAGCCCTCGGAAGCGGCGTTTCACCACCGCATCGAAGGCCAGGCCCTGCGCCGTGTAGGCCCGCCAGGCATAGTAGACCGTCCCCACCGCGATGGCGGAGCTGAGCAGGATGAGCCCCCACTCCAGCGCCGGCGGCACATGCCCCGCCCCCGACACCTCGGCCACCGGCCCGCCGTACTTCGCGCCCAGGTAGTGGTGAATCCAGTTCCACTTTCCGTCCTGGATCACCGCCGGCAGCCCGATAAACCCGCCCACCATCGACAGCAGGCCGAGC
>ERZ1034486.239-NODE-239-length-15465-cov-5.210578_pt1 | contig 15465 bp, 7 predicted proteins | sample MGYA00520683_ERZ1034486 | MGnify/ENA primary metagenome ERZ1034486 (study PRJEB33760, sample SAMEA4777685) | hypersaline lake metagenome | biome: hypersaline environment; feature: brines | place: Spain | collected 2012-08 | depth 0 m ...
GAAAGCGAGTGTGCCGTTTTCACGGTACCGAGGGTTCGAATCCCTCCCCCTCCGCTTTTTCGTATCTTCGAGGCGTTTTCCGCCGCCCGGCCCCCACCAACCGTGTTGCACCGCCTCGGGAAGGGCGCCACGCCAGGCCGCCTCCCCCCGAGGCCCGACGCTTCTGCTTTGGCCCCCACACCCCCTCGGCACGCCGAAGGGGCCTCAGGCCCCAGCGCAGAGCGTTTCCCCGCACGTCTCCGCTGCCCCCCTCACCGCCCACGGCTTTCTCCCATGATTCGCAGCATGACGGGCTTCGGGCGCGGCCACGCCAGCACCGAAGGCGCGTCGGCAACCGTCGAAATCCAGTCGACGAACAAGCGGCACCTCAACGTCTTCGTCCACCTCCCCGACCCGCTCCCCGAGGCCGAGTCGGACGTGCGGATGCGGATGAAAAAGGCGTTTGAGCGGGGACAGTTCGACGTGAACGTGTCCGCCGACCTGAAGGGCACCAAGCCCCTGCCCGTGGACGTCGACGCCGACGCGGCCATGCACCACAAGCGGCGCCTGGAGCAACTCGCCGCCGCTGCCCAAATTGAAGAGCCCATCCGGCTGGAGCACCTGATGGAGTTCGAAGACCTCTTCGCGGGGGAAGAAGAGCGAGAAGCCGCCAAGATTCAGCGCGCTTGGCCCGCCGTTGCCGAGGCCCTGGACGCCGCCATCCGGGACCTGCAGGAGATGCGCGAGCAGGAAGGCGCGGCCCTCCGCGACGACCTGGAGCAGCGCACCCGCGCCATCGATGCACATCTCGATGCCATTGAAGAGCGGGCCCCCACTCGCGTGGAGGAGCGCCAGGCGCAACTTCGCGGGCGCCTCGAGGGACTCGTGAACAATGAGCACCTCGACCCCGACCGCCTCGAAACCGAGATCGCCCTCCTGGCCGACAAGCTCGACGTGACGGAGGAATGCGTGCGGCTTCACTCGCACCTCGAAATGTTTCGGGACGCCCTCGACGCCGACGCGCCCTCAGGGCGCAAGCTGAAGTTCGTCACGCAGGAGATTCACCGCGAGGCCAATACCATCGGCGCCAAAGCCGACGACGAAACGATCTCCCGGCACGCGGTGGAGATGAAAGAGGAGATTGAGAAAATCAAGGAGCAGATTCGCAACGTGGAATAGCCCCCAGCAAAAGGTTGAAAACTTGAAGGTTGAACGTTGACCGGACGAGCACATCGGCACAGAAGCTTCAACCTTCCGATGTTCAACCTTCTCCCCCTACCCCCATGCCCGATCACAACATCGTCGTCCTTACGGCCCCCAGCGGCGCTGGGAAAACCACCATTGCCCACCGCGTGCTGGATGCCATGCCGGCGATGCAGTTCTCCGTGTCGGCCACCACGCGGGCGCCTCGTCCCGACGAAACGGACGGTGAGGACTACCACTTTCTCTCCCCGGAAGAATTTCGAGCCCGCATTGCGTCCGGCGACCTTCTGGAGTACGAGGAAGTGTACCCCAATCAGTTCTACGGCACACTCCGCTCGGAGGTGGACGCCCGGTCCAAAGACGGACCCGTGCTCCTCGACATCGACGTGAAGGGGGCGCTCAACGTAAAACGGACCTACGGGGGCGACGCACTGGTGCTGTTTATTGCCCCTCCGTCGCTCAACGAGCTAAAGCGACGTCTAAAAGGGCGCGGCACCGAAGACTCCGACTCCCTCCAGACGCGGCTGAACCGCGTGGAGCAGGAGATGAAGAGGGCCGACGACTGCGATGCGGTCGTTGTGAATGACGACCTAGACGTCGCCGTGGAGGAAACCCTCACCCGAATTCGTCAGTTTCTAAAACGGTAATGCGTCGTCTCCAATGCGAGACTCGTGAGCGACACAGAGCAGCGTTCCGTATTTCACGCATTGCCGACACGCCTGACCGACACGCCTGAATCGGGCAGTTCCCAAGGCTGAATGCCCAACCGTTTTCTCGCGCAGCACACCCTCTCTACCCATGGCAATTGAAACGCTTGACCTCGACGAGTTGGCCGACCGCACTGGCAACCTCTACGAGGCCGTGGCCATCCTGTCGAAGCGCTCGCGGCAGGTGGCGTCCGACATGCGCTCGGAGCTTGACGACAAGCTGTCTTACTTCGAGGGCTTCGGGCCAGAAATGGAAGACGCCCGCATGCAGGAAGAGCAGGCAAAGGTCTCCCTTGAGTACGAGAAAAAGCCGGAGCCAACCGAAATCGCCATCGACGAGTTTCTCGAGAACAAGATCTACTACCGGAAGCCCGACGAGTAACCGCCTGAGCTCGGCAGCGACGTGCGTCGCACGGGTGCACAGTGCCCGCAAGTCCCCCGTGCAAACGACTGCCCAAATCCGGCTGGCGATCGGCCGTCCCGTTTCCTCTTTCTTGGGAGACGGGCGGACTCGCCGACCGGATTTTCTGTTTCGCCCCTCTCTCCGCTGATCGTCCGCCCGCATGAGTGCATCTCTCCCCGACCTCTCCGGTCGCCACGTGGTGCTCGGCGTCACGGGCAGCATCGCGGCGTACAAATCCGCGCTGCTCGTGCGTCTTTTGAAGAAGGCTGGCGCCGAGGTGCAAGTGCTCACGACGCCCGACGCCGAGCGCTTCATTCCCTCCCTCACGCTCGGCACGCTCTCTGAGCGAGAAGTACTCACCGAAGTTTTTCCGGAGAACGAGGACGGATCGTGGACCAAGCACGTTACCCTCGGCCAATGGGCCGACCTCTTTGTGGTGGCCCCCGCCACGGCCCAGACAATTGCAAAGCTGGCAAACGGCTTCTGCGACTCGATGCTTACGGCCACGGCCCTCTCGGCCCGCTGTCCACTGCTGGTGTGCCCGGCTATGGACCGGGACATGTACCGGCACGCCGCCACCCAAAACAACCTGGAGCAGCTCCGCGAGATTGGATATGCGGTGATGCCCGCCGAACACGGCGAACTAGCGAGCGGGCTCGTGGGCAAGGGCCGCATGCCCGAGCCGGAAGCCATCCTCGCGCGCATCGCCGACATCACGAGCGGCAATGTCACGAGCAGCGATGTCGCGGGCAGCGGTGCCCCCTCTCCGGACCCCCCCAACGCCTCAGGGACCCCTCTTTCTGGCACCGAGGTTTTGGTGACCGCCGGCCCCACCCGCGAGCCGATCGACCCCGTGCGCGTCCTTACGAACCGCTCCACGGGCACCATGGGCTACGCCCTGGCCGAGGCGGCGGCCCGCCGGGGTGCGACTGTCACGCTCGTCAGTGGCCCCACCGCGCTCGACCCGCCGGACGGGATCGAGGTCGTTCAGGTGCAGACGGCCGCGGACATGAACGACGCCGTGCAGGCCCGCCGCGAGACCGCCGACTACGTGTTTATGGCCGCGGCGGTGGCCGACTACACGCCCGCAGCCCCGTCGCCGTCGAAGCGTAAGAAGACGGATACAGACGACGACCTTGTCTTGCACCTCCGTCGGACGCCCGATATTCTGAAAACACTTGGCCAACACAAGCAGCCACAGCAGGTGCTGGTGGGATTCGCGCTGGAAACAGACGACGCCACCCAGAATGCCCGGAAGAAGCTGAACGAGAAAAACCTCGACTGGATTGCGGTGAACAACCTGCGCGATGAGGGCGCAGGGTTCGGCCCTACGAACCGGGTTACCCTCCTCGGCCGCAACGGCACGCCCCAAGAGCTGCCGCTCATGCCCAAGGCCCAGGTGGCCGAGGCCCTCCTCGATCGCATCCTGGCCGCCCGCCAGGAAGAAACCTCGTAGTCTCCCTCTTTCCCCCTTCCCGTCAATGAAGGACCTCCTCCGCGAGCTCCGAACCATCATCGAACACGAGCGCGCCCTCCGCGGAGACCTTTTGCCCCTCACGCCCGCCGACCAGACTCGCACGGCGGTTTCTCCCTCGGCCCCCAGCTGCGACGACTCGTCTCCCACCGCCGCTTCTTCGGTCTCCGACGAGCCCGACGTCCCCGCTTCAAGCCCCGACAGAGTCTCCTCGTCGACGGCGGCCGAACCTGCACCCTCTGAGACGCCCGTGCCCAGCGCCGACCCAGCGCCTCCTGCGAACGGGCCCGACGAGGCGGCGTCGCCCCCTACGGCCGATAGCGACTCGGCTCCACCCCCCGAAGACGACACGGATTCCACTTCGAACCCTCCTTCCTCCTCTTCGACGACTTCCACGGACCCTTCTCCCACCGACACCGCCATGCCCAACCGAGACCTCTTCGGCAACCAGGTTGACCCCACCGAAGACCCGTCCCTTCCTCCCTGGAAACGCGTCGCGTCCCTCGTCCCCGACGACGCGCCCTACAAGGACGCCGAGACGCTGGAAGAGGTTGAAGCGTATCTCGCCGACACCGTGCTCGTCCCCATCGACGAGGACCGCGAGAACCCCGTCTTCGGCGTCGGCGACCCGCACGCCGACCTCGTCATCATCGGCGAGGCGCCCGGGCGCGACGAAGACAAAGAAGGCGAGCCGTTTGTGGGCCGGGCCGGGCAGCTGCTCGACAAGATCCTCGACGCCATCAACTTCGAGCGGGAAGACGTCTACATCACCAACATTCTCAAGAGCCGGCCGCCCCGCAACCGCGACCCGCACGTCGACGAGATCGACGCCCACCTTCCCATTCTCTACAAGCAGATTGCGCTCATCAAACCCAAAATTATCCTCGCGGTGGGCAAGGTGGCCGGCAATACGCTGCTGGACCGGAGCTCGTCCCTCTCCAACTTGCGCGACAAGGAGCACGACTTCTACGGCATCCCGCTAATGGTAACCTACCATCCGGCCGCGCTCCTGCGCAATTCCCAGTGGAAGCGTCCCACGTGGGAAGACGTGAAGCTTCTTCGGACCCGCTACGACGAGCTCACCGAAGAGTAGCCGACGAAACTTGACCGGCACAGTCCCGGTCTCTTTTTCGGAGACGAAGTTCCCGCTCGGCATTCTCCGAGGCGGCTCCAGCCCGCCTCTCCGCCCAAGCCCTCAGCGTTCCCTTCATGGCTGACCGCGATGATTCGCAGCGCTTCAATATCGACGAATCTTCCCCGTCGGCCTATCCCCTCGAAAAGATGCGGGGCGGGCACGGACCACAGCAGCGGGAAAAGGCACAGGAGGTGCACGAGCAGTCGGGCCGGATGCCGCCGCAGGCCGTCGATGTGGAGAAGTCGGTGCTCGGGGCCATGCTGATTGAGCGGGAAGCCATCCCGCAGGTCATCGAGATTCTCCCCCCGGAGGCCTTTTACGACGGCAAGCACCAAAAAATCTACGAGGCCGTCCAGGATCTCTTCGAACGGGGCAACCCGGTGGACCTTGTCACCCTCACCGAGGAAATGCGGCGGCGCGACCAGCTCGAAAACATTGGCGGTGCGTACTACCTGACGGAGCTCACCACCCAGGTGGCCTCGGCCGCCAACGTGGAGTACCACTCCCGCATCATCGCGGAGAAGTCGCTGCTCCGCAAGATGATCGAGACGATGACCTCGGTCGTGCAGCAGGCATACGACCCGGGGGCCGACGCGTTTGAACTGCTCGACGAGGCGGAGAGCAAGATTTTCCAGATCTCGGACAACCAGCTCCGCCGCGCCGCCGAGCCGATGAACAAGGTGGTGAAAGACACCTTCGAGCACCTTGAGAACATTCACGGGCAAGACACCGGCATTACCGGCGTGCCCAGTGGCTTCCCGAAGCTCGACGACCTCACGAGCGGCTGGCAGGAATCCGACCTCATCATTATCGCGGCGAGGCCCTCCATGGGGAAGACGGCCTTTTCGCTGGCCGCCGCCCAAAACGCCGCCACGCACTCGGAGGCCCCCACGGGCGTGGCCGTCTTTTCGCTGGAGATGGGCGCCCAGCAACTCGCCCAGCGAATGCTCACCTCACAGGCCCGCGTGGACGCTCACAAGGCACGCACCGGCCGCATGCAGGACGACGACTGGCAGCGCCTGGCCCGCGCCGCCGGACAGCTCAGCGACGCCGACATCTACATCGACGATACGCCGGGCCTCAGCGTGCTTGAGCTCCGTGCCAAGTGCCGGCGCCTCAAGGCGGAGCACGACATCGGCCTGGTGGTGGTCGACTACCTGCAGCTCATGCAGGCCTCTGGGGCCAATCTGCGCAGCGGCGCAAACCGCGAACAGGAAATCGCCCACATCTCACGCTCGCTCAAGGGCCTGGCCAAGGAGCTCAACCTGCCCGTCATCGCCCTCTCGCAGCTCAACCGCGCCGTCGAGAACCGCGGCGGCGACAAGCGGCCCCAGCTCTCGGATCTCAGAGAGAGCGGTAGCATCGAGCAAGATGCAGATGTCGTCGCCTTCATCTACCGCGCCGAGCGCTACGGCATTACCGTCGACGAGCAGGGCAACTCCACCGAGGGCATCGCCGAAATTATTATCGGCAAGCAGCGGAACGGCCCCATCGGCTCCGTGGAGCTCGCCTTTGTGAAGCAGTACGCCCGCTTCGAGCCGCTTACGCAGTACGACGACCCGGGCGGCGGCCCGCCGCAAGGCGACGGTTCGATGCCCACAGGGCCCCCGCCCGGAAACGGGGGAAATGGAGGGAGCTCGTTCGAGGACGACGCGCCGTTTTGAGGGAGCCTGCGCAAGGACGGCCCCAGCGCCCATGTCGTTCCGATGAAGACAAAAGAGGCAGATTCAAACGTTCTTGTGTAGGTCCGCTCTCTTCTTGCACGGAAGGGAAATGCGAGGTATCATCAAGGGTGTATCATCCTTTGGATTGCCCTCACCAACTGGAGTACACCCTCTTCCCCTTCCTTTCCCCACCGCATACGGACCTCGTTCTGGATACGCGCACCAATCCGTCGTTCTCTGACCCAGGGTCCACAACAATTCTGTTCCCACTCGCCCGAAAAGGGCCCATTTGGGACGAAGGACGGCCTGGACCCCGACTCGCAGAGACAACTCGCGCCTCGGGACGCCCCTTGAGCTGATGCACAGGTCTCGATTGCGTCGTCCGTGTAGGTGGCCTTCTTCCAATGGCCTCTCTACTTTTTCTTTTTCGAAACGCACTACCGCTTCCAAAACACGTTCCGGCCTGGTCCCTCCTGGCGCCATGGATGGGCTGTGTGCTGACGGTGCTGGCCTGGAGTAGCGCGGCCGGAAGCCCCGCCCAGGCCCAGCCTCGCCCAGATGCCCCACGCTACGTAAAGCACCAGTGGACGGTGATGGACGGGCTGCCCGCCAACGCGGTTCGCGAGGTCCGGCAAACCCCGGACGGCGTCCTGTGGGTTGGAGCGGAGCGCGGCGTGCGCCAGTTCGACGGCACTGCCTTCCAGCGCTTTCCCACCGTTGAAATGACGGACACCCTCATGGCCGGGGGGCGTGTGGAGCACGTTGAGCCGTGGCAGGCCGGCATGCTGGTGGAGTACCGCGGCGGGGCACTCGCCTACGTCACGCACGACGGGGCCGTGCTGCTGGTGGAACAGAGCACGGCGTACTGGGCCGGCGAGGAGGCGGTGTGGGTGGGCACAGACGAGGCGATCTTTCGCGTGGACGAACAGGGGCGGACGCTCCTATCGGATCCCTCCCTTCGGGGTGCCGTGGCGCGCGGCCTGCTCCGCACCCAAGACGGTACGCTCTGGATTGCCACGGACCGCCGGGGCCTGTTCCGACGGGGCCCGGACGGTACGGTGCACCCTGTGCCCAACACCGAGGCCCTCCGGGCCGAAAGGGTGGCACTGGCGGAGGGCCCTGACAGTGCCATCTACATCGGTTCGGAGGCGGGGCTGCACCGCTGGGTCAACGGGCGCCTTCGTCCCCTTCCCGCAGCTCCGTCCGCCCGCACTCTCGGGCGCGTGGTCGAGGTCGCCCCGCAGGTACAGGGCAGTTGCTGGGCCCGTACGCTGCAGGGCGTCTACCGCTGCCGCGAGGGTCGACTCGTTCCGTACGGCCCCGCCGCCCCGCCCACGCGGCAGCCCCGATCCGTCTTTCGTTCCAGCGACTTTGTCTTTTCCGGGGCCGACGGCGCCCTCTACGTGCACACCGGCACGCGACTCTACCGAAACGGCACGGAGCTCTTTGAGGCCGAGCAGTTTATCCGCAGCGTCATTGAGGACCGTGAGGGAACCCTGTGGCTGGGCACCGACAGCGAGGGCCTGGTCCGCCTTCGCCCTTCGCTCTTTCAGGTCTTCGGGGAGGCGGAAGGCCTGCCGGAAAACTCCATCCTAACCCTCTTAGAGCGCCGCGACGGCAGCGTGTGGATGGGCGACGCGCGCGGTCACCTCGTGCACATGCGGGACGAAGGCCCCGTTTCGTATCGCCTTCGCAAGGGCGGTCGGCGTCTCAGTCACATCTGGACCCTGCACGAAGACCGCACCGGACAGTTGTGGGCAGGCGGCACCCGCGTGTGTCGGGTCGTGGAGGGGGCGTGTGCCCGGCCCGAGGCACCGGGCCCCATTGCTTCGTCCTTCATCACGTCGATGGAGAACGGCCCACAAGGCCGGCTGTGGGTGGGCACCCTGCGCAGCGGCCTCTACCGGCGCGAGGCCGTGCCCCCCGGTGCCGAGGCACGGTGGACCCACCTGACCCCCGAGAACAGCCCCCTTCCCGGCCGTCGCGTGCGCTGGATCCACCGCGCGCCCAGCGGAGCCCTCTGGCTCTCGGTGCCGCAACGTGGGCTCGTGCGATGGTCCGACGACGGCGTGGATGTTCTGGACACCGCCTTCCTAGACGCCCGCCAGCCCGGCTTTATTCATCAAAGGCGCCCCGGCGTGCTGTGGGTTGCAACCACCGCGTCGGGCCTGCGCCGCGTGGACCTGCGGGATGCGGAGACGCTGGACGACGCCCACATCACCGATTACCACGTCGACGATGGCCTGCCGCACGAGTCCATCTATCAGATCCTGAGCGACGACCAGGGCCGCTTCTGGATGAACAGCCCGCGGGGGCTGTTCTGGGTGCGGCGCGCCGCGCTCAACGCGGTGGCCAACGGCACGGCTCAGCGCGTGCAGGCTGTCACGTATTCTACCCGCGACGGCCTGCGCAACGTGGAGGGCAACGGCTTTGGCACTCCCGGGGCCGCCCGCACCGCCGACGGACGCCTCTGGTTTCCCACCATCTCGGGTGCGGCCACGCTCACGCCCAAAGACGTCCCCCTGGCCCCCGCCCCGCCGCCGCTGCGCATTGGGGGCGTCTTCGTGGACGACACTCCCATCACGCCCGCTGGTACCGCTGCAGTCCAGCTGGACAACACGCAGCGCACTTTCCAGGTGAGGTACGCTGGGCTCCGCCTTCAGGCCCCCTCCGATGTGACCTATCGGTACCGCCTCGCGGGTCTGCAAGAAGAGTGGACCTACGCACTGGGCCGCCGCAGCGCTTTTTTCACCGAGGTGCCACCGGGACAGTACACGTTTGAGGTTCAGGCACGCACCCACCTCGGCCCCTGGAGCCCCGAAACGGCCCGCCTCTCTATTGCGGTCGCTCCCTTCTGGTGGGAGACGTGGTGGTTCTACGTCTTCTCGGCCCTAAGCCTGGGCGGCCTGGTGCTGGGCATGTACCAGTGGCGCACGCGTCGCCTGCGCCACCGCCGCAACGAGTTGGAAGAAACGGTCCAGGTGCGCACCCGCGAGGTGCGAGCCCAGAAAGACCAGCTGGCCCAGCAGGCCAACCGCCTTCGCGAACTGGACGAGGCCAAAAGCCGGTTCTTCGCCAACATTACGCATGAGTTTCAGACCCCACTCACCCTCATCCGAGGGCCCGTGCAGCAGGTCCGCGCCCACCTTCAAAACGGCACTCTCGTCCCTGCTGCCCCCACCGCGACCAACGACGACGCCCACCTCGCCATTGTGCAGCGCAACACCCAGCGCCTGCAACTGCTGGTGGAGCAGCTGCTGGGCCTCGCTCGTCTGGAGGCTGGCACGTACCCCCTACAGGCCCGCCCCATCCCCGCCGCGCCTACCCTGGAACAGATCACGCGAGACTTCTCCGTACTTGCCGACCGCGAGTCCATCGACTTTCACGTCTCTGTGCCTCCGCGCCGCCCCCCCAACGCCCCTTCGCTCTACGCCGACCCCGACGCCCTGAGTCACATCGTCAGCAATCTTCTCTCCAACGCCTTCAAGTACACACCAGCCGGGGGGCAGGTGGAACTCGCGGCGCACGCCACCGCCGAAGGCCTCGAAATGTGCGTGCACGACACCGGCCCCGGCATCTCCGCCGAAGAGCAACGCACCATCCTGGAGCGGTTCGAGCGTGGGAGCAGTGCCGTCGGCTCCGACGGCATGGGCATCGGGCTGGCCTTCGTGCGCGACTTGGTGGAGCTGCACCACGGCTCCCTAATGCTCGACAGCACCGTGGACGACGGGACGACCGTAACGGTGCGGCTGCCCTGGGGCCCCGATCACTTCTCCCCCGAACAGCTGGCGGACGATGCCTCCGCTCCCCCCGACCCGTCCGACGTCGCGGACGATGTGGCCCCTGCCTCGGCCGCCCCGGTGGCTCCCAAGCGCGGCGCGCTCTCCGGCGACGCCCTCCCCGACCCTGCCGCCCCATCCTCCACGGAGGCGCGTGCCGCAGACGACGATGCCGACGCGGAACGCGAATGCGTGCTGCTGATCGACGACAATCCCGATCTCCGCCGCTTTGTCTCGGCCATCCTCACGCCCACCTACGATGTTCTCGGCGCCCACGACGCCCGCACCGGGCTCGACCGTGCTCAGTCTGCCCTGCCCGACCTCATTCTCACGGACGTAATGATGCCGGGCATGGACGGGCACGAACTCACGCGCCGCCTCCGCGAGAATCCGGCGACGCGCTCCATTCCCATTCTCATGCTCACGGCCCGCACCACTCCGCAGGACGAGGTGGAAGGCCTGCAGCACGGCGCCGACGACTACATCCAGAAGCCGTTTGAGGCGGACGTACTGCACCAGCGCATCGCGACGGTCTTTTCGGCCCAACGGCGCCTGCGCAAAGCCGTGCGCGAGGGCACTGTCCCCAGCGCCCCTGCCTCCGAGACGGCCAATCGCTCGGCTTTCGAAGAGAAAGCGCGCACGGTGGTGCACGACCATCTGGGCGACCCCGACCTTGACATCGGGACGCTCATGAACGAGCTAGCCGTCAGTCGCTCCACGCTCTACCGCCGGTTCCGCAACCACACCGATACCACCCCCAGCGCTCTCATCCTGGCGGTGCGGATGGAAGAGGCGCACCGCCTTCTGCACCAGCACTCGGGCACGGTCACGGAGGTGGCCTATGCCGTTGGGTACCGGCGGCTGTCGTCCTTCAGCCGCGATTTCCGCGAGCACACCGGAGTGGTGCCCAGCGCCCTGACTGCCAATTCTGACGCCCCATCGTAGCCTGGAGGCGCGCTGGCACCTCCTCGCATGCGTCGTTGGGGGAGCTTCGCACACCGGTTCGAACGTCTCGGCACTGCGGCTGAGCGCACCGGCACGCCCCTACCAACCAACGGGCCGGCAGAGCATGGGTGGTGTTCGAGCATGGGTGGTGTTCCTGGAGGGCTCTCTCAGCACCCTGTCTCGCCCGGAGGGCGAGGTGTGCCCTCGTGCACGATGTCTCCCTTCCACCACACACGCCCCTGTTTTCCCCGAGATGGGACGTGTGTGGGACCCTACAACAAGTGCTTGGAATGCTGTGGAAAGGGTTTGGGATGCTGTGACAAGCGCCTCTGGCTGCTGTGCCCTATCTACAGGGCGTACTTCCCGCAAGACAAGCGCCCCGACCGTTTGGCGCCCTGCACGCAGCCCGCGCTGCCTTCGCCCCAAGTCCCCCGTATGTTACGATGCGTCTCGATACCGCTCCTCTTTCCAACAATATGCGTCCCTCTCCCTGCACCCCGCGCCCCGCGCCCCTCGGCACATCCGCCGGCTGGCTCCGCCTCTGCGCTCTGCTCTGCGCCCTTGTCCTCGCCGGCGCCACCGCCCCGGCCGCCCGGGGGCAAGCGACCATTTACGTAGACCACTCCGCTACGGGAAGGGACAATGGCTCCTCGTGGACCGACGCCTACACAAGCCTGCAAAGCGCGCTGAACTTCTTTGTGTTCTTCAGAGAATTTTCTACGCTCGGGGCGTCGACCGACGCCTATACAAGCCTGAAGGACGCGCCGAACCCTGCCTCCGGCACCAACAAAATCTACATCGCCCAGGGCACCTACTACCCGGACGAGGGACAGACCGTTACCGACGACGACCGCTCCGAGACCTTCACGATCGCCGGCCCCGAAGATGGATTGAAGATCTACGGCGGGTTTGAAACCGGCGATGACTTTGCCGACCGCAGCCCCACCGATCATCCGGTCATTCTTTCCGGGGACATCGACAAAGACAACACCAGTGCAAATAACAGCTACCACGTCGTCGTTATGGATGGGGGCGATGGAATCGGTGAAGACTTCGACGCCAACATAACCAGTGCCACAGAGCTTGACGGCATAACGATTGCCAATGGCAATGCGGACGAAAGTGCCCCCGACAACAATGGCGGTGGGTTGTACTGTGACGGAAACGGGAGCGGCAATGTGTGTAGCCCAACCCTCACAAATGTTGTGTTTTCCGAAAACGAAGCCAGCTCCAGTGGCGGCGCGGTGTACAACAACGGAAACGCCGGGACAAGTAGTCCCCGCATTGCGAACGCCGTATTCTCTGGAAACTCAGCGGGGCTCTTCGGTGGGGCGATCTCCAATGATGCCGAATCCGGTACGAGCAGTCCGGCGATCATAAATTCCACCTTCTCCGGAAACTCATCGGACTTCGTCGGCGGGGCGATCGACAACAATGCTGATAGAGGAGAGAACATCACCCCGGAGATTCGGAACTCCGTGCTCTACGGAAATACGCCCGACCAGATCGCCAACAACAACGCCACTCCTGCCGTCACGAATTCCCTGGTAGAGGGCGGCGTTTCGGGAACCGGCAACATCGACGCCGACCCACAATTCGCAGATGCGAACGATCCGGACGGCGCGGACGACACCTTTGGCACGGCCGACGACGGCCTTCGCTTGACCTCCGGCAGTCCTGCAATTGACGCAGGGGACAACGGCGCCATTTCTGAAACCACCGACCTCATCGGGGGCGACCGCACGCTGGACGGGACGGTAGACATGGGGGCCTACGAGTTTGCGGCGCCGCCCGCTTCTCCCACCGGGCTCCGTGCCCTCGGCCAGGCCAGCGCAACTGGGGAAGTGAATTTGACTTGGGACTCCAACTCAGAATCGAACATCGATTCCTACAACGTCACGCGTGCTACCAGCAAAAACGGCACGTATAGCGCCGTTGCCACCGTGAGCCACACCGGCGGCGGCGAGAGCTACACCGACACCAACGTCACCAATGGCCAGCTCTACTTCTATAAGCTGAGCGCGGTGAACACCAGTGGGAGCGAGTCGTCCACGGTTCTGGGCGCGGCCGAGCCGGAAGAAAACAAGTTCAGCGTCACGGTCACGCTCGCCAATGGTGGCGTCAGCAACACCGACGACCACGGCACGCTCCCCACCGATGTGGATGGCAGCTACACGGCCGATAGTGAAGGCAACATTCGCACCTTCTGTTGCGACGAGACGGACGGCAGTGGCGATGGGGAGGGCGTGGAAACAAGCGATGTTTCGACTGCGGACATCACCATCACCCCCAGTGGACTGAAGTCCAACCAAACCTGGTACTTTTACTACGACGACGATACCGTTGGTGGGTATCCGGTGCGCAACAACACCGGCGGCGCGGGAACGGGGACGAAGCTGGTGACCGGCACCGGCAACACCTCCGTGACGCTCCAGAACACCGGGCAGGACGGAGCTTACATGGATTACCTCTTCTACGCCGACCCGGAGCCGGGCCCGAATAGTGCCCCAACCGTCTCGAACCTCACGGGCACCACTTACGTCCTGGGCGGACCCGCCATCTCGCTCGACGGCGACGTGACGCTGTCGGACCCCGACATGACTGCGCTCAATGCCGGGGTGGGCAACTACAATGGCGCCTCCCTTACCGTTCAGCACAGCGGCGGGGCCAATGCGGACGACGCGATCACCGTCTCCGACCCCGGCGCGAACTACAGCCTCTCCGGCTCCAGTATCAACCGAGGCGGGGAAGAGGTCGCCACGTTTACCAGCTCGGGCGGCAGCCTCACGGTCAACTTCTCCGGCACGGAGGTCATCCCGACCGACGACATCGTCAACGACATCGCCCAGAGCATCACCTACGAAACCACAGACGGCGGGGCCGAGGCTACGCTCGAATGGACCTTTAGCGACGGCACCGCAAGCGCCACCGAGACCCAAACGGTTGCCTTCGACGGTGCCTCCGTCACCCTCACCGGCGCCGACGGCACGGGGCAAGACGCCGGCTGGCGCATGTTTAGCTTCCCGGAGGCCATCACGCTTGCCGACATCGAGGCGAACTTCAGCTTCAACTTCCAGGACGTGACCGGTGCGGTCGTCTACCGGTGGGACCCCGCGGCGCAGGACTGGGTCGCCGTCGAGAACGACACCGACAACATCGCCGCCGCCGAGGGCGTGGCCGTCTACTTCTTCGACGACAATGACGACCCGATCGAGTCCGGCGGCTTCACGCTGGCGGTCCCCGGCACCGACACCCCCGGCAGCAACAGCATCCAAAGCAGCCTCAACCAGACCGGGCGCTTTTTGCTGATGGGCAACCCGTACACGTCGGCCTTCGACCTCAGCGAGCTGGACATGACGGCGGCAAACGGCTTCCAGCAGGTCGCGCAGGTGTGGGACCCCGGCGCCGGCAGCTTCACGCAGATTACCCGCGGCACGGAGTCGGACAATATCGCCGGGATGCAGGGCTTCTTTGTGGAGCGGAGCACGCCGGGCGAGGGCGCCACGAGCCTCACGTTCAATAGCAGCGGCGTGCAGAACGGCCCGGGCTCGTTCGTCGGCACCAAAAGCGAGGCCCCAGCCCTTGCCTCCACTGACGTGGAGCTGCGCCTGGTCGTAGAGAGCGAGGGCGACACCCTCTCCCAAAACCGCGCCACGGTCCTCTTCCACGAGGGCGCTGCCCCCGGCTGGGACGCCTACGACGCCACCCAGCTGGCGCCGCCGGGCAACGGCGCGCACGCCACGCTCACCAGCCCCATCGAGCGCCTCGGCAGCCTCACGCGACGCCGCGTCGCCGCCGAGCCGTTCCCCGAGGGCACGCCCGCCGAGGTGCCCCTCTCCGTCCGCAGCGTCGGCACTGAGGGAAGCACTGACGGGAGCACTGACGGGAGCACTGAGGGAAGCGCTGAGGGCGGCATTGCGGGCGGCATTGCGGGCACCGCGCACATCGAGCTCATCGGGGCGCCGGACGCCTCCGGCCCCATCGAGCTGATCGACGCCGAGACCGGCGCGACGGTCGACCTGCGCGCCGAGGGCTACAGCTTCCCCCTCGCGGCGGGCGACGGCTCCATCGAGAGCCCCAGCGAGGCGCGCTTTACGCTCCGCGCCGGGGCGGGCGCGCTGCCGGTGGAGCTGACCCGCCTGACCGCCACGCCCGACGCCGGCGGGGTGCTTTTGG
>ERZ1034486.249-NODE-249-length-15139-cov-3.026651_pt1 | contig 15139 bp, 14 predicted proteins | sample MGYA00520683_ERZ1034486 | MGnify/ENA primary metagenome ERZ1034486 (study PRJEB33760, sample SAMEA4777685) | hypersaline lake metagenome | biome: hypersaline environment; feature: brines | place: Spain | collected 2012-08 | depth 0 m ...
TCGTGCGTGTCGACGGTGACGCCCGACCCGCCGCGAACGAGCGTCGCCGGGCCGGCGCGCGCCCGGACCGAGCCGTCGAGGACGGGTCGGCGGTCGACCCACGGCGCCGCGGACTCGACGACCTGGACGCGCACGTCGTCGCCGGTCTCGACGTGGGCGTCGACGCTCCCGAAGGGGAGAAAGCCCTCCACATCGCCCAAGTCACAGACCGCGCCGCTCCCGAGCGTCTCGGTCACGCGGGCGTCGAAGACGGCGTCGCGGGGGGCAGGGGAGTCCCACGCGAAGGTGTCACGGGTGACGTCGAGGGCGTCGACCGTCCGAGTCACGGCGTCGGGGTCGCCGGTCACGCCGACGCCCTGCCGGTCGTCGGTCGTCTCGACGGTCACGTCGTGGGGGTCGGTCCCGAAAGCCGCGTCGAAACGCTCGCGGATCGGGTCGGACGCGGCGACCACGTCGTGACCGGCGTCCAGGAAGCGGCGCGTGAGCGCCGTCGTGTAGATGCCGCGAGCGCGGACGTTCATGCGAGGCAGCCGCGGTGCCCGGTCGGGGACCGCGGAGCAGGGGGTTCGTCGTCCATCACACCCTCGCTTGGCGCGGAGGGGTTTTCACTTCGACGAAGACCGACGGTTGGCGAGCGCCACGAGCGCCAGGAGCGCCACGAGCGCGGGGCCGGGACCGAAGCCGTCGCCGGTCGTCTCGGTCCGCGTCGCCGCGGCCGTCCCGGATCGCGTCCCGCCCGCGGCGGCAGCCGTCCCGTCGGTGGATGTGGTCGCCGGTCGGGACGTGCCCGCCGCGTGTTCGGTCGGCGTCGCCGCCGGAGCGGACGTCGGTGACGCCGTTTCCCCGCCGAGTCGAACCGTCCGCACGTCGATTGCGTCGGCCGTCTCGACCCGGAGGGCGTACTCGCCGGCGGCGACGCCCGTCACGTCGACCGTCGTCCGCCACCGACCCGAGGCGGTCACCTCGGCGTCGCCGACGGCGACGGTTCGCGTCCCGCGCCGGAGGTCGACGACCAGCGTCGTCCCGTTCTCGCGGTTGGACGTCCCCGCGACGACGAGTTCGTCGTCCTCGGGGCGGGCCGTCTCGACGGTCACGCGGGGGGTGGTCGCGGTGACGTTCAGTGCGAGGATCCGGTCGTCGACGCCCGCGCCCCCGTGGGCATCCCGGACGGTGGCCACGGCCTGAGCGGGCGTCTCCGTGCCCGAGAGTTCGTCCCGAATCGCCTCGGCGTCCGGATCGAGGGCGAACGTCGCGTCGCGGCCGGCGGTCACGACGAGGATCCGGTAGCGACCGGGCGTCTCGAAGTCGTCGACGTCGACGTCGAAGTCGTCGTCGTCGTCGACGGCTACGTCGCGGGCGCCGACGGCGCCGCGGGGCGAGACGACGTACGCCCGGACCGCCTCGCCGGGACCCGGCGCGCGGCCAGTTACGGTTGCCTCGTCGCCGACGCCGGTCGCGACGACCGACTGTGAGACCGACGCCGACGGCGACGGATCGATCGTCGTGAGCGCCGTCCGCCCGACGGCGTCGAAGTCGCGGAGCGTCGACTCGGCGATCCGGTCGGCCGAGCCGAGGCGGTCGTCGCCGGGGTCGGCGACGGCCGCGATCCGGTATCGGTCGGTCACGGTCAGCACCGCGCGGGTGTCGAGGTCCACGTCCCAGGAGCCGTCGGCGTCGACCCTCGCCTCCGCGAGTTCGTTCGCATCCGCGTCCTCGTACAGGGGGGCGTACTCGCCGCCGACGCGAGCGTAGAGTTTCACGTCGTCGGCGCCGCGGGCGGTTCCCGAGACGGCCACCGTCTCGCCGACGGGCAGGCTCGTCCGCGCGGGCGTCACCGAGACGTGACGGCCGGTGACCGTCAGGGGGACGCTCGCCTCGTCGTCGCCCGCCACGCTCGGCGCCACCGCCACGTCGTGAGTGTCGGTGGCCAACCGTTCGGTGTCGATTTCGACGCGGGCGAAGCCGTCGGATTCGAGCGACACCTCGGCGTAGACGACGCCCGCGACGACGTCGGCGCCGACGAGTGAGAGGCCCTCGCCGCTCGGGAAGACGGCTTCGGCGGTGGGACTGCTCACCGCCACGTCGTCGGCGAGGGCGTCGGCCGGGAGGCGGACGTACCGAAGCGCTCCCGGCGGCCCGCTGACCGTCGCCACCGCCGACTCGCCGCTGGCGACGCGGGTGCGACTCAGCGAGACGGTGCGTGCCTCCGGGCGGACCCGAACCGTCGCCGTCCCGTTGACGTGATCGAGGTCGTCGGCGCCCTCGACGCGGACGGTGTAGCTGCCGACCGGGAGGTCGGACACGTTGAGCCGGACCGTCTCGTCCTCGGTCGCGACCGTCGGATCGGCGGTGAGTTCGTCGGTGATCTCCAGCCCGTCGGGGTTCTCGACGATCACCGTCGCGTCGTCGGCGGCCTCGAAGTTGAACGCCGGATCGACGGTGAGTGTCCCGACGCTCGGCGGGAGGGAAGAGCCGGACACCTCGGTGCCGGCAGCGGCGTCGCCGGGGTAGAGTTCGACGTCACGCACGGCCGGACGCTCGACGACGAGCGTCGACGCGTCGTCCCCGGGCGTGAGGGCGTAGGTACCGGGCGTGAACCCGTTGCCGAGGCTCACGTCGGCCGTCAGCGTGTTCTCGACGGTCGCCACGTCGCCGTCGGCATCGCCGCCGTTGCCGTAGAGACGCTGACGCTCGCCCGCGACGGCGGCGCCGTCGAGTCCCGTCAGGTCCACGTCCTCCTCGCCGAGAAAGAGGGAGGCGCCGGCGGCCGTGACGCTCCGGTCGCTGTCCGGCGGCGAGGCGGTGACGGTCCCGACGGCGTTGCTCGCGTCGGTCGCGCCGTCGCCGTCGCCGTCGACCGTCGCGCTGAGGTCGTGGGCGCCCGTTCGGTCGACGGCGACGCCCGAGACGGTGGCGGTCACCGTCACCGTCTCCGCGTCCGCACCGGCGTCGTCGTCCCACGAGACGACGACGGCGTTAGCCGCCTCGTCGACGGTGGCCCCGACGGCCGTCGCGTTCGGTGTCACGCCCTCGGCGGTCACCGTAGCGTCGGAGAGGTCGAGGGCGGCGGGGGCGGCGACGGTGACGTTCGCGCCCGCCGTCCCGTCGGTGGTGTTCACGCCCGTCGCGTTCACCGAAAGGTCGAGCGTCGTCGTGTCACCGGTCGAGACGGTCGTCGGAGCGACGGACGCGTCGCCGACGCCAACGGTGGCGCCGCCGACGGGGGCCGCGACGAGACAACAGAGGAGGACGGCCGCGACGAGGACGCTCCCGCGAGCACCCGTCATCGTCGCCTCTCCGCGACGATGGTAAGGAGAATCGCCACGAGCGCGATCAACGGGCCGAAGCCGGGTGCACTGCCGGGCGTCGGCGTCCCCGTCGGGGTCGTCGACTCGGCTGGCGTTGGCTCGGGCGTCGCCGTCGCGGTGGCCGTCGCCGTCGCGGTGGCCGTCGCGGTGGCCGTCCCCGTCAGGTTATCCGTCGACTCGCCCGACCGTGGCTCGTCGACGGCGAGCGTCAGCGCCGAGAACCCGGTCGTCCGGGCCTCGTAGACCAGCGTGCCGTTCGTCTCGGCGACGCGCGTCGTCTGCAGCGGCGTCCACCCCGTCGCGTTTGCCCGGTAGAGCGTCACCGTGTCGGGGTCGGCGTCCCCGAGTCGGCTCCCGTTCACCGCCAGTCGAAGCGTCAGGTAGTCGACGTCGGCGGCGAAGATGCCGTTGCCGGAGAGGCGCACCGACTCGAGGGCGCGGGTGCCGTTCGGCGCCGACCGGTCCCCCTCACGGAGACGGAGTTCGAACGTCGGGTTCAGCGTCGAGAGCGTGACGTTCACCCGGCGCATTTGCGCCGTCGCGTTCTCGCGTGCGGGGAGGTCGAACCCGACCGTACGGGTGCGACCGAGGTTGGACGCCTGAAGGCTCGTGGTGCCGTCCGGGAGTCGCTCGACCGCCGTCCCGCGCTCGCTGCCGAGTGCGCCGGCGTCGAGACGGTCCGCGATTTCGTTCTCGTAGACACCCGGGTGGAGAGTACGGACGAGGTCGAGAACGGCATCGACCGAGCGCGGTGCGGGCTGGTTGAGTTCGTCGACGTCGAGGACGGCCGCATTCCCCTCCCGATAGGCGGTCGTCCCCTCGTACTGGGCCGGCACAGTCGTGCCGTCGGCGCCACGACTGTTCAGCACGATCCAACTCGGATCGCGGTTTATCACCACCTCGTTGCTGATGATGTAGTACGCGGGGTCGCCGGCATCGGCCGCGACGTTGTCACCGCCCGCCGTTTCGAGCACGTCGTGGATGAACGTGTTCTCGTTGACCGTGTAGCCGCCGGCGAACGTATAGAGCACGCCGGGGCGCTCCACGTCGGCGACGGCGTCGTCGATTATGCCGAGCCGTCGATCCATGGTGTCCGCACGGTCGTCGGCGTCCCCGCACGCACCCACGAGCTCACCCGTCAGCCGCGTCTTCGCGACGACGTCGTCGAGGCTCGTCGCTGCCTCGAAGTTGTACACTGTCAACCCGGCGGCACGGAGATCGGAGACCGTATCGTCGGAGATGATGTCCGGAACCAGAACCAGATCGGGGTCGAGTTCGATCGTGTTTTCGACCGCCGCGTCGCCGAAGCCGGAGCCGACCGTCGTCCGCTCGTCGAACCCGGGGAGATAGTCGGCGTTCGTCGAAACGCCGATCACGTCGTCCCAGGCACCGATTTCGTACATCGTCTGTGCCGCACTCGGTCCCAGCGTGACTACCTCGTCTGGGTCCTCGGAGATCGTCACGTCGGTCCCCGTCGCGTCCGTCCGCGTGACGGGGAACGAACAGTCCCCGTCGGCCGCGGCCGCCCCGACGCCCGGCGATCCGAGCGTCGCGACGAGGACGAGAACGACGAGCACCCACCGTGTCGTGTGCATGTTCACCCCAATCCGTTTCAGCAAAATAAGTTTGCCTAACGCAATCGGAGTTGAGTTTTCGGTGGGCTTACTCACGTCCGCGCCCATGTGATCGTCATGAGTCCGTTCGACGCCGATCCGGTCGCCCGCGTCCGCCGGGTGTTCGAGCGCCACGCGGCCGTCGGCCTCCACCACGGCGCGCAGTTGGCGGTGTACGACGGCGAGGAGCGTGTCCTCGACTTGGCGACGGGCACCGTCGGTCCCGACGGGCCGGAGACGACGCCCGACCGCCGGCACGTCCTCTTCTCGTGTACCAAGCCCTACGCCGGCGTCTGTCTGCACCGCCTCGTCGAGCGTGGCGCCCTCGACTACGACGACCCGGTGTGCGACCACTGGCCCGAGTTCGCCGCGTCGGGGACCGAGAAGGCCGAGGCGACGGTCCGGCACGTCCTCAGCCCCCAGGCCGGTCTGCCGTACGGCCCGTTCGACGAGGCGTACGACCAGTGGACCGACTGGGACGCCGCCGTGGCGGCGATGGAGGAGCTGGACCCCCGGTTTCGCCCCGGATCGACCGCCGCGTACCACGCGCTCAACTACGGCTTCCTCGTCGGCGAACTCGTCCGCCGCGTGAGCGGGACGCCCGTCGACGAGTACGCCCGCGAACACGTCTTCGAGCCGTTGGGAATGACGGAGACGGCCATCGGGCTGCCGGACGACGACCCGGACGACGCCGCGACGCTCGCCGGCTTCGCGGCGGGCGAGCGCTGTCGGGACGCGGGCGTCGGTCTCGACGGGCGGGAGGGCGAAGCGGCCGAACTGTTCAATCGGGAGCCGATCCGTCGAGCAGTGATCCCGGCGGCGACGGGGGTCGGCACCGCCCGCGACATGGCGCGCTTTTACGCCTGCCTCGTAAACGGCGGGACGTTCGGCGGAACGCGGCTCCTCGCCTCCGAGACGGTCGAGACGGCGACGAGCGTGCAGGTCGAAGTGGAACGGGACGCGACGATGAAGGTACCACGACGGTACGCGCTCGGCTTCGAGCGCGCGGGCACCGCCTGGGACAAGTACGGGACGCTCGCGCCGCGGGCGACGTTCGGCCACGGCGGGCTGGGAAGCGTCGTCGGCTGGGGCGACCCCGAGTCCGGACTGGCGATGGCTTACGTGACCAACGGCATCAGGGAGGAGACGGAACACGCGCAGCGAGCCTGTGAGATGGCCGACGCCGTGCGACGGGCGTTCGGCGGGTCGGCGTGAGCGGTCGCCGGGGGTTCGACACCGTCACCACTACGCCCCGTCGCGTGCAAGGGCGTCCCGACGGATGTCCGGAAACGTCGTCCCCCGTGAGCGCGTCCGCGAGGGCGTCGTCGAGTGCCCGCTCTGTGGCCGACAGATCGCGACGCCGGTCGAGCACGTACTCGTGTATTCGACCGTCGAGCGGGCGGACGTCGACACCGCCGACGCGATCAGATGCCCGGCCTGTACCGGGGTATCGTTCGTCGTCGATCGGTCGGACGGGGAGGGGGAGGGTTAGTCGTCGCCCGCGGCCGTCGCCGGCTTCCGGCGATCCGAGCGCGGGCCAGTGAGGTCCACGTCGGGGAGCAGGTCGCGCAGATACCGCCCGGTGTGGGAGTCGTCAACCTGCGCCACGTCCTCGGGCGTCCCCGTCGTCACCACATCGCCACCGCCCTCGCCGCCCTCCGGGCCGAGGTCGATGACGTGGTCGGCGTTCTTGACGAGGTCGAGTTCGTGTTCGATCACCACCACCGTGTTACCGGCATCCGCGAGGCGGTGGAGGACTTCGATCAGTTTGCGCTCGTCCTCGGGATGCAGGCCCGTGGTCGGTTCGTCGAGCAGGTACAACGTCTCGCCGGAGTCTTTCTTGCCCAGCTCCTCCGCGAGTTTGACGCGCTGGGCTTCGCCACCCGAGAGCGTGGTCGAGGGCTGGCCGAGCTGCATGTAGCCGAGACCCACGTCTTGGAGGAGTTCGAGCCGCCGGCGGATGCCGGTGTTGGCCTCGAAGAAGTCGAGCGCTTCGTCGACCTCCATGTCGAGCACGTCCGCGATGGTCGCGTCCTTGTAGGTCACGTCGAGCGTCTCGTCGTTGTAGCGGGCGCCGCCACACTCCTCGCAAGGGACGTACACGTCGGAGAGGAAGTTCATCTCGATTTTGACGTTGCCTTGCCCCCCACACTCCTCACAGCGGCCGCCTTTGACGTTGAACGAGAAGCGGCCCTTCTCGTAGCCGCGCTGGTTCGCGAGCTTGGTCTCGGCGAAGAGTTCGCGAACGTGATCGAAGACGCCGGTGTAGGTGGCGGGGTTCGACCGCGGGGTGCGGCCGATAGGCGACTGGTCGATGAGACGAACCGTCTCGATGGCGTCGTACCCCTCGACGGCGTCGTGCTCGCCGGGGTCGACGGAGGTGTTGTCGTTCATCTCCCGCGCGAGGCCCTTGTAGAGTACGTCGTGCATGAGCGTGGACTTCCCGGAGCCGGAGACGCCGGTGATGGCGACGAACTGGCCCAGCGGGATGGAGACGTCCACGTCGGCGAGGTTGTGCTGGCGGGCGCCGCGGACCGTGAGGTCGCCGTCGTCGGGGTCGCGGCGCTCCTCCGGCACCGGAATCTCACGGCGGCCGGCGAGGTAGTCGCCGGTGATCGAGTCGTCACAGCTGACCACCTCGTCGAAGTCGCCCTGCACGACCACCTCGCCGCCGCGCCGTCCCGGTCCGGGACCCATGTCGATGACGTTGTCGGCGCGACGCATCGTCTCCTCGTCGTGTTCGACCACGAGGAGGGTGTTGCCGAGGTCGCGCAGGCCCTCTAGGGTGTCGAGCAGGCGGTCGTTGTCCCGCTGGTGGAGGCCGATGGAGGGTTCGTCGAGGACGTAGAGCACGCCCACCAGTCCGGACCCGACCTGCGTGGCCAGGCGGATGCGCTGTGACTCGCCACCGGAGAGGGTCGCCGCCTCGCGGTCCAGCGTGAGGTAGTCCAGCCCCACCTCCTTCATGAACCCGAGGCGGGCGCGGATCTCCTTCAGGATCTCCTCCGCGATGGTTCGCTCGCGCTCGGTGAGCGCGGACTCCAGCCCCTCGAAGTGGGCGAGGGCGTCCGCGATGGACAGCCGATTGACGTCGGTGATGGCCGTCCCGTCGACGACGACGGCCCGTGACGCGGGCTTGAGGCGCGTGCCGTCACATTCCGGACAGGTGGTGACGGCCATGAACTCCTCGATGTGGTCGCGGGTGTTGTCCGAGTCCGTCTCGACGTGCCGGCGTTCGAGGTTGCCGATCACGCCCTCGAACGGCTGTTCCTTCCGGCGAACGCCATTTTTCGTCGTCCACTCGAAGAGTACGTCCTCGTCGGTGCCGAAGAGGAAGGCGTCCTGTACCTCGTCGTCCAGTGCCGCGAAGGGCGTGTCGACCGAGACGCCGAAATGTCTCGCCACCGAGTCGAGCTGTCGACGGTAGTACGAGCGGTTGTAGCTCCACGGCTCGAAGACGTGCTTCAGCGGCTTGCTCTCGTCTTCCACCACCAGATCCGGGTCGACTTCCTTCGCGTTGCCGATGCCTTCACACTCCGGGCAGGCGCCGTGTGGGCTGTTAAACGAGAAGCTCCGCGTCTCGATTTCCGGGATGTCGATGCCGCAGTGGGTACAGGCCAGATCCTCGGAGAACTCGACGACGAGGCGGTCGGGAGCCGGGTCGGCATCGTCCCCGTCGTCCGCGGGGTCGACGCCGGCAGCCAGGTCACCCGTCGACCGCGCCGCCGACCCGCCGAGTTCGACGCCTTCAGGCGGGTCGGGAAGGACGACCTTCAGGACGCCGCCCGCCTCCGCCAAGGCCGTCTCCACCGAGTCCGTGATGCGCGAGCGGGCCTCGGGATCGACCGTCACCCGGTCGACCACCACGTCGACCGTGTGGTCGTAGTTCTCGTCCAACTCCGGGCGATCCATCGTGAGGTCGTACGACTCGCCGTCGACTTCGACGCGGCTGTACCCGTCGCTCACTAGGTCGTCGAATCGATCCTCGAACGCCCCCTTCTGGTCGCGAACGACCGGCGCACAGAGTTTGGCCTTCGTCCCCGGGGGCAGTTCGAGGAGGCGACTCACCATCTGACTCGCGCTCTGTTCGCCCACCTCGCGCCCGCACTCTGGGCAGTGGGGAGTACCGATGCGGGCGTACAGCAAGCGGAGGTAGTCGTGGAGTTCGGTGACGGTGCCGACGGTCGACCGGGGGTTGTTGGCGGCGTTTTTCTGGTCGATGGAGATGGCCGGCGAGAGGCCCTCGACGCTTTCGACCTGTGGCTTGTCCATCTGCCCGAGGAAGTTGCGGGCGTACGCCGAGAGGGACTCGATGTAGCGTCGCTGGCCTTCGGCGTACACCGTCTCGAAGGCGAGCGACGACTTGCCCGAGCCCGATAGACCGGTGACGACGCTGAACTCCTCGCGGGGGATGCGGACGTCGAGGTCCTTGAGGTTGTGTTCCTCGGCCCCGCGAACCTCGATGTAGTCCTGGCTCATCTACGACCGACTGGGGGCCGGATCGCTGAAACGCTGTCGGTCGCGGGCAACCGCGGCCGCCGGTCAGGACAGCTTCTCGCGGCTGATCGCGACGCCCGTCGGCGCGACGATGATCTGATCGTCGCCTTTCTGGACCACGTCGCCGTCGACTTCGCGGGCGACCTGCCGGAGGTCCTCCAGAATCCGGTCGACGACGCTGTCGCTCGGACTCATCCGCGTGATGTCCGCGATGACGAGGTCACCGTCGTAAACGGCGTCCTTGATCGCCATGGCGTCTCGCTGCTCGCTGATCTCCGCGATGTGCACGCTCATCCCCGCCTCGGCTCGCGCCGTGTCGAAGTCGTCGAGGCTCAGTTCCACGTAGTCCTCGGTGCTGTGGGTCCCGCCGCCGCCGAGGATCTTGCTCATGATGCCCATGGTAGGTACAGGAACCACCGGCTCAATAGTTCTTGCGTCAGACGCGGAGATTTTTCACGTCGCGACCCCAGCATCGACCGTGACCTACAGCATCTGCGTCCGGGAGCGGGGGCCGGACGGACTGCGCTTCGGCGTCGCCGCCGCGGCCCGCGTCCCGGCGGTGGGGAGCGTCTGCCCGTACGCGAGCGACGCCGGTGCCGTCGCGGTGGCCGGGATGGTCGACGCCGACGTGGGCACGCGGATCCTCGACGCCGTCGCCGACGGCCACCGCGTCGCAGACGCGATATCCGCGGCCGCCGCCGACGGCTCGCCCCACCGCCAGATTCACGGCGTCGGCGCCGAGTCGGTCGGCGCCCACACTGGCGCGGGCTGTCAGCCCGTCGCGACGGACCGCCTCGGCGACGGCTACACCGTCGGGGGGACCGCGACGGCCGACGAGGCGGTGCTCGACGCGTTGGCGCAGGGGTACGCCGAGAACGAACGCGACGCACCCCTCGCCCGTCGGCTACTGACTGCCCTCGCGGCGGCGGAGCGGGCGGGCGGCGACGGGCGCGACCTGCCGGTCGGGAGCGCGGCGGTGGTCGTGCGGACCGCCGGCGGGGACGCCCCGCTGTATCACGACCTGCGCGTCGACGCGAGCGAGACGCCGGTGGCCGACCTGCGCGAGACGTACCGGCTGGCGAAACGGGGCTACGAGGCGGCGGTGGAGCGGTACGGCTAGGTCGGTGCGCGCAACGGGGAACGCGAGCCGCCGCGTCGCTGGCTAGCCGGTCGCGGCTCGCTTCAGTATCTGCGGCGTGACGACGAGGTCGAGAGCCGCGATGGCGTAGGCGGCGAGTTGAACGGTACCGTCGAGGAAGAGGTACGCGACGGCCACGACGGCGATGGCGCCGGTGGCGCCGACGGCGTGCCGCACGACGGGGTTCGCGAGCGGGGATCGCTGGGACACGTCGCGACGGTCGGAGGCGAGAGCCCTATAGGTCCGGGATGGGTTTCACGCTCGGAAACGCCGGGAGGGTTCGGCGTCGGACGCGACCGACGTGGTGACCACGCCGCGGCCGGTGGCGGCTACACCGAGAACTCGTAGAGGTCGTCGCCGACGTGGTGGACGGACTCGATCACCTTCCCCGAGTCACCGACGAGGTCGGCGCCGGGGTCGAGGGCGCGGCCGACGGCCAGCGCCTTGCCGTGGGTCTCCTCGACGATGGCGACGAGGTCGCCGGGAGCGATGTCCTCGTCGGCGTCGACGATGCCGGGGCGCATCACGTCGGCGCCGTCGCTGACGAACTGGACGGCGCCGGCGTCGACGGTGACGACCCGACGCTCTGGAGGGTAGGCGTTCGCACCCCGGACCGTCAGGAACGGGTCGCCGTCGACGTAGAAGACCGATGGCTCGCCGTCGACGAGGACGAGGTCGAACTCGGTCCCGACGAGGTCGACGCGTTCGTAGGTGTCGCCGTCGAGGGTGACGCCGAGAGCGTCGTCGAGGGTCGTCTCCAAGTCCCGTATTTCGTCGCTCCGCAGGTGATGGCGGGATTTGACTTCCATACGTGACGGTGGGTCGCTCGGCGGATAATACTGATTATCGCGCGCCGTCGGCCGCCCGTCGGACGTGTAACAAACGCTAAGTGGGCGTGGGTCCTGACTTCGCGCATGTGGCGCTCCGGATCGGATGGGGGGCGGGATCGGAAGACGGTCGTCTGCATCGCGTGTGGCTCGTCCCTCCTCCGGTCCGAGGCCCGCGAGTACGACAAGGAGGGAGACCGTTGGAGCCGACACGGCAAGGAGTTCGAACACCTCTGTAAGGAGTGTTACCGGAACCTCTGTCACCAACCCCGCGACGAACTCGAAGCGTTGCTCGTCGAGATCGGCGATGGGGAGCCGCTCTCGCAGACGGACTTCCTCGAACGCTACTACGGCACCGTCGAGGAGCGGTACGGCTCGGCGGAAGAGCCCGAGTCCTGAGCGGATGTGATCCCGTCCCACGCCGCGATCGGACGCCCGACACGTCTAACTACCCGTCACGTATAGTCCGGGGCATGACGAGCGATTCCGAAGCGCAGGCCCAGGCCGGGACGGCCGAGGGCCAGGGACCGGTCGAGATCAGCCCGGCCGAGGCCCGCCAGTTACAGGAGAAACGCGAAGAACTGTTCGAGGAGTTCGAGATTCGGGACGGCTTCCCACCCGACGTCCTCCGGGAGGCGCGCGAGCGGACCGAGGGCGTCCAAGGGGAGATTCAGGACGAACTGGAGCGCCGGACGGACCTCCGGGACCTGACGGCGTGGACGACCGACCCCATCGACGCCCAGGACTTCGACGACGCGATCAGCGTCCGTGAGGAAGCGGACGCCTACCGCCTGTGGGTCCACATCGCGGACGTGACTCACTACGTCCACCCCGACTCGGCGATGTGGGAGGAGGCCGTCCAGCGGGGCAACACCGTCTATCTTCCCGCCTACACGATCCACATGCTCCCGCCGACGCTCGCGGAGACGGTGTGTTCGCTCGTCCCCGACGAGGATCGCCTCGCTCACACCGTCGAGATGGAACTCGACAAGGAGACGCTCTCCTTCGAGGAGCTAGACATCTACAAATCCGTCATCCGGAGCGACGAACGGCTCACCTACAGCCAGTGTGAGAACCGGCTGGAGGACCCCGACGCCCCGCTCCACGAGGAGAACACCCTTGCGTTCGAACTCGCCGACCGGATGCACGAACAGCGCAAGGAGGACGGATCGCTCGTCCTCAACCCGCGGCGTGACCGCGCCCACACCATCATCGAGGAGTGCATGCTGAAAGCGAACAAGGCGGTGACCCACGAACTGATGTGGAACCGCGGCGTCGAGGCGATGTACCGCGTCCACCCCCAGCCCACCCCGGACCAGTGGAACGACGCGCTCCGCGAGATTCAGGAACTGAACGGCGTCTCCATCCCCTCCGACAAGTGGGACGACCCCCGAAAGGCGGTCAACGGCGCGCTGGAGACGGCGCCCGACCGGATGCTCTCGAAGATCCAGCGGGCGGTCCTGAAGGTGATGCCCCGTGCGAAGTACATGAACGACCCCTTCGGCGGTCACCACGCCCTCAACTTCGACATCTACGGCCACTTCACTTCGCCCATCCGCCGGCTCTCCGATCTGATCAACCACTGGATCGTCCACGAGAACGACGTTCCCGAGGACCTGATCGAACTCTGTGATCGGGCCTCCGACCGACAGAAAGACGGCGAAACGGTCGAACGCCTCTACAAAGGGTTCATGGAAGAGGTCGGCCTCGACCCGTACGCGGTGAACAACCGCGGCGTCGTCACCGTCGACGAGGACGGCACGGTGATAGACGACGGGGGACTGCCACCCGAGGAGAACTGAGAGGGTGCCGGGACCGTCCCGAGGTGTTCGCCGGATCGACCGGGCAGGACTGGTGACGCCCGAAACTCCCTCCGAGCGGCTGCAGTTTTAACTGTTGAGAATTGGGGCGGCACGTTTGTATAGGAACCCGACTCAGTTGTCGATGCCCCACCGTGGGGCCGCCGAGTCGGATCGACCATGCATCGACCCCACCTCGGCGCTCCTTCCGTACCGCGAACGAGCCAGCCCGCCGCTCGCCTCGTGGGGTTCGGTGTCGGATCCGAACGCGTGCCGTCCGGTCGTCGCCGACGAGTGTTGCTTCGTGATCGAGTTGACGAGCGATTCGAACACCGAGTCCTCGGCCTCGAGGACCTCGATCCCGTCGGCGAGGTGCCGATAGGCGAGCGCCTTCCGCAGCATCCGGGCGTCGACGACGGCGGGACTCTCCTCGGCGGAGAGTTCGTCCGTGTCGATCACGCCGACCCCTCCTTGCGGGCGATTTCGAGGCAGGCGGGACGGACGACCACGTCGGCGCCGTGGGTGTTCTCCGGGTCGTCGGCGTCGACGCGGACGGGCTTCGTCCCGCGGTCGTGGGTCTCGTCGGGTGCCCTCCGTAGGTGGCGTTCGATATCGTCGATGGCCTCGGAGCCACGAATCGACCTGCCGTCGGTGACGAGTTCGCTGTCGTCACTCTCGTCTGCCGAGGGCGGGCTCTCCTCGCGAAGGTCGACGAGGTCGGTCTCCGCCCCGAAGTCGGGTCGAAACCGTTCGCACGGCAGGTCTCACGGCTGGACCGATTGGCCGAAACGGAGACGGCGTGGTGCCAACGAGGGCACACGAACGGGTCGATGCTGTTTCCGACCGGGATGCCACCGGCGGTGTCGATACCGTCGCCGCGCTCGGCGCTCGTCTCCGGACTGTTCCCGGAGGAGGGTCGCGGGGTCGTCGCGAAGTCGATCGGGCGGTACGCGGAGCCGCCGGAGTCGGCGTCCGCCATCACGCCGCCTACCCCCGATTTCCCTCGATGGCATCGGCGGACGGCGTGGACCCATTCGGCGTCGGGAGTCCTTCGATTCGAACGGCGATTAGTTTCGAGGTCGTCCCCGGCGCAGGATGCCGTAGGAGTGAGACCGCCGTCGCTTGTCGAGGTAGTTCGAGCGAAAGCACGGGTGTAGTGGACTCGCCGGGTGGGAGCCCTCTCCGCTGCGCTGGTATCGCCTCGTGCGGGGCGAATCCTTATCCTCGGTGTCGACCGTAGTGTATGATAATGGCGAGCACAACCCGCGACCGAGACGAGTCGGAGGGTGTCGTCTTCATCCACGAAGAGGACGGGAGCATCACGGCCAAGGATATCGAGACCGGTGTCGCCTCGTTCGGTGACACCAAGTCCGAAGCGCTCAGAATGCTCGCCGAAGCACTCGAACTCCACGAGGGAGGCGGCGAGCCCGTCACGAACGAGGACCTCCGCGAATGGGGGCTCGACCCCGACGACTTCGATACCGAGGAACTCCCCGAGTTCATGCAGTGACGGATGGTCCGGACGTCTTTCTCCGGGCAGGAGATCGCATCGGTGCTTACCTCCCACGGTTACCATCCTGTCGACCGCACTGGCAGTCACCTGAAACTTCGATACGAACACCCCGACACGGGCGAAGTTCGGGTGGTCACCGTTCCGATGAAGTCCGCAGATCTGATTCCTACGGGGACGCTCCAGTCGATCGCCGACCAGTGCGGAGCGAAAGACTTCCACGCGTGGTGTCGGTGGATCGACGAGAACCGCTGAGCCAGCACCGATAACCACGGACGCGCTGGTACTCGAATCCGTGATCTCGATTCCGGCTACCGTTGGCCCCCGCAGAGAATTATAAGAAATCCGATGGACTCGCCGGGATTCCCGCGAACGGAGTGAGCGGGAAGTCGGCGAGGGAACGAACGGACGTGAGTGGACTCGCCGGGATTCCCGCGAACGGAGTGA
>ERZ1034486.252-NODE-252-length-15104-cov-39.681441_pt1 | contig 15104 bp, 18 predicted proteins | sample MGYA00520683_ERZ1034486 | MGnify/ENA primary metagenome ERZ1034486 (study PRJEB33760, sample SAMEA4777685) | hypersaline lake metagenome | biome: hypersaline environment; feature: brines | place: Spain | collected 2012-08 | depth 0 m ...
CGCTCGGTCGCTTCGCTCCCTCGCTCATCCCTCGCACGCGCTCGCGAGTCCGCCTGCGGCGACCTCGCGAGGCGCGCGCCACCGCTGTGGTTGACGGGTTCGCGTGTCGATTCGGCGGTCGGCTCGTCGTGTCCACAGTGGCGAGGCGATGTTCGATGGTTTAAGCCTCCCCGAGTGAGAGGTGGCCGTATGGTGCGGGATCCGTCGCGCGAGAGTGAGCCACCCGCCGTCGACGACGTGCTCGACGCGCTCGCCGACGAGGCCGCACGGCGCATTCTCTCTGCGCTCTCGGAGCCGAAGACCGCGAGCCAGCTCTCCGAGGAGTGTGACGTCCCGCTGTCGACGACGTACCGAAAGCTTGAGAAGCTCACCGACGCCTCCCTGTTGGACGAATCGACGGAGATCCGCCGCGACGGCCAGCACACGACACAGTACGACGTCGCCTTCGAGGCGGTCTCCGTCTCGATCGACGAAGAGCGGGGCCGCGAACTCGTCGTCGAACTCGACCGCCCCGAACGCACGCGCGACGAACGACTGGCCGACCTCTGGTCTGAGCTTCGTGAGGAAACATGACTGCACACATCGACCTGACCATCATCGCCGCAAAGACCGCCATCCTCCTCCTGGGGGGCTCGATAACCTACTACGCGCTTCGGGCGTTCGGCCGCACCGGCGACCCGTCGCTGCGCGCACTCGCCATCGGCTTCGGCGTCGTCACCGTCGGTGCCGCCGTCGGTGGCGTCTCTCACCAGATCATCGGTGCCGACCTCGCCGTGGGGATCGCCATCGACAGTCTGTTGACGGCCGTCGGCTTCGCCGTCATCGTCTACTCGTTGTACGTCGAGTGACCCCCGAGCCGTCGAGCGGTAGTCTTTTGCGCGCCTCGCTCGTCTCGCCGACGCATGAGCGAGGCCGCACGCGAGGAGCTCGCCCGTCGCATCGCCGGCGAAATCGCGCTCAGCGACGATCCGGGAGCGACCCTCCGCAAGTGGCGAACCGACTTCGACGTCTCACAGACCGAGCTGGCCGACCAACTCGACGTCTCGTCGTCGGTCGTCTCCGACTACGAGAGCGGCCGCCGTGAGAGCCCGGGGATCGGCGTGGTCCGCCGCACCGTCGAGGGGCTCCTCGACATCGACGAGCGGCGCGGAGGCGGCCGGCTCCGACAGTACGCCCGCGTCCTCTCGGCCGGCTTCGAGAGCGACATCGTCCACGACCTTCGGGAGTACGCGGCCGCCGTCCCGCTCGAGGCGTTCTACGAGGCGATGGGCGCGACGGAGGTCGTTCGTGGCGACCGCGACCGGGTGAACGGCCACACCGTCATCGACTCCATCCAGGCCATCACCCGCCTCTCGAGCGAGGAGTTCTACCGGCTCTACGGACAGTCGACGAACCGCGCGCTCGTGTTCACCCAAGTCACCCGCGGAGAGTCACCGCTCGTCGCGATGCGCGTCGTCAGCCCGACGCCCAACGCGGTCGTCCTCCACGGGATCGACGAGGACGACCTCTGGGACCACGCGGGCGACCTCGCCCGGGTCGACGGCTTCTCGCTCGCGACCTCGACCCGCGCCCTCGACGACTGTTTGGCAGACCTGCGCGCGCTCTAGCCCGGCAATACGCCTCCTCACGCGAGGGCTCCCAACCGAGGAGCTGAAGCCGCTGGCGTCCTGCCGTCCGGTATGTCAGACCCGACCGCCGAAGCCGACGCCTCGTACGCCGAGCAGCTCCGTGCGAACCGCGAGGAGAAAGACGCCTTCTTCGCCGACCACCCGCAGTCGCCGATCCATCCCGACCACCGCGACGCGTTCGACGGACTCGCGTACTTCACACCCGATCCGAGGTACCGCGTCGACGCCACCGTGACCGTCCACGACGACCCCGAGCCCGTCGAGATGGAGACGACCGCGAGTAACCCGGTTCGGTACCTGCGGATCGTCACGTTCGCGTTCACCCTCGACGGCGACTCCTACGCGCTCGCCGGCTACCGTCAGGCAGACGAGACGGGGGCGATCTTCGTCCCCTTCCGTGACAAGACCACCGGCCAGCAGACGTACCACCACGGACGGTACATGGAGTTGGAGCCGGACGAGCCGCTCGACGACGGCGACGAGGTCGTCGTCGACTTCAACCTCGCGTACAACCCGTTTTGCGCCTACAGCGAGACGTTCTCGTGTCCGCTCCCGCCCGAAGAGAACTGGCTCGAGACGGTGATCCCGGCCGGCGAGCAGACGCCGGACCTCGAGTGACCACTCCGGCTACTGGTCATTCCGATACCGCGCTATCGCCCGGTCGGCACCCGCCGCGAGAAAACCGATGTCGGTGCCGACGATCACGAAGTCGTAGCCCGCGTCGGTCCAGTGATCGATCAGCGCCTCGCTCGTCGCCAGCGTTCCCACCGGGACTCCGGCGTCGTTCGCGGCTGCGATCGTCTCGTCGACCGCCCTCTCGACCACGGGGTCGTCGTACGCACCGAACCGACCGTGTGACGCCGAGAGGTCGGCCGGCCCGACGAACAGCGCGTCGATACCGGGTACGCTCGCTATCTCACCGGCCGACGCCACCGCGGTCGGCGTCTCGATCTGTGCTATCACCGCGATCTCCTCGGTCGCCGTTCGCACGTACTCGCCGAGCCGACGACCGTACGCCGACGCCCGGCTGCCAGCGACGCCTCGCTGCCCGCGAATGCCGTCCGCGTCGACGCGGTCGGCCGCGGCCGAGCGGTCGACGTCGCCGGGAGCTCCGTCCGCGTCTGCGCCGTCTCTCGCGTCGTCGCCGTGGCCACTCGCTTCGTCCACCTGCGGCGGGTACCGACACGCCTCGACGAGCGCTCGGGCCGCCGCCGGCGTGTCGATCTGCGGTGCCATGATCGCCGCCGGCCCGGCATCGAGGACGCGTTTCACGCGTGCCGGCTCGACGTCGGCGACGCGCACCAGCGCCTCGGTGTCGCCCGGGGCTGCCTCGACCGCACGGAGCATGTCGGTGATCGACTCGGCCGTCGCCGCGGAGTGTTCCGTATCGAGCGTGAGGAAGTCGAAGTCGGCGGTCGCCATCGCCTCGGCGACGTCCGGCGACGGTAGTGCACACCAGCCACCGATCGGCCGCTCGCCGTCGCGAAGTTTGCGTTTGAGCGCCATGCGTTCCGTTCTGTGACCGGACACAAAAGGATCGGTTCGGCGGCGGTCGGTAGGGGGTACTCCGCCGACACACGGGAACAGGCGCCGAGAGCGGCCGTCTACAGGCGGCCGACGCTCTCGACGGCGACCGACTCGACGTCTTCAACGGCCGTGAACGCCTCTTCGACGGCCTCGGTCCCGCCGGCGTCGTCGGGGACGATGACGGTCGGTAACAACGCGACGAGCCCGAAGGCAACGTCGTCTCGCTCGAAGCCGCGGATACGCGCCCCCTGCGGCAGGGCCGCTTCGAGGTCGCCTTCGAGTCCATCGAGGTCGACGTCTGGGCTGTTCGGCATCACTTTGATCTTCGCGGCGACGTCGCCCATCTCAGGGCCCCCGGAAGCCGCACTGCCGGCACTCGTAGAGGTTGCTCTGTTTCCGGCACTTCGCACACCGGTAGATCGTCGTCCCACAGTCCGGGCAGGCGAACTGCGCCGCGTTCATCCCGGACACCTGGATGCCACAGGAGATACACTGCGGTGTCTGCTGGCGTTCGGTATCGCTCATACCTCAGTGCACCGGCGCGTGACGTTTAACCGTTGTTCTTTGCCGTTGTGCGAGTGGACGACGCGCACGACGTCGCCGTCTACGGCATCGTTCACAACAGTAGCGGTCCGATGAGCACCCCCATCAAGTGTACTCGGCGGGCCCCGAGCCGCGGCGGCACGAGCCCGAGGAGGGCCGCGACGACGAACACTCCGACGCCGACCGCTCCCGCGAACGCGTACGAGACGACGACGAGCAGGCACAACACGCCGACGGAGAGCGTCGTGTAGTCTGCGGTGCCGACCACCCGAAGGTAGCGGTCACCGACGAGCAAGACGAGCGTGAACCCACAGATCGCGGCGGTTGCGACCGCAGTGAGGAGGATCGGGAGTGCGAGCGGGACCGCGGCCTCTTCGAGCGCGACCGTCACTCCCGTCCGTGGGGTTCCGAGTGCGACGAGCGCGAACAGCGCAAAGACGGTCGTGGCCGTGTTCGCACCGCTCGTCGCGACCACGAACCCGCGGTCGGCCTCTCGACGCGGCACGAGCGGGAGTGCTGCGACCGCCGCGATCGCGGCCGAAACGCCTGGGATGTATCCGACGACTGCACCGGCGAGCGACCCGGCGGTCGCGCTGACGCCGAGGTCACGCCGCCCCATGGTGAGCCTGGCGTCGGACTGCGGCGGTACGCCCTCTCCACCGAGGGCGTCGACGAGCACCGGCGCGCCGAACAACCCGGAAAAGAGCGGGGCCAGCATCCCGCCGGTGTCGAGTGGTGCCGCCGGGTCGACGTCGAGGGTCGCGACCCCGAGTGCGGCACTCGCGAGGAACGAACAGAAGCCGCCGACCGCAGACCGCCTCGAGGACTCGGTGAGGACGAGTCCGGCGACGATGCCGCCGAGGATGAGCGGGAGGTTCGCCCGGACGTGTGGATACGCACGAACCATCAGCCAGGTGATCGGGACGGCGAGCGGCACCGCGAGCGCGACCGCGAGCCCGGACCCGACCGCGGAGAGCCGGAGCGCCTCACGACCCCGTCCGGCGACCACGAGCCGGTGGCCCGGGAGCGCGGCGACCGCCGTCGCGGCGTCCGGGACGCCGAGTGCGAGCGCCGGCACGATGTCGAGGAAGGAGTGCACGACGCCGGCACCGACGATCGCAACCCCGATCAACAACGGGTCGGCGTGGAGTCCGGGCGCGACCCCCGCGAGCAGGAGCGCGAAGTTGTTGGCGTGGATGCCCGGTATCAGTCCACTCACCGTGCCGAGCGCGACGCCGCCGAAGAGGAACGCGAGCGCGGCCGCGGTGAACCCCGGGTCGACGACCGGCCGCACGAGCGCGTCCATCCCGACGAGGTGGTTCCGGTATGCGATATAAACTGATCGCGACCGACCGCGACTAGTCGTGGGTCACGCCAGAGGGTCGCGTCGCTCTCGGCGCGACGGTCATGTCGCCTTCCGTCCGGTGGTCGCGTCGCTCCCGCTGTGGTGTATCCTGGAGAACTCGACTCGCCGATTAGGCCGACGCCGCCGACTGGGACTTCTTCTGGGTGATGTAGCCGGCGATGCGGTTGCGGACGCCCTTCGACTCCACCGTGGTCAGCGTCTCGACGCTCTCTTTGTTCGTCTCGAACTCCGTGTTGAACGACTCCGGGTACTGTTCTAAGAGGATCGTCGCGAGCTGTTTGATGTACTTGGGCTTGATGGCCATATCGACACGTACCCTCGGCCCGAACTAAAAGGGTTCGTTCCGGCGTGAGCGGCCGTCTGGGTGGCTCACGGCGTGTCGTTCGCGTCGTCGGGGCTCGCGTCGTCCGAGCCGGTGTCGTCCCCGCGACCGCGCCAGCCGGTAGCCTCGTCGATCCGGGCGAACGCCTCGCGTTCTGCTGGCCCACCACATCGGTCGACGACGTCGGCGGCGTACCGGAGTCGATCGAGGAGGGCGGCCGTCTCGGCCGACGGCACGTCGAGCCGCGAGGCGGCCACCGCGGCGTCGACCACTGCGCCGAACCCGCGGTTGATCGTCGGGACCCGTTCCGTACGGACTGCGCTCTCGCTCGGATCTAGCGCCCAGGTGCGGACGGTCGTCCCGCCCATCGCCTCGCGGTCGACCTCGCTCGCCGTCACCTCCACCCAGGCGTCGGCGCTCGGCAGCAGCCGATCGTCCGCCTCGTAGACGGTGAGTGCGGCGTCGACGAACGCCCGCGGGTCAACCGTGAACTGGACGACGCCGCCCCCGCGCTCGGAGAAGTTCCGACAGGTTCGCGTCCGGCCGTACGTCCGCGCGGTGACCGGTCCCTCGGCCGTGTCCGACTCCTCAGCCGCGCTCGACGCCTCGGCCGCGCCCGGCTCCGCTTCCATCTTCGGCGCGTGGAGCCCGAGCGCGGCGAAGTTCCACCGGTCGTTCGGCCCCAGCGTGGCCACGACCGACTCCGTGACGCCGCGAAGCTCGACCGGCCACGCAGCCGAGTTCACGCGTCTCCTCCCGACGTTTTGCCGCCGACCGAGACGCCGTGACGGAGCGCGACGTACAGGCCCGCGCAGGTGAGGTCGGCCGTCGTTCCTGGGTTGATCCCCTCGTCGACGAACGCCGTCGCCAGCGCCGCCGCCTCGGCTCGGTCGACGCCGTGGACCGCCGCTGCAGTCGGCGGCGTGTCGCCTCGACGACTAGTGACGCCGTCGGTCGATCCTCGCTCACGGCCGGGTTCGACTACCGCTCGTGCCCGCGCGGTGGTCTCCCGGGCGACTGCCGGGCCGTGTGCCGTCGCGACGAGCGTGTCTGGCTCGGTCGCGAGCAACCCGAGGAACGCCCGCGCAGCCCGGTCGGTGATCGGCCCCGCGTCGGTCGCGATCCACTCGGCGGCCCGAAAGGTTCGGGGAAAGCCCTCGACCCACTCTTGGGCGTTCCGGTCGGGAATCCTCTCGCTGCTGGCGTCGTGGTCGACACCCGTGTGGTCGACGGCTGTGCGGGCCTCCCGTTCCGCCGACAGCGCTAGCACGTCCCGCAGCGAGTACCCACGCTCACGAAGCGCCGGTTCCGCCGCGCTCCCTCGGCGCACGTCGAGTGCGGCGGCGTCCGGCGGCGGGTCCGCGACCGCGACGTCGACGTGCTCGAACGCCCGGTAGAACGCGACCGCGTCGTCGACCGTCGTCGCCGCGGTCACCCGGTCCGTGCCACTCGGTGAGAGATCCTCCGCGGCTGTCGCCCGAAGCAGTGGCACGAGCACCAACAGACACCCGAACTGCGTGTTCGTTTCGGCGCGGTCGGCCATGCCGGCGACCGCACGCTCGAACGCGTGGCCGACAGATCCGCCGTTGGCGGCCCGCGTGAGTCCCGTTCGGGCCCCGACGGCACCCGCTAGGAAGGATTCGAAGTGGAGGTCGGCGAGGTCGCGCTGGCGGTCGACGTTGCCGGGTTTCGGCGTCCCCGCGACCTCCGTGAGCAGCGCGAGGACGGCGTCGTCGACCGCGGCGTGCGGCCCACTACGACCCGCCGACGGGGGGATCACGGCACCTCCGATCGGTCGGGGCGGTCGCAATGGTCGACGCGACGCTCCTCGAGCCGACCGGCTCGCCAGTCGGCCACGGCGGCCGCGACCCGCGAGAGGACGACCGGGTCGGTGCTCGGCCGGCCGACGCTCACCGCGTCGGCCCCGTAGCGGGCGTACTCGGCCACCGGTTGTCGACCCCTGACGCCGTTGTTCGCGACGACCCTGAGCCCCTCGGCGTCGATCGTCGCGACGACGGGCTCGCTGTCCATCGCGTCGACGTGGAGCCAGTCCGCTCCCGCGTCGGCGACCCGGTTCGCGACGGCCGCGAGGTCGACGCCAGGGACCGCCGCGCGCACCTTCACGCTCGTCGTCACGCCGGTGTCTGCTGCGGCGGCGACGAGCGACGCGAGTCGCGCCGGCTCCGTGAGCAACGTCTCCCCGCAGCCGGCCGCACGGAGCTCCGGCTGCCGGCAGTGTGCATTGATCTCACACACGGCGTCGTGTCGCGCACAGACGGCGGCCGCCTCGCGAATCCGCGCCGGCGTCGTGCTTCGGACGTTGACGCCCGGGCGAAGCGGGGCGTCGGCGACCGCCCGCAGCTGGTCGTCGATCCACGCGATCGGGTCCTCGGGGAGGAACTCGTCGCGTCCCCGCGCGACGAGGTCGGCGGCCGCGGTACGCGTCGCCGCGTCGAGTGCGATCCCACCCAGTAGCGCGCCGTCGACGAACGGGGCAGCGGCGCGCGCCCAGGTGGCGTCTGCCTGCCCGCTGAGACTCGCCGCGAGGAGGGACGGCTCAGCGGTCGGCCCGTCGGCCGTCGACCCCGACCGGGCGGTGTCGACCCCGCACCCGTCGCTCACGCTGCCACCTCCAGTGCGCGTTCACACGCCCGTGAAACCCGCGCTGCGTCGGCCGGCCCGTCGATCGTGATGTCTGTGCGCTCGACCGGGCGGTCCAGACGCGTCGGGTCGTCGTCGTCGAGCACGAACGCGTCTGCGAACGGGTACGCCTCGGCGACTCCCGCCGTCGAGGGGTCGAGTCCGACCCCGCCCATGAGCTCGGCGGCAGGACCGGAGTACACTCGGTCGCCGACGAACGGCGACACCGCGACGACGGGCGTCGCCGCCAGCGCCGCCTCGACTCCCGGCACCGCGAGCATCGGTCCGATACTCGTCACGGGGTTCGACGGCCCGACCACGACTCGGTCTGTGAGCGCCTCACGAACTGCGTCCGTCGGTGTCGCCGTCTCCGCGCCTCGGAACTCGACATCGGCGACACTCGGATCCCCTCGTCTGTCGACCCAGTACTCCTGAAAGTGGAGACACGCGCCCTCCGTCGTGTGAATCAGCGTGGCGACCGGGTCGTCCGACATCGGGAGGACCTCGACCGTGAGGTCGAACGCGTCGGCGAGTCGGCGGGTGACGGCCGTGAGCGAGTGTCCCTCGTCGAGGAGGCCGGTCCGGGTGAGGTGGACCGCACGGTCGCGGTCGCCGATCTCCATGAACTCGGCGACCCCGGAGAACCGCCGCCACCGGGCGATGCGCCTCCCGGTCGTCTGCGCGTCGGCGTCGAGGTACCGTGGCCCCAGCTCGAGGTCGGCGGCGGCCGCGAGCCGACCGAGTTCGTCGTGTGTCTCCGTCGTGTCGCCGGCGATTCCCCAAAACCGGTCGCGGTCGAGGACGTCGCCGCCGGCGAACAGCACGGTGTCGACGTCCGGACACACGAGGTGGCCGCCGAGTTCGACGTCGTCACCCGTGTTCGCGACGACCGTCGTCTCGGCCGGGTCCCAGACCTGCGCGGCCCCCTCGAGCAGCTTCGGCGTCCCCGTCCCCCCGGCGAGAAACGTAACCATACGCGGCCAACGCGACGGTCGAATTTGTATCCTCGGCCCGACCGCGCCGTCCGTGGCTCACTCTCGAGCGGCGACGCTCGTCTGCATCGCTTCGCTCGTGAATGCGCTCCCGACACCGGCGTCCGTACAGACGATGATCCCGGCGCTCGAGCCGGTCACGTCGTCGAACCGTGCCATCGCCGTCTCGGCCGCAGTCTGTGCGTCGTGGCCGTCTTCGAGGGCGTCTACCGCCAGCCGCGAGAGCGTGACCCGAACGATGTCTTCGCCGGCCCCGGTCGCGCTCGCGCCGCCCGCCTCGGTACAAAAGAAGCCCGACCCGACCTGCGGAACGTCCCCGACGCGTCCCGCGAGCGCGAACGAACGCCCGCCGGTCGAGGTGGCGGCCGCGACGGTCTCGTCGGTCGCCGCGACGGCACCGACGGTGTCGTGGTCCGGCGCGCCGGACGCTTCGGCGTCAGCGTCGCTGGGCCGGTCCGTGCCGTCCGCGCGGTCCGTGCCAGCTCCGAACCGCGTCCGGAGCCACTTGAGGTGCGTCGACGGCGCCCCGTCCGGCGGCGACTCGGCTGCGTACCGCTCGCGGGTCGCGTCGGTCAGGAGGTCGACCGCCGTTTCGACGCCGACGGCGTCGGCGAACGCGACGGCGTGGTCGCCCGCGAGGAGCACGTGTGGCGTCTCTTCGAGGACCGCCCGCGCGACGCTCACCGCGTGCTCGACGCCGCGCATCGCACAGACGGCGCCGACCGACCGGTCGGCCGTCATCACTCCAGCGTCGGTTCGGACGACCCCGTCCGACTGGACGGCGCCGCCGGTCCCCGCGTTGAACCGCGGGCTCGACTCCAACGTGCGGACCGCCGACTCGACCGCGTCGAGCGGCGTCGTCGCCGCCGCCCCGGTCTCGGCCGCCTCGTCGAGCACCGCCTGTCGAGCGCCCGGCTCGTCTGGCGTGCCGCCGGCTCCGCCGTGGACGATGATGCGCATGGACGCTTCTCCGCAGGCGACGGCATAAGCCTCCGGATACCGGCGGGGACGGCGACATCGACACAGACGGGTACCGGGGCGTTCGTCGCTCGTTTCACCGACGGCCACGGAGACGTGGACAGCGGGACACCGGAATCCACGCCGTTTGAGTGACCGAATCAGTCGTCGTCATCGCTGCTGTGTGGCCGTCTACGGCCGCTTCGTGGCCGCCTGTGGGGCCGCTTGGAAAACGGCAGGCACTTTACGCCGGTGTGAGAAGCGCCACCCGCTATGAATTACGAGAAGGTCTCGGTTCCCGAAGACGGGGAGCCGATCGCGCTCGCCGACGAGGAAACGGGCGAACTCGACGTGCCCACGAACCCGATCATCCCGATCATCCACGGCGACGGGATCGGAACGGACGTCGGCCCGGCTGCCCAGCAGGTACTCGACGCCGCTGCCGAGGCGACCGGCCGCTCGATCGCGTGGATGCGCGTGTACGCCGGCGAGAGCGCCCGCGAGATGTACGACGAGAACCTCCCCGACGACACCGTCTCGGCGATCCGCGAGCACCGCGTCGCGATCAAGGGCCCGCTCACGACGCCCGTCGGCGCCGGGTTCCGCTCGCTGAACGTCGCGCTTCGGCAGACGCTCGACATGTACGCGAACGTCCGACCCACCTACCATCTCGACGGCGTTCCGTCGCCCGTGAAGACGCCCGAGGCGATGGACATGATCACCTTCCGGGAGAACACCGAGGACGTCTACGCCGGCGTCGAGTGGGAGGCCGGCACCGAGGGAGCAGAACAGGTACGCACGTTCCTCGAAGACGACATGGCGATCGCCGACGTCATCCACGACGGTCCCGTCGGGATCGGCATCAAGCCCATCTCGGAGTTCGGCTCGAAGCGGCTCATCCGCGAGGCGATCGACTACGCGCTCGCGAACGACCGCGACACGGTCACGCTCGTCCACAAGGGGAACATCATGAAGTTCACCGAGGGTGCCTTCCGCGACTGGGGCTACGAACTCGTCGACGAGGAGTACGGCGACGACGTGATCACCGAAGCCGAGTTGTGGGACGACCACGACGGCGACCAGCCCGAGGGCACCCTCGTGGTGAACGACCGCATCGCCGACAACATGCTCCAGCAGCTGCTCACCCGCACCGACGAGTACGAGGTCATCGCGACGATGAACCTCAACGGCGACTACATGTCCGACGCCGCCGGCGCACAGATCGGCGGCCTCGGCATCGCTCCCGGCGCGAACTTCGGGCACGGCCGGTGTCTCGCCGAGCCGGTCCACGGCTCCGCCCCGAAGTACGCCGGCGAGGACAAGGTGAACCCGACCGCGATGATCCTCTCGGGCCGCGAGATGCTCGACTACCTCGGCTGGTCGGACGCCGCCGACCTCGTCCGTGACGCCGTCGAGACGACCATCTCATCGGGGCGGGTCACCTACGACCTCCACCGCCAGATCGACGGCGGCGAGAAGCTCGCGACCAGCGAGTTCGCCGACGCCGTCGTCGAGAACATCGAATCGCTCGCCTGAGCGAGCCTTCGAGCGCGAAGTCCGCGGAGCTGTTTGCGAACGACGAGCCGCTGTCGGTCTCGTCGACACGCCCTCAACGCTTTTGTCCGTCACGTCAGTGTCTCGGTCATGGACCGACTATCGACGTTCGAGGGGCGCACGCTCACCGAGATCCGACGGGACCTACACCGACACGCAGAAGCCGGCTGGAAGGAGTTCCGGACGTCGGCGTTGCTCGCCGAGTCGCTGTCGTCGCTCGGCTACGACGTTCACCTCGGCCCGGACACCGTCGCCCCCGACGCCCGGATGGGGGTCCCGCCGGCCGACGAGGTCGCGACCGCGCGCGAGCGGGCACGCGAGGAGGGCGCTCCCGAGACGTACCTCGAGCAGATGGGCGACGTCACGGGCGTCATCGCGACGAAGACCACCGGCGACGGGCCGACGATCGGGCTCCGAACCGACATCGACGCGCTGGCGCGCCAGGAGGCGATGGACGACGACCACCGGCCGGCGGCCGAGGGCTTCGCGAGCGTCCATCCGGGCGAGATGCACGCGTGTGGCCACGACGCCCACGCGGCGATCGGACTCGGGATCGCCCGGACGTTCGCCGACGCCCCATTCGACGGGACGCTGAAGCTCTTCTTTCAGGCCGCCGAGGAGGGGGGTCGCGGCGGCAAGCCGATGGCCGAGTCGGGACACCTCGACGACGTCGACCACCTGCTCGCCGTTCACGTGGGGCTCGACGAACCCACGGGCACCGTCGTCTCAAGTTACGACGCGCCGCTGTCGAACGCGAAACTCGACGTCACGTTCGAGGGGGCACCGGCACACGCCGGTGGCGCACCGAACGAGGGGCGGAACGCGCTGCAGGCGGCGACCGCGGCGATCGGGAACCTGTACGGGATTGCACGTCACGGAGACGGCACGACGCGGATCAACGTTGGGCGGGTCGCCGCCGACAACGCCCAGAACGTCGTCTGTGAGGAGGCGACCATGCGCGTCGAGGTGCGGGGTGAGACCCACGCACTCAACGAGTACATGCTGGAGCGCACAGCGCAGGTGCTCGAGGGCGCCGCGACGATGCACGACGTCTCCGTCGAGACGAGCCTGTACGGGAAGACCACCACGTTCCAGAACGACTCCGCGGTCGTCGACGTCGTCGAGTCGGCCGCAGAGACGGTCGACGCGGTTGAGTCGGTCGTGACGACGGAGTTCGGCGGCTCCGAAGACGCCTCGTACCTGATCCGTCGGGTGCAAGAGCGCGGCGGGACGGCGACGTACCTGGGCGTCGGTGCGAGCAACCCCGACGGACACCACACCGCGTACTTCGACGTCGACGAGGCGGCCATCGACGTCGCGGTGGAGGTGATCGAAGCGACGATCGCCCGGCTCGCGGGCTGAGCGCAGCCGTCATCGATCGACCGCCGAGCGGTCGGAGAGACGACGTCGCCCGCGTCACTCCTCGACGTCGAGGTCGAACTGAGCGTGTTCTGAGACGGTGTTGAGCACGACGCTCGTGTTCGACTCGCGGATGTCTTCGTCGGTGAGGATCGTCTTTATTTGGTCGTTCATGCCGTCTGTGTCGGTGAACTTGCCGACCGCGATCACGTCGTAGTCGCCGGTCACCTCGTAGACGCTCACCATCTGTTTCTCCTCGCGGAGCTTCTCGGTGATGTCGGGTAGCGCACTGCCCTCGACTTTGAGCTGGAGGATCGCCGTCACGTCGAAGCCGAGCTTGTCGTAGTCGACGATCGGGCTGTAGCCGCGGATCACGCCTTCTTCTTCGAGATCGCGCAGGTGATTCGAGACCGTCGTCACGGAGACGTCGAGTTCGTCACCGAGGCTCCGAAGGCTTGCACGACCGTTTCCGAGAAGGGAGTTCACGAGTTTCGCATCGAGGTTTTCGTACGTCATTAGGTTCTACCACGCTATGGGGGGATTATAATTTTACGAATGTCCACTCTCACTCCGACGGTGGCGGTTCATGCGCCAAGCGACAAGGCCTTTATACTGGCAGATAATCACGTAATCGTCTAAAAGATGACCGACGACAACGCGAAACCAGACGGCGGCCTCACGGCCGAAGAACAGGCGGTAGTCGACGAAATCGACGAGAACAACATCGACTTCTTACGGCTGCAGTTCACCGACATTCTCGGCGTCGTCAAGAACGTCTCCGTGCCGGCCGACCAGGCCGAGAAGGCGTTCACCGAGGGCATCTACTTCGACGGGTCGTCGATCAACGGCTTCGTCCGCATCCAGGAGTCGGACATGCGACTCAAGCCGGATCCGGAGACGTTTGCGATCCTCCCGTGGCGCAGCGACGGCGAGAGCGGGGCCGCCCGCCTCATCTGTGACGTCATCAACACCTCTACGGGCGAGCCGTTCGAAGGCGACCCGCGCTACGTGCTGAAACAGGCCCTCGAGAAGGCGGACGAGCACGGCTACGAGGTCAACATGGCCCCCGAGCCGGAGTTCTTCCTGTTCGAGACGGACGAAGACGGCTACGCGACCACCGAGTTCGCGGACCACGGTGGCTACTTCGACCTCGCCCCGAAGGACCTCCAGAGCGACGTCCGTCGGGAGATCATCTACACGCTAGAGGAGATGGGCTTCGACATTGAGGCCAGCCACCACGAGGTGGCGGAGGGACAGTACGAGATCAACTTCGAGTACGACGACGCACTGACCACGGCCGACAACGTCGCCACCTTCCGGTTCGTTGTTCGCGCGGTCGCCGCCCAACACGATCTGCACGCGACGTTCATGCCGAAGCCGGTGCCGAAGATCAACGGCTCCGGGATGCACACCCACATGTCGCTGTTCGAAGACGGCGAGAACGCGTTCCACGGCGACGGCGACTTCGACCTCAGCGAGACGGCCCTCTCGTACCTCGCCGGTGTCCTCGACCACGCACAGGCGATCACGGCCGTGACCAACCCCACCGTGAACAGCTACAAGCGGCTCGTGCCGGGCTACGAGGCCCCGGTGTACGTCGCCTGGTCGGACCGCAACCGCTCGGCGCTCATTCGCAAGCCGGCCGCGCGCGTCCCCGCAGCGACCCGTATCGAGGCTCGCTTCCCCGACCCGTCGTGTAACCCGTACCTCGGGTTCGCCTCGCTCATCAACGCCGGGCTCGACGGGATCGAGCGCGACCTCGACGCCCCGGACCCGATCCGCGAGAACATCTACGACTTCGACGACGAGCAGATCGCGGAGTACGGCATCGAGACGCTGCCGAAGAACCTCGGCGACGCCGTCGAGGCTCTCGAAGCAGACGAGGTCGTGTTGGACGGTCTCGGCGAACACGTCGCCGAGAAGTTCATCGAGGCGAAGAACCAGGAGTTCACCGAGTACCTCGTCGACGTCTCCGAGTGGGAGCTCGACCGGTACCTCGAGACGTTCTAGCCGGCACCACGCACCGTCTTTTTTGCGTCGTGCACCGACCACCAGCCGTCGGCCACGAAGGCGTCCGAGCGGAAATCGCAGCCCGTCTCACGAGCTGTACGCACACCCGCGGTGGCGTATACCTCCCGACTGCGGTGGCGTGTATCTCCCGACTGCGGTGGCGCGCGCCTCGCGGGCCGCGAAGCGTGCCCGCGAGCGCGTGCGAG
>ERZ1034486.256-NODE-256-length-14961-cov-4.961626_pt1 | contig 14961 bp, 11 predicted proteins | sample MGYA00520683_ERZ1034486 | MGnify/ENA primary metagenome ERZ1034486 (study PRJEB33760, sample SAMEA4777685) | hypersaline lake metagenome | biome: hypersaline environment; feature: brines | place: Spain | collected 2012-08 | depth 0 m ...
AGATGACGTTCGGCGGGCTGGCGCTGGGCGTGGGGCTCATTGTGGACAACGCAATCGTGGTGTTGGAGAACATCGTGCGGCAGCGGGAGGAGAATGGACGATCGCTGCGGGAGGCGGCCTCCCTGGGCACCCGCGAGGTGGCGGGCGCCATCGTGGCGTCGACGCTCACCACATCGGTCATCTTTCTGCCGCTGGCATTCGCGCGCACCACCACGGCGGCGCTCTTTCAGTCGCTGGCGCTGGTGGTGGTCTTTGCACTGGTCTGCTCGCTCCTGGTGGCGCTAACGCTGGTGCCCATGATGGGCAGCCGCTTCCTGACCATCGGCGCGGGCGGGGACGATGCGGAGGCCCCGCCCGAAAAGTCCTGGTTCCAGCGGGCCTTTGCGCGCCTGGAGCACCGCTACTCGTCCCTCATCCGGGGCGCCCTGGAGCGCCGCTGGCTCGTGTTCGGCGCCACGGCCCTGCTGCTGGGCGGCACGCTGGCCCTCTGGCCCATGGTGTCGATCGAGCTGGCCCCGCAGACGGACGCCAACGAGATCGATGTGGACCTGGACATGGAGCAGGGCACCAACATTGCCGTGGTGATGGAGTACCTCGATGAGCTGGAGCAGCGCGTGAAGGCGGAGCTGCCGGACCGGGACGTGGAAAACTTTGCCAAGCAGGTGCAGCCCTGGGGCGCGGAGGTGGAAATTCGCCTCGCCTCTGCCTCGGAGCGCTCCATCAACACCTTTGTGCTGGCCGACAGCATCCGCTCGGCCGTGCTGGGCCAGGTGCCGGGGGCCGACATCCGGGTGAGCGCGCAGTCGGGCCTCTGGATTCTGCGGCGCATCTTTAGCACCGGGGGCGGCACCGAGGCCCTGCAGGTGGAGCTCCGGGGGTACGATCTGGAGCAGGCCCGCGACATTGCGAACCGCATCCAGGGCCGGCTGGAAACGGTGGACGGCGTGGCCAGCGTCCGGTCCCAGCGGCGCGAGGGCCGCCCGGAGCAAAACATCCGCTTTTTGCGCGGCAAGATCTCCTCGCTTGGGCTGTCGGTGCAGGAAGTGGCACAGGCCGTGCAGACGAACCTGGGCGGGAGCCGGGCGGCGTCGTACCGCGACGGCGGGGAGCAATTCCCCATTGTGGTGCGCCTGCGGCCGGACGATCGGCTCTCGGTGCAGGACCTGGACAACGTCTCCGTCCGCACGCCGGAGGGCCAGTCGGTGCCCCTCTCGTCTCTGGTGCGCACAGACCGGGGCCGCGGCCCCACCGAAATCCGCCGCATCAACGGCCAGCGCGTCACCTACATCTCGGCTACGCTCAACAGCGACGCCGTGCTGGGCGAGGTGGTGGAGCGGGCGCGCACCGAGCTCTCCACCCTGTCGCTTCCCGAAGGCTTCTCCATCGCCTTCGGCGGCGAGTACCGCGAGCAGCAAAAGGCCCAGCGCGACTTCATTATTGCCATCATCATGGCGCTGGTGCTTATCTATATGGTCATGGCGGGCCAGTTTGAACGCTTCCTCGACCCGCTGGTCGTCATGTTCAGCGTGCCGCTCGTGCTCATTGGCGTGCTCCCCACGCTCGTGCTTACCGGCACCACCGTCAACATCCAGAGCGTGATGGGACTGGTGATGCTGATCGGGATCGTGGTGAACAATGCCATCGTGCTGGTCGACTACATCAACCTCATGCGACGCGAGCACGACATGGCCCTGAAGGCTGCGGTGGCGGAGGCTGGACGCCTGCGCCTGCGGCCCATTTTCATGACCACGCTCACCACGGTGCTGGGCCTCGTGCCCCTCGCGCTGGGCATCGGAGCCGGCGCCGAAATTCAGGCGGCCCTTGCCCGCGTCGTCATCGGCGGACTTCTGGCCTCCACCCTGGTCACCCTGGTCCTCATCCCGGCGGCCTACGTGAGCCTCGAGTACGCGGCCCGCGCCCTGCGCGAAAAGCTGCCGAACTGGTCGTGGCTGCCCGACTCCACGCTCCGTCCCCGCCGCGCCTAACCGCGACGCTCTCGTTCAACATGCCGGGAGGCCCGTTTTGCTTCTCCCCCCTCCGTGTCCGATGCGCTTGTCCCTCGTCCGCACCGTCGCCGCTCGCCTCTTCATCGGCGTCCTGCTCGCTGCGGGGACGCTTCCCCTTGCCGGATGCGCACAGGAGCAGAAGGCCCCGCCCCCCTCGCAGACCGACACCTCACAGAGCACTGCCCAGATTCAGGCGCCGCCCGAGGCCCCGGACACCACCGTGGAGGCGGACGTGCCCTTCGTGGTGACGCCCCAATCTACCGTGAATCGCATGCTGGAACTGGCCGGCGTCTCCGCCGACGACGTGGTGTACGACCTGGGCAGCGGCGACGGGCGCATTCCCATCACGGCCGCCGAGCGGTACGGCGCCCGGGGCGTTGGGATCGAGATCAAACCCGAGCTCGTCCAGCGCGCCCGCACAAACGCGTCCGTGTCGGGCGTGGGGGACAAGGTAGAGTTCCGTCGGCGAGACCTCTTCGAGGCCGACTTCAGCGAGGCCACGGTCGTGACGCTGTATCTCTTCCCGGAGATCAACATCAAGCTCCGGCCCCTGCTCTTCGAACAACTGGCGCCGGGCACCCGCGTGGTGTCCCACAGCTTCGACATGGACGCCTGGGCCCCGGACTCTACCACCCGCGTGAATGGCGACGTGCTCTACCTCTGGACAATTCCGGAGGAGACGCCTGGCTTCGTGAAGCGCCGTCCGTGACGGTGCGTCCGTGACGATGTAGAAGCGCATTTCTGAACACGGCACGGCGCTCTGCCTCGCAGCCTGTTTGCGACAGGGCAGGGCCCAACGCAAAACCCCCGCGCAGTCCCGAATGTCCTCGGGGCAGGCGGGGGCAGGATGTGGAGCCACTGGGATTCGAACCCAGGACCTCTGGAGTGCGATTCCAGCGCTCTACCAACTGAGCTATGGCCCCGGAGGTACGCAGCGGGAGGGCCACTGCTGTCTCTAAAATCACCACATGGCTTTACGTCCCCCTTCCGGCGTCTGTTCCTCCACGATGGGCCACACGCGGTCCGCAACGAGCCGTTTGACGTGAGAACCGTGCAAAGGCAGGGTGCGTGACGAGCGTGTAAGAACCCCCGGCGAAACGGCACGAGAAAATGGCCCTGCCGTTTGCACGCGCACATCGCTCGCATTCCCACTACGACCTCTGGCCCTCTCATGAGTCACAAGAACTTACCGACGAAGACGTGCCCGGTCTGCAACCGCGAGTTTGAGTGGCGAAAGAAATGGGAAGACGACTGGGAAAATGTAAAATATTGCAGCGAGCGCTGCCGACGCAACAAAAATCGTGACCATATCCCCTGGGCAAAGGAAGAGTGACGCCTGATCGAACGGAAACGTGGAGGCACAAGCGCGGAGACACAAGCGCGAATGTCTCCGTGCGCCCGAAGCGTCCCCGCGTTCGTGCCCTCTTTCCCTCGTCTCTCCTTCACCCTTCCAACGCACCACCGCCGTGCCCTCAACCGCCCTTGTCTGGATCCGTAACGACCTCCGCGTCCGCGACCACGCGCCGCTCCGCTACGCAGTGGACCACTTCGACCGCACCGTGCCGGTCTACTGCTTCGATCCGCGCCACTTCGGCACCACAATGTTTGACCTGCCGAAGATGAGCGCCATCCGCGCCCGCTTCCTGCGCGAGAGCGTGCAGGACCTGCGCGGCTCCCTTCAAGAGCGCGGGAGCGACCTGGTGGTGCGCAACGGCCGCCCGGAAACTGTGCTTCCCGACCTCGTGCGGCAGGTGGGCGCCGATGAGGTGCTCATGTTCCAGGAAATTGGGACCGAGGAGCGCAAGACGGAGGACGCGGTCAAAGACGCCCTGGCCGAAACCGACGCCCTCCCCGGCTTTTTCTGGGGCAAGACGCTCTACCACATCGACGACATCCCCTTCGAGGGCCCAGACGACATTCCGGATGTCTACACCAATTTTCGGAAGGGTGTAGAAAAGAAAAGCCGCGTGCGCCCAACGGGCGACGCCCCCGACACCGTCTCCCCGCTCCCCGACGACCTGGACGCCGGCTCAATTCCTACGCTTGGCGACCTCGGCTTCGACGCGGACGGAACCGTCGACGAGCGGGCGGTGCTGCCCTTCAAAGGCGGCGAGACGCGGGGGCTCGACCGCATCGACGAGTACATCTGGCGGGAGGACTGCCTCAAAAAGTACAAGGCCACACGCAACGGCCTGCTCGGCGCCAACTACTCCGCCAAGTTCAGTGCGTGGCTCGCCCACGGCTGCATTACGCCCCGCCAGATCCACGAAGAAGTGGAGCGCTACGAGCGGCGACGGGTCGACAACAAGTCGACCTACTGGATGAAGTTCGAGCTCATCTGGCGCGACTTCTTCACCTACGTGACGTGGAAGGCCGGCGACCGCATCTTCCACCCGGGCGGCATCATTGGCAACGACATCGACTGGAGCTACCACGACGAGTCGTTCGAGCGGTGGGCCACCGGCACCACCGGCATTCCGTTCGTGGACGCTAACATGCGCGAACTCAACCGCACCGGCTACATGTCCAACCGGGGGCGCCAGAACGTGGCCAGCATGCTGTCGCAAAGCCTAAAGCTGGACTGGCGCATGGGCGCGGCCTACTTCGAGTCGCAGCTGGTGGACTACGACGTGGCCTCCAACTGGGGCAACTGGGCCTACAACTCCCGCGTGGGCAACGACCCGCGGGCCCGCTACTTCAACATCGTAAAGCAGGCCCAGCGCTACGACGAGAACGGCGAGTACGTCCGCTACTGGCTGCCCGCGCTCCAGGACGTGCCCGACCACTACGTCCACGAGCCGCACAAGATGAGCCACGAGGAGCAAAAGAAGTACGGCTGCGTGCTGGGCGCGGACTACCCGAAGCCGGTGGTAAACCTCGACAAGACCTACGCCCGCATCCGGAACGAGCGCTAGTCCATCGTCACGGGCTCTTGCGTCACGGGCTCTTGCGCCCACCCGCCACGAAGAAATCGTCCTGCCGCCAGGCGCAGTCCACCTCTGCAAACCCCGCGCGCTCCATCGCCTTCAGCTGCGCGTAGAGATCGAGCGTGCCCACGTGGTCGCCCACCAGGCAGTGCGCGCCGGGGCGGAGCGGCTCAAGGATGCTCTGAAACAGCAATTCGTAGCGCGACTCCGCCTCGGCACGGTCCACCTCGTGCCCCACGATGGCGTGGAGGGCCAGCGAGGCCACCACCGCGTCGTACGGCCCGCCCGGCAGCGGCGCCCCGTCGGTGGGCACCGACACGCGAAGCGGCTCCACGCTGCGCGTAAACTGCCCCACTTTCTCCTGCGCGATGGAGAGCAGATCAGGGTCTTCGTCGATCAAGACGAGCTCCACCTGCGGGTAGGCATCGAGCACGGTGGCGGCGGCATTGCCGGTGCCACAGGCCACATCCCCCACGCGGGCACCCGGGGGCAGCGGAGGCAGGGCCATGGCCAGCTCCTCGAACATGGGCACGGCCTGCGGCATGCGTCGCTCCAGGTGAATGTCGTACCAGCGGCCGTCGTCCCAGTGCCCGCCGTCGCGCCCAAGATTGTCTCGCCAGTTTGGCAGTTCGCTCATATAGACCGGGTTCACTCGTGGTGTAGATGCAAAACGGTGCGTGCACGTTGCCCTGCGGGCCGCCCTCTGGCGCGCAGGAATCCCTGCTCCCCTACGCCGCCGCGACGGGGCCGCCGCCATGCCCCTTCTTGTAGATGCCGTCTTCGTTGACGTGGCCGATGTACCGACCGAGGATGGTCACCTCCTCGAATACGTCCGGCTGAATGTGGATATCATCGTACTCCGGATTGCAGGGCTCCAGTCGGAGGCCATCCTCATCGTGATACACGCGCTTCAGAGACGTTTCGCCGTTGTAGAGCACCGCCCCAATTCCTCCCTCCGGAATGTCTTCGTCGATGAGAAGCACATAGTCGCCATCGTGAATGTCGGCCCCGCGCATCGACTGTCCCGAGACGCGAATGGCAAAAATCTCATCGAGGTCCGAAAAGAGCATGTCCAGGGTAATGGTTCCCAGGTCCGCCTCAACCGCCTCCTGCAGGGTCCCGGCCGAGATGATTCCCTTCACCGGAATGCCCGGCTCTTCCTGCTCCTCATAGCGCGGCGCCAGCTGATACCCCTGATCGTCTCGCGTGAGATGCCCTTTGCGGTGCAGCGCCTTGAGGTTCTGCGTGACGCTGTTGGGCGAGTTGTAGCCAAAGTGGTCGATGATTTCCCGGTACGTCGGCCAGACGCCCGTTTCACGCGTCCGGTCGATGAGGAACTGGAGGAACTCGTGCTGCTTGGCGGTAAGTTTTTTGCGGCCCATAGGGGTACAGACGGCAAGGCGCAGCCGATGAGGGCGTTCCCCACACACTCGGGGAACAGCTACATATACTCTACACAGTAACATTTCATACAGTAAGGGTACCGAGGCCGTGCGAAAAGGTCAACCCTCCGCCGCCTCGATCTGGGCGATGACCGATCGGCTGCGGTCGGGATACGCGTCGCCAAACTGGTACCGAAGAAAGTCGCGCACGAGCGCTTCCACTTCCCGGCGTACGGGCCGCGCCATTTCCAGGCGCATGACGGTGTCGAGGTCGGCGCGCGCGAGGGTCGCGTAGGCGCGAAGGGCGGTGCGCGAGGCACGACGGGGCTCGTCCGCGGAGGCGCCGGGCGGATACACCCCCCCATCGGCCAGCGACAGCAGGCCCTCGTCCCCCGTCACGGCCTCCACCCGCGCACGCTCCACCGCGGGGGCCACGCCCAGCACCTGCGCCAACCGCAACTGCACGTACGGCCACAGATTGTGGGCACGCGGCTGACGGCGATTGAGGCGGCGCATCGCCTGCACCAACAGCGCAAACACCCGGGGCTGCGCGTCTTCCGTCTCCATGAGCGCGTCGACCAGTTCCACAATGCGGAGTCCCACCGTAATGGGACGCAGCCCGCCACGGAGTCGATGAAACGACTCTACATGACTGCTCTCGCTAAGGGTCTGCAGCGTCCGCGTGGGCTTGTGGTAAAACACCACTTGTGTATACGCCATCGGCTGGAGAGTGGCCCCGAACGAGCTCTTGGGGCGGCGGGCGCCTTTGGCCATCACCCCAAGCTTGCCCTTCTCTTTCGTGAAGAGCGTCACGATCTGGCTCGTCTCGCCGTAGTCGAGGCTGCGCAGCACGACGGCTTCGGTGCGAATGATGGAGCGCTGGGCCATAGAAGCGAGGATGCGCGGCGAGAGGGCTGCCTACGGCCCCTCGGCGCTTCGACGTTAGATTTTGAAGACCGGTGTGTCTTAGAGATACGCCGCGAGTCTCTGCATGTGTCCCTGCTCCCGTGCCGCCATGACCTGGCTCTACAAGCTGCAGCAGCGACTCTCCATCACGCGCCGCGAAGGCATCGCGGTGCTTACGCTTGCCTTTCTTTTCGTGCTTGGCCTTGCCGTCCGGCATGTGCAGCAGCAACAGGTGCCCCCACTCGCCGTCGACTCCCTCGTCGCCCAGCCGCCCTCCGACTCCACGGCCGCGCCCGCGGCGTCCCCTGCCGCCGCTTCAACTGCTCCTCCCCCCTCCGCAGACGCCCCCATCAACCTTAACTCGGCCCCGCGAGGCGCCCTGGAGGCCCTCCCGGGCATCGGTCCGGCACTGTCGGAACGAATCCTGACCTACCGGTCTAGCCAGCGCTCCTTTCGGCGCGTGGACGAGTTGCAGCGCGTGCGTGGCATCGGCCCCAAGACGCTGGAGGACCTGCGGCCCATGGTCCGGGTGGCCCCACCCGATACATCCGCCCCGGGTGCGCCCGTCAACGACTAGGCTGGCGCCCTCATCCCAGCGGCGTGCCCGAGGCGTCGGGGGCGTCCCGCTCGGGCACCGACTCGTCGGGGGACGGCGCCTCATTCCCGGCGTTCTCGGCATGATGCTCGCGGAGGCGCTCTTCCACCGCCTCCGGCGTCCATTCTTCGGCCACCTCCTGCTCCCGGTTCAAAAACCGCCAGATGGGCACGAGCAGCGCCGCGGCCAGCGCCGCAAAGCCGAGTAGGGTAACGGCGATGACGGGAAGGTACTGAGGATCGAAAAGCGGCGACGCGTCCATGTGGGCCCACCGGCTTGTTCGGAGAAAGCAGTACAACGTGCTGTCGCTACCGTGTGGTACCTACGGCCCCTTGCTCCGTTCGCTCCCAACGAGGGGAGGCCTCCTCCGTCGAACTTTGCCCCGATTGCGACGGTATGATGTTCATCGTCATTGCCACACCACGACCTTCGTTCCGACGTCGAACGGTGCCCTCGTGACCCCCTCCCACCTGCTTTACGGCTATGTCCTCGCTTCGGAATGCGCCCCCCCGCAACGCGCCCAAGGCGCACCTCCTCATTGCTGAAGACGACCCCGATATTGGGGAGCACCTAGTGGCCCTGTTTTCTCGAAAAGGCTACGCGGTGCGGCACACCTCCAGCGGCGCGGAGGCCCTGCAGAAGATGACCAGCCTTCCCCCCTACGACCTCGTGCTGCTAGACGTGAAGCTGCCGGAGAAGGACGGCTTCGAGGTTCTCCGTGAGGCGCGTCGAGGCGGGGTCAGCTCTCCGGTCATCATGCTCACGGTGAAAGACGCAGACAAACACAAGCTCCGGGGCTTCGACCTCGGGGCCGACGATTACGTGACCAAGCCCTTCGATACGAAAGAGCTTGCGGCCCGCGTGGAGGCTGTTCTTGCACGCAGCGAGTCGGCCCTCCCGGATACGGGTCACACGTACGCGTTTGGACGCTTTACTGTCCATTTCCCCGACGAGACCGTCATGGCGGAAGAGAAAGACATTACCCTCACGGACCTGGAGTTCGAAATTTTAGAGTACTTTATTCGGCACCGGGGTCGCACGGTGAGCCGCGAGCAACTCCTCCGCGACGTGTGGGGCATCAGCGGCGACATTACCACCCGCACCATCGACCGCCACGTGGCGTCGCTGCGCAAGAAGATTGAGCCCGACCCGGACGCCCCCTCCTACCTGGAGACGGTGTACGGGATCGGGTACAAATTCGTGGCGGACGAAGGGGCCGGATCGTCTCCGGCGGACGACTGACCCCGTCCACCTGCTTTCTTCGGCGGTGCTGCCAGAAGCGCACCGGTTACGGCGCCCAAATGCCCCCACTCACGCTCCACTGCGGCCGGGTCACCGCATCGGACAGCGTGCCGGGCGTGGCCGCAAAGCTGCCCGCAATCGTCATCAGCGGCTCCAGAGGCGTCACGGTGGGCTCCGGCGGACGCGGAAAATCGGTGCTGTCGCGCGGCGGGCCCCCGCGCAGCGAATCGCGGAACGCCTGCATGTCGGCCCGGGACACGCTCGCCTCCATGGCCGCGTCGAGCGAGAAGGTGCCCTCCACAACCTCGTCGGTGGCCGTCTCCACGGTGACCGTTCCCTCCTTCAGCGGATAGAAGTGCAGCGAGTCGGCGGTCTGCCGCCTGTAGCTGGCGGCGAAGAGCTCCTCCAGGAAGACCCCCGGACCGCAGGGGCTGTCCCCCCCTCGCCTCTCCCCACTCACCTTTCGCCCCCCAACCAGCCATCACATGAACAAAACGGCGTTCGTCACCGGCGGCACCGGCTTCGTCGGCAGCCACCTCGTCGAAGAACTCCTGCGTCGCGATGTTGACGAGGTCCGCTGCCTCGTCCGCACCGACCCGAAGTGGCTGTCGGACCTGGACGTAACGACCGTTCACGGCGACTTGTCGGACGTGGAGGCGCTCTGGGAGGCGCTCAACGGGGTCGACGAGGTGTACCACGTGGCGGGGCGCACCCGCGCGCCCACCGAAGAGGCGTTTTACGAGGCCAACGTGCAGGGCACGCTGAACCTGCTGGGGGCCGTAAAGCACGCCGCGCCAGACCTGGACCGCGTGCTGGTCACAAGCAGCCTGGCCGCCGTAGGGCGTTGCGGGCAGAACGTGGCGACGGAGGACGCCCCCCTGCGCCCCGTGAGCCAGTACGGGCGCAGCAAGGCGCAGATGGAGGCGGCGCTGACCGAGCCGCACCAGATGACCGAATCGTACGCCGAGGCCCTGCCCCTTACCGTCGTCCGTCCGCCGGCCGTCTACGGCCCCCGCGACCGCGACATCCTGGATTTCTTCCGGGCCGTGAAGCGGCACGTCTGCCCCGTCGTTGGGGGCGGCTCCGCCCGGTCGCTAAGCCTCGTTCACGCCCGCGACCTCGCAGCGGGCATGGTCGACGCGTGTCGCCACCCAGACGCGGTCCACGAGACGTACTTTCTCGGGAGCGAGCGGCCCTATGCCTGGAACGACGTGAAGCAGGCCGCCACGGCAGCGCTCGATACGTGGGCGGTTACCGTTCCGGTGCCGGGGCCCCTCGTCGGCCTGGTCGGTGCGGCCTCGGAGGCCTGGGGAGCCCTCACGGGCACGCACCCGCCGCTCAACCGCGACAAGGCCCGCGAAATTCGGCACGCCTGCACGGCCTGCTCCATCGACAAGGCGCAGCGGGACTTCGGCTATCGCCCCTCGGTTGCGCTCGACGAGGGCGTGGCCGCAACCATTCGGTGGTACCAGGCAGAAGGATGGCTGTAGCGTCCGGCGCTAGGGGGATTCCCAGCCGTAGTGAACGAACGGGGCCCAGAACCGGGGGTCTCGCAACCGCTCTCCGTGCGCCCCCGAGGCAAACGCCCGCTTTGTCTCCGCAAGCGCCTCGGCCCAGGAGATGTCCGCGCTCAGGGCACGGCGATAGAACGCCTCCATGAAGCGGCTCGTGGCCAGATCGTAGACGGCCCACAGCGACACGGCCGTGGCGGTGGCCCCGGCGTCCTGGAACGATTGCGTGAGGCTCAGCACCCCACTCCCGCGGTACACACGCCCCAGCCCACTTCGGCAGGACGACAGGGCCACAAACTCAGCGTTCAGATCCAGGGCCGCAATCTCACGCGCATTCAGGTATCCGTCCGCCTGCCCCGGGAAACCGCTGTTCCGGTTCTCGGCCCCAACAGGTTGCGGAGCCTCTGTCACGTCGGACAACACCAGGGCCGACAGCGACGGCCGGGTGGGCGATGCCAGGCCGTGCGTCGCAAAGTGGAGCACCCGGTAGTTGCGGAGGCGTCCCTGCCGTGCCCACGTTCGGAGCGTCTGCTCACTGGCCTGATCGCCCGTAAAAACGGTTGCTGACCGGGCAATCTGCTCGATCCGTTCCACCTCCTGTTGCGTGCCCGGCAGCGACGCCCACTGGTCCGCCCGGTAGCCAATCCGCTCGTAGTCTGCCTTTCCGGGAACGCCCCCCTCCTCCAAGGAAGCACGAACACGATCGTTCGAACGCGGCGTGACCGCCCAGGTCGAGTCGGGGGCAGAAGAATCAGGAGACGCAAGTGGACGTCGCGTCTGAACGAGAGCGGGGGGCGAGGACGCATCGTTGCCGTACGCCGCCCCGCCCACTGCAAACAGCCCCGAGGACGGCTCGTCTCGGTCGTGTGCACGACCGCGCAGGCGCTGCAGGGTCTGCAGGGAGCCGGCATACCGCACCCGCATCTGCTCAATCAGAGGCGTTCCGTTCCAGTCTCGCAACGCTTCGAACGGCAGAAAGCCGAGGGCGCCATCCGGGACCACGACCAGTTCGTCGATGCCCTCGAGGCCACGCAGAAGAGGGGCGACCAGAAAATTCCGGAGATGCGCCCCGAGCCGGCGCCGGCGCTCGTCGGAAAGCACCTGCCGGCCCGAAGGGACAGCGAGGTCGTGCCGATACAAATGCACCAGATTCGCAAGGCGGTCGTCCCGGCCGTTTAGCCGGCTGTTTGCCCCTGCCTGCTGTACACGATGAAATTCTCCTCCCCGCAGCCCCCCGAGTGCTGTGCTGCGCTGAAGCTGCAGAAGAGACGTAGCGAACGCTCGGTTCAGGCGTCGCAGTCGGGCAGAATCGGTCTCGTGGGCGTAGACGCTGTCCCGCCGCACGACCAGGGCCACCGCAGGCAGGTCGGTGCTCACATTTGCGTACAGCACGGCCGCCTCATCCGGAGCGAGCACCTCCTGCAGCGAATCCACAGGCGGGATTGCGGGAGACGACGGCGTGCCGAGACGCTCCCGGTCTGTGAGATGGGCACGGCTCCACTCCAGAACCTGAAAAGCAGCCTCGGGACGGCCCTGGCGCACCCGCGTGGTTGCCAGGGCGTGAAACTGAGTGATTTTCTGCGACAGGTAGCTCCGCCGGCTGATCCCCGAGGCGGACTGCAGGAGGGCGCCCGTCCTTTGCACGGCGCTCCACAGCAGCGAGTCGGCCGATGCCAGGTGCCCCTCTTCGAGATGCAGGTACCCCAGGTCCGAAAGGTTCTGTGCAAGCAGGGGGCGCCGGGCATGCTCGCGGTTGATGGCAAGCGCTTTTCGGTAGTACGAGCGGGCCTTCTCGTTGCGGGATTGTGCTTCGTGCACCACGCCGATGTTGGCCAGGTTGCGGGCCACTTCCAGCGTCCGGTCCAGCGTCCGGTTCAGCGACAGAGACTGGCGGTGATACATCAGCGCCGCCTTTGGACGCCCCCGGGCGGTCTGCGTGCGCCCCATGTTGTTTAGAGCGTCGGCCTCCCCGTAGCGGTTGCCAATGGCGCGGTTGATGCTCAGGGCCTGACGATAGCTCTCCAGGGCGTCGGAGAATTTCTTGAGCCTCCGTTGCGCGTGGCCCAGGTTGGTACAGTTAATGGCCATACGGAGCGAATCCTGCTCCGAGCGGTGAATCTGGAGCGACTCTCGAAGCAGAGGCAGGGCCCGCCGGGGTTGTCCCAGCGTGTTGTAGATTTCGCCCAGGTTGTTCAGGGCCACTCCAACCCCCACCTCGTCCCCCCGAGACCGGTGAATTTGCAGGGCCGCCTGGTAGCGCTGGCGAGCCTGCTCGTATCGGCCCTGCCCCTTTCGAACCAGTCCGATGTTGATGAGATTACTGGCTTCTTCTTCTCGATCGCCGATCTTACGGGCACGGGCGAGTGCGCCTTCAAATGAGCGCAGCGCTTCCTCATATCGACTGCGAATCCAGTGCATCACCCCGATGTCCCCCGTCATGGCCGCCACACGTTCCTCGGCGCCAATCTGGCGGTATCGCCGCAGTGCCTTCCGGTAAGCGGCCAGGGCCGGCTGCACCTCCCGCCGGGTTCGGAGAGACTCGGCCCGCGCCGCCCACGCGTCGGCCGCCCGACGGACCCGCACAGAATCGGAGGGCGTCTGGGCCTGGGCCAACGGCCCGCTCAGCAGGACCAGCCCGCCAATCCCGATGGCACAGACGACGAGGGCAAAGCGCGACATTACAGGTACCATCGTAACCGTGAAGGCCTTCGAGTTGCTTCTCCCCATGAATCGCTTCATGAACCGCCTCTCTCCGCCGTGAGCCCCTCTCACGACGGACAAACCCTCCGCCAGCATAACCACTGCCCCTCCACACACCCACTCAGAGCACGGCTTAGGCCGTAGGTGTTACACAAGCGATGGGGTTTGCGCGGTGAGCTTCGCACGCGTCTCCCTCGGGGTGTGGGGCCGAGGGAAGAGGTTTGGGGAGCGGAGCGGTGGGGCATCGCAACGAATGAATGCTACAGAGCAGTCCGCACAATGTCCACCCGGCCCCGAATCCTCGGCGCGAGCGCCCCGTACACCGCAGTCAATCCGACAGCATCACTTTTTCTACGACCAACCTTTTCGTCTCACCGTGAGCAGCCTCGGATTCAACACGGGCTACATCGAAGAGCTGTACAAGCAATACCAGGAAGACCCCGACAGCGTAAGCGAGAGCTGGCGGGAGTTTTTTGCCGATTACGACCCGGACGCCTCGTTCGTCCCCGTCACGCAGGCGCCCTCCGAAGCGCCCACCACCGGCGATGGGGAAGCGACCACACCGCCCGAGGAACCGGGCGACACGGCCCCCGACGCCCGGGAAGATACGCCCGACGCCCCGTCCCCGCCCCACGACGGCGTGGTGCCCCCTCTGCGCCCCGCCTCCGCCCCGGCGGTCGACGAGGACACGGCCGAGGTGACGCCCATGCGCGGCCCGTCGGCGAAGGTGGTGGAGAACATGGAAGATAGCCTCGGCATCCCGACGGCCACCTCCGCCCGCACGGTCCCGGTAAAGCTGTTGGACGAGAATCGCAACCTGCTGAACGACTACCAGAAGCAGGTCGGCGGCGAAAAGGTCTCCTACACTCACATCATCGCCTACGCGATGGTGCAGGCGCTGCAGAAGTATTCCGACATGAACACTACGTTCCGGCGCGATGAGGAGGGCACCCCAGAGCACGTGGAGCCCGACCAGGTCAACCTCGGCCTTGCGATCGACGTGGAGCGGCGGGGCGAGCGCACCCTGCTGGTTCCCAACATCAAGGACGCGGGCAGCCTCAACTTCGCGGAGTTTCTAGGAACCTACAACAGCATCGTCGGCCGCGCCCTCGACGGCGACCTCGACCTGTCGGACTTTCAGGGCACCACGGCCACCCTCACCAACCCGGGCATGATCGGGACGTCGATGAGCGTGGCGCGTCTGATGCCCGGGCAGGGCGTCATTGTCGGCGCCGGGTCCATCGGGTACCCGCCCGAGTACCGCGGCTACGACCCCTCGGTGGCCAGCAAGGCCGGCGTCTCGCCCGTGATGACGCTCACCTCCACGTACGATCACCGCGTGATCCAGGGCGCCACCAGCGGGGCGTTCCTCAACCACATGGAGGAGCTCATGCTGGGCGACCACAACTTTTACCAGGATCTCTTCGCGGACCTGGGCGTGCCGCACCAGCCGTTCCGCATGGCGCGCGATTCGACGCCGCAACTCGGCCAGCACGCGCCGCAGGACGAGCTCGACATGACGGAGAAACAAGCGGCGGTGCTCCAGCTCATTCGCGCCTACCGGGTGCGCGGCCACCTGCAGGCCGACATCAACCCGCTGGGCTACGAATGGGAGTACCACTCTGAGCTCGACCCCGCCACCTACGGCCTCACGGTGTGGGACCTCGACCGCGAGTTCATTACCGGCGGCCT
>ERZ1034486.258-NODE-258-length-14892-cov-4.401429_pt1 | contig 14892 bp, 14 predicted proteins | sample MGYA00520683_ERZ1034486 | MGnify/ENA primary metagenome ERZ1034486 (study PRJEB33760, sample SAMEA4777685) | hypersaline lake metagenome | biome: hypersaline environment; feature: brines | place: Spain | collected 2012-08 | depth 0 m ...
GACGCCCTCGTGGTGTACGACGACCTCACGCGTCACGCCCGCGCCTACCGCGGACTGTCGCTTCTCCTGCGCCGCCCGCCGGGACGCGAGGCCTTTCCGGGCGACATCTTCTACCTCCACTCGCGCCTCTTGGAGCGGTCCACCCATCTGAAGGACGAGCACGGCGGCGGGTCCCTTACGGCCCTGCCCATCGTGGAGACGGAGGCGCAGAACATTTCGGCCTACATTCCCACGAACCTCATCTCGATTACCGACGGGCAGATTTTTTTGTCGCCCAACCTCTTCCAGAAGGGCGTGCTCCCGGCCGTCGACGTGGGGCGCTCGGTGTCGCGCGTGGGCGGCAAGGCGCAGCGTCCGGCCTACCGGGCGCTCACCGGCGAGCTCCGGCTCTCGTACTCGCAATTTCAGGAGCTGGAGGCCTTTGCCCGGTTTGGCACGCGGCTCGACGAAGAAACGCGCGAGACCCTCCGCCGCGGCCGTCGGGTGCGGGAGGTGCTGAAACAGCCGCAGTACGCGCCCCTCCCCGTCGCCGAGCAGGTGGCCGTCCTCCTCGCCACCACCGAAGGGCTGTTCGACGCGCTCGAGCCCGAGCAGGTGGACGAGGCCGAGCGGCGCGTCCGCGACGCCATCCGCGAGGCGCGTCCGGCCCTGTGCGACAAGATCCACGACGGCACAGCGTTGACGGACGAAGACCAGGCGGCACTGCTGCAGACCGCACGCGAGGCCCTCGCACCGATGACGGACACGGACCCCGACTCATGATGTCAGGATCCGGCCAGGGAGTCTCTACCACGGCGCTGAAGTCTGGCCCTCCGCATAACCTTCAACCTTCCAACCTTAGACCAGAGGGAGGCAAAGAATCTTGTCGGGGAAGGACAAACACGTTGGAGGGGCGTACCACACTGCAATCAACACCACACGCCGATGCAGACGCTTGAGACGCTCCGCCGCCAGATCAACAGCACCGAGAGCCTGCACTCGGTCGTGCGCACCATGAAGGTGCTGTCGATGACCAGCATCCGGCAGTGCGAGGCCGCCGTCGAGTCGCTCTCCGACTACTACCGGACGGTGCGGCTGGGCCTGCGGATTGCCCTCCGCCACCGCCCGCGCGAGGGACGCGTGCTCCCCACCACCGCCACGGGCCGCCAGGGCGTGATTGTGTTCGGCTCGGCGTGGGGCATGTGCGGGCGCTTCAACGAAAACCTGGCACAGCACGCGACGGAGCGGCTCGGGGAGGCGCACCGTCCGCGGACGGTGCTCGTGCTCGGGGAGTACGTGGGGGACGCCCTGGAGGCGCAGGGCCTCACGCCCGACAGGCAGGCGGCGGGCCCAGAATCGGTGGAGGGCATCACGGCTCGCGTGCAGGAACTGCTCATCACCATCGAGCAGTGGCGGCTGGACAAGCAGATCGACCGGGTGCTGCTCTTCTACAACCAGTCCACGTCCGGCGCCGGCTACGACCCGACGACGCAGCGCCTGCTGCCCCTCGATAACGAGTGGCTTGCTCAGCTGGAGCGCGAGGACTGGCCCACCCGCATGGTTCCTGCATTTCGGGGCGACTGGGAAGCGCTCTTCGCGTCGCTCGTGCGGCAGTACTTTTTCGTGTCTCTCTACCGCGCATGTGCAGAGTCGCTGGCCAGCGAGCACGCAAGCCGCCTGGCCGCCATGCAAATGGCCGAGGACAACGTGGAAGAGCGGCTCGACGACCTCCAGAGCCGGTTCCACCGCACGCGCCAAAACGCCATCACCGAAGAGCTGCTGGACATTACGTCCGGCTTCGAAGCGCTGCGGACCGAAGACACGGTGTAGCCTTCCTGCGCTCGGGAGGCGTTACGGAGGCGGAAAAGTCGCGCCCAAGCCGGCCCACACGGGACACTTCTAGGGGATGGAGGACGTTGAAAATTTTCCACTGCTGGTTGGGCCATCATCGAGCAGCAACGCGTCCTCATGATCGCATGCCATTTCCGCCTCGCCCCTCCCCACCATGGTTCTGGGTCTTATTAGCCTCCTAGGCATCGTCGGCGCCGTCGCGCTCATTTTCGCACTGGGGTTCGGCCTCTTGCTTCTGCTGCGAACGGTTTTTCGCCCACCCGACCCTCCCGACGACCAGACCTGAACGGGACCTGTCCCGGCGTTGCATCCGCCTGCGGGAATCGACACTGCCCATGCGGAAACAGCCCCCCAACTGGTCATCCAGGGATTCGCACGAACGCGGCCGTCAGCGCGAGACGGACGGGCCGGATCCCTGGTGCGACTCGGCCAGATAGTACCACGCAAACCCGCCCGCTACCACCACAACCCCGAGCGTGAGCCCCACCATCTCGCCTGCAGTGGCTGGCGGCATGGGGGTAACTCGCGGGAGCACGATCAGGCCGCCGACGAAGACGACGAAAGAGAAAATGATGAGTCCGAAGTACTCCAGAAAGAGCTTCATTGGCGGGCCGTCTCCATCTTGTCGACCAGACTGGCTAGCACCCATAGCGAGGGGACCCACAGCCCGACGAAGATGCCGGCCTGCTTGCTCCCGCTGAACCACAAGGCAAGGGAAATGCCCAGTGCCAGCACCCCGGCGAGAAAGATCCAACCTTTGCTACCCATGAGACCTGTAGGGGAATGACCGAAGGGGAACACCACAGCCTGATCCGGGACGGGGCCCGCTCCAGGACGGCTCTTTGTCCGAGCGATGCGTATCATCCCCCTTCTGCTCCCTCCTCCTCAAGCACAACCTGGACGCTCTGGCGGGCCAGGTCCATGTTGTGCTCGTCGGCAATCCGGTCGAGGGCTAGGCCGATCAGTTCGTGGGCCTCGTCAGGATCCACGGCCGCGGAGACGTAGACCGGCAATACACTCTCGGTCTCGTGCTCCACATCTCCCATCTCCGCTGTCCCCACCCCCGTAATCACCTGCCCGTATTCGTCTCCTGTGCGCCGGACGTGTGCCTCAATCGTCTCGTACACAACGTCGAGGAAGTGATCGGGACCTTCCAGCATGAACAGTTGCTCGCGTGTCTCCATCGGGGCGTGTGGCTGAACAGTGACAAGATGTACGGCGAGCGAATGCGCGGCGAGAGAGCACACAGGGTGTCTTTGTATATAGCCACGCGTTTCCTCCGCAGACGTGGAGAAGGGGCGCCTTGCCGCATGGGTGTTCTTCCGATCTTGGGGAGATCCTGAGATTCTCGCCCCCGTCGCCCAAGTCTTTTCGCTCTCACAACGCAGAAATGCCCCTCGCCGGGGAGGGCCAGTGGATGACGGCGCGAGGTCCAAAACGCGCGATGTTGCCGAGGCCACTCCGCGATGGCCTACAGGTTCTCCCAACGCCTTCGCGACGATCTGCTCGACATCCCCTCGCAGATCCCCGTCCCCACTTGCCCTGCTTGTCGCTCACCGCAAGCCTCGTTTTTGAGCAGTCGTACGGGGGAATTGAGGGCGACAGTGCGTCCTCGACCGAGCTCTACGCCCTGCTCTCGGCCATCGGCGCGGTGCCCCTCACGCAGTCGCTGGCCGTCACCGGATCGGTCAACCAGCACGTCGAGGTGCAGCCAATCGGCGGCGTAAACGAAAAGATCGAGGGCTTCTTTGAGGTCTGTGCCGCACGGGGCCTCTCCGGCGAGCAGGGCGTGCTTATTCCTCAGGCCAATGCCAAAGACCTGATGCTGCGTGCGCCGGTTCGCGAAGCGGTCCAGGACCACCAGTTCTACATCTACCCGGTCGCGACGATCGACGAGGGCATGGAGCGCCTAACGGGCGAGGCAATGGGGAAGCGCCGCGGCGACGGGACCTACCCACCCGGATCGATCAACGAGCGCGTGGCGAGCCACCTGGAGCGCTTCGCGGAAGAGCGCACCGAATTTCAGATGAGCCCGGACGGACACGATGCTCCCCTCTCCTAGCCGGCCCCGTCTGCGCCGCGTGGTGGTCCCCTTCTCGTCCACGGCGGTCGACTCGCCTCTTCTCCGGTCCGCGGTTCGCTTCGCCAGCCCGCTCCGGGCGGAGGTAATGGGGCTGTTTCTTCGCGACGAACGCCTTCTGCGAGGGGCCGCCGTGTTGTTTTCGCGGGAGGTGCGACGCCTGCCGGCCGCCCTCAAGGAGCGCACGTCCGAAGACCTTGAGCGACAGGTGCGGGCCCAAATCCGACGCGTAGAGACCCTGCTGGTGCAGGACGGGACGCGGTCCCGTTCTCGCCGTGCCGTCCCCGCCTCTTTGTCGTGCTCGCTTCTCTCCTGCACTCCGACCTCGACCGGCGGCTTCGCATCTTTCGGGCTCTTTCTGGCCCGTTTCTCGTTGTTCCGTAGCGCCTTGCGGCGCGCTCCGTTCCCCACGGCACGAAGCCCTCGCGCGCTCTGCGCTACTTGCGAACGTGCTGCCGCCCCGCCGCCACAATCGGCCGAAGCACACCGCGGCGCGCACTGCGCACCTCCTCTACCGTGATAAACGACCGCGGTGCTACCTCTTCGATCACCACCGCTACCCCTTCCGCATTTCGCCGCGTCACAACGATGTTGACGAGATCTACCGGCCCCTCGCGCCCCCGGCCGTCGATTTCGGTCACTGCGTAGCCTGCCTCGCGGAGGGCCCGGGCCACCCGCCCCCCATCGCCGTTGGGAAGAATGGCCCGGACCGCCACCTGCCCCAGTGCCAGGGCGTGCTCCACCGATACGCCCACGTACGTTCCCGTAGCAAATCCCCCTGCATAGCCGACCAGGTGGTATGGCGACGTCAGGTGCCGCATCGCATGGCCCACCGCCACAATCCAGACAAGTACCTCAAAGAAGCTCACAGTAGCGGCCCCCTTCCGCCATCCGCGCACCATGAGAATGAGCCGCACTGTTCCCATGGAAACGTCGACGACGCGCATGGCGAAGATCAGCAGCGGGCCGTAGGGAAGGGCAAACCATGTGTCCATAAGCACCGACGGGTTGGGCCAGTAGCTCCTCACGCCCCCGCGCCGTCTTCGGGCCTCGATTTGGGGCACACGGCCCGGACCTACGCGATTTCAATCCGTGTCGGCTTGCTTTCTTCTACCTTGGGAAGGTTCACCGTGAGCACCCCGTCTGTAAAATGTGCCTCGATCTCGTCCTCCACGATGGGGGTGGGAACCCGCACCGAGCGGAAGAAGGAGCCAAAATAGCGCTCGCTACGAATGTGGTCCTCGTCTTCCACCGCGGCCTCCTCGGTGCGCTCCCCACTTACACGAAGGCGATTGTCTTCCATGCGGATGCGAATGTCTTCCTTCGTCATCCCGGGAAGGTCCATCTGCAAGTGATAGGCGTCGTCGGTTTCGGAAAGATCCATTCGGGGGCGCCACCCGGCAGGGCCGTTCCCCTCCTGAAACGGAGATAGGACCGATTCGAACATCCGACTGAGGTCGCGTTCAAAGTCAAGAAGGCCCCGTCGAGGGCGTTGGCGTGTGAGTGCGTCCATGGGCTTGTACGTTGGATGTGTGCGTGAGGGCATGATTGAGAGGAAAGCGCCCGCGTGGTCGCCTCCCCGCTTGCCACGGAGGCCGCTTCGCAACGGGGGCCGTTTCCTCGGGATTCCCCAAGAACGCTATTTTCTTGGCCCCCAGCCTTGGGAAAGTGACTCGACTCGGCGTCGGCTAGATTCCTCTTCTTGGATGGAACATTTCTCCATGGAGAGCCCACTCGCTTTCCGGACGGGCCTGGAAGGGCCCAGGAGCGCGACCGAGACGGCGCAACGATTCGGGGGACGAGGCGTTTTGCTTGTTCCACACTTCTCCACGACCCCGCGTCTCCGATGTCTCACGCCATTTCGGTTCCGGAGGAGGCCCGCGAGCAACTCAACGCAACCGTGGCGGCCCTGCGCCGGCCGTCGACCTATCCGGGGACGGAGGCTCCGGACGAGGCCCTCGAAACGCACATGGCCTGGGTCTTCCTGACGGCGTCGCACGCGTACAAGCTCAAGAAGCCCATCCAGGCCCGCCTCATCGACCACCGGACGGTAGAGGCGCGCCGCCGGGCCTGTCACACCGAGGTGGAGCTCAACCGCCGGCTCGCGGCGCCGGTGTACCTCGGGGTGGTTCCGCTTGCCGACACGGAGGACGGGCTCCGCCTGGAGGGCGACGGCTCCCCGGTTGACTGGCTCGTGAAGATGCGCCGCCTGCCCCGTGCCCAGATGCTCGACGCACAGATTGAGGAGGACCGGGTATCGCGCGCGTCCATCGACCGGCTTGGGGCCACCCTCGCGGCCTTCTACCGAACGGCCGACCCAGTGCGTTGGACCGACGACGAGTACCGGGGCCAGCTCGGGGCCAACCTGGCCTCGAAACGCTCTTTCCTAAAACGGCCGCGCTACGACCTCGACCAGGGGCTCGTCCGCGCCGTTGCCCGCGCACAGGCCCGGTGGCGCACCGAGCACGCGCCGCTTCTCAGCGCCCGCGCGGACCACGTGGTGGATGCCCACGGAGACTTGCGGCCGGAGCACGTCTGCCTCACAGATCCTCCGCTGGTCATCGACTGCCTCGAATTCAACCGCTCCCTCCGCCTGCTCGACCCCCTCTCTGAGCTGTCGTTCCTGAGCCTAGAATGCCGCCGCCTCGGGGCCGAATGGATCGGCGACGAGATCATCACGCTCTACCGCCAGCATACAGGCGACGACGCGTCTCCCCGTCTCGTCCCGTTTTACGAAAGCTACCACGCCGTCGTGCGGGCCACCATCGCCGTGTGGCACCTCGACGACGCGGCGTTCGGCGACGCGGACACGTGGCGCGAACAGGCCGAAACGTACCTCCGGATCGCGCACGAGCGGCTGTGAGTCTCGGCGATCAATCCGCGCCACCGGGCCTTTTCGGTCCCGATGCGCAACGACGGCCGTCCTCGGACAGATCGCCCCCGGCAGGAGAAGCCCGAGAAGGAGGGGGGCCGCAGAGTGGCCCGGGCCTCGTGCGTGTCTCATCGTTCCTGCGCTCCGATTGTGGACGCCCTGGCGAACCACAGTCGTCCTCTACGAGTGCAGCCCCTCCTCGTCGAAGAGCGCGACGACCGACCCGCCCGTGTGGAGGCGCCGAATCGTGGCGGCGAGCAGAGGCGCGCACGGAAGCACCTCCACACCCTGCTCTCGCACTGTTGCGTCAAGGCGGTCTGGCGGGAGGGTATCGAGAATGAGAATGCGGTCGAGCGCAGATTCGCCAAGCACCCGGGCCGCCTTTGCCGAAAAAACCCCGTGCGTCGCTCCAGCATAGACCGCGTGCGCTCCGCGGTCGTAACAGGCGGCGGCCGCCCCGGCAAGCGTCGTTCCGCTGCTAATGAGGTCATCGAGAATGATGGCCACGCGGCCCTCCACGGTTCCCACCACCGTTCCCCCCCACACGACGCCTTCGCTGCGAAACTTCTCGATAAACGTGAGTGCCACCGACCGGCCAAGCCGCCGTGCAAGGGCCTGCCGGAAGCGTTCGGCCCGCTTCACGCCCCCGGCATCGGGCGAGACAACCACGGCATCCCGCTCGCCGATGCGGGGGCACAGTGCATCCACAAAGAGCGGCGCGGCCGTGAGACGCTCCGCTGGGATGCGGAAGGCGTTCTCGTAGGCCGCCGGGGTGTGTACGTCGATCGTGACGATGCGGTCGAGGCCCACCGCTTCGAAGAGCGTCGCGAGGTAGCGGATCGATACCGGATCGCGCGGCTTGGTGCGTCGGTCTTTGCGCGCATAGCAGAGGTACGGGGCAAGGAGGGTCACGCGCTTGGCGCCGGCGTCGCGGAGGGCGGCGAGAAAAAAGAGGGTGCGCACCGCCTTGTCGTTTACCGACAGGACCGTATCGCTGTACAACGACTGGACGACGAAGACGTCCCGCTCCCGCACGCTCTGAAGGGGCCGGATCTTGTGCTCACCGTCCTCAAAGTCGCGCTCCTCGTGGGCACCGGGGTCCACGCCAAGGTGGCGGCACACGCGCTCTAAAAGCGGGCGGCCCCGCTCCAGCGAAAAGACCACGGCCCGGTGGTCCGGCGGCAGTTCTGTGTCAAGCGCGTTCGGCGTCATGAGATTATGGGCAGAATGGCAGTGACCAAGAAGCCCCCCGCTCGTCCGCAACGCACAGGCCCTCACGAAGCCCGGAGGGCCGCAACAACCTCTTCGTCCGTCACCGGCCCGAACTCCGCAAACGCCTGGCCGACCGCGACAAACTGGCGAGGCGTCGCCAGGCAGACCACCTCGTCTGCGGTGGCCTGCAGGGCCCGCACCGTACCGGGAGGCGCCACCCCAATGGCCACGATCAGGCGCTCGGGGCCGGCCTCTTGCACCGTCCTCAACGCCGCCGTCATCGTTGCGCCGGTGGCCACTCCATCGTCGACGATGATCACCGTGCGCCCCTCTGGACTGACGGCCTCACGGTCGGGCGTGTATTTTTGCCGGCGCTCCCGGAGAGTTTGGAGTTGCTTCTCGGCCTCGCGCCGGATGTAGTCCTCTCGGGTGCCTACGGCCCGGGCCAACTCGTGGGGAAAGACCGCCCCGTGCTCGCTCACCGCCCCGATGGCGAGCTCCGGATTTCCCGGAGCACCCAGCTTGTGCACGAGCACGACATCGAGCTCGCCCCCGAGCGCATCGGCCACGATTTTGCCCATCGGCACGCCCCCCCGCGGGATGGCCAGCACGAGCGGATACACCCCGTCGTACGGCTGCAGGCGCGCCACCAGTTGCCGGGCTGCCTGCTCACGGTTGGCAAACATAGCGGGATTGTGCGTTGACTTGGGAGACAGCAGGGGACCGCGCAACGTCGCCAGCCCTTCTGGTCTTTGTGGATGGGTGGTCTTTGTGGATGGGCGCCGTTTCGCGTTTCCACGTGTTCTGTTCCCGCCGTGCGCGCCTCCGATACAGCCGCCGTTCTGCCCGAAAACAGCCACTCTACTTGAGAACCGCCACCTTTGCCGTTCCCTCCCGGTGCGCGATGCGGACCCCCACGTCCTGCTCGTAGCGCGTGATGAGCAGGGTGAGGCGGCTGTCGCGCACCCGCAGGTCTTCGATGCGAATCTGTTCGAGGTAGGGCGGGAGGTACGGGTCGTGGAAGCGCACCTCGTTGTCCACCCCGTTCACCTCCAGCCCCAGACAGGCCCGCAGGCAGAGGAGCGGAGTGGCCGCCGCCCACGCCTGGGGCACGCAGGCCTGTGGGTACAGCGTGGGGCCTTCGTCGGCGCGCCGGGAAAAGCCACAAAACAGCTCGGGAAGGCGGTGCAGATCCACGTACTGCGACGCCTCGAACAGCCCCGCCATGATTTGAGCCGCCTTTTCACGGTGGCCGTACCGCCCCAGCCCCGCCGCGGCAAGGGCGTTGTCGTGGGGCCATACCGAGCCGTTGTGGTACGACATCGGGTTGTACCGGGCTTCTGTGGCGGCCACCGTGCGGATGCCCCACCCCGTGTAGCTGTGCCCACTCAGAAGCGTTTCGGCCGTGCGGCGGGCATGGGAGGGCCGCGCAATTCCTGAAAAGAGGCAGTGCGCAGCGTTGGAGGTGCGCACGCGGCACGGCCGATTGTCACCATCCAGCGCCAGGGCGTAGGTGGACAGGCCGTCGCACCAGAAGGCCTCGGCGAACTGGTGCGCCAACTGCCGGGCCTCTCCCTTCAGGGCACGGGCCCGGTCGGTTTGCCCGAGGGTGAGGGCCATCTGGGACGCCCTTATTTTTGCGGCGTAGACGTAGCCCTGCACCTCGCACAGCGCGATGGGCCCCACTGCCGCGCTCCCGTCGGCGTGAAAGACCGAGTCGTTGGAGTCCTTCCAGCCCTGCTGCACGAGGCCCTGTTCGGAACGCCGTTCGTACTCCACAAAGCCGTCCCCGTCCAGGTCGCCGTACTGGTCGATCCAGGCGAGGGCCCGCTCGATGTGCGGCCACAGCGACTGCACGAAGGCCCGGTCGCCGGTGCGCTGGTAGTAGGCCCCCGCCAGCATTACAAAAAGCGGCGTCACGTCCACCGACCCGTAGTACCGATCGAACGGCACCTCGCCGAGGGCCGCCATCTCGCCCGCTCGCGTTTCGTGGAGAATTTTGCCGGGCTCGGCGTCCCTCTCCTCGTTGGTCGCCTCCGCCTGCAGGGCCGCCAGGCACTGCAGCACGCCTCGTGCCACGTCCGGGCTGAACCAGAGGCACTGGTACGCCGTGAGGATGCCGTCGCGACCGAACGGGGTGCTAAACCAGGGCACGCCGGCGTACGGGTACACGCCGTGGGGCGTCTCGGTCTGGAGCATGTGCAGGTCGGCGAGCGAGCGGCTCAGCCACCCGTCGAACTGCTCGTTGGAGGTGGACAGCTGTGGCTCGGCCTGTCGCGCCGACTGGAGCGCCTGCGTGGCCTTTTCGGCGGCCGCGTCGTACCGAAGCGGGGTGCCCTCTCCCGCGCCCCTGCGCCCTGTCCCCTCCGGAGAGGCTTCGCCTTGCATCTCGCAGGTGACCGTCCACTCCAACTCAACGGCCGCCTTCGGCTCCAGCGACACCTCGTACTCGGCCGTCCCGTCGCTCAGCGCGGCCGGGGCGGACGACAGACGGACATGGGTGCGGCGAAGCTGATCGTCGAGCCCCTCGTAGGCAAACACGAGCGACTCGGCCTCTGCGTGCGGCTCGTGCCGGTGCCCACGGCGCGCACGGGTCTCGCCCCGCACCTCAAAGATGTCGGCGAAGTCGGCCCCGAACGCCAGGTCCAGTGGGAAGCGGACCGGAGCCTCCCCGTAGTTATGAATGCGTAGTTTCCCGTAGCAGGTGGTGTCCCACAGCACCTGCGCCCGGTGAATGTGGAGGGTCCCACGCGGGATTGCGACCTCGCCCGCCCGGTCGATGTCCGGATTTGTGAGATCGACGGCGAGCAGTGCGTTGTCTTTTCGGATGGCCGATCTCAGGAGCAGCAGGAGCTGATGATCGCCCAGATGCATGCTCATCTGCGAAAGAAACCGGGTGTCGCGGTGGAAGAGCCCAAACTCGCTTTGCCCGTGCCCGTCCATGTCTCCAAAATGGTTGAACACGGCGAACGTATCGTCGTGCTTAAGCACGCGCGTCCGCTCATCGGCGCGGGCCTCGGTGGTGTGGATGTAGTGCTGGGCGGGAACGTCGGGGGGAGCGTTGGCCATAGGGAGTGCCGGTTTCTGAATGAAGCCTTTTGTTCGATGAGACCCATGTCCGTGAGACCCATTGCCGAGAAAACAGAAGAGGCGTCGGCCCCCTCTTCCACACGCGGGACCGCCACGCCGCCAGGCGCGCGGCACAGTCCGGGACGCGCGGCGGAGGCGCTGGGCCGCGCCGGATGCCCTCATCAAACCGTTGTCTGGAGGGGAGCGGGAACGAGCTGTTCGTACACGCTCAGGTAGTCGCGGGCCATGCGGCGCACCGAGAAGCGCTTCTCGAAGTACGCCCGGCAGTCCCGCCGGTCGATCCGCTCCACCTGGCGCGCGGCGCGGACGGCCTCGTCGAAGTCCGAGACGACGCCCCCGACCCGTTCGTCGGCGAGCACCTCCGCCACGGATCCGTGGCGGTAGGCCACGACCGGGGTGCCGCACGCCAGGGCTTCGATCATGACCAGCCCAAACGGCTCCGGCCAGTCGATGGGAAAGAGCAGTGCGGCAGCCCCTCCCAGAAACGCCTCCTTCTTCCTCTCCTCAATTTCTCCGAGATAGTCGACGAGCGGATCGTCCAACAGCGGCGCAATCTCGTCTGCGAAGTACGCCTGGTCGACGGGATCCACCTTGGCGGCAATCTTGAGGGGGACCCCCACCGCCTTGGCAATCTCGATGGCCCGGTCTACGCGCTTCTCCGGAGAGATACGACCCAGAAACGCAAAGTAGCCGTCCGGATCGGGTTGGAACGTGTACAGGTCCAGGGGCAGTCCGTGGTACACCGTGGACTGCCAGCGCGCCTCGCCGAGGGGAGCCCGTTGCGCATTGGAAATGGACACCACGGGCATGTCGCTGTACTCCTGGTAGAGCGGCTCCAGGGCCGGAAGGTCGAGCCGCCCGTGCAGGGTGGTGACGTGGGGCGTGTCCTGCCGGCGCGAAACGGGATAGTGCAGGTAATCGATGTGGAAGTGGATGACGTCAAACGCGTCGGCGCGCCGGTACACCTCTTCCAGCATTAGGACCTGAGGTGCTAGGGGATCCACGGCCTTCTCGTCGAGCCGCAGGGACCGGTCACAAGCGGGCACGAGCTCTGCTTCCGTCTCGGAGTCGCCACTTGCGAAGAGCGTCACCTCGTGGCCCTGCCGCATCAGTTCCTCGGTCAGGTACGAGACGACCCGTTCCGTGCCGCCGTACTGTTTGGGCGGGACGCTTTCGTGAAGGGGAGCTACCTGTGCAATGTGCATCGGATTTGTGCTTCACTTCGAGAAAAACAGACTGGCACGCCCCGTGCTTTTCGTCGGGGGGCCGTTTATTGCTCTACCGCCTCGTCTTCTTCGAGCGCATCGTTCCAGCCCCGCCTCCAGTCGTGGAAGGCCTCGGGCTTCTCGTCCGTCTCGTAGGGATTCTCGGTGCGGTCGAGGTCGCGCTGGTAGGCCGTCCAGCCCGCCTCGTACGCGGGCGATTCTTCTGTAAAATCGGGCACGGAGGGCGAAGGCGTCATGGCGAATACGGGGACGTGTTGGGAAAAGTCGGAGGGCTGGCGCCGCGGGCCTGTGCGCTGTGCCCGCGCACTCGCCAGCGGCCGGCCGCAGGGGAAACTCATTCAATGCGGACCCTCCATTCGGAGCTGTGTCGCGTAAAAAAAGATGCGGCTCTTCCTACCACCCCGGATAGAGCCCAACCCCGACGAAGCCCCCTTTTTCGGGGCGCTGGAAGGGATAGGCGTAAAACACCTCGACCACGGCCGCCCCAAAGAGGTTCATGCGGGCACTCACGCCGGTGCTTACCACCGGCACGCGCTCGGCCGCGTCTGTAGCCCACTCCCACACCGGCGGGTCGTCGGCCGTCCAGGCCACCCCGCTGTCCACGAATGCGGACAGCTCTGTGGGGAGGTACGGGAAGTTGATCAGGCCGAACTGCTCGGTGCCAAACACAGGCACCCGCACCTCCAGGCCCGCCACCGCCACCCGAGTGCCAATTAAACGGTCGAGGGGCGGGCAGCCCTGCTCCGTGTCGTCGGCCTCGGCGAAGCACTCCTCCGACTCGAACGAATAGAAGCTGTACCCGCGGAGGTAGCTGGGCTGAAACGAGTACCCGAGGTACTCTTGGGCGAAGATGTCCTCGTCGCCTGCCCCGTAGTTGCCAACGTGGAGCAGGCGCCCGGCAACAGTGATGGGTCCTGTGCGCAGGTACCGGCGGAGATCGGCCAGCACGGTGCCGTACTGGGTGCTGCCGAGCGTTGAACCGACTTGGAGACGGTAGCGCCCGCCCTGCACCGGCGACGTAAAGCCAAACCTCGAAAAGTCCACGACGTACGCGGCCGCGCTCTGCGAGAGATAGAGGGGATCGCGCGTGTCGAGGTCCCGCTCCGTCCGCCGCACGATGCCGTTGGGCTGCAGCAAAAAGGTCCGCTCGTCGAGGTCGAAGCCGTAGCGCGTTAGGCTTGTCTGAGCCTCAAAGCGGCGCGTGGGGCGCAGCGGATAAGTACCGAGCAGGCTGAACTGGCTCTCGAAAATGCGCTGCTCGATTTCCTGGTATAGAATTCCCTCCGAAACGCGGCTCACCCGCCCGAAGCGAGACAGGTAGGGGACGTGTGCAACCTGGGCCCCGTAGTTGAATCGCTGGGCCCGGTTGACGTAGGTGACTTGCCCCCCCAGGTCCTGAAACGTGCCGTTGGCGAGGGCCTCTACGGAGAGGTTGTGCTCCCCCAGCATGTCGCTGAAATAGAAGCCGATGCTTCCGCCCAGCCGCGTGCCCACTCCGCCCCCCACTGCTACCCCAATGGAGGGCGGCGCGATGGCGTCGAGCTGGAGGCGAGGACGGTAGGGCCGCACGTCCTCGTACTCGCCCTCTGGCAGTCCTGCCGTGGGCGCTTGTAGGCTCTGCTCCACGAGACCGCCCCCCGTCCAGGGCGGCAGCACGCCGGCTCGGGGCACAGCCTCCGCCCCCAGCCGCCTGGTGCCCCTCTTTGCCTCGGCCGCCAGGCGCGATCCCGAATCGGCCGGCGCCTCTGTCTCCCCCTGTCGCACACGCTCCGCAAGCTCCTGCGGCGAGAGAGTCATTACCGAGTACGCATTGTCCGAAAACACCGAAAACGCCATGCGCCCGCTCCGCGCGGCCACCGAAAGGGCGGGCGACAACGACGTAAAGCCGCTCACGCCGGTCTGGAGGGCCGTGATGCGGGCCGTACGGCCGGAGGCAAGGTCCAGATGATAAACATCCTTGAAGCCGTCGTGGGTGCTGATGAAGTAGAGCCCCGCTCCATCGGGGGCAAACTGCGGGTTGTACTGCGCCCCACGGGGAAACGGACGGCGCACCTCCACGGCGCCGCTTTCCACGTCCATGAGGGCCAGGCGCGGCGCTCCGTACTCCAGGGTCGAAAAGTCCGTCCCGCCCGGGCCTCGATCCGTCACAAAGGCAAGACGGTCCCCGTCCGGCGCCCAGGTGGGCTGCAAGTCGCCGTAGCGGTCGTCGGTCAGCTGTCGGGCTGTGCCAGTCGCCACGTCCACCGCATACAGATCGCTGATGCCGCCGCGCAGGCCCGAGAGGGCGATCGTTTCCCCGTCCGGCGACCATGCCGGCTGCGACATCGCAGTGACGCCCTGCACCGCAAAGCGGCGCTCAATGCGGCCCGTCTGCACGTTCCAGATGGCGAGCTGGTTGTCCCCCTTCGCAAACGCCACAAACGCAAAGCGACGCCCGTCTGGCGCCCACGTGCCGGCCGACTCCAGAAACCGAATGGCATCGAAGTGCGGGTCGCGGTTCACCGAGCCGAGCCGCTCAACGATGGCGCCGGTTTCGGCGTCGGCCACGTACAGGTCGATCGAGAAGACGCTTCGGGACGACA
>ERZ1034486.260-NODE-260-length-14859-cov-5.825250_pt1 | contig 14859 bp, 16 predicted proteins | sample MGYA00520683_ERZ1034486 | MGnify/ENA primary metagenome ERZ1034486 (study PRJEB33760, sample SAMEA4777685) | hypersaline lake metagenome | biome: hypersaline environment; feature: brines | place: Spain | collected 2012-08 | depth 0 m ...
GGCGCTCCCTGTTCAAATCCCGTCAACAGAACTGCGCTGGCGGGGATTTGAACCCCGGTTGCGACCATGGCAAGGTCACGTGATACCACTACACTACCAGCGCGCACCCTGATGTATCGCTGATTCACACTTAACCCCTTCGGATCACAGGAAGGGAGCGGTGTCGTGACACGGATCGTCCGTCGACCGCCGACCATTTACCCCTGGCGGCGGCGACCGTGGGGTGTGAACCGGATCATTGGCGAGCGCGACCTGACGGCAACACGGTTCGACGGCGACGACGCCCGGGCGGCCCTGCGGGACCTCCTCCGGACGCGGCGGTTCGACGAGCGTGCGCTCGCGCTCCAACGCCGCGGGTGGATGTCCGGCTACCCGCCGTACGAAGGTCAGGAGGGCGCACAGGTGGGTGCCGCCCACGCCGCACACGATTCGGACGTGTTGTTTCCGACGTACCGCTCGAACGCGTTTCAGATCGCACGCGGTGTCCCGATGGCGGACATTCTTCTGTTCCGGCGTGGGTTCCCAGAGTACCACTCCGACCACGACGAGCGTGTGTTTCCGCAGGCGGTGCCGATCGCCTCCCAGATCCCCCACGCCGCCGGCGCGGGGATGTACGCCGCACGCGAGAACGCCGACTGGGCCGCCGTCTGTTGTTTCGGCGACGGCGCCACCAGCGAGGGTGACTTCCACGAGGGGCTCAACTTCGCCGGCGTGTTCGGCGCACAGACGGTGTTCTTCTGTGAGAACAACGGCTGGGCGATCTCGCTTCCCAGAAAACGACAGACCGCCAGCGACACCATCGCACAGAAGGCCGCCGCCTACGGCTTCGAAGGGGTACGTGTCGACGGCAACGACCCGCTTGCGGTGCGAGAGACGGTCGCGGACGCACTCGCGAGCGCCCGCGACGGCGAGCCGGTGCTCGTCGAGGCTGTCACCTACCGCCAGGGCGCACACACGACTGCCGACGACCCCAGCCAGTACCGCGACGGCGACCCAGACCTCCCGGCGTGGCGGCTCGCAGACCCCGTCGAACGGTTCCGTGAGTGGTGTCTCGACAACGAGATTGTCGACGAGGCCTGGCTCGACAACGTCGAGAACGAGGTCGACGAGGAGGTAGAACGGGCCGTCGAGACCGCCGAGGCCGTCGACCGTCCCGACCCCGAGGAGATGTTCGACTCCGCGTTCGCCGACCTGCCGCCGGAGCTCCAACAGCAGCGCGCGGAGGTCGCCGGGTTCGCCGAGAACCACGACACCTACGAGTTGGAGCGGTAACAGTCGTCAACCGGTGTGTCGGCCGTCTCGGTGCCGCCGGAGCGTGAACTCACCGAGCGCGACGGCCGCGAGCAGGACGGCCAGCGTGGTCCACTTCAGCGCGTAGTCCGGTCCGGGCACGAGCGTGATCCAGTCCGGCTGGCTGAACTCCGACAGCGGTAGCACACTCGACAGCTGCCAGGTCTCGTAGACGCCGAAGCAGAACCACCCCGCGAGCACGGCGACCGGGGCAACCAACCGACGGGACAGCCAGAGGTACACCGGGACTGCGCCGGTTACCGCGAGTCCGACGGTCGAGAGACAGACGAGCACCCCGAACAGAACCCGGCCAGCCGAGAAGGCGGCGACGGCGCCGGTCTGGCGCGAGATCGACTGGAGTACGTACCCGACGAACAGGTGTCCCATCCCGGCGACGACGGCATACTGCCCGTCTGTCCGCGACAGCACAGCGACAGTCCGGCGTGGAAACCGTCCGACAACCTCGACGGCCCCCAACACCGACAGCCCGACGAGCGGCATCGCAGGGGTACCGGGGCTCGCAACGCTCGTTGAGACAAACAGCCACGGCCAGCACACGATCAACAGACAACCGGTCACGGAGACGATACGAAGTCCCAGTCTCCAAGACAACGCCAGTCCCCCACCTGTAACACCTAGAATTAGACCGTACAACCACGGGTCGGCACTCGCAAGCGGCCGAACGACGATTGGAACGTCTTGGAGGCGTTGAACGCCAATCTCGTATCCGAAGAACACTGGAGGGAGCGCGAGCGTCGAGAGGACTACCAAGTACAGGCCCTGGCCACGGATCTCTCCCATATATACGCTATACGGACATGAAGTACCCGTTCCCGCGGTCTTCGACAGTTTCTGCGGTCGTACTTTTTGTGTCGTCCCGACAGCCATCACCATCGTCATCACTACCGGTCTGTGCGTAAACCGTCCCCGCAACGTATGCGTAGTAGTCATTTGGACCAGTACCAAATAGTATTCCGCCCGAGTCACCAGTTGTATTGTCGTGACTGGTCCCAACGTACGAGGGGCCATTTAATCCTCCGCCGGTTCCTAAGATAGTCCCAGACACACGGCCTGACGCTAGCCCTTGGATAAAGAAGGTCTCATCTGTTCCGACCTTGTTCTTCAGAGTGTCATTGGTAGCAATCCCGCCGATCGGATAGTCTCTGTACACTATATTTTCTTCATCTGCGACTCTGCTGATTGCGCTGGTACCTGACTCGGTGTTCTCAATATATGCCCAGTCTGCGTCAATAGCATTGTTCCCATATCTGGCTTTCCCAATTTTGTCTTCGATTCCATCTTCTCCTTGCAATACATCATATCCAGAGTCACCGTTATTATTATTTATATTTACGACATGACCGGCAACTATCCAGCCTACTCCGTACCCACCCTTATTATAAAATGGTGCAGTCAGTGATCCCTCTGCCCCCGCGTCTGGTACATCAATATCAACGCCACCGGGAATCTCATCAAGATTCTTTTTAGTTAGTCCATCATGATTTTCAGAACAGCCCGTCTGAGCCTCGTACCGCTCCTTGACAACGACAGGGATTCCCTGCCGAGTAACTTTAGAACCCTTCGGACCAGCCTCCCCTGTCCACTTCCCTTCAAACTCTGATCTCAACTGGGAGGTTGAGACTTCTTTCCTCTCTTTCGTGACGGTGTTGACTACTCTAACACCGAAGTCTGTCGGGCTGGATTCGTCTGGGACGAACTCCGCTGTAATTCCAGACTGCCTGTACTTCTGACTGATCCAGCGTGCAACTCGCTGACGGACATCAATAGCTGTATAGCGCCTCTCCCACTCCTCCCGTGGGATTGAATCGTACACTGGACGGCGGCCTTCTCCGTAGGGTTTCGGCATACCCCGCAGGAACTTCACATATGGGACCTGATCGGTGCTTGCCTGTTGAGCCAGCCCTTCCTGCGTACCATAATAGAGTGACGTTGCCGAGACGCCTAAACTGATGGCTGCCTTTGTGAAGCTTCGACGCGACATCTTCTGCGACAGGTTGCAGTCCATAGTGGACTAATCCACGGGAGAATAATTGTATCTTTCTAAAAATTTCTGTTATCTATTATCTAAATATCAAAACAAGGAGGAATGTATAGAGATAAGTCTCTAAACTAGATGAATTCACAGGAACCCAGAGCCAGACGGTCGGCTCGCTTCGCTCGCCGCTGCGTCTGGCAGGGGTTCAAATCCGGGCTCGACCATTCTCGCTCCCTCGTAGAACTCGGTCGCTCCGATGGACTCGCCGGGATTTGAACCCGGGGCCTTCTCCTTGCGAAGGAGACGATCTACCCCTGATCTACGAGCCCGCACTCAGAACACGGAGCGACGGTTACTTGAGGATTCCGTTCCGTCGGCGCCGCGCGGGCGACCCACACGCCGCTCGCGAGCGCCAGCTACTTGCCCGCCACCGCCGGAGTGCCGGCGGCACCCGAGCGATGGAGTCGAACGACACCCTTCCCGCGCACCTCGCCCCACTGCCGGAGCGCGTCGAGACGGCGACACTCAGACTCGCGTGGGTGGTCGTCGGGATCAACCTGCTGGGGACGGCGTTCGGCGTCTGGCACTACCGGTTCCAGCTGTTCGCGGCGCCACCCGTGACGTGGCCAGTGGTGCCGGACAGCCCCGTCGCGACCCTCCTGATGGCCGGCAGTCTCGTCTCCTGGCGGCTGGGTCGCGACGACGACTGGCTCCACGCGCTGGCGTTGCTCGGCAACCTGAAGTACGGGTTCTGGGTGGTGTACGTCCAGTTCGTTATCAACGACGTGCTCGTCGCCGGAACGCCCTACCAGTGGTTCCTGGTGTGGAGCCACCTCGGGATGGGACTCCAGGCGTTGGTCGTCTACCGGTACGCCACCTTCGGCCCCCGGAGTGTCGCCGTCGCGGCCGCCTGGTTCGGACTCAACGACACGTTCGACTACTTCCTCCCGGTCGCTGGAAGCTACTCTCACACCTACTTTGGCCCCGGGTTCGCGGGCGCCAGTCACGCCAGCACGGCCCACGACCTGGCGGCAGTCGGGGCCGTCGGCCTCACGCTGCTGGGGACGTATCTGGCGTTGGCGATCCGTGTGTGGCGACTCGAACGAAAGAGTCGGCTGTGAGAAGAGAGACCGTCGACGAAAATCGACAACCCTCGCGGAGTCGACGACTCCGCTCAGTTCCGTCAGGCAACGCCTGACGGCCTTCGCGAGGTCGAAGACCTCGCTCAGTCCTGTCGGACGGAGTCCGACAACCTTCACGAAGCCAAAGGCTTCGTTCAGTTCTGTCGAGCAAAGCTCGACAACCTTCGCGAGATTGAGAATCTCGCTCAGTCCTCGAGGACGATCTCGATGTTCACGTCGTTGGGCACCTGAATCCGCATCAGCTGCCGGAGCGCGCGTTCGTCGGCGTCGATATCGATCAGTCGCTTGTGGACCCGCATCTCCCAGTGTTCCCAGGTCGCGGTCCCCTCGCCGTCCGGGGACTTGCGTGCGGGCACTTCCAACGTCTTCGTCGGTAACGGGATCGGTCCCGACAACGCGACACCGGTCTTGTCCGCGATCTCGCGCACGTCACCGCAGATCTCGTCGAGATCCGACGGTGAGGTGCCGACCAGTCGGACGCGAGCCTGTTGTCCGGGCATCTATCGTTCTTCGACGCCCAGGACCTGACCGGCCGCGATGGTCTGGCCCATGTCACGCACTGCGAAGCTCCCCAGCTCCGGAATCTCGTTGGCCGGCTCGATCGAGAGGGGCTTCTGTGGACGGACGGTGACGACCGCCGCGTCGCCGGACTTGATGAAGTCCGGGTTCTCCTCGTCGACCTCTCCGCTCGCCGGGTCGATCTTCTGGTCGAGCGACTCGATTGTACACGCCACCTGTGAGGTGTGGGCGTGGAACACCGGCGTGTACCCCTCTGTGATCACGGACGGGTGTTGCATCACGACGACCTGCGCCTGGAACGTCTCGGCGACCGACGGCGGGTCGTCGGCCGGCCCACAGACATCGCCACGACGGATGTCGTCTTTGCCGACGCCACGGACGTTGAACCCGACGTTGTCACCGGGGCCCGCGTAGTCGACCTCCTCGTGGTGCATCTCGATCGTCTTCACCTCGCCGCCCGCGTCGGACGGCTGGAAGGTGACGTTCTTCCCGGCCTCCATCTCGCCGGTCTCCAGACGGCCGACCGGGACGGTCCCGATCCCGGAGATTGTGTACACATCCTGGATCGGCAAGCGCAGCGGCGCGTCCGTCGGCGGCTCCGACTCCGGCAGGTCGTTCAGCGCCTCCAACAGTGTCGGGCCGTGGAACCAGCTGAGTTCGTCGGACTGCTCGGCAACGTTGTCACCCTCGAACGCCGAGATCGGGATGAACTCCGCGTTGTCGGCGTTGAACTGGACCTGCTTCAGCAGCTCCTGAACCTCCGACTTGACCGTCTCGAACTCCGTCTCGCCGTAGTCGACGAGATCCATCTTGTTGACGCCGATGATGAGCTCGCCGATTCCCAGCGTGCGTGCCAGGAAGACGTGCTCGCGGGTCTGGGGCGCGACGCCGTCGTCGGCCGCGACCACCAGTACCGCGTTGTCGGCCTGCGAGGCTCCCGTGATCATGTTCTTCACGAAGTCACGGTGGCCCGGACAGTCGACGATGGTGAAGTAGTACTCGTCGGTGTCGAACTCCTGGTGGGCGATGTCGATGGTGACACCACGCTCTCGCTCCTCGGCGAGGTTGTCCATCACGTAGGCGAACTCGAACCCGCCCTTGCCCTTCTCTTCTGCTTCTTCTCGGTGCTGCTCGATGACGTGCTCGGGGACGCTCCCGGTCTCGAAGAGGAGCCGGCCCACGAGCGTCGACTTCCCGTGGTCGACGTGGCCGATGATGGCCAGGTTCTGGTGCGGTTTGTCACTCATTTGTGGATCACGCGCGGAGGCGCTCTGTATCGTCACCTTCGGCCGATTCGGGTAAAACCATTTCGATACCGCACACAGGCCGTCTCGCCGCCGTCCTGCGGTTTCGCCGTGCGAGACGCTCCCGTGTGTGTAGCTCCCACGACCCTCGTCCCGTCTGCGTGTTCCGACCCCGTCGTCGGCGTGTCGACCCCGTCGTCACCCCGAGTGTGTCTCGTCGTCGGGTTGTTGCCCGTACGTCTCGAACCGCTCTCGCGCGTCGGCGAGTTGCGTCTCCGAGAGCGTGACGGGATCGCCGACAGCACGCGCCTGGAGGTACGTCCCCGCGAGCGACTCGACGTGGACGGTGTTCTCGACGGCGTCCGCGAGATCGTCGCCACAGACGACGAGCCCGTGGTTCGCGAGGAGCACCGCGTCCGTGTCTGCGGCCGCCATCGCGCCGACAGCGTTTGCCGCCAACTCCGGGGTCCCGAACGGTGCGTACCCTGCGACCGGCACCTCGCCGCCGACCGCGACGAGCATGTAGTGGATCGGCGGCAACGGCTCCCCGAGCACAGACAGTGTTGTCGCGGCGGGCGCGTGAGCGTGGACGATTGCACCGACATCCCGCTCTCGGTAGATCCCGGTGTGCATCGGTATCTCGCTGGAGGGTGCCATCTCGCCGGCGACCTGTCTCCCGTCGAGATCGACCACCGGCACGTCCGTCACGTCGAACCCGTCGTACGCCACGCCCGTCGGGGTGACGGCGACGCGGTCGCCGACCCGGACGCTGAGGTTCCCACTGCGCCCCGGAGTGAGTTCTGCCAGCCGTGGCGCGTACGTGACGACCGCTTCCCGGGCCGTCTCGACTGACGCCGCGCCGTCCGTGGCGTTCACGCCACCACCTCTCGGACCGCCGCGAACGAGTCGACGTAGTGGTCCGGTCGCTGTGCGGCCGGGAGTGACTCGTCGAGTGTCTCCCCGTCGCCGTGTGAGTGGGTGTGGTCGAACAGGACACTGTCGAGTGGGAGCCCGGCCGCGCTGGCAATGTCCGTCGCGGGGTTGTCGCCGACGACCACTGCCTCACTCGGAGAGCAGTCGAGCCGCGCCAACGGGAGCGTGACCATCGCGGCGCCGGGTTTCTCGCGGCCGACCGTCTCGGAGGTGACCACGGTGTCGACCGCGTCACCGACCCCCAGCGCGGCCAGTTTCCGGAGTTGCACTCGCGTCTGCATATTTGTCGTGACCGCGACAGCGGTGTCCGTCGCCGCCAACCGGTCGAGCGTCGGCCGCAGTTCCGCGAACGGTGCCATCTGCTCGCAGAACGCGTCCCAGTAGGCTGTCCCGAGCGCGTGTGCGTCTGCCGGCTGGGCGTCACCAGTGTGTCGGGCCAGCCCGCGCTCGAAGTAGGCGAACCGGTCGTGTGTCGCCGCGACGCCGGCGAGCTGGCGTTTCACCGCTCGTCGCCCGTCCTCGTAGACGGCCGCGAACGTCTCGCGGTCGAAGTCGTAGCCGAGTGCACCCGCTCGCCGGAAGGCGGCGTCTCGGCCGGCCGTCGCGGCCGGCTCGTAGGGGTACAGCGTGTCGTCAAGGTCGAACAACACTGCCTCGTAGCTCACGTCCACCTGGTGCGCCGGCAGAGAAATATCTCTGTCGGGGGTTCCGACGACAGGCAAAGCGGGGGAACTACGTACCGGCGGTTCCTCGATACACACAGAATGGCGGAGTCGGACGACCCGATCACGGAGGTCGACGAGGAACTGCTCGACGGAGAGTCGTCGGGAGAGGACGGACTCCCGGACGAGGCGTGGTTGTTCGCCATCGCCGGCGCGATGGTCGTGGCTACCGCCGGGGTGTTCCTCGCACCAAACGTCCCCAACGGCTCTGCGGTGATGCCGATCACGATCTGTCTCGGGACGGCCGGGCTGGGTGTGCGTGCGCGACTCCAGTGAACGACACACTGGAGACGCCACACCGGACGACTCCCCTCGGAGTGGCTCAGTCTGCGGCCGGTCCGGCAGCGGTCGACTCTGAGGCGTACGCCCGGGTCACGTCGACCAACTCCTTGCGGTAGTTGGACTCGCTGGGTTCGGTCGTCAGCGACGCGAACCGTTCTTGGAACAGGTCGAGGTCGACCCCGGGCGCTTCGTCGGCGAGTGCGGCGGCGAGATCGTAGATCCGGTGGTCGGGATCGACCAGATCGTGTCGTTCGACGACCGCGAGCGCGAACGCCGCGTTCACGACCGAAATCTCGGGGTCCGTCTCCGTCGTGTCGGCGGCCGTCTCCGGGTACGGCGTGTTCCCCGTGTGATCCGCCAGCGCGGTCGCCAGCCGCGACTCCAAGAATGTGACGAGCTTCTCCGCGGGCGCGACGGAGAGTGTGATGTCGTCGGCGTAGATGTCTTTCATGTGGTTGGCGATCTGGTAACAGTGGGTCACCTTCCGCCGTTCGACGGACTGGCCGGCCAGCGCTAGGAACAACGCCTCGTCCGTCGACTGCGTGTGTGAAGGGTGGTCGTTCTCGTACCGCACCATGTGTGCGAGTTCGTGGAGCGCCAGCTCGCGGGCCATCGCGCTCGTGGCCGCCCGCTGTGAGATCCGCAGCACATGTCGGTCGTCGTAGTGTGCCGCGAGCGTCCGCTCGTCCGGGTCCGCCCGGATCTGCACCTCGACCGGGAGCGACAGGTCGTGTTCCGTCTCCAACAGGGAGCCGGCCCCGAGGAAGGGGTCGGCGGGGCCGGTCCCGTCTACTCGGATATCCATGCGTATCCTTCACAGGGTCTCGGCGGGTTTTACTCTTGTGTCGGGCGGGTCGCCGTGACAGCTTGACGCACGATTCTCGGGCGGAGAGCCGAGACGCGACGGTTCCGAGGCCGGAAAGCACTACCCTTTTGACGGGGCGCCCAGTAGCAGACGCCAATGGGCCGACGAAAGAAGATCGTACAGGAGTGCGAGACGCTGATGGACAGGCCGGATCAGATCCGGAACATCGCCATCGCGGCGCACGTCGATCACGGGAAGACGACACTGACTGACAACCTCCTCGCTGGGGCCGGGATGATCGCCGACGAGGGCGAGGCGACCAAGCTGATGATGGACACAGAGGAGGACGAACAGGAACGCGGGATCACCATCGACGCGGCGAACGTGTCGATGACACACGAGTACGAGGGGACGAACAACCTCGTCAACCTCATCGACACGCCGGGCCACGTCGACTTCGGTGGCGACGTGACCCGCGCGATGCGGGCCGTCGACGGCGCACTGGTCGTTGTCGACGCCGTCGAGGGCGCGATGCCCCAGACGGAGACGGTGCTCCGGCAGTCCCTGCGGGAGGGTGTGAAGCCGGCGTTGTTCATCAACAAGGTCGACCGCCTCATCAACGAACTCCAGGAGGGGCCCCAGGAGATGCAACAACGCCTCCAGGACGTGATCAGCGACGTGAACGAGCTGATCCGCGGGATGACCGAGGAGGAGGACTACGACTGGACCGTCTCCGTCGAGGACGGCACCGTCGCGTTCGGCTCCGCGCTGTACAAGTGGGGGGTGTCGCTTCCGTCGATGGAGCGCACCGGCATCTCGTTTGGCGAAGTGATGGAGATGGAGCGGGACGACGACCGGCAGGGGCTCCACGAGCGGACGCCGTTGTCGGATGTCGTGCTCGACATGGTCGTCGAGCACTTCCCGAACCCGTTGGACGCACAGCCGCGCCGGATTCCGCGGATCTGGCGGGGTGACGACACGTTGGACGTCTCCGAGAGCATGCAGCAGGTTGACCGCGACGGCAACACCGTGCTGATGGTGACGGACATCGAGATGGACCCCCACGCTGGGGAGGTCGCAATCGGCCGTGTGTTCTCCGGCAGTGTCGAGAAGGGTGACGAACTGTACGTCTCCGGGACGGCCGGCAAGAGCCGGCTCCAGTCGGTGGGGATATACATGGGTGGTGAACGCGAGGAACTCGACCGGGGTGTTCCGGCCGGGAACATCGCCGCCGTCACCGGGCTGGCGGACGCCATCGCCGGGTCGACGGTGTCGGACACGGAGATGACGCCGTTCGAGTCGATCGAACACATCTCCGAGCCGGTCATCACCAAGAGCGTGGAGGCGACGAACATGGACGACCTGCCGAAGCTCATCGAGACGCTCCAACAGGTCGCCAAGGAGGACCCGACAATCCGGGTGGAGATCAACGAGGACACGGGTGAACACCTCATCTCCGGGCAGGGTGAACTCCATCTCGAAGTGATCACCCAGCGCATCCGGGACAACCAGGGGATTCCGGTCCACACCGGGGAGCCGATCGTCGTGTTCCGGGAGTCCGTCCAGGAGAGCAGCGACGAGGTCGAGGGAATCTCGCCGAACCGTCACAACCGGTTCTACATCTCCGTCGAGCCGCTCGGCCAGGATGTGGTCGAGACGATCCAGTTGGGCGAGGCGACGATGGATATGCCGGAGCTGGAACGGCGTGAGGCGCTCCAGGAGGCCGGCATGGACAAGGAGACCTCCCAGAACGTCGAGCACATCCACGGCACCAACGTGTTCATCGACGACACGAAGGGAATCCAACACCTCAACGAGACGATGGAACTCGTCGTCGAGGGGTTAGAGGAGGCGCTCAACGACGGGCCGCTGGCCGCAGAGCCGGTGCAGGGGTCGTTGATCCGACTCCACGACGCCCGGCTCCACGAGGACACGATCCACCGTGGTCCGGCGCAGGTGATCCCGGCGACCCGCGAGGCCGTCCACCGCGCGCTGATCGACGCCGAGATCATGATGTTGGAGCCGATCCAAGACGTGCGGATCGACGTGCCCAACGCGTACATGGGCGACGCCTCCGGCGAGATCCAGGGCCGTCGTGGCCGCGTCGACGACATGTACCAGGAGGGTGACCTGATGGTGATCGAGGGGATCGCGCCCGTCGAAGAGATGATCGGGTTCTCCTCGGACATCCGCTCGGCCACGGAGGGGCGTGCCTCCTGGAACACGGAAAACGCCGGCTTCCGCGTGATGTCTGACACGCTCCAGCGTGACCAGATCATGGACATCCGGGAGCGGAAGGGGATGAAGCAGGAACTCCCCTCCAGCATCGACTACTTCTAACTTCTCTAACAGTTCTTCTCGCGTCTCTTAGTTGGATTTTTCACCGAGAGTGACGACGCTCCGGTCGATGGCGAACCCAGGGACGCTCCCGGTGACGCTGGTGACGATTCTGTTGTTGGTCGCGCCCGGCTATCTGGCGATTCGGGTGTTTCTCCGGGCGGCAGAGCGGACCGACACGTTGGACCGGACGGGGAAGATTGTCTGGAGTTCGGCGGCGAGTCTGGTGTCGTTGCTCCTGTTGTATCTGACATCTCCGATTTACTTCGACGGCGTGGAGTCTCTGGGAGCGACACTGACAAAACAGTTCAACGTGGTCACCGGAGAGACACTGTTCGGCTCGTCGCTCTCAACGGGCGTGCTGCTGTACGGCGGCCACCTGACGCTATTGTTCGTTATCACCGTGCTGTTGGGCCTCGCAGACAGGTGGCGGGCCACCGACGACCGCGACAGACGTGAGCCGTGGCGGTACGCCTTCGACGACGCTGGTGCCGGAGAAATTGAGGTGTTTCTTGAGGATGAATCACACATCCGTGGCGAGTTCGACCCCTCAGCGTGGGACTCCTCACGAAAGGATCTGTACCTGAAACAGCCCGTGAGAATAGCCGACGACGGGGTAGAGTCGGTCGGACAAAGCATACTCGTTCGGTCTGAGTGGATCACCCGTGTCGTGTTTCCCGACGAAGACCGAGACGAGGAACTGATGAAGCGTTCCAACGAAATCAATAGTGAGCGACAAGAGATGGCTGAGAAAGCAGTAGAGGAACTAGAACAGTCGGCCACAGACAGTTCAGAGACAGACGAGACAGCCGAGTCAGAAACTACCGAACAACGAAACGATGGCTCCGAAGATTGATCTACTTTATACTTCCTCTGCGAGATCGAGACGACTTTCGGAGGTGTACCGAGGATACGATTGGTAGACGTGTTGAAGTAGTCTATCAAGTGAACTGTAGCCCCAGTCTTTTTTCACGTCTTCAGCAGATTCAAGCATACGCTCGATGTCCTCGTCTCGGTCGTGAAGTAGCTTCTTAAGGACTCGGACGCCCTTGTCGGTGAGTGAGTAGACGAGCATCTTGTTCCCGCCTGGAACCTGCTCTTCACGTTCTCTGACGAGCCCCTTCTGTTCTAATGCGTTCACTGCACTCGCCAGACTAGGCGAGAACGGTCCGTACTTGTCCGGTTTAAAATCATGAAGCTCCTCGACACCGTACTCCTCCTGTGCGAGGAAGGCAAGCTTCTGGAGTTTGGTCGCACCGCGGATCTCTCGACAGCCGTCGGCGTACAGCAACGCGAGTGGAAGCAGTACGTCGGTCACGGTCGCTCCACCTCGCTCGTCATACAGCAGACTGCGTCGGCTCCGAACCTAAACCCTGTGGCTCGCCCGGCCGGTAACGCTCGCCAACGGCAGACCATTTATCAGTCGTGGGGGTTTTTGAGGGAGTATGCGCCAGTGTGACTCCTGTCGACGGCGCGACGTGCGCGAACTGTTCCGGCCCGCCGGCTCGCAGATCGGGATCGGGATCGGAACACGCACACCCCCGGGAGTCACCACACTCCCACGGCGTGGTCGCCACGACGCAGTCGCCGTGACCGACCACGCGAGTCGGGGGTATCGCCGTGCAGCCTGACGTGACGCCCGCGGACGACGCGGACCCTGTCGAGGAGCCAGCAGACGAGGAGAACGTCGAGACGGACGGCGGTCGCGGCGACCCGCAGGTCCACACCATCCAGTTGGAGCTGCCGGACGAGCCGGGGCGGTTGCTCGCGGCGCTCCAACCCGTCGCGGACAACGGCGGCAACCTGTTGTCGGTCGTCCACGAACGGGGCGAGCGGACACCACGCGGGCGGATTCCAGTCGCGATCGACCTAGAGTGTCCACCGGAGCGGTTCGACGGCATCTTGGAGGGACTCCGCGAGACGGGGGTGACGGTCGTCACCGCCGACGCCGAGGCGTACGCGGACGAACTCGTCGTCGTCTTGGTCGGTCACCTCGTCGACACGGGGTTGTCCGGGACGCTCCAACGGCTCCGGGAACACGCCGGGGCGACAGTCGCGGACGTGACGCTCTCGGCACCGGACGCGGACGCACCCGAGGGGCCGTCGGCAGCGAGACTCCACCTCCGCACCCGAGCGGGCGGGGCCGAACAGACCCTAGAGGCGGTGCGGTCGGTCGCCGAGGAGAAGGAACTGACCGTCGTCGAGCCGTTAGGGGGTGTCTGACCGTGCGGCTCGCAGTGCTGGGCGCGGGGGCAGTCGGGAGTTCCGTCGCGGAGTTGGCCGGCGAGTACGGCCACACCGTCGTCGCGCTCGCGGACTCCTCGACGGCCGCCGTCGACGCCGACGGAATCGACACCGAGCGGGCGTTGTCGGCGAAGGCCGCCGGCGCGGGGCTGGGTGACGCGGACCCAGAAAACGCGCTCGCGGCGGAGTACGACGCGCTCGTGGAGGCGACGCCGACGACACTCGGCGACGCACAGCCGGGGTTCGACCACGTCGCGACGGCACTCGAACGCGACCGGCACGTCGTACTCGCGAATAAGGGGCCGGCCGCCGAGCGGTACGCCGAACTGCGGGCGTTGGCGGCGGCCTCGGCCGGCCGGGTGCGGTTCGAGGCGACCGTCGGCGGCGCCATCCCGGTGTTGTCGACGCTGTCGGATCTGGGCCCCGAGCGGGTGGAGGCGGTCCGCGGGGTACTGAACGGGACGGCGAACTTCGTCCTCTCGCGGATGGCCGCCGAAGGGCTCGACTACGAACACGTGCTCGCGGAGGCACAGGACCTGGGCGTCGCGGAGGCGGACCCCACCTTCGACGTGGAGGGGACGGACGCGGCGCTGAAGGGCGTGATCTTGTCGAACAGGCTCAGCGAGGCTAGGGTCGACGACTCCGACGGGTTGGAGGCGGCAACGACGAGTCTCGACGAGGCGGACGTTCAGGGGATCACCGGGCTCCCGCCGAACGCGTTGGAGTTGGCGGCCGAGGACGGCCAGACCGTCCGGCTGATCGCAGAGGCGACAGCCGACACGGTGCGGGTCGGCCCGCGGCTCGTTCCCGAGAACGGCACGCTCGCGGTGTCGGGCACGCGCAACATCGTCGAGTTGGAGACGGCACACGCCGGCCGGTTGGCGATCTCCGGGCGCGGTGCCGGCGGTGACGCGACCGCGACCGCGGTGTTGTCGGACGTGAACCGCCTCTGAGGACGCGATCCGACTCTGAGGACGCGATCCGACTCTGAACCCGTCACGGCGCGAACGTCGTGCGGGTCGTCTCGTCGTCCCTGCACACGATCAAGGCACAGACACGGGAACTTATCAGCCAGCGACGAGTCGAATCGGGCATGACAGACAACGCCGAGCGGACGGAACGCCCAATCGAGCGCGGCTTTCCCATCGAGCGTGTCAACGAGATTGCCGCCAAAGAGAGCCGCGCGAAACAGTGGTACCGCCCGATCTACACGATGCACAAGTGGTGGGCGCGCCGGCCGGGTTGCTTGTTCCGCGCGATCACGCTCTACTCACTGCTCGACGAGAACATCGACCCCGAGGAGCTGGCGGTGTACGAACCCGGCGAGAACCAGACGCTCGGGAGC
>ERZ1034486.265-NODE-265-length-14683-cov-4.948660_pt1 | contig 14683 bp, 14 predicted proteins | sample MGYA00520683_ERZ1034486 | MGnify/ENA primary metagenome ERZ1034486 (study PRJEB33760, sample SAMEA4777685) | hypersaline lake metagenome | biome: hypersaline environment; feature: brines | place: Spain | collected 2012-08 | depth 0 m ...
CGTACTGGGAGTTCACCTGTTCTAACACCGCCGTGCGGCCGATCCGCATCTCGTTGCCCATCGACGCCGACCCCAGTACGAGCGCCGCTGGGAGAATCTGTTTGAACGCCGCGAGGAACGAGCCGTTGTCGCCAACCGTGATCCACCACTGCTGTGGGTTCTCGACCGCGCCCATCGGGTCGTTGAAGAAGGCGAGGTTCGGCGGCGTGACGATGTTCGTCTGAACGAGCCAGCCGGCCCACTCGAAGCCGAGGAAGTCCTTCGACTGTGAGAGGACGCTCACGAGGATTACCGCCAGCCAGAAGTTCGGCATCGCCCGCCAGACGATCCCGGAGACGGACGCGAAGTAGTCGGCGACCGTGTTCGACCGGACACCCGCATAGAAGCCCAGCGGGATGCCGATGAACACCGCGATCACCACGGACCAGAAGCCGAGCCAGACGGTCCGCGGCAGGAAGTCCACCACTAACGCGCCGACGTTCGAACCCGGGTAGAGCAGCCACGTCTGGCCGAGATCGAGCGTGTAGAGGCTCGTCGACCAGTCGACGTAGTGTTCGAGCGGTTGTTGATCGAGACCCAGCGACTGCCGTGCGGCTTCGTACTTCGCTTCGGTCAGTCGTTCGTTGCCACTGAGCAGATTCGCCGCCGGATCGACCGGCCCCTGGTAGATGATGAACCAGGTCATGCTGGTGCCCAGCCACAGCACCGGAAACGCCATGAGAATCCGTTTGGTGAGGTACTTCAGTCGTTCCATGGTGAGTCTGGCCGCGTACGTTCGCTCCTACGTTCCCGTTGGAAAAATACTGACGGATTGGAGCGTCTCTCGACCGTTCAGTTGTCGACGAGTTCGTCGTAGACGTTCTGTCTGACCGTCTCGGCGTCGTCGCCGCCCAGGTCGGCGTCGCTGGCCCGCACCTGGTAGGTCCACCGCGTGAACATCCCGCTCGGCTCGTCGTACGGCGGGATGAACCGCAGGAAGTTCGACGGGTCCGGATACTCCATCCCGTCGCCCAGCGAGAACATGTCCATCGAGCCGTCCAACGCCTGCCCGATGACCGTCCCGAAGTCCGCCTTCACGATGGAGATGTTGATGTTGGCCGCCTGTGCCTTGTCACGCAGCGTCTTCGCGATGGAGTCGAAGTCAGGATCGCCCGAGAAGACGGTGAACTCCACCTCCAACGGCTCGTCGCTGGTGTAGCCGGCCTCCTCCATCAGCGAGCGGGCCTCGTTGATGCGCGCCTCGCCGACACCGTACGGGTAGCCGTCCGAGAACCGATCCAGTTTGTTGTTCTCCCCGTTCTGGTAGTGTGCGTCGTAGTTCTCGGCGGGGGTGTCACCCATGAACGCGCCCGGCGGGCTGAGGTGGTACGCCGAGGTGTTCAGCCCCTTGTACACGTCGTCGGCGATCCGTTCCTGATCGATCAGCAACGCCATCGCCTGCCGTGCCGGCTTCGGGACGCGCGCGCAGTTGAACACGATGTAGTCCGTGTCCAACGCCTCCGACTCGCCGTAGTTGACGGTCGTCCCGTTGTCCAACTCGTAGGTCCCGACCGCGTAGGTTCCCTCGTCGGACTCGATGGTCCGACGGTCCGGGTTGAACTCCGCCGTCGGGATCGCACCCGACGAGGAGACACCCAACATATCCAGATTGCCGTTCTTGAACCGTTGGAACCGGGTTGAGCCGTTTCCGATGACGGTGTAGGTGATCGCCTCGATCTGTGGTCCGTCGCCGTAGTAGTCGTCGAAGGCGGACAGCCGGATCTGGTCGCCCTTGCTCCAGGAATCCACCTCGAACGGGCCGACACCCGCGAAGAACGGCCCGTCGCCGTCCGTCGAGAAGAACTCGTTGTAGCCGTACTCACCCTCGTACAACAGGCCGTCGAGGCCGTGTTGCTCGTAGTCCGTCGGGTACGCAACCGACCCCTCCGGGATCGGCGCGAACGCCCCGCCGGCGAGCTGTGAGAGCGTCCCGGTGAAGGCGTTCTCCAAGGTGATCTCCAGCGTGTAGTCGTCGACCGCCTCGACGCCGAGTGTGCCCGGCTCGAACGCGGAGACCCCGTCGAGTCCGTCCGTCGTCTCGTGTTGGATCGTGAACGTGCCGCCGACGATGTCGTCGGCGTTCCGGGTTTCTTCTGCGCCCGCCAGCCGTTCCAACGAGTAGACGAAGTCGTCTGCGGTGAGTTCCTGTCCGTCGTGGAACTGGACCCCCTCCCGGAGCTGGAAGGTGTACGTCTTCCCGTCCTCGGAGACGGTGTAGTCTGCGGCGAGGTCGGCGACCGGCGGCAGGTCACCGTTGTCGAAGTTCATCAGCGCCGCGTTGTACTGGTTGTAGCCGGCGCCGGACCCCTTCGCGTTCACCGGGTCCAGCGTCTGGACCGGCCCGGGTGACGCGAGCTGGAGCGTCTGGTCACCCTCCAGTTCGAGATCGTCGAACGTCTGGTCTTCCATCGTCCCGGCCATCCGGACATCGACGCGGTCCTGCCAGATCTGTTGGGTCAGCGTGTGGACCAACGGCAGTTCCTGAACTGCCTCCCAGTTCGTCTCTTCGACGAAGTAGTACACCTCCTCGCGGGTCGCCGCCTCCTCGTCGGAGGGGCCGCGGTTCGCTCCGTACCGGTCCCATTCCCGGTCGGCCCGCGGCATCAACGGGTCGAACGGCGCCTGTGTCGACTCCACGGAGCCGAAGGAGTAGCCCGCCGCCTTGACGGCCTCGCCGAACTCCGACGGCTCGACGTTCTCGATTGCGAGCCGGACGACACCCTCCTCGGTGTCGACCTTGATGTGGTCCTGCGGGAACTCCCCGATCTCGTCGCTCGGCGTCGGCGACGGCGTGTCCGTCGACGCCTCCGCCTCCGTGTCCGGTTCTGCCGTGTCCGTCTCCTCTGCCGGCGTTCCCTCCGCCGGCTCGTTTGAGCTACACCCTGCGAGTGCGGCTGCCGCCCCGGTCCCAGCGGCCGCTAGGAAGCTGCGCCGAGTCGTGTCTTCGGGCATCGTGTGGGTTCCCGGAGAGCCAGGCAAAATAGCTTACCATACGCGGTACGTTCGGCTACGTGCCAGTATATAGGCCCCCGTCTGGCGATTCTCTGTCCGTTCGGTGGTTTCTCCCGAGCCTCCGTACATCCCACCCGAACAACGGAGAATCGACGCAGACCCACTCGGCGTGTGTGGCCGCCGACAACCGCCTGTGTCGGTCTGTTGACACCGCGGGTGTGACGAGGGCCGACACTCCGACCTGCGGCGGGACAACGGCGGGGTTTTGTCGCTCCGACCGGACGAACCGGTATGGGACCAGTCGACCGCGACGGTCGTGGCGGGAGCCGGATGGCGTCACTCGCACGACCACGCACCGAGGAACGGACCAGACTCGCCGTGATCGCCGACCCGCACCTCTCGACCCGGGAGTCGGGCACCTCGAAGCTGTTCGAACGCACCGAGCGACACGTCCGGCTCGCGTTGGAAGACGCCGCAATGCGTGACCCGGACGCGGTCGTCTGTGTCGGTGACATCACCAAAGACGGGGAACGGTGGAACTTCGACCGGTTCGACGAACTGTTCGCGGCGGCGGAGATCGACGCCCCCTTCTACGGCGTCCCGGGCAACCACGACGTACCGAAGGCGGGGTACGACCACGACAACCTCCCCGTGTCGGCGTTCGCCGAGCGGTACGCGCCGGCTGACGGCTTCCCGTTCCACACGGAGGTGGGCGGTGTCGACCTGATCGGGCTCAACTCCGCGGGCGACGAGTCGTTCCTGACGGACTCCCACGAGGGGTTGGTCCGCGAGGAGAGTCTCGCGTGGCTTGACGACACCCTGCCGGAGACGGAGACGCCGGTCGTGCTCACCCACTTCAACTTCCCGGGGATGTTCGAACAGATTCGTCGCCACCGCAAACTCGCGGAGCCGGACATGTTCGTCCCGCCGGAGCAACGCGAACCGGAGCGGTTCGCCGACACGTTGGCGGCCCACGACGTGCCGCTCGTGTTGACCGGCCACCTCCACATGCCGTCGACGACGACCGCACAGGGTGTCCGGGAGGTGATGGTGCCGACAACCTGTTCGTTCCCGCAGTCGTATCTGCTCGTCGACATCGGACCCGAAGGGACGGAGATCACGCTCGTCCCGTGTGCGGAGTTCGAGGGAACGGTCGTCGGTCACCGCGAACGCCGGACCGACTCCGTCACCGCCCGCGGGCTCACCTCGATGGCGGCCGCACGACTCGCGCAGTTCCCGCTCGTCGAGGAGTGACCCCCACAGTCGTCACGATCGGTGCCGCGACGGTCGACCGTCACTACGCCGTCTCGAACCTCCCGGCCCCCGACGGCGGCGCGTACGCGCCCGCGGTGACTGACCACCCCGGCGGGGTCGCCGCCAACGTTGCGAGCGGCGTCTCGCATCTCGGCCGTCAGGCCGGCCTGCTCACCCGACTCGGCGACGGCGATCTGGGGGAGACGGTCCGGGAGGGGCTCACAGACGCGTCGTTCGACACCTCGCGCGTCCGTGTCGGCCCGGACACCACCACCCACTGTGTGATCCTCCGCGCGGACGACGGCACCCGGAGTATCGTCACCGCGGGCGACAGCGTCCGGGAGATGCGGCTCCGCCCGGCCGACCGGCCGTATCTCGCGGCCGCGCAGGTCGTGTTCGTCACCGCCTACGCCCCCGACCGGGTCCACCGGACCCTGTTGGAGTGGGCCAGCGAGCCGGGGTTCCCGCCGGTCGTGTTCGACCTCTCGGGACCGCTGTTGGAACTCGACGGCCGCGGCGCACGCCCCGCCTCCATCGACCGGTGGGTTGAGACGGCCGAACTGTTCGTCACTGGCCGCGTCGCCGCGGAGTCGTATCTGGGCTGTGCCAGCCGGGCGGCGGCGGCCGAACTCCGCGAGCGGGGTGTCCGCCGCGCGGCCGTCACCGACGGCGAGGCGGGCGCGACGCTCGTCACGCGCGGCAAGACGGAGACGAGCGGCGACGGGACGGAGACGAACGGCGACGGCGGAGCCGGCGGTGCACTGGTCGACGTGCCGGCGTTCGACGTCGATGTCGTCGACGAGACGGGTGCGGGCGACGCCTCCGTCGCGGGACTGATCGACGCCTGGTTGTTGGGCGACCGCGATCCCGCCGCGGCCGGTCGGTTTGCGGCCGCGACGGCCGCACTCGCCTGCACGACGGTCGGCGCACGCGGCGACCCACCGACGATAGAACGGGTCGAGCAGTTCCTAGACCGCCGGCGGGAGTAGCCTCAGCGCACTTCGTCGGCGGCCGCGACCAGCGTCTCGACACGATCCTCGGAGACGGGGTTGCTCACGTCGCCGTCTCGTTTGAGGCCGGTGCCGACGATCACCCCGTCCGCCAGCGACATGATCTCGCCGACCGTGTCGGCGGTGACGCCGCTCCCGACGAACACCGGGGTGTCGAGATCGTAGTCGTCGCGTTGCGCGACGGCCGCCTCCAGATCCGAGAGGTCGACCCCGCGGCCGGTGCCGACGCCGGTGACGACTGTCGCGTCCGCCAGCCCGCGCTCGACGCCGTCGGCCATCGACTCCGCGACGAAGGAGTCTGTCCCCAACGGTGCGGAGTGTTTCACGTCGTGGTCCGCCAACAGGGATACGTCGGCGTCGAGTCGCTCGCGTTCTCGCATCACCTCGTGGGCCTGCCCCTCGATCACGCCCTGATCGGTGACGCGCGCGCCGGTGTGGATGTTAGCGCGCACAAATTCGGCGCCGGTCGCCTGCGCGACGGCCAGATCCGCCAGCGAGTCGTTGCGGAGGACGTTCACCCCGACGGGGCAGTCGACCACCTCCCGGACGGCCGTCACCGCCCGCGTCATCGACGCGACGACGTGTTTCGGCACGTCGTCCGGGTAGAAGGGGGCGTCCCCGAAGTTCTCGACCATCACGGCGTCGACGCCGCCGGCCGCGAGCCGGCGGGCGTCGCGACGCGCCGCGTCCAACACTGCGCTCCGGTCGCCCTCGAACTGCGGCGCACCCGGCAACGGCGCCAGGTGGACCATCCCGATCACGGGGTCCGACTCCAGTAGTGTCACGCTCCTGGTTCGTCCAGTCGGCGTGTCACTCTGACGGTTCGGGGGCGACGCCGACGGTTCGGGTGAGTGCGCCAGTGTAGACGACGTGGTGAACAAACACACTGGCGAATTGGCCAACGAGATCGTTTCCGTCGCAGAGATCGAACTCGTGCTTGACGCGACGACATGGCACAACGCGAGCCAACGGGTTCACTCGACGATCGGTGATTTCGACCGAGCGCTCTACGAACTGTTGTCGGTCGGAACAGCAGACAGTTGTGCCGTGCCTGGAATCCAACTGTCGGACATCACGGCGTACACGTGGGCGCGAAATCGTCGGACGGGAGGGTGTGTCGATGCTGTGGACCGTATCGGGTCCCGTCGGTTCGAGTCTGTCTGAAGAATGTCGTCGACAACGCCCTACCAGACAGCATCGGAAGGCTCGTGCCCCTTCAACGAGGGATCATCGACTCCCGTGCCATCCGCCCAATCTACAGTACACGTCTACGGTATTAAACAACTACGGTCGCTGTGACTGGCGTCCCCGGCGTGTCTGAACACCGTCCCGTCTGCCCACCTGCCGGGCACGCCATTCGTTCAATCGCTAGACACCCTCTGTGAAAGGGTAACCTATAAATCCCAATAGTGCCACTGCAAAAGTACGGCACGTAGGCGTCGCCACGCGGGAAAGTGGCGAGGGAAGTACCAGTTCCCTCACCCTGCGTGTCGTGGCGGCTGTAGCGCAATCCACGACATGTGTTCGAACGATTCTCCGTCACAAAAGCGTGACGGCGCGACCGAGGCCGATGAATCGACAGCCAACCGCCCGGGGCAACTGCAGTCGGCGTACGGCGCCTCCATCGACCAGTTGCGCGACACCCAGCTCCCGAGGACGCGGATCGACGAGTTGGTGACGCTCTGTATCGACACCCAACAACAGCTCGACAGACACGACCGCGGCAACACCGAACAGACGCTGACACTTGTCACCGCCGTCGCGGAAGCGATGGCCGACTTGGAGGCGGCGACCGTCGTCCCCGAAGGGGAACTGCCAGACTCCCGCGCGCTGGAGAGTGGCGTTCCCACGAGCGAGTACGTCCTCACCGCCACAGAGCGTGACGAGGTGCTCGACGCGCTCTCGTCGTTGTTGTTCACCGCCGTCGAGACGCCGCCCGCACCGCAGGCCGCCGCCCCCGAAGCCGCGGACTGAACGCTCTCCCCCGGTTCGTTCTTTTACACGCTCCCTGTCGAACGGGTCGTCGGTGGCGACGATCCTGTTGAGGGAGCGACAAGAAGAAGCAACTGCCGTCACGCGCTGACGGGTCGTCACGCACTGACGGGTCGTCACACACGACCGCGCGTCACTCGAACATCTTGTCGTCGAACTCCGGGATGTCGAACCCACCGTCACCACCCCAGCCGTCCATCACGCGCGACTGATACAACGCCATCGCGACCTGCGGCACCGCCTGCGGGGGGACGGACGGGTCACCCTCAAACGCCTCCGCAGCCCACATGTTGTAGTCGTCGACGATGTCCATCGCGTCCTTGAAGCTGCGGAGCATCAACTCCTTGTACCGGTCTCGCATTGGAACCATATTCGGGACGGCGGAGTAAGCGTCTTTGGATTCACACGGCGTCGACACCGGCGACGGCCGTCGTACCGGCGGGTCTCGTCGGCCTCGGCGGTTCACGAGCCGAGAGGCGAGAGAAGGCTTTTGAGGGAGACCGCCCTACCACGTGACGTATGCGGGATGATCGCGACGACCCGTTCGGGGACATCTTCGACGAGATCGAGCGGATGATGAACGACATGGGTGGGCCGGACGGTGACGCCGGCTTCGGCTCCGAGACACACGTCTCCACCTACGAGGGGGACGGCAGCGTCCGAGTCGTCGCCGACCTCCCGGGTGTCTCGAAAGACGACATCAACCTGAAGTGTGACGGCGAGACGCTCACAGTGTCTGCCGCCGGCGAGAGCCGCCAGTACCAGGAACGGGTCGGCCTCCCGAGCCGTGTCGACGAACACTCCGCGGACGCCTCGTTCAACAACGGCGTGCTCACGGTGACGTTCGACGCCGTCGACGACTCCGCCAGCATCGACCTGTAGCCGCTCGCCGCAGTCCGACTCTCTGCGTCTCGGCGAATCCAACCGATCCGACTCAGTTCGTCGGCGCCGTCTCCTCGGACTCGAACAGCTCCGTCGAGAGATACCGTTCTCCGGAGTCTGGGAGGACAACCACGGTCAACTCCTCGGGGTGGTCCTCGGCGACCTGGAGGGCCGCCTCCATCGCTGCCCAGATCTCCAGGGCGGTCGTCCGGCGGTGTGCCGCGGGGTTCGCCTCGTTCTCGAACTGTCCGAGCCGGACGGCACCCGGGTCGTTGGCGACGACCTCGGCGGCTCGCTCGCGGGCGGCCGACACGCCCCCGTCCACGATTTCGACGTTCGCACCCAGCGCGCGAGTTGTTTCCGCTCCCAGCTGGCCGACGACGGCACGACGAGCACGCAGTCGTACCCCCGGACGGCCGCGACGAACGCCACCCCGATCCCGGTGTTGCCGGAGGTCGCCTCCACCAATGTCCCGTCCGGCGACAGTCGCCCGGTCGCCTCCGCGCGGTCGACCATCTCGCGAGCGATCCTGTCTTTCACCGAGTAGGGGTTGTGGGACTCCAGTTTGGCGAAGAGATTCGGTGCCGACTCCAACGCGACGAGCCCCTGAACCGTCGCCGCCTTGCAGTTTCGTGGCGAGGGCGACACCGGACAATTACGTCTCGACCCCGGCCCCAGCGGCCGTCTCCCGGACGAGTTCGGCGACACGGTCGTAGAACCCGTCGACGTACTTCTCGGCGTCGTCGACGGTTGGACGGGCGTTCGTCTCCGAGATCACCGCGCGGTCGTCCGTGACGAGTAGATCGACACCCAGGAGATCAACGTCCAACACCGCCGCCGCACGCTCGGCCAGCCGTCGCAACTCGGGGTCGAGGTCCACCGACTCCGCAATCGCGCCGCGGTGGACGTTGTGTTTCCACCCACCCTCCGCGAGCCGCTCGTCCGGGAGTCGCCGCCGGACGGCGCCGACGTAGGTCCCGTCGAGCACCATCACCCGGTAGTCCGTCGCGCCCGGGAGGTACTCTTGGAGGAGATACGACCGGTCACCGGTCGCGCGGTAGTCGTGGACCAGATCCAGATAGTCCGTCACGCCCGCGACGGAGTCCGGCTCCGACACCTTCGCGACCCCGACACCGCGGGTCGTCGAGTTGGGTTTGATTACCACCGGCCAGCCGACCGCCGCGGCGGCCTCCCCGACGGTCGTCTCGCTCGCGGGGTTGGAGACGACTCGCGTCGCCGGCACCGGCAGGTCTGCGGCCGCCAGCCGCGTGAGGACGCCGGCCTTGTTGCGCGAGGCAAGGATGTCCGCCCGGCCGTTCACCCACGGCACGCCGAGGTGGCTGTCGACCACCGCCCCCTCCATCAGCCGCGAGGGGTACACCCAGCCGACATCCACGTCGGGAAACGGCGACTCCGCGACCGGGAGCACACGCTCGTCGGGCTGGACGTGGACCACCTCGATGCCACGGTCACCCAGAGCGGGGTGGAGCCGTTCGAACGTCTCCGCGCGAGTGGTGACGGCCAGTCGCACGCTCACGGCTCCGGCAGGGTCAGTTCCTCCCCGTCGACGAACACCGTCGGCTCGCGGACGATCCCGTCGAGGTGGAGCGGCGCCTCCGTCTCCCCGCCGATGGAGGCGCTGTCACCGATTGCAACGTGGATCGTCCCCGCGGCCTTCTCGTCCAACAGGACGTGGCCGACGAGTTCCGTCACGCCGACGTTCGTCCCGATCCCCAACTCGGCGAGATTGTACGCCGCGTCACCGACCTCCGCGGCGGCGGTTTCGACCTGCTCGCGAATCTGGTCGTCGGAGATGTGGGTGACGAGCCCGTCTTCGACCTCGAACCGCAACGGCTCGTCTAACCGCCCGTGTGGCATCATCGTCCCGTCGACGACGTAGGTTCCATCCGCGGCCGACGGGCTGGTGAACACCTCCCCGGCCGGCAGGTTCGAAAACGAGCCCGGCTCCGACACGTCGCCGGTGTCCTGGTACCACTCCCGGTCGTCGACGGTGACGGTCAGATCAGTTCCGGCGTCTGTCGTCACCCGGACCTCCTCCGCGTCGGCGACCTGCTCGTAGATCGTCTGTGAGTGGTCGACGATCGCCTCGTAGTCGGCGTCCAGTCCCGTCGTGAACACGTCCGGCGTGATCCCCGGGAGCGTCGCGCCGCGTGCGCCGGCGTCCGTCGCCGCCGACCGTGCGCGGGTGTGACTCAGACTCGTCGTCGTCGGCGCGAGGAAGGCGTCGGCGTCGGCCATTGCCGCCGCGACGGGTGCCGGCGGCTCCGTCCCGTGTTGCTCACCCGGCGGGTACCGGACGATGCTCGCGTCGTCTGTCACCGCACTGCCGGCTTCGTACAACGCCTCGCCGATCTCTGCGCGCTCGTCGTCCGTCACCACTGCCAGCGACTCCTCTGAACTGAGTTCGAGTGCCTGGTGAATCGCCGTCTCCGCGGCCCGCGCGAGCGGATCGACTGCCGCCTGTTCGCTGCTCATGCACGGGGGAACGGTGGCCGTCCGTGTAGACCTTGCGTCAACAACACCCCAACTAGACGGCCGACAGGATGAGCCGAGCAGTTCGACAGCCGCACTCCACAACCATCCGCTCGGTTACTCGCATGGTAGTTGCTTTCTGACGGTCTGTCCCGTAACAATTAACCACCAGCCGGTCACACGGGAAGACGATGATACAGGTCGGCGTCAACGGCTACGGCACCATCGGCAAACGGGTGGCGGACGCGGTGGCGGCACAGCCGGATATGGAGCTGGCCGGGGTCGCGAAGACGCGGCCGAACTTCGAGGCGGAGGCGGCCGTCCGGAAGGGGTACCCGTTGTACGCGGCGATCCCCGAGAAATCCGACCGGTTCCACGAGGCGGGCGTCGACCTTGCGGGCGAGGTGGACGACCTGGTCGTCCGCTCGGACGTGGTCGTCGACACCACCCCCTCGGGGATCGGCGCCGAAAACCGCGAACTGTACGAGCGCTACGACACGCCCGCGATCTTCCAGGGCGGTGAGGACGCGGACGTGGCCGACACCTCGTTCGTCTCGCGGGCGAACTACGACGACGCCCGCGCCGACGATGTCGACTACGTCCGAGTCGTCTCCTGTAACACGACCGGGCTCTCTCGACTGTTCGCGCCGCTGCGGGAGGCGTACGGCGTTGAGAAGGCGCGGGTGACGCTGGTGCGCCGCGGTGGCGACCCCGGCCAGACCTCGCGTGGCCCGATCAACGACATTCTCCCCGATCCGGTCGAGATTCCCTCCCACCACGGGCCGGACGTGACGACGATCTTCCCGGATCTGTCCATCGACACGCTCGGGGTGAAGGTGCCCGCGACGCTGATGCACCTCCACTCGGTGAACGTCACCTTAGAGTCGGAGCCGACCGCCGCCGACGTGCGCGAACTGTTGGCCGACGAGTCGCGGTTGTTCCTCGTGCCCGAGGAGGCCGGGATCGACGGGACGGGAAAGCTCAAAGAGTTCGCGCAGGACACCGGCCGCCCGCGGGGTGACCTCTGGGAGAACTGCATCTGGGAGAGTTCCGTCTCGATGGAGGGGTCGGACCTCTACCTGTTCCAGTCGATCCACCAGGAGAGTGACGTGATCCCCGAGAACGTCGACGCGATCCGCGCGTTGCTGGACCGCGCGCCGAAGGCCGACAGCGTCGCGACGACCGACGAGACGCTCGGTGTCGGCCTGGAGTCGTTGTTCCAGGGTCGCCGCCGGCGTGTGGTGCCGCGGGAGGCGGACGACTGACCCGACGCCTGCGGCTCGTTTTGCGCGAATGGAACCGACCGAACCAAGCGGTTGGCCGTCGCGGACTCCGACGTGACCGACGACACACCGGGTGCAACCGACAACACGCTGAGTGTGACGGCTTGTCAGTGGTACGTTCTACAACTCCTCTTGTCGCTCATCCTTGTCCAACTGTCAGGGTTGGCATACGAGCGTATCGCGTTCGGTGCGTCGGTGTTGTTTGCGATTGTAGGACTAATCCTTGGAGCCGTTGTCTCTGTCGTCTCTGCCGGGCAGTTGTTCTGGCAGTTTATCAATCGGCCGCTGTGAGCGAGTCGAACCGCACTGTCCCCGTCTCAGTATCCACCACGACCGCTGCAGGCGACTCCTCCTGTCCGGGAATCGGGAGCCCGCCGGGGTTGACGTGGAGCGTGCCAGGCGCGTCAAGATCGTGATCCGTCGCGCCGTCGGTGTCGAAGGTCGTCACCGCGCCGTCGGGTGCGTGGTGTTCGTGTGTCCGTTCGTGGGTGTGCCCCCGCACGACGAGATCGTAGTCGGCCGCGAGGAGGCCGTCGACGAGCGCCGCACTCGTGCCGTGGTAGGCGGCGACCGACAGCCCGTCGGGCGTCAGTGTCGCCGCCTCGCCGTGGTACGTGCCGAACGACTCGACCGTGTTCGCCAGCGCCCACTCCCCGTCGTTGTTGCCGCGGACGGCGTGGAACGCGAACTGGGCGTCGAACGGCGTCGCGGAGAACGGCGCGACAAAGTCCCCACAGTGGATCACCGTGTCGACGTTTTCTGACTCGAAGTGGTCGACTGCTGTCGTGACTACGTCCGTGTCGTCGTGGGTGTCCGAGACGATGCCGAGTTGCACAGTGTTTGTGTTGGTCAGCGTCGAACTGTAAGTTTTGATTCTTATCTAACAGTGTCTAGCCATCTAAGCGATCTTCTTCAGATAGTATCTTCTTTTCTAGAAATATTTCAAATAAGATTACAGAAGCAGCAGAAATGACCACGAAGAAGGTGAGAACCCCGTATACGGCTGCGAGAACAGATCGAGTTATTTCGACCGTTAGTAGATTTGGTGTCTTGCTCAACGGCCAGACTACGTAGAGGACAGTAAATATCGTGACGGTGTAGACACCGGCAACAAATACGACCCGAATCGCGGCGGGTGCGTCTCGCGACCGTCTAATTCCTCAAATGTCCTTACTACAGAACCCGAGTTGATGGTGGAACCCGAACGAGTCTTCTACTGGGTCTGTGGCAATTTCCTGTTCGATTTTAGTGATTTGACCGCCGGCGTTTGCCATCCACGCACGCGACTCAGCAGTCCGCACAAGCAGGTAAGAAAATATCACTGGAACAAACGCTAGAACGGCCAACTGTTCGAAGTTGATCGAATATCCGATAATCAGAATCATCGCACCAACACCACGAGTGTTCAACGTGACTTGTCTGTCGACAGCTGACTGAATCTCATTAGAGAGTGTGTCGTACGCTCGGAGTTTAGCCTCCTCGGACGAATTTTTTTTAGTAGTGTCGTTGCTCGTCCTCGTAGCTTTCTCGTCCGTTTTTCCCGACTCGGTCGTTTCGTCACCGACAGTTGGCGACTGTCCGCAGTACTCCCACCTCAACATCGGGGACGTATTTTGTGCAGATGTTAAAGAAATCTTTCTAGCAAAGATCCAGCAGATCAGTGAGTAGTGTAATCTCTCGTTGTTCGTCAGTTGTCCTCAGTCTCCGCTACATTCTGTTCCAACTCCGCCACCCCCACCAACCCCTGCCCGGTCAGCGCCCGGATATACGCCCCGCCGGCGATCGAGACGTGCGAGAAGTCGTCTCCATCCAGCCCGTACAGCTCGATGGCACGCGAGGTGTCGCCGCCGCCGACCACCGAGAAACAGTCCGTCTCGGCGATTGTCTCCAACACCCCGACCGTACCGTCCGCGAACCGCTCGTCTTCGAACACGCCGAGCGCGCCTTTGAGGAACACCGCCTCGCTGTCCCGGATCACCGGCTCGTAGCTTGCGACCGTCTCGCTTCCCACGTCGAGGAAGTCCGTCGTCTTCTCCTCGATACGCTCGACCGCGACCTCCGCGCGCTCACCCCCGTCAGTCTCGTACGCGAGATCAGACGCGAGCCGAATCTGGTCGCCGTACTCGTCGAGCACACGCTCAACAGTGTCACCGTTCGCGGCCCACTGCTCGTCGAACAACGGCGCGTCGACATCGTGCCCGACCGGGTGGCCCGCGGCACGGAGGAACAACTCCCCCGCGACACCACCCAACAGGAAGGTGTCCACGCGGTCACCCAGCGCCTCCATCACCTCGATCACGTCCGTCGCCTTCGTCCCGCCGACGACCATCGTCACGTCGCCGTCGAACCCCCGGCCGGCGATAGCGGTGTTGGCCTCGTACTCCGTCGACATCACGCGGCCGGCGTACGCCGGCAGCACGCGTGGGAACCCGACCAGCGAGGCGTGGCTTCGGTGGGCCGCCGAGTAGGCGTCGTTCACGTAGGCGTCGAACTCCGGGGCGAGCGTCTGGACGAACGCCGTGTCGGCCTTCTCTGCGGGCGACTCCTCCGGCAACTCGGCGTCGACCATCCGCGCGTTCTCAAGTAGGAGCACGTCGCCGGCTTCCAGCCCGCGAATCGCTTCGATAGCTTCCTCGCCGTACGTGTCCGGGACGTAGTCGACGGGAACACCGGCGTGGTCCGCGAGCAGGTCGGCGTGTTGTTCGAGCCCAACGAACGTATCCCGACCCGGTCGCCCCTGGTGGGCGAGGAGTGCGACCCGGTGGCCGGCCTCGCTCA
>ERZ1034486.268-NODE-268-length-14582-cov-8.180836_pt1 | contig 14582 bp, 13 predicted proteins | sample MGYA00520683_ERZ1034486 | MGnify/ENA primary metagenome ERZ1034486 (study PRJEB33760, sample SAMEA4777685) | hypersaline lake metagenome | biome: hypersaline environment; feature: brines | place: Spain | collected 2012-08 | depth 0 m ...
GTGGCCCGGGTGGTCGACCTCGCGACCACCGACATCGCCGTGGGCGAACCGGTCTACCGAACTGCGGGACTCGATCCTGACGCCCTCGAGGCGCAGTACGTCAGTACAATCGGTCGGAACGCCGACGACCCAGTCCCAACCGGACTCCACGTCCTCGACGATCCGGACCACCCCGACGTGCCGAAGGCGGCGAGCCATCCCGACGCCGGCGACGACGCCCTCCCGGTCGACGAGTCAGGGCACGTCGTCCCACCAGCCGTTCCGATTGAGCCGCGCCTGCAACTCCCCACCGACGAACTGCTCGCGAAGAAACTCGCCCGAGGGCTGGTCCCCGTCCGTCTCGTCGGGCCGCGCGGCTCGGGGAAGAACTACCTGATCAAGTATCTCTGCCACGAGACAAACCGCGGCTACGTCTCCATCGACTGTGACGAGGCGACCCACACCGAGGACCTGTTCGGGCCGCTAACGCCCACCGAGGACGGCCTGATCGTGCCTCGGACTGGACCCGCCAAGCAGGCGCTCCTGAACGGATCAGTCTTGGTGCTCAACGAGTTCCCCGTGATGCGGGCCGGCGCTGCGATGGCACTACACCGGCTGCTCAACGAGGGGAAACTACTGGTGAAGGCCCACGGTGAACTGGTCGAGCCGCACCCATCGGCGCGGATCGTGATCACGATGAATCCGCCAACGCGGGAGTACCGCGACTCTGAACCGATGAACTCCGCTACTCGGGGGCGGTTCCGAGCACTGGAGCAGCCCTACATCCAGGATATTGACGTCGAGCTCGACACGCTGGATGCTCAGGTCAACAGTGGCTACCGCGTCGTCGATCGGGGCACACTCCGGAAGATCGTCCAGTTCGCCCACCAGACCCGGCAGAACGAGAACTGGCCGACGCTGTCAACACGGAATCTCGTAATCGTCTGTGAACATATCGAAGACGGCGCCTCGCCGAAGGCTGCGGTGAAGAACGAAGTGTGGGCGGTCGCCGAGCCGAACCAGTATCCTGGAGACACCTACGAGACGCTCGATGATTATCTCTGAGAGCTATTTGTTCGAGTACCGTAGAAGCGAGTACCAGAGGTTGCCCATACGTTCAAACTCCTCGGTCTCATAGGGGTATATGCGATGGCCCAGCAGGCCGCTCCGATCGCGCACGACCTCATGGACGAGCCCCACGTTGCTGGCCGACGGGTGTCCGTTCTGCAGCTGTACGAGCGCGTCGAGGAGGTCGGCCTCGATCCCCACGAGGTCGCCGACCAGTACGACCTCGACGTGGCAGCAGTCTACTACGCGCTAGCGTACTACCACGCCAACCGAGAGGAGATGCAGCAGGTTCGAGATCAGCGCGAGACTGCCGCGTCGGAGCTTCGAGAAGCGGCTACTCAGAACCGTCCAGAGGGCGTTACCCCACCCGGGACCGACCGCGAGTAGTGCATGGGGGACGACGACTGGGGGTCTCTGCTCGATGAGAATATCGAACGCGCGGTTGGGACGTGTCTCAGCAACCACGGCTACAGGGTAGACTACGTCGTGTCTGTCCTCGAGCCAGGGGTCGACGACCTGACTGCTGTGCTCCCATACGCCCGCGCCGAGGACCTCATAGTCGTCACCAAAGATGTCTCAGATTTTAGCGCGCTCAATCCCGAAGATCACGAATGGCTCATTCTCATCAACAGTCACCGACTCACCGCCACCGAGATGTGCGCTGCGGTTCGCCAGATCGTCAGCGTCTACTCGTCTCGTGACGCACTCCGTGATCACTTCGAGTTCCCTGACCAGTGGATAGAGTGAATCCGGGCCGACCCTCCAACTGCGAACCCACTTTCAGCGCGAGACGAGCGACGGGGATCGAACGACGACGTGATTATGCCCAACGACATCACCGGTGAGGAGCCTGACTCGGAGCCAGCCCCCCGTTCGGTGAGTCATGAAGCGAATGTCGATGTTCGAGGCGGGACAGAGATGGTTACCCCACATTCTGGTTCAATCAAAACTCGTGGGGTAACTACGCCCGCGTGATTTAACTCTTGCAAAGGAGCGGAGGGGTCTCGCACCTCTCGTTCCTCACCATGTCCAACACTGAACCCCCGGTTGACTCGAATACTCCCGTCGAGACGTTCACCCCTGACGTTCATGCCCGGGTGCGGATGTCGGCTGGCCGGGCCGACCGCCTTCAGTCGTTCCTTCAGGGTCATCTCCCGCCCGGCATCGACATCGAGGTCGTGCTCACCCCGGCGGTTCAGACGGCAGCGGTGCTACCCGCCGATGTCGACGCGCTCGTCAGTAGTGACGCGACCGAACTCGAACGACGGCAAGCCGCTCAGTTGCTCGAGGACGTCGATGCGGAATTTCTCGTCCTCATCACGACCGCGCCGGCGCCGCTCGATCGCGTCCCGTTGAACGACCAGCTCACCGCTGACCACGCGCACCAGTTCGGCCTCGCCTTCCATGAACTCCTGCACATCCTCAAAACCGCCATCGTCCCTATCGCCGCGTTACTCGACGCCGAGATCGACCCGGCGTATCATCGCCACGTCCACGAGCTGATCAATATCGTCGAGGACGGCGCAATCGAGCACGAGGCGATCCACGGCGCGAACTTCAGCGACACTGCCGAGATTCGGCTCGAACTCACCCGTCGGATCCACTCTCAGACTCCCGACGACCTCGGAGATGGGCAGCAGGCACGCCTCTCGTTCTGGGACGCGGTGACCGCCGCTCTGTACGACGCCGCGGTGTACCCGACCGGCACCACTGAGGTCCTGCTCAGCGAGGACGACGACCGCGTCGGGTTCGTCTCCGAGGCCGACGAGGTCGCATTTCGGACGGTTCGAGATGCGCTGACTCAGCTCGCCGCTGATACCCTCGCAATTCGGGGCGTCGACCTCGACGACGCGACCCACAGGCACGACAAGACCGCCTCGGTCGAGCGGGCTCGCCGCGTCATCAACACCTGGACATCGACGCTCCAGCCGATCGTCGCAGGGACCGTCGACCCGACCGATGATTCGCAGGGGAACGAAGATACCACCTCAAAGAACGACGGTCATGACTGTTCCTCGCCACAGGACGACCCGGCTGAAACCCCCGGAGAAGCTGGCGTCTCGCTCGATCGCGAGGCGACGGAGGACCCGTATCAGGACGTGTTCGACCACCCGACGGTGACGCCGGATCCCGACATGGATGATGCGAACGACTCGGTCAGTTCTCCCACGTCAGATCTCGAGGAACCCACCGGCTACCCCGCATCACCCCCAGTCGAACAGAAAGGGAGTGGTCAGACTCGTGACGGTCATCTGCCGGAAGCGGACGACGACTCAGAATCAGGGTCGGAACCGACCATTAAACCGGGCGAAGGGCTCGACGATCACCCGTCGAGACCGCAAGCACTCGCGGCGGCTGCCGAGCGAGCTCGCGAAGACCGGGACGATCCGGGAACCGGAGGCGAGCACTCGTCCCCGGTGGGTCCCCAAGATGGTCGGGCAGATGCCGACAATGATGAAATCCCGGCGCAGACATCACTCGAGGCGTTCCAGTCTGGATCGGCAGCGTCCGAGCCCTCCGAGACTGACGACCGGAGCGACGGGACGGGCGACTCAGAGCCGTCCACTGAGGACGAACCAATGGACGGTCGCGCCGACGATATCGATCACGGAGCAGCGGCCGAGCCGTCACCAGGGCCGGCTCACGGCGGCGACGAGCAGGTCGCACCGTCGCCGGCGGAGTACGAGCAGGCGCTTGAGCACGATCGAGAGGCGGCCCAACGCGAGGCAGCACGGGAGCAGGTCCACCGAGAGGCCGTCGAACGAGAACTTCAGGAGCTCGGTGGCGTGCTTGACCGGCAGCGGCGGGAGTGTGAACAGTACTCGGGTGACGGGCCCAAATCTGCGGCTGAGACGCACGATGGAGGCGGGAGCGGGGCTGACCCAGAGAGCCTCGACGACATCGTGTTCGCCCCGGTCACCGATGATCTCGTCCCACCTGGCCAGTGGGCTGCCGTCGAGGACGGCGCCGCCCGTGTTGCGCAGGTCCTCGAGAAGGAACTCACACTCGAACGCCAGCGGGGAACCAGGACCGGTCTGACAGCCGGGAAGTATGATACCCGCGCCGGGCACCGACTCGCCATCGGCGATCCGCGGGTCTGTGAGACCGCGACACCAGGCCAGGAGAAGCGTTACGCCTTGGTGCTCGTGCTGGACCGGTCGGGCTCGATGCGTAACGGCGATCCCCCGAAGATCGAGGTGGCCACCCGGGCAGTCGCCCGGCTCGCCGTCGCTGCCGAAGGCTTGGGGATTCGTGTCGCCATCGTCGACTTCATCGACGGTCAGGCCCGTCTCGCGAAACCGTTCGCCGTCGAGACGCGTCACGTCCAGACGACGCTCCTCGATACCGACTGTGGTGGCGGGACGCCCCTGGCCGAGGCGATCGGTCTCGCTCGGACGGTCGTGGACACCCAGCGTGACGAGCCGTTGATCATCACCATCACTGATGACCGCCCGAGCGACGTCGAGGCCGTCAAACACGAACTCCGAGACTCGTATGCGCCGGTGTGTTCGCTAACGGTCGCGACTGACTGCGAGCCGGGGACGCTCGCGCCGGACGCGTCAGCGCTGGCCCCGTACTACGAGCGGCAGTCGGCAGTGTACGATATCGACACAATCGACGATCGGCTCGATCAGTTCGCGAGTCTCCTCACCGGATTGTGAATCTGCTATCGTCGGTCGACAGTAGATTTCCTCGAGTGCCTCGTTCTGTGCAGTCTCGTTTGCGATTTATCGATCACAAGGGGGTGAGGTAGACCCGATACTGGGTCGTCTCGAAATCCATGACGACAAGACCAATCCACAAGAGTGATAGGGGCCTCCCGCCGCTCTCGCTCCCTCCTGGAGCGCTCGCGAAGACCGATCAGCGGCACCGCTACGATGTCGGCGACGAACCGCCTGCTATCGAACCGATCGAACACCGTATCCGACTGGATTTCATGGCCGGCGGCCCGATCCGTCGGGCACACCTCCTCGATCAGCACAACCCGTGGACGTCTGATCCCGGTGAGTCCGGCCCCGACCCGTGGCGAGAGACGGGACGGTCGAAACCGGCTGGCCTGCTGTACGCGGAGGCCTCCTGTCGGCGCACGCTCGCCGAAGAACGACGGTACTACGACCGCTTCGAGGCGAACCATTCGTCAGATCTAGACGACATCCCCGCGTTTCTCGCCCACCGGTTGCAGGTCTGCCGGACCGCTGAAGACCCGCATGCGGTCCTCGAGGACGAGCAGGCGCGTCGCGAACGCTGGTACTCAACGATCATTCCCTGGATGAACCTCTACCACGTCCTGAAACGCTCATCGTATGGCTCACTCCTCCCGCCCTCGGTTACGAGTGGCGCTGCCGTCGATGAGCTCACCGAGCAGAATGCCTTCGTCGGCACGATCGTCGTCGACGACAGTGCCGACATCCGGGCGATAGCACGCGAGTACGGAGTCCCCGGCCGGTTCGTCGTTCGCGAGAGCGATTTCTCCTCAAGCGCCGTCGAATGTGCGCCACTGCCGAGCGACTTCGGAATCGATCTTCCGGCTCCGCTGCTGGTTGGGAAGTTCGCCAGCGGAAGCCAGTATCCACTACTGCCCTGGTCGGATGGGCTGGTCTGCTCGTGTCCGTACAAGCATGACCAGCCTTGGCGCGTCCTGTGCAAGCACGAGTTGCTTGCTGCTGTTGTCGCTGGTGAGGAGGATTCGATTTTCCTTCCAGTCACCCAAGGACTGGACGTACCGCATCGGGCGCGGCGATTTGTGAGCCCGACCATCGCGAGTCACCACACGCCTCGGACCGAGTCAGGATCTCGTCCATAGTTACCCCACTAGATATAAATATCCTACTGTCGTGGGGTAACTTACCGATCATCGCGTGTCGCGCTTCGGTGATCTAGTCAGAGTCAGCCCAGAGATCCCTTCGTCACGAACGGAGTTGTTAATCGATGTCCCCGTGAAGTGATCACATGCCACCCTCTGATGAGGAATTCCCGGGTGATGACGAGGTCAACCTCAACGCGATTCGGTCCGATCTGTCGGAGATGCAATCGAGCATTGAGGACCACCAAGCCCTACTCGAACGTGGCCCCGAGCTCCGGGAGAACCATTTCATCGAAAGCCAGGTCGACATCGACGTGCCGCCAGTTGTCGCCGACTACGTCCGCGCGGTCGTCCGCGAGGCCGCTGCTATGACCGTCGAAGAGCGTGACCAGTTCCTCTACGAGGAACTCCTTGGGTTTGAATTACGGACAACTCGATTTCACTTCCCCGACGGTGATGTTCTCGAGGCCGGTCCGGACGAGGTCGTACTCAGGCACGGTTCAGAGGGAGAGATCGAAGAGTAGCGAGTACCTTGACGAAAGTGAGTGTTAGCGATCGGTGACCGTCGGCAGATAGTTACCCCACAAAGTGAGACATTAACAGTATCGTGGGGTAACGTCCGAATCTCAGGAGTCGTTTCCCGGGAGCCGTAGCAGACAATAAGGAATGAGAAGTGGTATTATCAACCATACGTCAGACATATTGCGGGAGATTAACACTGACAGCGAACGAACTGACATCCATCGGTGGCCAGAGCGTGAGAAAGCATGTGGTCAAATGAACCACGACCACTGCCCGACTGGATCGAACGAGGATACCAGATCCTGTCGGCAGAGATTGCAGACGTCAGTCGTGAGGGACTCCCTCGCGACCGTGCGCATGAGCAACTCCTTGCTCACGGGGAATTTCCCAACGATCCTGCCGATGCGGAGTACGCGATTGACCACCTGCTAAATTCAGGGTGGCTCTACGAAGTTGACGGCAGCCTCCGGATTACCGACCCTAATCTGAAGCCCGACGAATTCTGAAATTCCCAGGATTCCTCAAAGACACAGCATTCTCGCTCAAAACTAGGCCTAGGTGTACCGTTCAAGTCCGGGCTGGTCGTCGGAGCCGATACTGTCGAAATCAATCGACGCAAAACGGGTAACGTTCTTTAGAACGTCTTTGACGATGTCTTTCTCAACCTGAAGTTCGAAGTGATATGCGGGACCGCCTACGGACCCGCCAGTCTTCTTTCGTGCGTCGATGATCCCCTGCATATCGAGTTCCTTTAGATGATCCCGCATTCGTCGTTGCACCAGTTTGTCGGAGCCGACTTCCTCGGCGATGCTTTTGTAGACACCGTAGATGGGTTTGGTTCGGGCCGGCGTGTCGCCCGCCAACTCAACAACGGTGATGGCGGCCAGAGTGAGTTGGGCCTGCGTCGTCATCTCGAGCATCGCTTCACGGACCGTTTCTTTTTCGACCTGTGACTCGGCTGCTCTGACGTGAGTGTCCTCAACCGTTGTGTCGCCAGCCCTGTCAGCGATCTCCCCCGCTTTTCGGAGATACTTGATGGCCTGTCTGGCGTCTCCCTTGTCCTGAGCGGCAATCGCAGAGACGAGCGGAATGGCATCTGTCGAGAGAACACCGCTTCGAAACACGTACTCGTCTCCCGAATTGTCGATCGTGACTACTTTTTCATTAGATTCATCGACTGACGTGTTCTCGTCGATTTTAACGAGTTCTGCACCACGGAATCCTTTAGCCCCACGGCGCCTGAGAATCTGGCGCAACTGTTCAGCATTGTACGGGGAGAAGAGGACTGAATCGTCGTAGAGAGAACTCTTGACTTTCGGGCTGAGGTTGTCTCGCCACTGGAGGTCGTTGCTGATTCCGATTACACTTGGGTACACGTTGTCATTCACATATCCCTGCGATCGAGCTCGAGGTAAGCTGTAGAGAATCCGGTCATCGGTTCCCAGGGAGTCGATTTCGTCAAGGACGATAATGATCGTCCCACCGATCTCGTTCATCGCGTCGTACATCATATCTACGACGGCATCTGTCGAGTAGCCAGTCGGCCGATCATTCCCTGTCAGTTCCATATAGATGCGTGAGGCTGCCCGGAAAGACGTGGAGATATCGTGCGACTCGCAAGAGATGTACAGCGCAGTCAGGTCCAGGTGATCGGACTCCTGTTCTGCGTGGTACTGGAGTTCGGAGAGCTCCTTCTTAGCGGCAGCCGTCTTCCCCTGGCCAGCTTTCCCGTACAGGAAAACGTTGTTCGCTCCAACTCCTCGAGCGGCCGGAGAAAGTGCCATATGGAGCTGATCGAGCTCCTCGCTCCGTTCCGGTAACTCGTCGGGGTGGTGGTCCTCACGTAACACCTCCTCTTGATCGAAAATATTTGAATTGGATGCGTATCGTGACACTCTGGGAGATGATGAAAGGCGGAGGAATATATACCCCCATGTCGGTAATGTCCGGGTTGTCCTAGACAGGAGGGTTGTCTTCTGGTAGTCGCCTATCTGATTCTCGTACACGGGGATAAATACACGTTAGGAGGACCACCCCCACACACCACCGTGTCCGCAATTTCATACCTAAGAGAGAGGGGTGGGAGAAAGCCAGACACGGTAACAAGAGAACGTGAACGGTCGGTTCTAGAACCAGAAACACGGTGGGGAAGGAGAAGTCACCGGCGCTCCTATACTATATATATACTTTTCTACTAGGTAAGGTAAGGTAAGAGGAAGAGAAGCTCTAGACAAGGTATAACTTCGTGGTGGTAGCTGTGATCACGTGATTTATATACATCACGTGGATCTCGTGTGTTTTGGCCCATTCTCTCTCCCGGCGTAATTGCGGACATGGTGGTGTGTGTGGGCTCACGTTTCCTGTCCAACGCCTCGTGAGAGCTGTCACGGTTCTACTATTCCGGCAGCACTCTCGACAGGCGCCAGTACTCCATCAATCAACGCCCTGTCCTCTCTCGAGTTACGTTTGGATATTGACTTCATTCACTCTTCTTACGGTATTCGCCTCAGAGGTGAACTGAATCCTGATTTCTGGTGTACCGCTTCTGTGACTGCAATTGCGGACGCGGTGGTGGGTGAGCGATCTGTTAATCTTGGTTGGTGGAGTTTTCTTCATGCGGTTCATCTCAAAGTGACATCTTCCTCGCCGTTCACAGCGAAGCCTCCCGTACCGAGATGGGATACTTGCCGGTCTACGACACAATCTGTTCTTTCGTCTGGAACGTACCGCTTTCACGGTCGAACAGGTGAGCCGAGGGCTGAGCTACACAACCGGTACTCCTATCCTCACCGTATGGACTCGGAGACACGTACAAGTCACGCTCAACACGATTAGCGTTTGTGTAGTCACCACGCCCTCAACACGTCTTCGACATCTCCCAATCGCTCCCCTTCAGCACATCGATTCCGCGTTCATCACCCTGATCGATATAGCCCAAATTGCGGACATAGTGGTGGGTGCCGTCACAGTGACATCAGACAAGATGGTGAAATTGCGGACGTGATGGTGGGTAACTGGTGGAGGAAATACCGCAATAGAATCCCATGATTAGAACCTGAATGGATGGACCTGAAATAGCGGACAGGGTGGTGGGTGCTGTGTTGATCGAGATGGGAATGCTTAGAGTGAAATTGCGGACATAGTGGTGGGTGTCGTAGCAGCGGCATCAAAACGAGGAGGTGTAATTGCGGACATAGTGGTGGGTGCTATGAGGCGGTAACTACTGCTCGGCGAGTGAAATTGCTGACGGGGTGGTGGGTGCTTATGAGGGGGGACGGAGTCTTGAATGTCCGATAAGCCAACGTACGCAATGCGTACGGTCTGAATCTTCATGCTGATGAGGGGCCAAAATTCGATGCCTCGCGATAATGAATGACCCGGCGTCTTCCACATCAACTGACGATCCTCCTGATCCCGAGAAGAGTGACCAGAATTTACCAAACATAACTCAGCGACGGGCGACGCTTGTGGTGGCGCTGGTAATTGGGGTGGCGGTCCTCGCGATTGCTGGCGCTGTTACCTTTTCGGGTAGCTTCGCTGAATCGCCCGGTCTCGAGTCATCGGTGATCTCTGATGGGCCGCCGACCCACCGGGTGTTCTTTGAGAATCAGCGCGGGCAGACTCTGTGGGTCTACGACGTGTGGGTCGCCGACACGGGTCCCGAGCGGTACCAGGGTCTGAGCGAAACTGAGATACTGCCCACCGATACCGGTCTGCTATTTGTCTACGACCAGGAGGCCACCGACCGGGAAATCGTGATGCGCGAGATGCACTACACCATTGATATCGTCTTCATCGACGGATCGGGGAAAGTCACGGCAGTCCGTTCGGCCCCGCTCGAACCCGGGGTTCCAAACGACGAACTCACGCACTACACCGGGCGAGCGCGATGGATCCTCGAGATCCCTCACGGGACCGCGGAGCGCCACGCCATCGTCCCAGAAACATCGGTCCGGATCACCGGGCCGACGCATTCGATCGATCCAAAGTCGACTATCAATACAGCCCATGATTCGACATGAAGAAACCAACACAATCTCCCCGCGAGACTACTCCGTCAAGCCGACCGCTGCCTCGATCTGGCCCATCCCGCAGGCGCCTGCTAAGTGCAGTCGCGACCGCTGGAATCGGCGGACTCGCCGGCTGTATGAATATCTTCGGCTCTTCAGGGGAAAGCCAGGGTGATACCACGCCGGTAGGTGCCTCAACGACGACGACCGCTCAGGACGATCGGGTCGACCCGACGACGTCGACCAGTCCCCCGTCGACGAGCCAGACGGTCACAGACGATCCAACCGCGACGGTTGAGTCCACGCCTGCAGTGCGAACCGACGGGCCGGTTGATAGTCCCCCGTCGAACGAGTCTCCATACGACGATCCCGATGACGGGCTCAGCTTGACCGGGGTGACCGTCCAGGTGGCCGGCGAACGTCGGCGCGACAGTATGCTCCGGTTGGCTGACCAACTCACAATTGAGGTGAAGGGCGACCGCTTCAAGGTGCGCGGCCGCGGGCACGTCGAGTGGGAGTGCGACACCGTCGGGCTCAGGACGGTGGTCGTCGATGGGCGCCACGCCCGGGCATACGCCGAGACTCGCGAGGTGGACTCTTGCCGGACGCCCGACAACCCCGCGGGCCGGGGTCCGTGGGCCATTTCGTTCAGCATTGACGGACGGTTCGAGGGAGGTCAGCCGGATGCGTTGACTGTGAGCATCCAAGGATCGTTCATCGACGATTCGGGCGTGTTCGCCACAGAATCCCTGTGACAATCGCGAATCGACCGGGAAGAATCCATTCAACGGCAGTTTATCGATTACAATCGAGTAAGGGGCTCACAGATGAGCCCTCCGAGACACCGATGATAACACCAACTGATCGCGCCGATCCCTTGAACGGCCCTTCGGACCGATTATCACGCCACACCGACTCGCACCGCACGACCCGGCAAGCCCGGTTCGAGACGGATGGAATGACGATCGAGACGCCGCCAGTAGAGACGACGCTCATAGAATACGGTATCCAGGTTGACTGCCGGATACCGCGACAGAAGATTGCGACGCCGGCGAGCGGGATGTTCGTTGACGACCGGCCGGACCTACGAGCTGACGCTCAAGCTGGTCAACAGCGGCTACTGTTTCCGACTAGCGATCCGTCCCAGCGGACGCTTGAGAGCAAAGCCGCTTCGCTCCGGTTCCTGTTCGAGGAGTAGCTCATGGCTCCAGTACGATCGCGAGCCGTCTCCTGTGACCGCGTTACCCCACAACGGGATGAATATCGATTCTGTGGGGTAACTATAGCCGGACGGTGTCGGAGGATCGAGCACCTAGGCAAGGACACGTGAGCAGCACAGATGACGGCGGGATTCGCGAGAAACTACCGCCAGAAAGGCTCCTTGACACCGAACAGCCACGGCTTATCCGCGCCGGCGTCGCCTGTATGCACGATGTCGAGACCATTCAAGCGTATGTCGCTCATGAGAACCAGCACCAGAGACGGGGCTGGGTACTCCGGCTTCTCGCCAGACGTGCGGCGATGCTTCGAGAGGGCTGATGAGACCCTGTTTCAAGCGCTCGCACATACTCATATCCTCCCACGTCAAACTACCGGTTACTCGGTGGATATCCATGGCAACTCAGCCCGGTTCCGACGGTGGCCGCGACTTCGTGACGATTTTCAAGACCGGCTCGGTCGACCGCGACGACTACCCCGAGCTCGCTGAGCACCTCCTCGAAGGTCGAACCCAGCTCGCGTCTGAGACAGGGTATTTGATGAAATTCGGTGATGTTTCACACCGAGGGCTAACGCCATTCGACGTAGCCTCGCTTCACGATGTCCCAGCATATCCCCTGCCTGAAACCGCACTGGAGTCACTTCTGGCGCACGTCCGAGCGGATTTGGAACAGAACGGCGCCGTCCAGATGTTTGCCTCGTACGATCGGGAACGTCATCGGTTTGAAAATATCGCGCTCGCTTGAGAAAAACAGGAGTTCCTCGAACGAATTGCCGAACTCGTTGCTGGCGATCTTTCACTCCACGAGGCCATCGATTGGACCGTCGTTGAGGAAGCGGAACGTTACACAATCGCCCATTGGGCCGATATTAGAGGTGTGACTGAGGATGCCGTCCGCTCGAACGTCAATTCGGCCCGCGAGGAGCTGCTTGCCGAGGAAGACCGCGAATCGAACGAGGAATCATCCTGAGTGGGTTCTTGACCGATATCGCTTGATGCGACGGCGTTTTCGATTTGAATCGATTCCGATGCGACGCTCATAGCGTACAGGACCATTCACACTCTGGGGGGTATACAGTTCTATTCCGTTTCGTCTCTCTGTGTCCTGCGACCCTGGCTTCACCTAATTCATATGCCTAATTCATTCACCTAATCTATATTTCGAGGTGATTGATTCCATTACTCTCTACGTCTCTCTATCACTCATGGCTCTGCGTGCCACTCTTTTAGATTATCCATTAGCATAATTCGTCTACCTAATCTGGATGTGCCCCTCCCGGGAGGAAATTGGTCGCGTTTACCGTCTGTATTATCTATATGTATTAGGTGAATAGATTAGGTGGATGAATTAGCTGTATGTCTGACGTACCTTTATTATGTAGACGAGCAATCTGCCGAATACATGCCTATCACATATACCATCTACTCGGAATCAGGGGGTATTCACAAAACAACGTGGACCGCCAACCTCGCAGAAGCCCACGCTCGACAAGGGTTCGATGTTCTCGTCATCGACCTCGATCACCAGGCTGCGAACCTTACCTACCTCTTTGATGTCGAGGAGGGTCGCGACGATCCTGATGCTGACAATCTAGTACGACACGTCCTCGGGCGGCCAGATGGGGATTTCGAGGAACTGATTCGCAGCACCGAGGAAGGAGTCGACGTACTCCCTGCCCACAATATGCTAGAGGAATTCACTGAACTCCTCCTCCAACGCGAACGCTTCGAAGAGAACATGGGTGACGAATTTAACCGCTACGAGCAGCTCTACAACGTTCTTTGGGAGGAGAATGACGTACAAGACGACTACGACGTGGTCATTATCGATCCGAACGCCCGCGCCGAGATTATGCTGTATAACGCCATCTACGCCACTCGAACCCTCGTCGCACCCAGTAAACCGGCCGGGAAAGGTAACAAGAGTCTCGAGGGACTCGCAGGTCTCTTAGAGAGTATGAGTGAGAACCTTAGCATCGATGTCGGCGTAGCCGCAGTCATTCTCTCTGGTGCTGGTACGACCAGCACACACACTCGCTACATCGAAGAAATGGAGGATGAGTATGGTATCGCCGCTACTATTGGCGAACGACAGAGTATGATGGATGAGATGTGGGACGCCCAAGGAACGGCGTTCAAGATCGTTGAGGAAGGTTGGCACAACGGTGAACCGGGAAGCCGACGCCTCCGGGAGCGCGAAGTTGAAACACTCGAAACCATTCTCGGAATTGCCAACTATCTCACTGATGAGTTCGGCGTCGAACCGCCCCAGAAGCCGTCTCTGAAAATTGAGGATACGGAGGTGGTGTCCTGATGGGGGGACTGAAGAAGGGAACCGGAAGCCTGGATTTCGATGAGGAGTCCGACGCGGAGGACACCGACGCAAAAGTGTCCGAATCTGAGGCGAAGGAGAAATCAACAAACACAGAGGCTCAGCCAGCCCAACAGGCCGAATCCGAATCGTCCACAGAGACGGCGTCTTCCTCAGAAGGAATGACTCAGGTGGAGGCGCAAGCACAGACGCAGGCGGGGGAATTAGATATGGACAGCCTTCCCTACCTCGTGCAACGGCAGATGCGCGGTGCGTCGGTGAACGCTGACCGGACAAAGCAACTGCTGCTGGAGGTTCGTCCCTTTGTTAAAGAGGGTGAAGAGGCATTCCTCGACGATCTTCAAGATCTTGTCGACGGCCCAGTTTACAAAGGCGACGCTCGTGAAGCCGCAATGGTAGTCGCGCAGGAACACCCCGAACTCGTCGCCGAGAAGCTCCGCGAGTGGGGCATCGAATACCTCGATAAATAAGCCGAAAAGCACCGAAAATTTCGGTTCTTCCCGCCTTCTACGATCCTGTCCGACAGTGCGACTGCCACAGATCGGTGCACAGCGGTTGTGGGGAGTTACTCGCCGTCGGAGTCCTGGTCGGGTACATCTTTCTGGCTAGGTCGCTGATTCTGAAACGCCGTCTCAGCCATCTGAGCGC
>ERZ1034486.269-NODE-269-length-14557-cov-4.754861_pt1 | contig 14557 bp, 20 predicted proteins | sample MGYA00520683_ERZ1034486 | MGnify/ENA primary metagenome ERZ1034486 (study PRJEB33760, sample SAMEA4777685) | hypersaline lake metagenome | biome: hypersaline environment; feature: brines | place: Spain | collected 2012-08 | depth 0 m ...
ATCGAAAACGAGTAAATCATTTTTATATAAACTCAAAAACATATTCTTAATAAGGCCAAGAGGCCTGCCCCATAAATCATGCCACAAACTACTGAATTTGACGAGCAGTCAATAAAAGACGAATTTCTCAACTTTCTTAGATATAGTGTTAATAGTTTGGACCCACAGGGGCGAGTAACTGAGACCACAACAACAGAAGCATATTCAAATCTAAATAATGGAAGATTTGAACCTTCGAATATGCTCAGTTATGTCAAAAACGTTATAGTAAACTCTACTGATACTTTAACATTCGGAGAGGATTATACCATTCACTACCGTGACGATATTATCTCAGGAACAACAAAGCAGGGTGAGATTGAACTCTTAGGCTCATACAACTCAAGCGATTCAATTAAATTTACATACGGAGAAATAACCGAAGTTGACCAAAACTGGATTTATCCAGACTTTCCACGAATTGACCTCAGTCCAAGCTCATATCCACGGGTCGGTTTTAGCATGACAACATCAACAGACGAGTATGGACAAGGTGGCGGAAACGAATATGCACTCAGCCATGACATCACATTCCAAGTTCGTGTCGCAGCAACAACACAAGCTCGTGTTTTAGCCATTCACAAAGTGCTCCGAGAAGCCATCACACAAAACGCTAAAAACTTTTACAACGTAAACTATATCACACAACAAGACTTTCAAGATCTCAACAACTTTCAAGACGACAATTCAGACACTCACTTTTACAAAGAATTACAATACACAGCACCAAGGAAAAAAGAAATTATACAATACGCATGAATGTAAGATATCTAAGCGACGAACCATTAGCACTCACACGTAGAGGGTCAAGAAAAACACTGACAAAGGGGGACGTGATTGACCTCTCTAAAGACAAAGTCAAGAAATTCGGTGAACACCGATTTGAAGGAATTCAAGAAGAAGTAGACGAAGGTGATGAATAATGAGTAATACAAGTAACATAGTTAGAGCAGGCGTAGATAGCTACTTAATCTACGCTGAAGAGTCAACATACAAGACAGACCCTGGAAGTTACACAAAGAACTTCGGAATCCTCTCATCATTTAGCCCTGAGTGGAGTAATAATCTTAACAAAATTCGAGGTTCAAACGGACCACTTCCAAGTGACAATACAACCCCAACAGCACGAGATGCACAAGATATTCTCGACGGAAACGCTGAAGGTTCACTCTCGGTAGAAATCGAACCACAAGAATTCCGATGGCTAAAACTGGTCATGGGAAGTGAATCTGGTTCTGGAACTGATGCCGACCCATACGAATATCCACAAACATCGGGCGGAACAGATTCAGAAAAACTCAAGTACTTAGACATTCCGAGTATCACAGTTGTTGCCTCTCATCTTTACGGTGGAAGCAACGACTCATCAGATGCTTCATACAAAGCTCTCGGTGGCAAGGTTAGTGATGCCACGATTAGTGGAAGTTCTGGTGAAGAAATCACAGCTTCACTGACAATTCCATTCGCAGAAGCAGTACCTGACGATTCACTTGAAACTGGAGTCGCAGTTCCATCAAAAGACGTCTATAATTTTGACAGTTCAATCATCGAAGTTCCAAACGGAACGACAGTAGACAATGTCATTCAAAGCTTTGAGCTTACAATCGAAAACAACGTGTCACTTCGCCACGGAATGGGTTCATTCACAGCACAGGATGCACTCACTGGCGAACGAAACTTCAGTCTTTCACTCGAACTTGACCACGAAAATGTGACTTACCTCAAAGATGTCATTCAATCACAAAGCAGCTACAAATCAACACTATTTAGTGAAGTCACAATCAAACTCGAACGGTCAAGCACAAGTCTCATCGCACACTGCCTCAACGTCAAACCAGAAAGTGACAATCTCAGTGAAGACTTCCCAGACCCAGTGTCTGAAAGTCTCCAACTCGAGCCAGAACTGGTTTACTTTGAAGAGGTAGTATAGACAGTAACACACTAAAGGAGGACAAATAATATGCCACAAACAAAACAAGTTGACCACCCAAAACTAGACGACCCAGTAACTATTTGGAAGATGAATTACGGCTTCCGACAAGACTTTAGCAATGAAGTGCTCAAAGTCGATGTTCAAGGAGAGGGTCAACAGTCAATGAACGTTATGACTGGTGACATGAACCTTTACTGGCTCGTATTCGGTATTTTTCAAGCGCCGAGTCTTAATATTCAGCAACCAAATGACGTTCGGCGTGGTCTTTCAGACAGAGAAGTCAAAGACCGTTTAGCCAATGTCCGGACGATGGATATGGAAGTCGCCGAACACGTGAAAGACAAAATCATGGACCTCAATAATGAAACAGAGGGTGACGAGCAAGACCAAGAGGAAGTAGCAAAAAAGTAGAAAGCCTTGCTAAAGGGCACAAGGTTAGTCACCCTAAGGCAAGGCGCATAGCGTATGAAGCTATGCTTTGCAAGGATATGGGTTGTACTCCATCAGAGCTTCGAAATGAAGACCCTGATAAATTACAACTCATGTTCCGTTTCTACCAGGCTATGAAAGAAGAAAATCCTCTTGCTTCACTATTTTAAATCATGGCAACCGCAATGGAGCTTCAAATCCTCACACAACTGGAGGAAAGCGGGCTCAAAAAACAAGCAGAAGATGTCGCTGAAACTGTAGACTCATCTCTCGCCAATCGAATCGAACAGAAAATCGAAGACGCTAAAGCAACAATAAACAACATGATGGGCGGCGGAGACGGTGGAGCTGGACAAGGCGGACAAGGTGGAAGCTCTGGTGGCGGCGGTGGAGGAATCGGCGACGTTATGAGTGGAATGTTCGAATCGCTTGGCGACATCGGCAAAAAATTTGGAAGCTTGTTAAAAATGGCAGGAAAAATTGCCGGTGCAGTCTTTGCAGTTGTATCACTAGCCAGCACCTTTAGTGCTGTGTTTGATATGTTGAGCAAGCTTACAAAAATGGTTGGGCAATTCTTAAGGCCTATTGCTGACACATTCATGGTACTTATTCAGCCGGTCTTCAGCCTCCTCCGCCCTATTCTTAAAACACTTCAAACACTGATGCAACCGTTCCGAAAGGCAGCGATGAAAGGAATGGCAGCTGCCAATCAACTTATTAGTAAAGGCATGAAAATGCAAATGGAAGGAAAGGAAGGCGGAGGAGCACTCATTTCTGAAGGATTCAAAGGCGCACTTCAAAGTGCAAGTCTTATGTTCAGTGGCTTTATTGATTTAATTATGGGGCCACTTGAAGATTTACCTGTTCTTGGAGATAGAATTAAAACCGCGATGAACAATTGGAAAGAAAGTGCACAAAAAGGTGTTGTCCGCGTTCAAACGTTTCGTGATACATTTCAAAAATTAAAAGGAGATTTTGGAGACGCGCAAGAAGCTTCAAAAACTGCATCAAATATTATCGGCACACAAATGGATGAAATTGAAGACCGTGTCGATAACTTTACTATCAAAAACTTTGAATCAAATATGGAAACTGCAAAAGATGTAGTTAAAGATTCAACAAAAATTATCAAAGGTAAATTTGATGATGTAAAAGGAAAATCAAAAGACGCTAAAAGTGAAATTGGAAAACTTGCCGGCGAACTTCAAGCAGTTACTGATAACGGAAGTAAAGCAAATGAAAAAGTTGATAAGTTCGTCCAGAATATGAAAGATGCTGGAAATATTGATGTATTTAATTTTGCAAGACAAGCAGGTGTAAAACAAGTAAAAGAAGAAGCAAAAGATAAACCTGGAAGTATAGCAAAGTTTTCAGGTGGCGTTTCAGAAATGGTTGAAGCTCTTTGGAATCGTACAAAAGACGCATTCCAAGGAAAAGTCGGAAGAAATCAAAGAACATTAAGCGAGGCATTCCAAGAAGGCCAACGTGAAGTAATGAAAAATTGGGCTGAAGACGTAAAAGAAGCCGCTAAAAATATTAAAACAGAATACAAAAAACAAATGCCCATCATTGAAAAACTAAATCGAAAAGGACTCATCGATATCAAAAATACCACATCAAAATATATGGGCGGCGAAAAAACAACAGGCAAAATTCCAAAAAATTTCAATAAAGGAATGAGCACGGTTAGCGATAAAACACAAGATTTCCAAAGTAAAATGTCTACAGCTGCAAGCAAAATGGATGACGCTATGAGCACACTTGACGATGCCATTAGTAAAGCAAACGATATTCAAGATGAAGCAGAAAGACGAAGAGACAATTTATCACTACGGAGAGGTAGATAAAAATGGTATCATTTCAAGAACCAAAGCTTGAACGACCAAACGGACAAATTTTTACATTCCCTGAAGAATTTATCGAGCAAGACGACGAAAAATACGATGTCGGTCCTTCAAAATTAAGAACTCCGGCATCTGGACCGATGGCAAATATTGGAAACGACTTTCAAGGTGTCAGCAAACGTATTGTCGTTAGCGGAACGTTTTATCGAGTTGAACCAAACAAACCGTCAGTTATCACAGGTTCTGGCGCGCCCACAATTCGCGACCCAATTCTTATGAAATACTGGCTTGAATCTCTCGCAGACGGTACACAGACACCTGTCAAATGGTCATCGTATCTCAGCGAGTATAGTCTTCAAAGCGGAGGTGGAACAACAACGATTGACGGAAAGAGCATTCCAGGCCAATTCACTAAAACGGAAGGATATATCGACGGCCTCGGATTTGGCGAAAAAGATAATCCTGACAGAATAAGCTTTAACTTCACAATTTGGGTGGCTGATAGCTAATGGCTCTCCCTGATAGTCCAACTGAAACAAAAGTTGTCATTGACGGTGAGGATGTCACTGATTTAGTTCAGATGTATGACATCACACAGAGATTTAATGACGCAATTTCAGACGGGACTATCGTCTTTACACCAGAAATTCGAACACGATTTGGCGGAAACGAAGAAATATCTGGAAAAACTGTCACTGTTCAAAGAGGTATTAATTCGCCAACAGAAGAATATGAATTCCGTGGCTTTACTGACGTCGTAGAAACACGTGGCCGAGATATCGAAGTCGAAATACTCGATAAAATGGTCGTCACAAAAAGAAAATATATTACAACGTCGTTTGACAAAGATATCGACCCGGAGTCAGGCGTCATTAGCGAAATATACAAAGACCTTCTTGATCAATATACAGACTTAAATTATGACAGCAGTACAATTCAAGATAGTGGACAAACTATCACACTTGAAAAATTCATTTGCCGTGACAGCAACTTATATGAAAGACTCCAAGATTTAGCAGAGGCACTGAATTGGCAGCATTATTACAATCCGCGTGACGACAAAGTATACTTCGAGCCAAAAGGATTTCAGACAAGTAGCGTCACGTTTACAGTTGGTGATAATCTTCCGAACGTTCCAAATTGGACCATTGATAAGTCACGCCTTGCAAACAACGTCACTGTTAAGGGTGCCACACAGGCTGTTCAAAAGACAGTTTTTGATGATGGAAATGGTAACCAAGGGCAGCAAATCCCGCTGGAATTCCAGCCGACTAGCGTAAAAGTATACGTTGGTAGTGGTTCATTTGACCCTGACGGTTCACCACCAACAAAACCAAGCGACAACGAAAACAATTTGCTCTCTGGGGGTAAACAAAGTGTAACTGCCGGCACTTTCGACTATGAATACGATGCGACACAGGATGTCAAAACCGTGTTCTTTAGCGACGGTACAGGGCAGCCAAGCTTTACACCACCAAGCGGTACAAACAATATTGAAATTCAGTATACATATGACCTTCCAACGCCACTAACTGGGAAAGACCAAGCAAGTATTGATCGCTGGGGAGAACATCAAAAAGTCATCACAAAATCTGATATTCAAACTGTTAACGACGCGGAAGCATATCTACAGAAATACTTAGAATATTTCTCAACTCCGTTTGTCACAACTGAGACAACCGTCACTGGAGAATTTGGTCTTATTCCTGGTCGCGTTCACCGAGCAGTCGACGATGTTAACGACATTGACAGACAACTATTACTCACTAAAAACAAAGTCACCTATCCATATGAAGGTGATGAAATCACGATAGGAGACGAGATTTGGAGAAAACAGAGCTTTGAGGTAAATGTTTGGGACAGACTCAAACGTCTCGAAGAAGAGCAAAACAAATCTGGCGACCTTTTAGTACAAGTGTTTGACCTCGGCGCAGATATTGATTACGAAAATCGATACTTTGAGCTTCAAAAAACAAATGTCGCCGGTGAAAGTGGTATTTACGGCAACAACACATACGGTATTTATGGGTCATCAAAATATGGCAATACAACAAGTGCTTCTTTCATTCTTGGAAGTAATCAATTCGGCATTCTAGGCACATCACCACTTGGTGACCAGACATCATCACCAACCACAACACGTTTAGCCCCAGGAAATGATACATTCAAAGAGTTTGTTTATGACGAAGAATTCTATGACCCAAGTGCAAGTTCAGTTTCCTCTTTCGACACTGCAAATGAAGTTGTCACTTTAGATGCCGGAGACATTTTTATTACTTCAAATGTAGCAGTGAATATTCCATACACTAAGGCTAGAATACAGCTTAAAGGAAATATAGATTTTAATAATTTAGATGTTAAAATTACATATAACGGTGGTAATGACTTCCTCACACTTGGAAGCAACGGAAACACACTTTCATTCCCACAAGAAGCAGCTGAAATTTATCTCAAAATCACAAATACATCAACAAACCCTAGCGGGGCAGAATTTCCGATAGAATTTCCAATGACTTTCACAGATAATTCAGAAAAATTGGCAACACAAACGGATTCATTCGAAAGAAGAACAGCACCAGCAATACAAGTAGATTTTTTCAGGTGATATAATTTATGGCACAAAGGAATTGGGAAGATGACAGCATGACCACAGGTGATGAACTCACAGCAGCTGAGTTCGTCGAGATGGCTAATTATGTAGAATCAGATAAGTTCTCCTTTAGCACCGGTATGACAGAGTGGGCAGACGGTCTTAATAATGAAGAAATTAATCGTTTAATACTCCAATCTGGTGAATCATTGGTCGTAGAACGTATAGAATTCCGTCAAAAAGGTGGAGGTACATCGTCAAACGCTTCTGTTCGTGTACAAGACACGACTGCAGCGACTACATACGGAAATCAGACACTTGGTGGTACTACGAAAGACGCCGGCGAGACAGCAACTGGGAATACTATCCAAGTTCAACTTTCTAACAGTACTGGTGGTGCTATCACAGCAGCAGTGACAGTTATTGGTCGGATTAAAGGTGCATAATAGATGACGATAACTCGTGGCGATGTTGAAGCGTGGTATCCACTTCAACGAGATGCAAGAGACATAATAAACGTAGATGATGGTACAGTTAATGGAGTTACACTTAACACGGATGCACCATTCAATAATGTCATTGGTAGCTACAACTTTGATGGTACTGACGACAATATAGACACGCCCGCAACTGATATAAATAGAGATTTTTCTTTCAGCTTCTGGTTTAAAACAAGCCAATCACAAGCTCCGATGGTAGTTGGTTGGGAATCAAGTGACGCTTTCGGGGTCGTAGCAGGACTTAACCCACGAGGTAATGGAACGGCCGGGAGGCTCGGTATATTCATACGTTCAAGTAACACGAATGGCACACTCTGGGAAGCCACAAATAATACTTACGACGACGATAGTTGGCATCACGCTGTTATCAGATATGATGAAAGTGCCACACACCCTAATGAAGTAGAAATATTTGTTGATGGAACACAACAAACTATCAACACACCCACTGACGACGGAGACCAAGATACATGGTCGCAAACGTTACGACTTGGGGAAAATGCCTTTGATGGCGTAAATTATAATGGTCTGCTTGGACAAGTAGTTGTACTTAAGAAATATGTTACGACCACGGAGATAAGCAACCTATACAACGCGGGGGACGGATTGACAGCACGCGCCCAGTTCCCTCTTACGGATAACCTCGAAGCGTATTACAAGCTCGACGGAAACGCAGATGACGCTACGGGGAACGGACACGGTGGGACAGTAAACGGTGCTACAAGCACATCTCCCGGCCGAGTAGGCGATACATATAATTTTAGTGGCTCCGACCAGATTGACCTTGATACCACTTCAAACTACGGTATCACAGGGAGTACCAACAGAACTTTTAGCGTGTGGTTCAAAACCGGTAGTTCAGACACGCAGGCGGTGTTCGGACGACCCGGAAACATTTCAATTAGCAACGGAGAAGATTTCTTAATCAGAATTGAGAATGGGAACGAGCTTGGAGTACGAGTCAACAGTGCTTTCCAATTTTTCAATATCGGTTCATATGATGATAACGAGTGGCATCACCTTATTGTTCGACTGGATGGAAGCGAAGCAGGAGATATATCATGCGTGTATGACGGCGTGCCACAATCCGTTTCAAGCGCAAAAGACAGCTCTACAAATATAGATACTGAAGATTTCCAACTCTTGCTTGGCGGTCACAAAGACGGCGGCCAGTTTAACGGCGAGATAGATGAAGCGTGTATTTTTCCTCGTGCCGTGACGGATGGCGAAGCAAGACGGATATACAGCTACGGAGCCGGGCTTCGGTACGAAGACTTCGACAAAGAACACCCGCTCTACGATGGCCTTGGTGTGGCGTGGAACCTTGATGGAAACATCGAGGACTCGAAGAATAACACGTTTGATGGGAATAGTGTGGTCGGTGCGACCACGACGACTGGCCGTGTGAATGATGGCTACGACTTTGATGGGTCGGACGACATCTTGTTGTTCGGAGACCCAGACGGGATACAGAGTGGTGACCTTGGCGTGAATTTCACCGTGTTGGCGTGGCATAACTGCGACAACCTCAACGAGAACGACTTCCAAGCACCAATGATACACGGGAGTAGTACGGGGAACGACGACGTAAACTTGCAGATTGTGAGTGACGGAGAGTTCCGAGCATACGTTGACAATGGAGATGGAGGAAGCTCGGCTCGCATCCCTGTGACGAACTACACGGATAACACATGGATACTCCAATCAAACCGGTATGACGGTAGCACTATCACCTTAGACGTTAAAGAAGACGGCGGCGTGGAGAACCAAGCCACAACGTCATACAACAGTTCGAGCCTTGCCGGAGTCGGCGGTGGAGAGTGGGCTATGGGAGGACGAAGCAACCAAAGCGGAGGCCTTGGAGACAACGCTTATGGTGGTGAGCTTGACATCGGCATGATATACTTGAGAGACATTGCTGACACAGAACTTGAAGCCTTGTTTAACAACGGCGACGGCCTTCAATTCCCGTTCACATTTACATCCACCTCATCAAATGTTCCGGGAAATGTTTTCAAAACATCAAATGGAGTGAAACTCACAGTGCCAACAGCAGTCAACGACACACAGTAAAATCATTTTTATATATCTCAAAGAAAGTATTAAAAATAGCATACAAGGACGGAGTCATTCACTAAAATGGTAAACTTTCCAACAAACGAAGGCAAAAAGACTATTCTTGAGCGAGGATATAAAAACTCTCCAAGCCGTCAACCGTTTGGTAAGATTGGGGTTGCACAACCAAATTCTGGCTCGCTAACCGTAGACTCTACTAACCTCGGATTTACAGTTCCAGTCGAATCAACACAGATTATCGAAGACGGGACCGACTCATCCAATTTTAGCGCAAACACAGACGCAACACTCCAATTAAATAATAACATCACTAAAACAAATCAAAGTGCAATATCACTTGAGAAAAGTGGCACAACACAGGCTTTCGCGTTTGCAGAGGACACCGGCGTTAGTTCATTCGATTTTACAAATACAGAGTTCTGGTCTTTTGTGTACTTCACTTCAAGTGCACGCTCGACAATCGATACAGTCGAATTCCGACTTGGAAATGACGCATCAAATTATTTAGCGTATAGTGAATCAGCATCAAACCTTAGTGATGGTTGGAATATCATTAAATTTGATGAAACACAAACAACTGAAACGGGCTCTGTTACTAAAACGGGTATCACATATTTACAACTTCGTTATGAAGTTTCGAACACAAGTGACACTGTAGCTGCAGATGGTTTTCTTTTCGACGACCTTAAAGTTGTCAGTGATGGCGACTTCTTTGACAATTTCACTGCAGGCTTTCCATCTGTGTCAGGGACTGCAAATGAAGTCACAATTCGAAGTACTCTTGACAGTACTGAGTCAGTAGGATATAACATTGGAAGAGTTGGTGTTTATAGTGACGAAACAAATCCAAGTCTTCTATCTGTTCATACATTTCCTGGTGAATCAAAGAGTGGCGCCGACGAATTTAACTTTATCATTAAGGATAGGATAGTATGAACGTAAATAATGAAGAAGACAGACAGCGGTACCTTGAAAATTATTTCACAGAAGACGGTATAGAAACGTTGATGAATTATACAAAAAGCCTTGTGAAAACACATCGAAAAACTGCGCCAAAAGATTATCCACAAAGTTTCGGGCCGGTATTTGGAATTCCGATGTTTGACTGGTCACAGCGAATTCATTCAGAAGAAGAAATGATAGGTCGCATCAAATCACTCATGCAAATCCTTGGAATTACAAAAGTCGAACTCGACAATGGCAGATATATGATAGAGATGACAACAGATGGTACTCAATAAATTCCCGCGGACTAACGGTGAAGTTATTGACGCCGATGACATGAATCAGTCATTCTATCAGGGCACCTTTAGCCCAAATCTGAATTATGGTTCTGTCAGTGTTGGGACAACAGCAACGACTATTCGGTCGTCAGATTCAAATCGGACAAGTATACTTGTGAGAAATAATGGTGGCGACACTGTTGAAGTTGGAAGTTCAACACTTTCATCAGACGGCGGAATTGAAATTTTGCCATCAGAATCAATATTAATTAATGACACGGCAGAAGTACAGGCAAAAGCAGTATCAGGCACACAAGATATCCGTTACTTGGAGACAACATTATGACAATAAATAGTGAAGACGTTTCAGTTGGAACATCTGCTACAAAAATTGTTGATGCAAATAGTGGTAGAAGAAAGTTAATTTTGAAAAACGCTGGTTCAACTGATGTATTTATCGGAGATGCTAGTGTTACAACAGGTGACGGCTTTCCTATCAAACCTAACGAAGAAGTCGACGTAAGTAACTATCAGGGCGACTGGTATGGCATCGTTGCCTCTGGGTCAGAGACAGTACAATATTTAGAAGAGGTATCATGAGCTTAGAAGTAATAGGTAAGACATTATTTGGTTCTGCTGGAAAAGGTGTCGTAGGCGAAGAATATCAGTCGTTTTTTGACAAAACAGACAAGTTTACATTAACGACAGACAATTCTTCTCAATGTCAATTTGTTGATGACACAGTAGAAAAGTTTGACTCAGCATTTGGAGGTCTTACTGGCGAATGGATTGCAGAATTTCCACATCAAGGTGTTGTGTATCATGTTGATTATGAAACACAGAACGATGCTACTGACCCCGAGGGGGAAGTTAGAATCAATGGGAATACTGTATTAAGCCTTAATTTAAACGGTTCTGATACAAGTGTCGAAGAATCTGGACAATACATTGTTGGATTTTATCAAGCAGATGGGAACACACTATATGCATTCGGCGCTGGTTGGAATTTTCAAGGTAGTAATGACGCTGAAATTCAAACAACAACTGTATCTTCAATAACAAATAGCAGTGTATACTTTACAAGTGGAGGCGGTGACGGTACCGCATTAGAACAGAATGGCAGAGGCGCAACATTATTAGAAGCGAGGTTCATAAGATAATGGTTATCAAAAATTGGCAAGACGGCGACGTACTTTTTGCCGACGACCTCAAAAACAACGTCCGACAGGCTAAATTTGACAGCGACCAAGGCACAACACTTCAATGTGAATCACAAGATATTAGCACTTCAGCAACAAAGGTGCCTGCCACAACTAGTGGAAACACGTTGCTCATTAAAAATAATGGAAGTGCTGATATTTATGTTGGTGATAGCGGAGTATCTTCAAATGATGGAGTCACGGTCGTTCCAAACGAAAGCTTGTACCTCTACGAGGGAGAGGCATATGTGATAGCTAGCAGCGGCACACAAGATGTAAGGGTGTTAGTACAGAAATGACAGTTAATACTAAACAGGTATCAGTTGACGGCACCGAAACACAACTTGTTAGCAGCAAAAGTCTCCGTGTACGACTTCGAATTGAAAACACTGGTAGTGGTACAGTATATGTCGGCGAAGAGCAAGTCGGTGGAAATGCTGTAACGGCTGGTGAAGGATACCCTGTTAAACCAAACGAAGTACTGCGCCTCGATGACCACACTGGAGAAGTCAATGCTATCACTGGTGGTTCGACGGAGACAGTAAAAGTGCTTGAACAGGAGGCAGAAGCATAATGCCAAATTTTATCAAAAATAATACAAAACTTATTCCATCAGATCTTGGAGAAGTTCAATATTATAATAGTTTTCATGATAGTAATGATTGGACGTTAAATCCTATTCTTCGAACACAATTTACAAATGATGATATCGAAGCTGCGAATATTACTGATGAATTTCAAGATATGGACGCAGAGTATATTTGCGATGTTGTCCCACGTGTATTTGTAATAGCAACATGGGATTTAAGACCTCTTGGAGAGCAAGTACCTCTTACAGTTAGAAATAGAATTCAGGATACAGGGAATATTGTTTCAATAAATAACGACGTTGGACAAAACGGTAACGCCGCAGAAACAGATGTTCTCATAACATCTGCTATTCAAGCAACAGAAATGGATGGAGTTGCACAGACTGCAGGAAATGAAATTGAAGCATTTGGAAAAAGAACAACTGGCACACTAAATACTACTGACCGAGGAAAGTTCATCGCACGGATGAATCACGACGGAGTAGAATTCCAAGACTCTGGCGACAACGGAAGAACTCTTGCTACACTACAGGAAGTGTGGCTACTATGACTTATGTTCAAATATATAAGAAAACTTCTAGCTCAACGACTAACAGTGATAGTTCTACCAGGAGGCAATCTCATGACTAAAGAAGGATTCTGCTGGAAGACCTGGGGCAAAAAGGTTCTGTTCCAAGCTGCAGCTGCTGGAGCATCAGGACTCCTTGCCTATGCACAACAAGACCAAAGATATCTTGTTTTAGTGCCTGTACTCGAAGGTCTTCGCAATATGTTCAAACACCGAGCAAAACTACTCGGAAAGTAAGTGGTCGTAAGTATTCGGCAGTTCTCTTTCGTAGAGTCGGACTAATTTAACACCACAACCATTTGGGTCGGCAGTCCCATAGAATGGAAAATGCCGACTTTCATCAAATTCACGTTTTGCATGCACATACGCTCTTGCTAATTGGTCGCGTGCTTTCTTTAGATTCCGATGAGAGTGTGTTGATTTAACTTCGGTAAAAGCACAGTATATACCCTTTTTCGCGATGACGTCATAGTCGCCGATTAACCTACCCTTTCCATCGTAAAAAAGTTCATTCTCAACTTCCCAGTTTCTCCGTTCAAATTCTGCTGCTATAATATCACAGATGCGATCGTGTTTAGCCTTGCAGCCGTTTTCTCGAAACTTTTCATCACGTAGTTTGCTTATATCCATTCATCTCGTGTATTTCAACTCGGTCACCTCTTTTTTCATAATCTGTTATATCGAATCTTTTGAGTAAGTCTGACAAGTTTTTCATCTTCAATATCGTTTCGTCGTCTTCTGTGCGTAATTCCCACCAGTAATTTTCTGGTACTTTTTGAATGTATGTCGCCTCGCCAATATTGTCTGGAACTTCGAAAATATCTAAGACTTCGTAAACACCAGATTCAAGTTTGTGAATTTCTTCGATGTCGAATCTATTTTTGCAATCACTGAGTGAGCCTGCTTCGTAAATCTCACCATTATATTTTCCGATGACCCGCCAATCACGATGAGCCTCTTTGACAATCTTCTCAGGCACAGGCTTGAATGTATTCGCATTTCGCCGCGCTTCTTCTTTCAACTGCGTGGTCGACTTCACATCACGGCCTTCAACCTCGATTAGCCAGTGTTCCAGATAATCCTGATTTAGTGGTATGTCAGGATCGGTGTCAAGCCATTCGCTGAAATCATTTTGGTCATCAGAACTTAAACCTTCACGTAGTATTGTCGGCATATTGTTATTATAACATTGATTATTTTTAATACTTTCTAAGGTAATCTTTATATACCTATATTGTTATTATAATAACACAACAAATCAAGGAGGAAAGCAAAATGGCTAAACAAATCACAAAACAACAAACACAAAACACTTGGACACGAGTACAACGGCTTTTTGACAAGCTGAAGGCTAAATACGAACTCGATGACGAATGGTGTGTTCGTAAATCTCGTTCAAAAAATCAATACGGTCGATGTTTTCATTATGAACAGGAAATCACAATTTCGAGATATCACGTTGAAGACGGTGATTGGGAAGATATTGAAGACACTGTTCGGCACGAAGTTGCTCACGCTTTAGTTGGTGAAGGCCACGGTCACAATCAAACCTGGAGAAAGAAGGCA
>ERZ1034486.274-NODE-274-length-14373-cov-3.244797_pt1 | contig 14373 bp, 13 predicted proteins | sample MGYA00520683_ERZ1034486 | MGnify/ENA primary metagenome ERZ1034486 (study PRJEB33760, sample SAMEA4777685) | hypersaline lake metagenome | biome: hypersaline environment; feature: brines | place: Spain | collected 2012-08 | depth 0 m ...
CGAGCGCCGTCTCGACGGTCGGACTGCGCTCGCCGAGCGCCGTCGTCCGCGGGACGACCCCGCCGGACTCGGCGTCGGCGGCCGCGGTGGCGTCCCACGCTCCGTCTCGTGACTCGCGCATACCGTATGGTCGGCATGGACGCCTATGAGTGCTCGCCCCGTCGACCGGGGAACGACAGCGCCGACAGGTGTCGGCGCGTCGAACGCGCGCTTGGGGCTGCCCACGTTCAGTACTGGACGGCCTCGACGCGGACGCCACGCCACGAGCGGGTCCCCCGAAACCGCGCCGAGGCCGTCGTGACCGGCGTTGCGCCGACGTGATTTCGGCGGACACGTCCGCCCACTGACCGCCACCCGACCACCGGTGCGTGCCCATCCCCCGCATGTGTCCGACGAGTACATGACTAGCAGCCCGTGCGTCGGGGTGTGCGACCCCGAGAACGGCGTCCGTGTCGCCCGTACCCGCACGCTGGAAGATACCGCGACGCGGGCCGCGATGACCGAAGCGGAGCGGATCGAGCGGATGCAGGAACCCGACGTGCCGGACGGGGGCGGCGCGTAAGCCGCGGCGGCGGTCGTTCTCCAGCGTCGCTCACGGGCGGGCCGCCCGGTCAGTCGGCAAACACGTAGGTAATATCGGACGGCGAGTCGGTGACGACCGAAATCAGGACGAACGACAGGAGGCTGACGACGGATCCGACGAAGCCGTAGTGCAGTCCCCCGGTGATGGCGCCGTCGACGACGCCGGCGACGAAGAGCGTCATGACGGTGACCCCAAGCAGCATCGAGAGCGCGGCTGCTTCGCTCGTCGCCTTGGGCCACACGAGTCCGAGGAAGAGCGCCGGCGCACAGGCGGCGAACCCGGCGACGGCAAACGACCCGAGGGTGAAGACGCCCGCGGGCTGGACGTATGCCACCCCGAGCGACACCGCGAGGAGCGCAACGAGCGCAACCTGTGAGACCCGCACCTCACGCGCCTCGCTGGCGTCCGGATCGACGTGTCGACAGTAGAAGTCCCGAGAGACCATCGAGGAGAGCGACAACAGCACCGAGTCGGCCGTCGACATCAACGCAGCAACGCCGGCCGCGAGGGCGACGCCGAACACGACCGGGGAGGTCAACTCCTGAATCATAAGCGGGATCGCGTAGTCCGCGTTCGGCGGGTTTCCGACGACGCCGAGCGACCAGACACCCAGCGCGGCGGCCAGGAAGTAGACCGGGAGCGCGATGGCGGGAAACAGATACGCGGACTTCTTGAGGATCTTCGTGCTCTTCGCTCCGAGATAGCGTTGATACACCTGCGGGTACGCCGGCACGCCGAGAATGAAGAATGCGGCGAAGGAAAGCAGGAACGCCGGCGTCCAGGTGCCGGTCGGCCCTGGAAGCGCAAAGACCGCCGGTGAGGCGGCCGTCGTCACCCGCGAGACGATCCCGTCGCCGCCGACCGTCGCCAAGACGACGCCGAACGCGCCGGCGAGCGTGACGAACATCACCGTTCCCTGAACCAGGTCCGACCACGCGACGCCGCGCATCCCGGCGATGTGGATGTACACGAGCATGAACGCGCCGATAAGTAGGACGGCCACCTCGTAGGGCACGTCCAACAGGAGGTCGAGCGCGATCGCCCCCCCGATCACCTGTGTCGCGACGAAGGCGGTGAGAAAGATCAGCGAGACGAGCAGATACACCGTGCCGACCATCGACGACTGGTACCGTTTCTCCAGGTACTCCACCGGCGTCAGGACGTCCAAATCACGACCGAGTCGATTCACGCGCGTCCCGACGACCGCGAAAAAGAGCGCGTACAGCGGCGCGGTCAGCGCGACGAACCCGAACACGCCCGCTCCGCTCCCGCGCGCTGCGGCCCCGACGCCGAAGAACGTCCACGCGGAAAAGACGGTTGCGACGAGCGTGAACGTCAACACCAGCGTTCCCAGCTTTCGGTCGGCGATGTAGTAGTCGGCGGGATTGTACTCCGTGCGGCTCGCGGCGTACGCGCCGATCCCCAGCATCCCGAGGAAGTACAGGGCGACGACGATGGTTGCCGTCATCCGTCGGTCACCCCCGGAGCCGGCGCGTCGTCGACCGCGAGGTCCCTGATCAGCGCGACCACGCCGAGATAGAGCAGGACCGAGACGCCGGTCACGGCCCAGTACCACTGGGGGAGACCGAGGATGTACGAGGCGGAGGTCCCGACGACGAAGGCGTGTCCCACGAACAGCGTGACCATTCCGAGCAGGATTGCGACGTGGTGAAGCGTAATTCTATTTCGAACCATGACTTTGAACGCAATTTTACATCACTCAGTACGACTCGAACAGTATATGTTCGTCGGTGGCTAGTCGCTCGGTCCTCAGTTCTCATTATCGAAGTCCGTTTATTACTTATCGTTCGGTCGATACGATCGTGTATGGCCGCTGACGACGACAGGTTTCCGGAGCCGTGTCGACCGTCGATAGACGCACCGACCGACCTCGAATCGCTCCTGCCGTACGCGCGCGACATCGCCGCCCGCCCGGGCGGTGAGAACAACTTCCTCACGACCGGGTACGGAATGGTCGGTGACGGCGACGACGCCCTCGTCGTCGTCCGGTCCCTGCACGACGACATGGTCGTCGAAGCGGTGATCACGGCGCTTCGAGAGCGGGGCGTGACCGTCGACCGCTTCGACATCGACATCGGCCCGGACGGGGAGCGAACGACGACCCTCGACGTCGACCTCGCGATCACGGAGAACCCCGCGGAGGAGGACGCTTACAACGAGTTTCTGGGGCGTGCCCCGTGGCTCGAAACCGTCGCCGCCGAGCAGGGGTACGACCTCCTGATCGAGACGACTGCCGGTCCGATCCCGTGGGAGGCACACAAGACCGGCGACCCGTACTACGTCGAGCGGATCCCGTGGCAGTCCCCGGAGACGATGGCCTCGCCGGCGGCACACTTTCCCGCCGACCTCCTGCGGCTGATCACCCGCAAGACGAGGGAGTTGATCTACGAGCACGGCGTCGGCGCCGACGTTCGGATTACGGACCCCGAGGGGACGGACCTTCGGTTCACCCTCCACGAGGAGTACTTCCGAAACGACCCCGCCGGGACCGATATCGACCCCGACGTGTGGGAGGAGTACTACGACGAGTACGACTGGCCACGCCGGGAGTTCACCTATCCGGACAACCACGTGGCCGGAAAGCCGTGGCCGCCGTTGATCGACCGGGAGAACGCCAGCGGGGTGATCGCCTCGACGCTCGGTCACCACAGCAAGCCGTACCCACGGATCGAACTCGACGTCGAGGACGGACGGGTGACCGAGATCCGTGGCGGGGGCGACCGTGGCGACAGGCTGCGCGAGATCCACGAGCGGACCCGAGACGTGACGTATCCCGACTTCCCCGGGGACGGGCTGTTGTGGGTGTGGGAGTGTTCGATCGGGACGAACCCGAAGGCCTTCCGCCCGTCCTCGTTCACCAAGCTCTCGGAGTCGGGGACGCTGACCGAACGGCTCCGGTCCGGAGTGATCCACATCGGCGTCGGGACGCTCTCGCTGACACGCTCGCGTGACTGGGCTCGCGAGCACGGGGAGATATACGGCCACGTCGATCATCACATGAACTTCCCGACCTACGAGATACTGACCGACGACGGGCCGGTCACGGTCGTCGAGGACGGCCGCCTGACGGTGCTCGACGACCCGGCGGTTCGTGACGCCGCTGCGGAGTACGGCGACCCCGACGAACTCCTCCGGGAAGCGTGGGTGCCGCCGCTGCCCGGCGTCAACGTCGAAGGGAGCTACGAGACGTACGCCGAGGCGCCGGCGGCGTACCTCTCGACGACGGACTACCGACCTTGAGGGGGTGCGTCATCCTCATACCGTCGCGGCGGTGTGATCCACCATGAACTCGCTCCAGGACGTGTTCGCCCACCTCCGCTCGGACGGGGACGTCGACGGCATCTACACCACGCTGGCCCCGCTCTACCGGGCTACCTACGCGGCCCGCGGCCGCATCGAGGGCCAGCTCGCGGTCGCAAGCGAGCACGCCCCGCCCCACGTCACGAACGTCTTCGAACTGGGGTGCGGGACCGGCGACCTCGTCGCGGCGCTCGACGAACGCTACCCGCGGGTGGTCGGCCTCGATACGAGCGCCGAGATGTGCCACGTTGCAGCAGCACACGGGCCGACGTGTCGGGCCAGCGCCAGCGCCCTCGCCCCCTCGACGTTCGACCTCGGCGTCGCGATGGGAGCCGTGCTGGGTCACATTCGGCCGGCAGCCGAACGGAAGACGGCGCTCACACACGTTCGGGACGCACTCGCTCCCGGTGGCCGGTTCGTCTGTAGCGTCCACGACCGTCGGGGGCTGTCCGAGCCTCGACGGCGCCGTCTCACGACGACCGTCGACGGCTTTCGAATCCACCAGTACGACGTTCAGCGGCCGGCCGCCGACGGCACCTTCGACTGGCAGGTCTCCTTCGAGATGACCGACCTCGACTCCGGCCGGACGGCCGAGACGACGACGACCACCCGACTCCGTTCGTTCACCCCGGAGGAGCTTACCGGCCTGTTCGAGACTGCGGATCTCCGCCCGGTGCGGACCACCCCCCGGGAGTTCGTCGCCGGCGACGGCGAGGACGGACGGGCGTTCGTCGCCGTCGCGGAGCGACCACGCGACCGATAGCCGGGTCGATGTCCCGCCGCGTGACGGCGACGTTCGTCGGCGGCGATCCGCTCGGCGACACGGTGGAGGGGTCGACGCCCCGGGCGCGAGCGCCCGGACGAAACGCGACGGACCGGCGGTGAGCGTGCCGGTTCCGGCGCCGCTCGGTGCGGTCGCTTACGGGGCGGCAACGCTCGTGACCCTCGCCACCGTCCCGCCCGTGTCGTGGCCTGTGCAACCGGTGTGGCTAACTGTCTCGGCCGACGAGACACGCCCGTGTCACTACATCCCCGTCGAACGGTCGCGTACCTCGCCGGCGCCTGTACCGGCGGATTCACCACGGCGACGCTCGTCAGCGTCCGGCACCGTGACGCCCGCGGGGCGGCCCGCTGGCTCGTCGTGGCGCTGCTGGCGGGCGCCCTCGCGGTGGCGTTCGAGGAGGCGGCGCCCTGACCGGGCGCGTTCCGCTCAACCTCCCGACTCCACTCCTCCCGACCAACGGCGTCGTCGGCGTCGACGCCTCGGGTTCGACCGGAGTCACGCCCCGAAACACCACACGAAGGTGACGAGTCATACCGCCGGCTGTACGTCAATTAAGTCGTCCGCCACTCCGGGGTGGCGAGTATCTTGAAACAGGTACAGCCGACACTCACGCTTCCCGTAGACCCGAAGTCGAACCTATGCCCTTTCGGCTGGATTCAGTCCTCGAGCCCAAAGTCCGCGAGCGAGTGTGTGTGGTGCCACACGGCCACCACTTCATCGACGTCGAACGTGAGGACACCATCGGTCAGATGAATCCTTATGATGCCATCCTCGATGTCCGTGTCGTGGAGATGCATCTCCAGCGGTTCGTCGAACTCCGAGACTGCAAGCATCAGTTCACCCTTCTCTTCGAGCTCCGATTGGAGGTCCGCTGTTTCAACAGCCATCGCAACTCCTAGTTCGAGTTGGCCTGATGTAAACTATATTTACCATGCCCAAAACTCTATTTTCCCCAAAACGTTTTTGTACACCAACTCGGCGGTGATTTCGGCGTTTGCACTGACCGAATCGGAGACTGTGGTCCTCGATGGGTGACGTGCTGACTATGCGCCCTGTCTCTCGCGACGCTTCAACGAACTGCCCGACCCCCGTCAGTAGTGACGCGACCGATACGGAGGGTGGACGCAGCGGTCAAAGCCGGGCACGTGTCCCCGCGATTCGACGTCGGCTTCCGCTTGATGGCGTGACCAATCCCGACTCGGCGGGCGCATGCAACTCGGGCACCGGTTCGATCATTACAGTTACGCGATGGGCCGCCGTTGGCCCCGCAACGGCCGTCGCACGAACGGTGGACGTGAGTAGGGAACGGGACCGTCTGGACATCTGTGGCTCGGTGTGGTATTTATGACTAATACGGATACGTTGAGGCTAGTAGAGCGCGAACCTCCCTACGGACACCTCGACAACGGTTTAGGTGCGATCCCCAGACGATGTGCACGGCAGTACACCCACTCGCCCACCGCTTCCGTGAGCCCGCGTACACCGGGCCGAACCGCTGCTCCCGTGTAGCGGGGTCACCATCGGACGACCCGGATTCGCGGTCGGTCCCCTCCCAGTCCTCAGCCCCGGTACCGGGCTGGTCGTCGGCTTCGCCGGCGCCACGACTATCTGGCGTCGCGGCTATCCCGCCCCCGGGACGACCGGACTGACCCGCCGTCGTCGTCGTTCGCGCCTGGGTCGTGAACGGCGAGGTGCAGGGGACGTAGCGGATGGGTGGACGTTTTAGGCCACTTGGCTTGTGGGGAGCGGGACTGTCGTCGGAGGCCCCATCGTTCCGCGACGACCGCCGGTTCGGGAACCGCGTCGTCGATCAGAAGTATCAAAAGAAAATACATTATATCGAAACGTAACGGAAACGGCACGAATCGAAGAGAAATCGACAGCGCCGACCGAGGTTCCGGTAGCAACGAGTTCGAAGTTTGTAATACGGCCGCTATATTGACAAAAAGTTGGACGAAAAGAGGCAAATGACAAAATTCTGCCCACATGCGGGCATCCCGAGTTCCCGTGGAGGACGGCCGACCGACTAATAATACAAAAATTGATACGTAATTGTAATCATAGGAAATCAGTAACGAACGACCGCCCCGGACGTCTCGTCGGCGCCGCCGACTCCGAGGCCCGAGCCGACGGTCGGCGCCGGGTAACCGCCCCCGCGCCCCGCGGCGGCGGGCGCGGCGCGTCTTTTATATACGCGGCATCGTATCGTTCACGACAGTATGTCCGACAACCGCGACGGCGGCGGCCGACCATCCAGCAAGGTGGCCCGACTGATCGACGAGTACGACCTCGGCGTGGCGTACGGCGACGAACTCGAACGCCGCTGGACGGCAGACGGCGACGAGCGGGAGAGCCTCCGTGACCTCGCCGACCGCTTCAACCGGCGGCTCCTCGAGAGCGTGCTGACCGCCGCCGGAACGTCGACGGTCAGCGGCGAGGTGGCGAACCTCTATCGGCTCCTCACGGCCGACGACGTGAGCAGCGGGATGCGGACGGAGGCACGGGCGCGCCTCGAACGCGACGGCGTCGACGTCGACGGCCTCGAACGCGACTTCGTCACGTACCAAGCCATCCGCTCGTATCTGACCGAGTACCGCGACGCCGAGTACGAGGAGCCGTCCGCGGCCGAACGGGTCGAGAGCGTCCTCGAAACCATCCAGCGCCTCCGCTCCCGCCTGCGTTCGATCACGGAGGGGAGCCTGGACCGTCTGCGGTCGACCGACAGACTCACCCTCGGCACGTTCCGTCTGTTCGTCGACGTCGACGTACTCTGTGAGGACTGTGGCGCCCAGTACGGCGTCGCCGAACTGCTCGAACGGGGCGGGGGTGACTGCGAGGACGACTAAATCTCCGTCACGCGGGGGTAGTCGTCGTCGAGTGCCTGTGCGTCCTCGGGCAGGAGGGCGGCGACGAGGAACTCGGCGTAGTCGGCGACGTACTCGATCAGCGCGGCGATGCGTTCGGAGTCGATGGCCTCCAGCGAGTCGAGCAACACGAACGGCACCGTCTCGTACACCTCGTGGACGAGATAGCCCGCGAGCGCGAACACGAGACCGGTCACCTCGCGCTCGCTCTCCGAGAGGTGGTCGATGGTGTCCTCGAACGTGGCCCCGCTCTCGGTGCTGCGGACGATGTGGAGTTCGAACAGCGTCTTCTCGACGTTCCGTCGCCCCTCCCGGACGGTGCGCTCGACCCGCTCGATCCAGACCCGTTCGAGGTTGTCGTAGCCGAGGATGTCGAGGACGGCCGCCATGTGCTCGTTGAACTGCTCGACGGCGTTCTCCTCGATCCGGCTAATTCGCGTCCGGAGGTTCCGCAGTTCCGCGTCGACCTCCTCGCGCTGGGAGCGGAGCTGCTCTTCCTCGGTCAGGCGCTCCTCTATCGACCCGATCCGGTCGGCCACGTCGTCGAGGTCGGATTCGAGGCGGCCGAGTTCGAACTCCAGTTGGTTCGCCTCCTTGTGGAGGTCGAGTACGTCGCCGAAGTCGTCGGCCTCCAAGGTCCCGATCTCCGCTTCGAGCGCCTCGATGTCGTCGTTGAGCGACTCGCGCTCCCCGCGGAGGCTCTCGAGTTGCGTCTCGCGGTCCTCGAGTTCGGCCGCGATGTCGTCGAGCTTGCGGTCGATCGACTCCCGGCGTTGCCGTTGCTCGCGGTACGCCCGTCGCTGCTCCTTCAGTTCGCTCAGCTCCGATTCGAGCGTCCGCATCGTCTCCAACTTCTCCTGGCGGACCGCACGCAACTGATCCAGCGTCCTCGTGATTCGCTCCGAGTCGACGGCGGAGCCACAGGTCCAGCACACCACCGAGTCGTCGACGAGGGTGTCCGTCACCGACCCCCCGTCGTCCCCGTCCAGGTGTGTCGTGATCGCCGCCGTCTCGTCGAGCTGATCCTCGTTGAACCCGATCACGTCCTGGAGGTTGCTCACTTCGCGTTCCAGCGTGTCGATCCGCCCACGAAGCTGCTCGATCTCGTCGCCGAGTTCGGCGTGCTTGCCCGTCGGGGCGCCGGGGAGCTCTTCGCGTTCCGCCTCCAGTTCCCGACGCTCGACCGTGAGCGACTCGATGCTGTCCTGCTGGAGGTCGATGTCGGAGCGGACCCGCTCCAGCGCCGACCGCTTCTCACGCAGGTCGTCGAGCCGCGATTCGAGCTCCCGTTTCTCCGCACGCGTCTCGTCGACGCCGGCGTCCCGTGCCTCGATGTCTTCCTCCTTCGCCGCCAGCTCCTCGCGTTTCGCCTCGATGTCGCCCTCGAGCCGACTCCGCTTCCGTTCGAGCGCCGGCAGGTCGCCTTTCAGCTCCTCCAGACCGTCGAGTTCGTCGTCGATCCGGGACTTCTCGCGTTCGAGCTCCCGAATCTCGGCGTGAATGGCGTCGGTGTCGACCGGCCGCATGATGAGTTCGCGCAGGTCCTCGCTCATCGCGACCGACCGCCTGGCCTCGTTCGACTCCAGCAGAAACGCGAAGAGGTCGGCGAGCTCCGGATCGTCCAGAAACGGGTTGCCGCCGGTCGTCACGGTTCCGTTCGACCGCGTGAACGTTCGTACGTACCGTTCGTTTCCGACCGTGAGTTCGACGCGGCCCTCGTCCGCGCCCGCCTTGAGCGAGGCGTCGTCGCTGCCCACGACCGCCATGATCGAGCGAAGCAACGACGTTCGGTTCGTCGCGTTTCGCCCAGTTAGGATCGTGATCCCGGGCTCGAACGTGACGGCCGTCTCGTCGATGCCGCCGACGTTCCGTACGTCGAGACTAGCTCGGTCTCCGAGCAGTTCCGTATCCATAACGTACGCGCATCGAGCCGCGGATGATAAAAACGTTGCCGTGGGCGCTCCGACTCCGCCGCGCTGTAACAGAAATATGGGTGTTACGGAATCGGCGGGGCCACCCGACTCCATCGGGGTCGTCTCGACAACGCGTGAGTGGTTCGGGACGGGGAGCGGCGCACGGCGAGCGGACGGGCCGTCGGACGCATCGGTCATCCATCGATCACGGGCGTGGCACACCGCCGTGGACGGACGTCCTCGCGATTTCGGTCGTTTCCGTCCCCGAATCGGCCCTCTGGGGGAGCAACGTTTTTGCCCCGCGACCGTGTTCGTCCGGTGTATGTTACTGACCGGAACCGTCGTCGCGGACTCGGAGACGGTGATCCCCGACGGGGCGGTCGTCGTCTCGGGATCGCGGATCGAGGCGGTGGGGGAGCGATCCGCGGTCGCCCCGGGGTACGCCGACCACGAGCACCAGTCCTACGACGTGCTGTTGCCGGGGCTGGTCGGCGGCCACGTCCACTCCGTCCAGAGCCTCGGGCGCGGCATCGCCGACGACACCGAACTGTTGGACTGGCTGTTCGACTACATCCTCCCCATGGAGGCCTCGCTCTCCGCCGAGGAGATGGCGGTCGCGGCGAAGCTGGGCTATCTGGAGATGATCGAGAGCGGGACGACGACCTGTGTCGACCACCTCTCGGTCGCCCACGCGGACGAAGCCTTCGAAGCCGCGGGCGAGATCGGCATTCGCGGCGTCCTCGGCAAGGTCCTGATGGACCAGCGGTCGCCCGACGGCCTCCTCGAAGACACCCAAGCGGCCCTCGACGAGTCCGAACGACTCATCCGGCGGTACCACGGCTCGTTCGACGACCGGGTTCGCTACGCCGTGACGCCGCGCTTCGCCGTCTCCTGTTCCGAGGAGTGCCTCCGCGGCGCGCGCGAACTGGCGGACGCGTACGACGGCGTCCGCATCCACACCCACGCCAGCGAGAACCGGAGCGAAATCGAGACGGTGAAAGAGGACACCGGGATGCGCAACATCCACTGGCTCGACGAGGTCGGTCTCACCGGCGAGGACGTCGTGCTGGCACACTGCGTCTGGACCGACGAGAGCGAGCGCGAGGTGCTCGCGGAGACGGGCACGCACGTCACGCACTGCCCGTCCTCGAACATGAAACTCGCGAGCGGCATCGCGCCGGTCCGGGACTACCTCGACCGCGGGGTCAACGTCGCCCTCGGCAACGACGGCCCGCCGTGTAACAACACGCTCGACGCGTTCACGGAGATGCGCCAGGCCAGCCTCTTGGGGAAGGTGGATCGACTGGACCCGACGGCGACGCCGGCGGGCGACGTCTTCGAGATGGCGACGATCAACGGCGCGCGCGCCGCCGGGTTCGACGACCTCGGCGCGATCCGGGAGGGCTGGCGCGCCGACATCGTCGGCCTCAGCACGGACCTCAGCCGGGCGACTCCGCTCCACGACGTCCTCTCGCATCTGGTCTTCGCCGCCCACGGCGACGACGTGCGCTTTACCATGGTCGACGGCACCGTCCTGCAGGAGGGCGGCGAGGTGACAGCCATCGACGCCGAGGCGGTCCGGCGGAAGGCGTCCGAAGTCGGCCTCGGCATGGATCTGACGGCGGAACGCCGGTCCGCACGGCGACACAAACCCTGATCTCGCCGCGAGTGTCGGCGCCACGACACGCGTTCGATCGGACGGCGCGCCGCCGAACCGATCGTAACGGCCGACGCCACGATCCGTACTTTACAAACGACGAGTCGCCCGTCCGACGAGGTCACGAACGCGACCGACGCCACGCTCGCAGGACGTGTCACCCGTCGGATACCGGTAGCACCGCCGTTATTCGGACGCCGTCCCTTCCTCCGTGTTCGATCGTCCCGACGCCTCCCCTTCCTCACGCATCCGCGCGTTCGCCTCGGCCGCCGACGATAACCAATCAAAAATAATACTATTTGCACGATATTACGTAAACCCGATATTTTGGCCGCCGAACGCGCCGACGGCCCTGACGCGGGTAGCGTACGACGTCAATCAGCGGACTCGAAGCCGATTATCGCTCGACGACCGTCCGCCTCACGCGGCGACGCAGCATCACGGCTGGACGTGATCGAAACGACGCGAAACGCGGTAGAGTGTATTTAGATGCGTTTGAACACGTAACACGGTCGGCGTGGCTCGGGTCCGACCGCGTCGCGTGCCGCCGCCGTCGTTCCCGATTTTTTACTATAACGGATTTCGTACCTGTTTGGGCGCCCCCGACCGAACGCTCGGCGTGTCGCTGCGGTGCGGCTCGTCGATCGATCGTCCGTGGAAGGATTCAGGAGGGAGGCGGATCAACGGTTTCACCAACGGTCGCTTCGGTCGACCACGCATCATGACGGACGACTTGCCACACGGCACGGCACGGACGACGGTCGGCGACGTCGGACGCGAGCTGCTCGAACGGGAACTGACCACGGGCACCGGCGGGAACGTGAGTCACCGGTGTGCCGACGGTGAGACGGTCGCCGTCTCGCCGTCGGGGGTCCCCTACGGCGACGTGACTCCGGAGCGTGTCCCCCTCGTCACCCTCGACGGCGAGCAAGTGGCGGGCGGCCTCGACGCCTCCAGCGAGACGCCGATGCATACGGCGCTCTACCGCCGGCGGGACGACGTCGGCGGGGTCGTCCACACCCACTCCCCGTATGCGAGCACGTTCGCCACGCTCGGCGAGTCTATCCCGGCGTCGCACTACCTGATCGCCGTCGCCGGCGACGAAGTCCCGGTCGCGGGGTACGCACGCCCCGGGAGCGAGGAACTGGCCGAACTCGCGGTCGAGACGATGGGTGCCGACTACGACGCCTGCCTCCTCCAGAACCACGGGACGCTCGCCGTCGGCGAGACGGCCGAAGCGGCGCTCGAAGTGGCGTCGATGGTCGAGTACTGCGCGCGCATCCACTACCAGGCCATCAGCGTCGGCGAACCGATCGTCCTCCCCGACGAGGAGGTCGCCCACCTCCGCTCGATGTTCGAAGGCTACGGTCAGCGCTGAGGTGGGGCTCGGAGCGGCCCCATCACAGCCGCCAACACCGTCTCGTACTCGGACGGTCTCGGTCCGTGCCTTTTCGGCGGCCACAGTCCCGGAGCGTCCGCTCCGGACGGCGCCCGACTGCGGTTCTTCGGGTCCGCCCGCGGACACCGCCGATCCGGCCACGGGAACTGTCCCCCTCGACCTTACCGGCGAGTCGGTAACACGACGCCTCCCTTCGGCGTCCGTCCGTGAACTGGAACGATCGGCCGACCGGCACGGGATCCGTCGGCTACGTGATGGTCAGTCGGCGGCAACGCTCGGTCCCACGCCCCCGGCGTCCACGTCGGTTAGCGTCCCGAGGTAGTCGTCGAGGTCGAGGGCGAAACGGGCGTCCGTCCCGAGGTCGAGCCAGGAGAAGGCGAACTCCGCCCCGCGTTCGGGACCCGTTCCGGTGACGGTGTGGGTCCACGCGTCCCGCGGTTCGTGCACCCGTACGTGGTAGAAGTGGCGGACGTACCGCTTCGGCGGCGACTCGCGACGCGTCCACACGTCGGTGACGAGGCGTTCGACGTCCCCGAACGTCGCGAGGCCGCTCTCTTCGACGACTTCGCGGTACAGGGCCTCCCGCGGTGTCTCCCACGATTCGACGGTTCCTTTCGGTATCTGCAAGCCGTCGTGGCTCGGCCCCTCGAACACCAGCACCTCCGACCCCCCGCGGGTGACGTAGGCACACGCCTTCTGGACGTACGTCGTGTCCTGTGCTACCATGCCACTTCGTTCTGCTTCCCTCCGTATAGTAGTGTCCACACATGATCCTAGAGGTGTTCTAGCGCGACGCGTCCGGATATCGATTCTGACACTGGCGACAGCACCGTTATACGTGGGTCGCTCTTTCGTCCCGACACGGAGATGGCAACCGAATCGGACGCCACGCCCCGCCGCGTGTCCGCACCCGACGTGGCGCTCCGGAAGCGGGTTCGAGCCGCCGACCTCGCGCTCCTCGGCTCGGTCCCGGCGGTACTCGGCCTGGTCTTCTCGTTGCCCGCGGCGACGCGTCGGTCGCTCGCCTTCGACTACGCGTCGCCGACGGCGCCGACGGCCGTCGTCTCGGCGTTCGTCCACTTCGACCCCGTCCACCTGTCGACCAACGTCGTGCTGTACGGACTCCTCGCCGCCACGGCGCTTGCCCTCGGCGTCGCGAGCGGACGTCGGCGCCGCTTCTACACCGTCTTTCTGACGTTCGTCCTCGCGTTCCCGGGCGTCCTGTCGTATCTGAACCTCGCGATTCCGCGATCGGCGACGACGTTCGGCTTCTCGGGGGTGGCGATGGCCTTCGCCGGGTATCTCCCGCTCGCGCTCGCGGACTACTTGGAGACGCGCTTCGGCATCGGTCCCGCGACCCAGCTCGCCCCCGCGCTCTTTCTGTCGACCTTGGGTCTCGTCTCGGTGTTGAGCGTCCGGTCGGCGTTCGACCTCGTTGGCGGCCGCGCCGCGCTTCTAGCGCTCGCGGCGGCGCTCGGCGCGCTTCGGTACGCGCTCGTCGTGGCGGAGGGGGCCGCCCTCCGGGCGCGCTGTCGGACCCTCCTCGGGACGCCCGGTGCGGCCGAACTGACCGCCGTCGCCGTCGCGCTCGTGTTCGCGGTGCCGTTCGTCGCGTTCCCGGCGTCGCCGGGACAGGGGGCCAGCGTCCTGAACCTCTACAGTCACCTCCTGGGCTACGCGCTCGGATTCCTGGTTCCGTTCGTCACCGTGACGACGCGCCGGTTCGTGGGGGAGTCGTGATCCCGTCGCGCCACGACCGGCAAACGCCGAGCGCTTCGGAGAACGTCGCACAACGGAGGGGTGAATCATGCCCGGGCTAACGTCCTCGAAAACGCTCCGCGCTTGCGGGCGC
>ERZ1034486.275-NODE-275-length-14334-cov-3.336088_pt1 | contig 14334 bp, 15 predicted proteins | sample MGYA00520683_ERZ1034486 | MGnify/ENA primary metagenome ERZ1034486 (study PRJEB33760, sample SAMEA4777685) | hypersaline lake metagenome | biome: hypersaline environment; feature: brines | place: Spain | collected 2012-08 | depth 0 m ...
AACCTCGAACTCCCCTTCGGGGAATCCTCGCCCTTCAGGGCGGGGAGGATGTCAAGCTTCCACTCAGGGAGTTTGTTGTTCTGGTCGTACTCACTCGGTTTGTCGTCTTCGGGACTGTTCGTATAATCCCATCGGACGTGGTTGTACAGTTGGCGATGAACGTTGAGATGGCGTTGCAGTCCTTCCGCTACCTCTTGTGTCGGATAGGCGTGGTAGCGGTGACTGTGTTCCATCACTGTCTTGTGATTATAGATATGTTGACTTAATGGTTTGTACCACGAGTTGTCGGCTTCATCCCCGAGGTCAAGCCTCGGGGTATTCGCCTTGTCCGCTGATAAACATTCGACAGTTGATTCGTGTCCATACTCGTTGCCCGGTACCGAGACGCACAGTTCCGTCGACGGAGTTTCCGGAGTCGGCGCCGGTCCACGCCGCCGCCGCTCCGGGTGACACAAGACCTATCGGTGGAGCCACCCTGTCTCGGCCATGACCGTCGACGTGGACTTCGGTTCGGACGGCCTCGTCCCCGCCGTCGCACAGGACGCCGACTCCGGCGAGGTGTTGATGTTGGCGTACGCTTCGCCCGAGGCGCTCGAACGCACCCGCGAGACGGGGCGTGCCCACTACTACTCCCGGAGTCGGGACGAACTCTGGGCGAAGGGGGCGACGAGCGGCCACGTCCAGCGTGTTCGGGAGGTGCGCGTGGACTGCGACGGCGACGCGCTCCTCTATCTCGTCGACCAGGAGGGTGGCGCCTGCCACACCGGATACCGCTCCTGTTTCTACCGGACTGCCGAGGGGGAGACGGTCGGTGACCGCGTCTTCGACCCCGACGAGGTGTACGCCGACGAATGAGCGACGCGGCGAATCACGTCGACCGACTTCGGACGGCGCGGGCCGAACTGGCCGACGCTCGCGACGCCGTCGCCGACCACGGCGAGGCGCGGCTGACGGCGGTCCGGGACGCCCACCGCGAGGCCACGAGCCTCCTCGACCGCTACGAGGGCACGGCGACCGGCACCGGCGACTTTCGCGCGTTCGTCGAGTTCCAGGAGTCGTTCGTCGAACTCGTCGAGGGACTTCCCGACGACCTGCCGGCCCGCGAGGCGTTCGAGGCGGCGAACGACCTGCTCGATCAACGCCGCCTCGACGTGGACGATTTCGCACGGGCGCGTGACCGCCTGCAACCGGCGGCGGACCACGCCGCACTACTCGAAGAGCGGGCGACCGCCGAGGAGCGCTACGAGATGGCCCGCCGCGACGCCCGCAAGCGCCTGCGGGAACTCGACGACCGAATCGACCGGTTGGAGCGCCTGCAGCGACTCGGGGAGGCCGACCTCGACGCCCCCGTCGAACGGCTCCGCGACCCCATCGACTCCTACGACGCCGCGGTGCGCGAGGCGTGGACGGACTTCCGGCGCGAGGCGAGCGCCCGCGAGACCCTCCGCGTCGTCCAAGCGAGCGAGGCGTACCCGCTCGCGGCCTTCCCGCAGCCCCCCGACGACCTGCGGGAGTACGTCGTGTCGTATCCGGCCGGTGAGGAGCCGATCCCGACGCTTCTGGAATACGCCGACTACTCGACTTCGAAGCTCTCTCACTACGTCGACGACCCCGGCGCGCTCCGGACGCGCGTCGCGACTCACCGCACGTATCTCGAACGGCTGGACGCCGACCCGCTGACGGTGTCGTGGCCGCCGCCGTCGGCCGAACGGCTCCGGTATCGCGCGACCGAACTCGTCTCCGTCGTCGGCCGCTTCGCACCCGAAGACGTGATCGCCGAGGCGCGCCGCCTCCGTCGCCTGCCCGCCGAAGTGGACTACGAACGCCTGCGCGAGACGGCGCTCGCTCGCGACGAACTGACCGACGACGAACGGGACCGGCTGGAACGGGGCGCGGTCGAGGCGGAACTGACCGCCGCCCGCGACGAACACGAGCGGATCGAGACGGCGCTCGCGGGGACCGAGGACGCCTAACGCGCGGTTTCGAGGTGGTCGCGCAGGTCGGTCACGAGACCCCGTGCTCGATCGGCGGTTCGGGCCTCGGCGTAGATGCGAACCTTCGGTTCGGTGCCGCTGGGGCGGACGAGCAGCCACGCGTCGCCGTAGTCGAGGCGGTAGCCGTCGGTCGTATCGAGCGCCGCGTCGGCGCCGTTGGCGTACGCCGCCGCCGCGTCGAGGAGACGGGCGCGTTCGTCGTCGTCGTCGTACGCGACGTTCTCCCGGACGAAGTGGTAGTCGGCGTAGGGGGCGACCACCTCGCTCGCCGGTCGGTCGGCGGCGGCGAGCAGTTCGAGGAACTTCGCGCCGACGTAGGCGCCGTCGCGGGTCAGGCGATCCCCGGGGAAGAACACCCCGCCGTTGCCCTCGCCGGCGATGGGCACGCGGTCGCCCGCGCGGCGGCGCTCCCGTATCCGGGTGACGATGTACGTCGACCCGATGGGCGTGAGGTCGAGTGTCGCGTCCGCCGCGCCGACGGCGTCGACCAGACGCTGGGAGACGTTGACCGCGGCCACGACGACGTCGCCGCCGCCGAGTTCGGCGGCCGCGAGCGCCGCGAGGGACGTGTCGCCGTCGATGGCGTCGCCGCGCTCGTCGACGAAGACGGCCCGGTCGGCGTCGCCGTCGTGGGCGATTCCCACGTCGGCGTCGGTCGAGCGGACGAGCCGGCGGAGGGCGGTCAGGTTCTCGGCGACCGGCTCGGGGTCGCGGCCGGGGAAGTGCCCGTCCGGCTCCGCGTTGACCGTGTGGACCGTACAGCCGAGTTCGCGGAAGAAGGCGGGCGATATCGTACAGCCGGCGCCGTGGCCCGGATCGACCGCGACGGTCAGGTCGGCGGCCGCGACGGCCTCGCGGTCGACGCCCGCCAGTAAGTCCGCGCGGTAGTCGTCGTCGACGCCGTCGATCCGGCGGGTCGATCCCACGCCGTCCCAGCGGGCGAGCGGCGTCTCGGCGCCCACCACCGCCCGCTCCACCCGTTCGTACGCGTCCACGGAGAGTTCGGTCCCGTCGGTGCCGAGGAGTTTGATGCCGTTGTACTCGGGGGGGTTGTGCGAGGCGGTGAGGACGAGGGAGGGGACGCCCTCGGTCGCGCAGTAGTACGCGACGCCGGGCGTCGGAAGCACCCCCAGCCGCTCCACGTCGGCGCCGGCGGCGGCGAGGGTGCCGGCGGCCACGTCGGCGAAGGGGCCACCCGAGAGGCGGGTGTCGCGGGCGACGGCGACCCGGTCGGCGTCCCAGACCGCCGCGGCGGCCGCGGCGACCCGCCGAACGCGTTCGGGTGTGAACTCCTCGCCGACGACGCCGCGCGTACCGCTCGAACCGAACAGTTCCATCGAGAGAGGGTCGTCGGGCGGGGCACAAATCCGTTGTGTCTGGCTCGGCACTCACTCCCGGATCGGTCGGTCTTTACGCCACCGCACCGTCGTCCCCGGCATGACGCAGTTTCCGACCTTCGAGGTGATCCCCGCCGTCGACATGCAGGACGGCGAGGTGGTACAACTGGTGCAGGGGGAGCGTGGTACGGAGACACGCTACGGCGACCCCGTCGAGGCCGCCGAGCGGTGGGTCGAGGCCGGAGCGCGGACGCTCCACCTGGTCGACCTCGACGGCGCCTTCGAGGGCGAGCGTGCCAACGCGTCGGCGGTCGAGGCCATCGTCGACGCGGTGGACGTGCCGATCCAGCTCGGCGGCGGCATCCGGACCGCCGCGGACGCCCGCTCCCTGCTGGATCGGGGCGTCGACCGCGTGATCCTCGGGACGGCGGCCGTCGAGGACCCCGACATCGTGGCCGAGATCAGCGATCGGCGACCGGGGAGCGTCGTCGTGAGCCTCGACGCCAAGGGCGACGAGGTGGTCGTCTCCGGGTGGACCGAGGGGACCGGACTGGACCCCGTCGAAGCCGCGGCACGGTACGAAGCTCTGGGCGCCGGCGGCATCCTGTTCACCGACGTGGACGTGGAGGGGCAACTGGCGGGCGTGCGGGCCGAACGGATCGACCGTCTCGCCGACGCGGTGTCGATTCCGGTGATCGCCAGCGGCGGCGTCGCCACGCTCTCGGACGTGCGAGCGTGTCGGGAGGCCGGCGCCGCGGCCGTCGTCGTCGGCACCGCGCTGTACGAGGGAGCCTTTAGCCTCGCCGAGGCGATGGACGCCTGATTTCGGCCCGCACCGACGTAGGGGAACGACTTTATTTATCAGCGACAACAGTTATACAAATGACGTACGAGTACACGGGCGACGCTCACCGGCGACTCGTCGACGCCTACCGAGCGGACGAACCGCCCTTTCCCACGGACGATTCGCGGGACTACCCACGCCGTGATTTCCTGCGCGACGAGCCACGCCACCTCAGACGGCTCCTGTTTCCGCGGTGCTGGAACGGGACGGACCTACTGGACGACCCCGCCGAAACCCGCGACCGTCTGGCCCGACTCGGCACGTGCGTTCTGAAAGGGACCGCTGCCTATTCCGATCGTGACGCGGCCGACCTGACCGGCCTCGTCGACGAGACGCTCGATCGCTTACTGGAGATTCGGGACACGCTCAAGCGGGACGTCGAGGCCGCGTACAAGGGCGACCCCGCGGCGAAGAGCTACTGTGAGATCATCCGGTCGTATCCCGGCTTTCAGGCCATCCTGACCCATCGGGTCGCACACGCCCTCTACGAGGAGGAACAGTTCCAGTACGCACGCGAACTCGCCGAGTACGCGAAAAGCGAGACGGGGATCGACATCCATCCCGGGGCGGAGATCGGCGATCACTTCTTCGTCGACCACGGGACCGGGGTCGTCGTCGGCGAGACGGCTACCGTCGGCAACTGGGTCCGGATCTACCAGAACGTCACCCTCGGCGCCCTCCACTTCGAGGAGGAAGAGGGCGAGGAACACATGCTGGCGAAGGGGTACAAACGCCACCCCGACATCGGCGACCACGTCGTCATCGGGGCCGGCAGCAACGTCCTCGGTCCGGTCGACATCGGTGACCACGTGAGCATCGGCGCGAACTCCTGGGTGACCGACGACGTGCCGCCCAACACGAGCGTCTTCATCTCCGATCACCCCGATCAGAAGCGGAAGCCGAACGGGTAGCCGGCGGCCGAGTGCCGCGTCGCCGCGGCTCTCCCCCCAAAACCGACTTACGCACGCCCCGCGAGGGTCGCGTATGGACCGCACGGCCGCCCGCACCCGCGAAACCGCGGAGACGACCATCGACCTGACCCTCGACGTGGACGGCGAGGGCGACGCCCGCGTCGGCACCGGCGTCGGCTTCTTCGATCACATGCTGGAGTCCTTTGCCAGCCACGGCCTCTTCGACCTGACCGTCGACTGCGACGGCGACTTGGAGATCGACGACCACCACACCGTCGAGGACGTAGCGCTCGTCCTCGGCGCGGCGTTCGACGACGCCCTCGGCGACAAGCGGGGCATCCGCCGCTTCGCCGACCGGCGCGTCCCCCTCGACGAAGCCGTCGCCTCGGTGGTGGTAGACGTGAGCGGCCGCCCCCTCTTTCGCTTCGACGGCGCGTTCTCCCAGGAGCGCGTCGGCGAGTTCACGAGCGTCATGGCCCGACACTTCGCGCGCTCGCTGGCGATGCAGGCGGGGCTCACGCTCCACGTCGAAGTGAGCGGGGAGAACGCCCACCACGAGGTGGAGGCGCTGTTCAAAGCGCTCGCGCGCACCCTCGACGACGCCACCCGAATCGACGACCGGCGCTCGGACACGCCGAGCACGAAGGGCGAGCTGTAACGTTCAACTACTGTCGTACTCCCTTTCGACACTCGTCGTTAGTTATTTCCGCGTCGCCGACGAGGGAGCGAGCATGCAGGCGTTCGACAGGCTCGACAGCGACACCTCGAAGCTCGTGGTGCTGTACCTCGGGCGCGTCGGCGACGCGACGCCGGCCACCATCGCCGACCGGCTCCGACTGCCGCTGCTGACGACTCTCGCGACCGTTCGCTACCTAGTCGAGGAGGGGCTCGTCCGCCGGCTGGACGGCTCGGATCGGGTCGTCCTGGCCGAGGCGGCGCGGGCGCGACGTGACCGCCGGCCGCGGCTCGTTTAGTCCAGGACGGCCTCGTTCACGACGTACGGCGGTACCTCCCCCGCGAGCGCTGCCGCGACGTTCCGGGCGGCTTTCTCCCGGAGTTCGACCACGCTCTCCGCGGAGTTGTAGGCGGCGTGGGGCGTGAGGATCACGTCGTCGAGACCGAGCAGCGGTGAGTCCGCGTCCGGTGGCTCCTCCGCGAGCACGTCGAGACCGGCGCCCGCGACCCCACCCACCCGGATCGCGTCGGCGAGGGCGTCCTCGTCGACGATGCCGCCGCGGGCGGTGTTGAGCAGGAACGCCGTCTCCTTCATCGTCGCCAGTTCGTCGGCGCCGATCAGCCCCTCCGTCGCGGGGGTGAGGGGCGCGTGGATCGAGACGGCGTCGGACTCGGCGAGCAGTTCCGCGCGGTCGTCGACGAGCGTCACCGAGTCCGGCACCTCGTCCGGGTCGACGTAGGGGTCGTTGGCGATCACGTCCATGCCGAGCGCCGCCGCCTTCTCGCCGACTGCGCGCGCGATGTCGCCGTAGGCGATCAGGCCGAGCGTCGATCCGTCGAGGCGACGCATCGTCCGCCCGGCGGTCACGTCCCACTCGCCCGCCCGCACCCGGTCGTTGTAGTCGACGACCTTGCGCGTCAGTGCGAGCAGGAGGGCGATGGTGTGATCGGAGACCTCCGGGATGCAGTAGTCGGGCACGTTCGTCACGTAGACGCCGCGCTCCGTGGCGGCGTCGAGGTCGACGGTGTCGAAGCCGATGCCGGTGCGGGAGACGACCCGACAGTTCGGCACCGAATCGAGCAGGTCGGCGTCGACGTCGGCGTACATCGCGATGATCCCGTCCGGGTCGGCGTCGGCGAGGACGGTTTCGAGCGGTTCGTCACGCGACTCGGCGTCGATCAACTCGGCGTCGACCTCGGCGAGCATCCCGCGCTCGATGTCGAGGTCACCGAAGGTGTGGTCAGTGAAGACGACGGTATCGGCCATGCTCGCGGGCACGGCCGAGCGGATGGTAAAAGGTTCGGGTGGTTCGTAGCCGAGGCTATATCAACCGTCCCGGTCAAACCCCGACGAATGTTCGACGAGATCATACAGAGAATTTAGAACTTACCTCTGAAATCAAGATTGAAGTGACAGTAGATCAAAAGGCATGGTATGTCGAGGCAGACCCCACGACATAAATTCGCCCGCGCCGTTGAGTGCTTGGTCGACAGCCACGAAACAGGAGAGGTAATCGACGACGACTTTCGGGCGCTCATTGAAATGTGCGCCGCCTATGACGACAAATCGTATGTCCAGAAAAACGACGACGAGGGACGAACCTTCGATTACGCCGACATATTGGATGTGACCCCTCGCGAATTGCCTCGACCACCGAACGAAGAGACAAAAAGTAGTCTGACGCTACGAAACTATCTTGACCGACTACGTCGCATGGCCGCCGAGGAGGAGGTGGCCCTCACCAATCACTCTGCCGAAAACTTCAATCAACTGCTTCGGTCTCTTGAATTAGGCACGGCACCGTGGGTGAAGGACGAAGGACTGACTAACAACACCGTTCGGACGTATCAAACGGCAGTGCGGGCGTTTCTGAAGGTACATGATGATATTTGCGACCGTGAAGAAATTGAAATGTACGCCCCCGAAGAAACGCCCGTCGACGTTGACGACATGTTTACGAAAGAGGAGATCGAGGCACTCCGCGAGGCGACCGATTCACCTCGTAACCGTGCCCTCCTTGAAATGCTCATTTCGACAGGGCAACGCCTCCACGCGATTCAGTCCTTGAAAGTTAAGCATGTTGATATAAATGAAGGGACATTTCGGCTGAATTCTGAGGCGACGGACGGATTGAAAGGTGCGGATTCACGATCACGTAAACGACCATTACTTGGAGCAAAAGAACCCGTCCGTCAGTGGCTTCAGTACCACCCCTGCCGTGACGACGACGACTTTCGGGAGTCGTATTTGTTTACCGCCGAGGATTTGACGACGGTCGACGACCATGGAGAAATGTTGTCGGAGGCAACGATTCGATATCATCTGAAGAAGATTCGCGAGCGGGCAGGGATCGACAAACGCCTCCATGCCCATCGTTGTCGACATTATTTCGTAACGGTCTGCAAGCGAGAATACGACATGGACAACGATACGATCAAGGCGCTCATCGGCCATGACCCCGAATCCCGCGTCATGGAGACGACGTATCAGCATCTATCTATGGATGACCACATTCAGGAGGCCGAGGAGAAAATGGGTATCCGCGAGGGGGATGATACGTCCTCGTTGACGCCGAATTTCTGTAATGTCTGCAATACTCGCTTAAACGACGATGACCGACGTTGTCCTGCTTGCGGCACCGAATACGCCCCTGATGCCAAAGATGCCCGTGAGACGATTGAGGAGTTACTATACGAAGCCAAAGGCGCGGCTGAAACCGAGGAGGAGGAGATTTCAGTCGACGAGGTTCGCCGATTCATCAAGGCAAACCCATGGGTGATCGAGGAGTTGGATATAGAGGGCGTGGATGCCCCCTAACGATGTTGCTACCCCGCCTTCGCGGTAGGAGAACGGTCATCCTCGGCGCTATATCCGCCGTCCTCCTTGTTGATCGCCAACAGCTGTTTCGCAATCGGTTTGGCGGGAGAGTCGGTCTTGACGAGGCGACGACAGTGTTCGGCTACGTCTTTGGGAAGTTGTCTTTCAGGCATGGTAGCAGGGCGTATGCCCTGAAATTGATTGTCAATAGCCGTCTCCTATATGTGATAGAATATTCTCATTATATATGTTTTGTAGATGAGCCAACTTACATAATCTAATTTATGTAAATTCTATCTTAATACAGCGTGTCCGACGCCGCCCCCTTGCTACTGCGGTGACGGGCGGCGTTAGCGGCACCCACCTAATCGTAGGATAACCGCCCCTTGCACGGGCGTGCGCCCGCCTATTACTCCGGGGACGTTAATGTTGATTTGAAGGGTGGATTAACCACGGTCATGTTGGTCACCGAGGAGTTGATGACCGAGGAGTTGATCGACCGTGGAGTTAATTATCTCCACAGTTGGATCACCCCACTGTTGCATTAACATTATAGTACTACAAACGCTGTCACGCACGCGGGCGAGGCAGTCGCCCCCGCCGACGGTGTCAATCAGGACGGCGAAGCGGGTTGTGTAGGAGACAACCCCACCCTTCGAGGGGGGAGACGGCGTCTCCTATGAGGCTCGCGTCGCCGCCAGAGTCACACACTCGCAAGTAAGACCACTTCTCAACAACTCCTTGGCCCCTCCCTATGGGTAGTATCCTATCTCCGAAAACAGTCGCGCCAGACGCCTACATATGCCCTTTGTTGTGCTATTCAAGCCGTGAAAAAATACCACAAGGTCGTGAGCGGCCTCACAATCCATTTCTCGACCTCCCCACCAGTAAGTAGGGTCATATCAACTCAACTAAACCGCTTAGAGACTAAATTGAGTGGTTGACAATCCCGTTCGCGGCGATTGACCGAACCCCACCCCCTGCACGCAGAGCAACCCCCATACTGGGTATATGTTGACTGGGTGGTAACCACAACGCCCATGATAGTCCACGTCGATTCAAAAATAAGCCCTGACGAGGAGTCTTGATATGGCAGACGAATTCGATAGAATCATGGAGAAGTTCGAGGGGAGTCCGAGCCAGCAGGCGGTGATCCGACTCCTGCTCGAACGGGGCTTCTCCGTCAACGACGAGGGACGGGTCGTCTCCGGCGGTATCGAGATTCCCAACACGGGGATCGCCCGCGAGATCGACGTGGACCGCCGCGTCGTCGACTCGACGACCGACGCCATCCTCGACGACCCCGAACTCCGGCGTATCTTCCAGAACATCACCGCCATCCCCAGCCTGATGGATCTCGCGCCGGTTCTCGACCTCTCCGTGCTGACGGTCTGGGTCGACGACGAGACGGAGTCCGGCATCGTCGCCGACGTGACGGCCGCCGTCGCGAACCGGGACATCTCCATCCGGCAGGTCATCAGCGAGGACCCCGAGTTCGTCGACGACCCCAAACTGTACGTCATCACCGACGCCGCCCTCCCCGGCGACCTGTTGGTCGAGATTCGCGACCTGCCGTACGTCCGCCGGGTCGAGTTCTGATGAGCGAGGCGTATCGCACCGTCGCGGAGCGGGCCCAGGCCGACTTCGAGGTGAAGGGCTCGGAGTTCATCGGTCACGTCGCCCCCGCCGATTCGGTCGACGCCGCCGAGGCGTTCGTCGCCGAGGTGCGCGAGGCGTACGCCGACGCCACGCACAACGTGCCCGCCTACCGCGTTCCGGCGGGCGAGGAGATGCTTCGCGAGTGGTCGAGCGACGACGGCGAACCCACCGGCTCGGCGGGGAAGCCCGCGCTGAACGTCCTCGTCCAGCGTGACCTGCACAACGTCGTGGCGGTCGTCACCCGCTACTACGGCGGCGTCAACCTCGGCGTCGGCGGATTGGCGCGGGCGTACGCCAGGGGCGTGAGCGACGCGGTGGCGGCGGCGGGCGAAGTCGAGGAACGCCCCCACGAGCGGTTCACGGCCACCGTCGACTACGACGACTCCGGCACCGTTCGCGGTATCCTCGAGAGCGTGGGCGTCGAGTTCGACGCCGCCTACGAGGCGCGGGTGACCTTCGAGGTGCGCGTCCCCGTCGCCGACGCGGACGGCGTCCGTGACCGCCTCCGGAGCGCGACCGGCGGGCGGGTCGACCTGTCATAGCTCCGGAGCGGTCCACCGGTCGGTTTCGGCGGAGATCCGTCCGACAGCGTCGGGCTCCCGTCGTCCCATCCCCGACGCGAACGGGAGGGGTTCCGAGGCCGATTTCGTGTGCACTATCGAGCCGTATAGAGCGTTTGGGTGGTCGATTTCGGTCGAGATTTTCTCGACCACATACCGGCCGTCGTCGGGCGGTTTTCGACTCGAAAGGGAGGGGTTACTTCGTCCGGAAGGCGCGGTCGCCCGCGTCGCCGAGGCCGGGGACGATGAAGCCGTTTTCGTCGAGGTGGTCGTCGATAGCGACGGTCAGGAGGTCGGCCTCGGGGACGGCGTCGCCAACCCGGAGGAGGCCGTCGGGGGCGCTGACCGCCGAGAGGACGAACAGGTTCTCGGGGTCGGCGTCTTCCAGCACGTGGTCCAAGACGGCACACATCGTCGATCCGGTGGCGAGCATCGGATCGGCGACGATGACGGTGTCCATCTCCCGGATTTCGGGCAGTTTCACGTAGTCGACGGTGATCGGGAACTCGCCGTCCTCGTTCATGCCGGCCTCTTCGTCACGGCCGGCGCTGATGACGCCCTGTTTGGCGCGGGGGAAGGCCTTCAACAGCCCCTCGACGAACGGCGTCGCCGCGCGGAGGACGTTGATGATCACCACGTCGTCCAGTCCCTTCACCCGCTCGCCGGTGGTTTCGGCCATCGGCGTCTCGATGGCGACGTACTCGGTGTCCATCGCGCCGTCGATGATCTCGTAGCCACAGATGCGGCCGAGTTTCACCAACCCCTTCCGGAAGGCCACCTGTTCGGTCTCCACGTCCCGAATCTTCGAGAGCGTGTCCTTGGCGAGTGCGTGCGTGACGAGATACGCCTCCTCTCGATCCTCGATTGTCATACACGCTACTCCGCGAGTCGAGGGTAATAAAACGCGCTATCGCCGCGGTCGGAACGCGGCCGCGCCCGTCCGCCTCACCGCGTCACGACGTACGTCACCGCCATCAACAGGAGCGCGAGCGAAGCGACGTTCCAGACGGTGAAGTCGGCGAGACCGACGAAGTCGAGCCCCCAGACGATGCCGGCCGCGAACGCCGAGGAGAGAACGAGGTTCATCACGAAAAGTACGCGCGGATCGCCCTGCGAGGCCATGCTCGGTGGTGGTTCGGGCGGCCACTTAACCCTGTCTCGGGGAGTTTATGTGGCGACCGGCCCCTCCCTACTGGTATGAGTGAGGACGAGGGGGCGACGGGCCGGGAGATCTGGATCGAGAAGTACCGTCCGGAGACCCTCGACGACGTGAAAGGACAGGACGACATCGTCGACCGCCTGCGGAGCTACATCGCACAGGACGACCTGCCGCACCTCCTGTTTTCCGGCCCGGCCGGGGTCGGCAAGTGCGTGACGGGCGAGACGCCGGTCCTGACGAACCGTGGTGTCGAGCGAATCGGTGACGTCGTCGTTGATGGAGACGGGTTCGAAGACCCGGACGCGGGGTTGGAAGTGCTGACGTTCCGTGACGACGGCTCGTTCGAATTCACGACGCCGTCGCACGTCTTCGGAAAGACGACGGATGACCTCGTCCGTGTCACGACGCGGGACGGAAACGACCTGACCGTGACGCCGGAACACAGACTCCTGACCGTGGATCACGACGGATTGGAGTGGGTGCGTGCCGGCAACCTCACCGCCGGCACCCGCGTCGTCCGTCCCCGCCGAATGCCGCTCCCCGAGGGCGACGGTCACCTCGACTGGATGGACGCGATGGACGGTGACCGGACCCTCGTTCACGTCACGGAGGCGTTCGCCGCCGATCACGACATCCCGGCCGAGGAGAACTACGTCGGCAAAAAGAAGCGCGTGGTCGCCGGCTTCCGGCGTGGGGAGTCGGTCGCCGATATCGCGGACGCCGCCGACACGACGAAAAAGACTGTCCGGTCGTACCGCCGGACGCTCGACACCGCGCTGGACGAACCGAGCACCGTCTGCTCGCTGTCGTACCTCCGCAATCTCGACGTCCCCCGCGACGAACTGCGCACGCACGTCACCGCCGTCCAGTACGTCACCCGGAACAACCGGCGGTCCGAGCCGATCACGCCACCGTGGGAACTCACGCCGGCGCTGGCGTCTTTCGTCGGGCTGGCCGTGAGCGAGGCCCAAATCGACGGCGGCCGGGTGAAGTTCGACAACACGAACGATGGCCTACTCAATCGGTTCGAAGCCGCCGCCGAGTCGGCGTTCGGGCTCGACCCCCGACGAGGAACACAGGACGACGTTCCGTACCGCGAGCTTCACACGCGGACGCTGACGCACTTCCTCGAATCGTGTTTCGATGTCGTCGACGGGACGACCGGCGTCGGTTCCGCGCTCGTCCGCGCCGACGAGACGAGTCGGGCGGCGTTCCTCCGTGCCGTCTTCGATGCCGAGGCCCACGTTACCGAACACGGGATCGTCGAGTTGACACAGAAGAACGAACACCTCATCACGCTCCTCTCGTACTTGCTCTCGGGATTCGGCATCCCGAGCCGACGCAAGCGCGAGCGGAAGGCGCCGACGAACGGGTCGGGAACCGAACGGGCGTACCACACGCTGTACGTCTCCAGCGCCAGACATCTCGACCGGTTCGCCGACTGCGTCGGCTTCAGTATCGACGAGAAGGCGGATCGGCTTGAAGCCAACGCTGCCCGTGACCCGAATCCGAACGACGATACGGTACCGACACAGGCCGCGGTCGATACGCTCTGTGAGCAGCTTTACCTGACGAAACGCGACTACGTCCCCGACAGTCTGAATACCGACTCCCCCGGTCGCGAGCGGTATCTCGGCTGCGTCGACGCCCTCGTAGACGCGGCGACGGCACGTCTTGACGACGCCCAGCGGGCGCTCGGACGGATCGATGAACTCGCCGCGGACCTCGATGCAGTCGCGGCGGTCCCCGCGACGTGGGTCGGCACGCGCGGCGAACTGGAGCCAATCGAGACGCGCCGAACTCTCGCCGAGCAGGTCGGCGTCCGATCCGACCGCCTGCTGGAGTACGCGGACGGCCGCCGCACACCCAGCAGCGACCGAACCGTCGAACTGCTCGACCGGCTTCACGATGACGGCGTCGACCTCGATGTCGAGCACGTTCGTACGACGCTCCGGAACGCCATCGAGACGCTGGACGTTCCCTACGCGCACGTCGCGGACGGAACGGACATGCTCGGGACGGACGTACAGAGTCTACTCGACGGCGGCAACGACCTCGGTTCGCTGACGCGGTTCCGCACCATCGCGGATCGCGTTCGGTCGATTGCGTCCGGTCTCCCGTCCGCGGCGGTCCTCGACGCACTCACGACGTTACACACGCTCACCAGCGGCGACCTCTACTTCGACGCGGTCGAGTCGGTCGAGTCGGTCGACGAACCCCGGCGCGTGTACGACCTCACCGTCCCCGGAACCCGCAACTACGTCGCCGGTGGCGTGCCGTCGGTGATGCACAACACTACCTGCGCCACGGCCATCGCCCGCGAGGTGTACGGCGACGACTGGCGGGGCAACTTCCTCGAACTCAACGCCTCCGACCA
>ERZ1034486.278-NODE-278-length-14262-cov-4.364679_pt1 | contig 14262 bp, 14 predicted proteins | sample MGYA00520683_ERZ1034486 | MGnify/ENA primary metagenome ERZ1034486 (study PRJEB33760, sample SAMEA4777685) | hypersaline lake metagenome | biome: hypersaline environment; feature: brines | place: Spain | collected 2012-08 | depth 0 m ...
CGTCTGTCGCGCCGTCACGCTTTTGTGACGGAGAATCGTTCGAACACATGTCGTGACTCCGTTACCGAGGGCACGACACGCGAGGTGAGGGCGCTCCAACGCCCTTGCCGCCTTCCGGCGACGACCCGCGCGTCGTACTTTGGCGGAGTAGCTGTTGACTATTGTATCTTGTTGTTGCAAACAGCGGTGGGTGTCGTTGAGAAAAGCGGAGCCTCCAGAGATACCACACTCCACGCGTCTCGGCGCCCTCGTGGCGTTTTCTCCTCGTAGTGTTCGCCACCGGCCGCCTGGCCCACAATGTTGAAGTAGACTGTGGAACCGCGTATACACATGGCGACGAAGTCAGTTCGGATCGACGAAGACCTTTACCGACGGATCGAGGCCCACAAGCGTGACGACGAGACGTTTTCGGAGGCTATCGACCGACTGATCGATGGGTGGTCACTGCTCGATCTGGCGGACACGCTCGACTCGGAGACGGCCGACACTCACCGAGAGGCTATCGACGAGTCGGCAACTGCGGGAACCGAGGCCGTCGAGGAGCTTCTCGAACGGCAGGGGATCGACAGTAAATGATTCTCGACACGAACTTCCTCATCGCGCTCCGGGAGGGGCGCGAGTCGGCGAAGACGGAGGCAGTCGATCTCGAGTCACAGAGCCTTCCACTTCGTGTTCCGACTGTGGTGCTTCAGGAACTCTACGTCGGGGTCGGGGCTGGATCACAGTCGAATCAGAACGCCCGAGCGTACGAAGCCCTCGTGTCGAACAAACCGATCGTCCCGCTTGACGAGAATATCAGCAGGCAGGCGGGCGTGATCGAAGGGCAACACGTTGCTAGTGATACGAAGCCAACACTGGGGTTTGCCGACTCGGTTGTCGCCGCAACTGGGTTGGTCTGTAACGAAGCTGTGGTGACTGACGATACGAGCGACTTTGAGACTGTCGAGGGCCTGAACATCGTGCGTACGGAGACGAGTTCCGAGGCGTAGCAGTCGAAAACTGTCGGGGGCGGTGTGTGATCGCTGTCCCAGTTCACGGGGCCATTTTCGCTAATCTGGCTCTCTGAACGAAGTGTGTTTGCTCGTGTGGTGGTTTCAATTCCGCAGTGGGTTTTCTCCCCGTCGCGACGCGACAGCCACGGCGACCGCCGCCGTGGTGGTCACAACGACTTAGTAGACAGTCCATAGACTGTAGACCGAGATGTCAGAAGCACAGACGGGGTCGGCCGACACCGCAGCGCAGGATTTCTTCGCCGTCCAGACGTTGCTGTCGCGGCCGTCGCTCGCATTTCTTTACACGGACCTGCTCGCCCACTCGCCGACGACGGTCGGCGCGGCACGCGAACGCACGGGAATGGAACGGAGCACTGCGTACAAGTACGCGAACGAGTTGGCGGAACTGGGCGCGGCACGCGAGACAGACGAGCGTGTCGACGGCGCGGCGTTGTGGCAGGCGTCGCCGCTCGTCGGGACGTGGAACGGCGCTGGCGATGTCGAGGTGTCGCCGGCGATGATCGCGGTGTACGGGGCCAGCGACCGCGACGACGACCTGGCGTTGTTCCGGGACCGCCACGGCACGCACGCGCTCGTCCCGGCTGTCGAGGCGACGCTGTCGTATCTCCGCGGGGAGCGCACTCGCCGCGGTGTCGCGGACGCGCTCGGTGTTCCCGCGACCGAGGGGATTGCCGTCTCGCAGTCGATCGAGCGGGTCGTGGCGGTTGTTGCTGGTGTCGATCCGACGCTCGACGGTGAGGCGTTCGCAGTCGAGACACACGAGCGCACCGTGGCGGACTGTCCGTACGTTCCGGTTGGGAACGGGTGAGTTCCTCACGGCTAAACGAGTGAGGTTCTACCTCGTCCCGCTGTGAACTACGTCTCGGTCCTGCAGTGGGTTCTCTCTCCGTCGCGACTTGGTAGTGGGGTCTGGACCGTCTGCCATGCAATAGTTTCAATCCCGTTGTGGGTTTTCTCCCCGTCGCGACCGACAGCTCGTCGAGCGACGACGACTCGACGGGTGGTTTCAATCCCGTTGTGGGTTTTCTCCCCGTCGCGACGCCGCACCGACAGCGACTGTCGGAGGCGGTCGCGGTTTCAATCCCGTTGTGGGTTTTCTCCCCGTCGCGACCTGACGGACTACTTCGTCGACGGGGTTGACCTCCGTTTCAATCCCGTTGTGGGTTTTCTCCCCGTCGCGACTCAGCACTCCAGGTACTTCCGGCGGCGGCCAGACGCTGTTTCAATCCCGTTGTGGGTTTTCTCCCCGTCGCGACCACACGAGTTCGTCGAGTGGGTACTGGGATACTCGTTTCAATCCCGTTGTGGGTTTTCTCCCCGTCGCGACACACCCGACCGTGAACGTCACCGTCTCCCCATTCGTTTCAATCCCGTTGTGGGTTTTCTCCCCGTCGCGACGAGGAGGAGGAGGTGGTGGAGACACACCACGGTCGTGTTTCAATCCCGTTGTGGGTTTTCTCCCCGTCGCGACGCGCCTCGTGCATCCCGCTCATCGTCTCCTGCCCCGTGTTTCAATCCCGTTGTGGGTTTTCTCCCCGTCGCGACCCGTTCCCGAGAGTCTGTCGAACACCGACACGGAGTTTCAATCCCGTTGTGGGTTTTCTCCCCGTCGCGACACGTCGCCGGCGTCGAACGGAGCCTCGCCGTCGTGTTTCAATCCCGTTGTGGGTTTTCTCCCCGTCGCGACGAGACGGGTGGCCCGAGAGAAGGAGGTCAGTCGTGTTTCAATCCCGTTGTGGGTTTTCTCCCCGTCGCGACCGGACGGCCCAGACGAGACGCTGTCCGGCACGCGGCTGTTTCAATCCCGTTGTGGGTTTTCTCCCCGTCGCGACAGGGGGGTCCTTTCGGCGCAGACCACCTATAGTTTGCCCTCCATCGGCGAGAGCCGCACCCGGCTACGTCACCCACCCCTGTACACAGACCTAATAAAGGGTCACGTAGATCACCCCACCACCCGGCCAGTTCCGACGCCGGGCAGACGGGCGCGAGATCACGGCCCGTCGATCCCACGGGCAGCCCCCGAATCGCCCTCGAATCCGATCACATCCACTCGCGGGCGACAGTCTCGCGGAGGGTGACCGCGCCGGCCGCGACCACCAGAAACACCACCGCGGTGGCCGTCCGCGGGCCGGCGAGACCAGTCGGGACGGACACGAAGTAGGTGAGCGCGGTGACGACCGCCAGCGCCGCGAGCAACACCACACCCAAGCCGACGGCGTGGGCCGCCTCGCCCGCGGCCGTCTCCGCGTCGCGGCCCAGCCCGCGCCCCAGTCCGGCGGCCAGTTCGCCGGCGTACCACGCTGCCAACGCCGCGGCGACGGGGACGTACACCGCCAACGGCGGCGCGCCGGTCAGCGCCGCGGTCAGCCCGACTCCGACAACGACCACGCTCGCGATCCCGAAGCCGGCGGCGTCGTCACCGAACGGGCCGAACCGGGCGATCGACGAGAGCACGTGGCCACTCAGCCGGAAGCCGATCGTCCCGAGACCGATCCCGAGCGGCACCGCCACCACGCCGACCGCGGTCGCCGAGAACGGCAACAACGAGACCACCGCGGCCGTTCCGATCGCCGTCGGGAGGATCGCCACCAGCGTCTCCACGACGAACGGGCCGTCGTCGCCGCTGGCCGCGAGAACGAACTCCACCAGCCCCCAGCCGCCGACGACCACCGCCGCGAGCGCGACCGTCCCGACCGCCAGCAACGGCACCACGACGCCAAACACCGCCGCCGCGACACCGCCCGGCCAACCGGGTTGTCCGACCCCGCTCCACAACAGGAACAGCTGGAGCCCCAGTCCGGCGACGAACCCGTGGGGCACCTCCTCGGGCCTGCGGGCGAGGCGGTCGAACAACGCCGGCGTCTCGAACCGGTCGGGCCCGAGCAGTCGCGAGAGCGCTCGGTTGACGAACGGCGCCAGCAACGCGAGCACCAACACCGCCGACTGGAGGAGCACCGCGAGGGTGAACGGCCCGATCCCGACCGCGAGAATCCACTCGCCCAACGCCGCGCCGCCGGCAACGACCGCGACGGCGACGGTGCCGAGCGTGACAGCCGCGACCGTCAGCCCGAGCAACGGGTTGGTCGCCTCCGACAACAACCCGTCAGAGACACCCCACCGCTCGGTGCCGGTGCCGAAGCCGACACCCGCCTCCAGCGCGACCGCGCCGACTGCGACCGCACCACCCGCCACCACGATCGTCTCCGCGACACCACCGACGAACAACCACACGTACGCGACCGGGAGCACCACGCCCGCCAGCGACAGTCCGAACGTCCCGCCACGGACGGCCGCCGTCGCCGCCGCGCTCGCGACCGTCCGGTCACCGACCCCACTGGCGGCCGCCGACTCGTCGCTGACCGTCGGCCCGTCGTCGCCGACCGTCGGTTTGTCGCCGACCGCCGGTTCGTCGTCGACGACCGCGCCGGCGACCAGTTCTCGGAGTCGGCGGTCGTCGACGTGCCACCGAGCCGCCGGCCACAGCAGTGCGCCGCCGACGGCGACGGCCGCCGCGGGGGCGCCGACGCCGACGCCAAACCCAGCGGCGACAACAGCGAGTGTGGTCACCAACAGTGCGACGAGACTCCCAGTCCGTGTCGGACCCGCCTCCGGCGGGCGTGTGGTGTTCATCGTGCCACCTCCGTGCGTTCGACCGCAGTCTCCAGTCTGTCCGTTCCGTCCCAATCGACGACGCGCGCGCCGGCCCGACGGAGTTCCTGTTGCCGCTCGTCTCGCCGAACCGACTCCAACGCCCCGCCGGTCGTCGGCTGTGTCGGGTCCGGCGAGACGACCGTCACCCCGTGTCCGCGTGCGAGCCAGCTCTCGACGGCTTCGACCGGCTCGTCGTCCGTCAGCGGCGAGACGACGAGCAACTGGGCGTCGTCGTCGAGGTGGTCTGCGATGTCCTCGGCGAACCAGAACCCCTCGCGGCGCAACGGCAGTTCCGCCGGCAGTTCGTCCCGGTGATCGAGGAACCGCCGGATCGCCGTCTCCTGTGCCGTCCCCGCGCCTCGCGGCGGGAGATACCCCTCGCCGCGGGCGTGGAACTCCGTCGGCGAGACACCCTCCGAGGCGCTGTCGCGCGGGGGAACGAACCCGCCGTCGGAGTCTTTCACCGCGAGCCCGACCCGGTCGCCGGCCGACAGGAGCGCGGTCGCGAGTTCGGCGGCCGCCGCCCGGCCCCGCTGGCCGGCGTCGCGTTCGCCTGGCTCTGTGACCATTCTGGCACGCGTGCGGTCGTCGACGACCACCACGACCGTCGCGGCCTTCTCCTCGTGGAACGCGACGGTTCTCAGCTCCCCGGTGGAGGCGTAGCGGTTCCAGTCGATCCGGCTGATCGGATCACCCGGCCGGTACTCCCGGCTGGAGTGGAACGCGATCCCCGAGCCGGCGTCGTCCGTCTCGATCCGTCCGGCCAGCCCGGTCGTCTCCGACGACGACAGCGTCGACGCCGTCACCGACACCCGGAGCCGATCCGTGCCTGCCGCGTCCGTGCGCCGCTCGGCGGTGCCGGCCAACGACCGCACCGCGACCGTCGCCGGTTCGAACGTCACCTCCCCGCGCGGAACCCGAATCTCGTAGGTGATCTCGCTGGTCTCGCCGGGCGCGAGCGTGCAGTGTCCGCGTGGGTTGTCCTCGACGACCGCGACCGGATCGGGAACCCCGTCGACCACCCGCACGTCCGGGAGGTGTCGTTCCGACTCGTTCGCGACCCGGAGCGTCACCGTCACCGTCTCCCCCGGCCGCGGGGAGCGGTCGGAGACGTGCCGGTCGACCGTCACCGCCGACTCCGGCGGCGCGGTGACAAGCGCGCCGAACCCGACGACCGACAACGGCAACACCGCCGCGAACAACGCGATCGGGTTGCCTGTGGCCGCACCCGTCCCGGCCAACACGACCGCCAGCAACATCGCGGGCGCGTACCGAGATCGCTCGGTGAGGCTCACTTCTCCACCTCCCATGTGGCGTGGAGTCCGGTCGGACGCACCGTCGACCCCGCAGAGTCGTCCGAGTCAGTCGTCTCGCCGTCCGAGTCGGTCGCCTCGTCGTCGGGCTCTGTCGTCTCGTCGTTGAGCGCTTCCGGCGGCTGCCCGCCGTCGGCTGCCGGTGTCTCCGGGTCGGTTCCGGTGACCCCGTCCGTTCCGGTGACGCCGTCCCCGGCGGTCTCCTCGGCTCTGGAGAGACCCTTAGTCGCGAGACCCGTCTCGGGAGTGTCACGTCCGGGGTCGTCTGGGGCCGCGTCACCGGCGTCGTCGGCCGACTCGGCGGCGCCAGCGAGCGTCGCGCTCGCGGCCGTCGCCGACGCGTCGATCCCCTCGTCCGTCTCGACAGCCGGCGAGACGGTCGCGCGTTGCTCGATCTCCCGAACCGCCGCACGGACGCGCCGGGGTGTGCGCTCGCCCGCCAACCAATCCCGGAGCCGCAGTTCCGGCGGGACAGTCGGCGTCTCACCGTCTGCGAGGTAGGCGGCCGCACGCGGGTCGTCGGTCCACTCCCCGGACGCGACCATCTCGGCGGCAGTCTCCTCGTTGACCCCGCGGTCGGCGGCGACGACCGTCGTCGCCGCCTCGATCAACCGGTCGTGGGCGACGGCGTCACCCGACTGCCCGACGAGCGACGCCTCGGCGATCCGGTCCTCCTCGCCGGCCGCGAGCGTCACCCACGCACCCGGCGGGGTGCCGACGCCGGCCGGCACCCGTTCGGGCGCCGCCTCGCGGACCGTCTCTGTCCAGTCGTCACTCGCGTCCCGGTTCCACCCCAACAGGACGAGCACGACACAGGCGACACCGAGCAGACCCAACACCGGGCGCGCGACCGCCGCCACCGACTGGACGAACCACGCGGGTGTTACTCCCGCGACGGTCGCCGCCGCCGCACCGACGGCCGCCACCGCGACGGCGTCGAGTGCCCGCCGTGGGCTGGGCAACGCGAGCCGACGAACCACCGGGAGCCGTCCGATGCGGGCCCGGAGCCACCCGACGCCCCGACCCAGTGTCCGCCACGCGCGACGGGCCGGGTAATCGGGACGGCTCATCTGTCACCACCCCCGTCACCGTGCGATCCCGAGGTGTCCTCGGTGTCGTCTGTGTCGGTGCTGTCTGCGTCTGTGCCGTCTGCGTCTGTGTCACCGCCGGCCTCGTCACCGTCCGTCTCGTTCCCGGAGTCGTCGTCACGGAGCTGGTTGAACGCGGACAGCGCGGCCGTTCTGGTCTCATCGTCGACACCGCCGGCGTACCGCACCCGACGGAACGCGCCGGTGAGCGTCTCCACCGCCTCGGCCGGGCGGCCGGCGGCGACGGCCGCGCGCGCCAACTCACCTGGTGTCCGCGTCTGGACGCGCCCGACACCCGGGACGTACCCCGGGAAGCGCGCCCACGCCTCGCGGACGGTCGCGGGCGGCTGTGGCCCGTCGTCGTCCGTCGACGGTCGCGCACGCCCACCCGCCCGAGTGGTCGTGTCCGAGGCGTCCGTCGTCACGCTCGATCCGCTCGAACTGGTCGACACGGAGAGCCCGCTGATCAGCCCGGACAACGACAGCGACGGCACCGACAGCGAGGCGACGCCGGCAGCGACACCGCCGACCGCGGCCGCGACGCCACGACCGAACGTCGCGACGCCGCCGAGGCTCGCGGTGCCGACACTGCCGACCAACTGTGCGACTCCACCACCCAGCGACGCGGCGACACCGCCGGTGCTCAAGAGGACCGCCACGGTCGCTCGCGGTACGGCAGCAACGAACAGTCGTACTCGGGGGAGCCGGCCGTCCGGGAGCGCCGCGGCACCGGCGACGGTGCCGGCCGCTGACACTCCGACGGCAGTGAGGAAGGCGACCGCACCCAGGCCGCCGACCCACAACAGCAACACACCGAGACCGGTGCCGTTGTCTGGTGAGCTATCTGCGTAGTTCGACTCGTCGTCGTCGTCCGGCTCCGGGGTCGGCGTCGGCGTCGGTGTGGCCGTCGCCGTGGCCGTCGCCGGTTCGCCGGCACCGCCGGCAGTCTCTGTTGCCCCGTCGAGTGGGGCGAGTCCAGTGCCAGTCGTCCCGTCGGTCGCACCCGCCCGGTCGGCCCCCGGGTAGCTCCCGAAGCCGCCGGCGGGGAACAACGACGCCGTCGCGACGAGGAGGAGGGCGAGCGCGCCGACGGTCACGGCGCGTGCGGGGTCGTGTCCCATCGCGTACAACGTAGGAGGGGGGAAGTATATGTTTTTCCGGACCACACGGTCAGGTGATGGTCTCCCGTACACCCGTTCACCCCACGCTCCGCGTGGCCGCCACGCTCGCGGCGGCGCTGGCGACGACGGTCGCCGTTGCCGTCGGCCTCGCCGCGCTCCTCCGACCGTGGCTGGCCGCCGTGTTGCCGTCCGGCACCGCCGGCACCGCTCTGTTGGCCGGCCTGCTCACCGTCACTCTGGTCGTCGCACAGCTCCGGTCCGTCCGGCGTGGCCTGCTCGACACGCTCGACGCCACGGTCGTCGACCGCGAGACGTACCCCGACCTCCACGCCCGCCTCACCCGACTGGCCGGCACCGCGGACGCGCCGGTCCCCGAGCTGGCCGTCGTCGACAGCCCCGTCCCCAACAGCTGTTCCGTCGCCGGCTCGGCTGCCGGCACGGTCGTCGTCTCGACCGGGCTGGTAGAGACGCTCGACGACGAGGCGTTAGACGCCGTCCTCGCGCACGAACTCGCACACCTCCGCAACCGCGACGCCGCCGTGTTGACGCTCGCGTCGTTCCTCCCCGCGGTCGTCGCCGGCGACTACGCACCCCTCTCGGATCTGGGCGTCGACGACCTCCCGACGGGGCTCCAGTGGGCACTCGGCGGCGCGGTGTTGCTCGCCGGCTACCTCCTCGCCGTCCCGTCATTGCCGGGCACGGCGGGGTCGGTCGCGTCGCTGGGTGCCTACGCTGGCGCGGTGTTGGGTGTGGTCGTCCTCGGCGGGATCGTCCTCGGGGTCGGCGCGACGGTGACGGTGTCGCTGACCCGCCGGCTCTCCCGGCAGCGGGAGTTTGCGGCCGACCGTGCCGCCGCCGAGCTGACCGGCTCCCCGGCCGCGGTCGCGGACGCGCTCGAACGACTCACCGACACCGGGCCGGCGACCGCCGACGCCCGACAGGCGCAGGCGACCCACGTCGCGGAGCTGTCGTTGCTCCCGCACGGGTTCAAGACAGACGACACGGACGAGGCGGACGGCCCACTGGCCGGCGACGATCTCGTTGAGTCGTTCGCGCTCGACACTCGCGCGCACCCGCCGGTCGCCGACCGCGTTGCGGCGCTCGGCGAGACGGCCGCCGCTCGCTCGACGACACCTGCAGACGACTGACGGGGAATCAGTCGGACGCGAACGACTGATGGGGAATGAGTCGAGCGCGGACGACAGACAGAGAATCAGTCGGACGCGGACGACCGACAGCCACTCACCCCCTGCGTCGCGCCCGCCGGGCCGCGTCGACCAGCGTCCGTGCCGCCTCCGCACTGGCCGCGACGCGCCGCCGCGGCAACGGCGGCAACGACTGTCGGAGCCGGATCGTCTCCTCGTCGGCGGTGACGGCGTCGACGGCCCACCACGGGAGGAGCGTGCCGCTGGTTCCTTCAGACCGACCGACGACCAGCCCGTCTTCGAGCACGACCAGCTCCTGGTCGTCGTCACCGACGAACACCGCCGAAGTGACCGCACCGACGAGGATCACGAACAGGTCGGTCTCGGCGGCGAACACCAGATCGACTCCGTACAACGCCACGGCCGACGCGAGGAAGTGGAACAGAAACTGCCGTGTGCGGGGGGTCGTCGCGTCGACACGCGCGAGAACGGTCCCGGCGGCGATCCGGCGGTCGACGAGGTACCCCTCGCCGGCCGACGCGAGCACCAGCCCGGCGAGCACGACGACCATCGGGTACACGCCACCCGGGACGGGACCACCCGCGAGTTGTGCGCGCCCAGCGACGGCAGTCGGCAGGAGAACGGCCAGCCCACCGACCAGGAGGTGACCGCGTCGGTCGACGGCGGCGTCCCGCAGACCAGGCGCCAACGACACCAGCCCGCCACCGACGAGCCCGCCGCCGAGGGCCGCCAGCAGGACGAACGACGCGCCGGTGACCGCGGCGATCCACCCGACGACGGCGCTACAGAGCCCGCCCCAGACGACGGTTGTCGTGTTCGGTCTCAAACTGTCGTTCACAAACGGTTTGTGTCGGCTTCCGACAAAAAATGTCGTGTGATGTCTCGCGGGCGGCGACACCGGTTTCGGGTGCGTCGCGCTCCTCAGATGCGTCGTCGTTCTCGCACCTGTTCGACCGTGCGGCGCGCGCGGTCGGCGGCGACACCGAGTAAGAGCACGGCGACGCCGACGAGTCGGACCCGGGTCCGGGCGCTCGGCTGGGGTTGGAAGTCGACCGCGAGCACGCGGTCGTACCCCCAGGCGGCCGCCGCGAGCAGCCGGCCGGGGACCAACAGGTGGACGACTCCGGAGACGACACACAACACCGTCGCGTACCGCAGGGTGTCGGGGAGGTTCACACCAGTCGATTCACCCCCCGATTGCTAAAACACACGCCTCGGTGTCGGCTCGCGACGCAGGCAGTGTGCGTTCTTGATGGGTAGTGTGTGTGCGCTCGCGGCGCAGGCGGTGTACGCGCTCGCGGCGGCGCCGTTCACCACAGCAACAACAACGCGACACCGGCGGTCGTCGCAATCGCAAGCACGTCCGCGACGAGCCGTGTCCGGCGGTCGACCGTCGCGAGAAACTGGCCCTGGCTTCGTGCCTCCGCCGGCGAGAGAGCGACCCCGAGATCGCCCGCCGACAACGACCCCCACAGCGCACACAACACCGCGACCGGCAACGCGACCACCCCCGAGATCACGCCGGCGACCCGGAGCCCGGCCGCGACGGCGAGAAACGCCAGCAACGGCGCGACGGCGACCAGTCGGATCAGCCACAACGGGCTGTCGTCGTCCAACTCGGCGTCGAACTGCCACAACGGCTCGACGTCCCCCTCCCACTCCGGGAGCGGCGTGACGGTGATCGACAGTCCGGCGGCGGCCGCCGGCACGGCGTGTGCTAACTCGTGTGGGAAGACCACCGCGGCGGCGAGACGACGGAGCGGACGGACCATCCACTCGTCTGTCGGGGACAGACGGGCAAGAGGGCTTCGCGCACCCGCTGCTCGACTCGTCGCCGCACGTCTCAGATCATCGCCTCCACCCGTTCGTCCGGGTGCCGGCGGTAGTAGTCCACCAGCCGGTCGACGTACGTCGCCAGCGGCGGACACCGCAGGTCGGTGTCGGCGAGCGCGCGCTGTGTCGCCGGATTTGCGTACCGCGTCGGGTGGTCGAAGTAGTCGACCGTCGCGGGCTCCGTCGCGACCACCCGGTCGAGCGCCCGCATCCCACGCCGGACGACCGGTTTCGGTGCCGGCACGGCGACCGCGCGCTGGTTCATCGCGTCGGCGACCGCGTCGACGAAGCCAGGGACGGTCGCCGGCGCGGGGTCACACAGCTGGAACGTCTCGCCGGCCGTGTCTGCCCGTCCGGAGAGTGCCGCAATGGCGTCGACGACGAAGTCCCGCGGGACGACGTTCAGCTCCGTCCGCGCCGCGCCCGGGAGCCGCGGGACGACCGACACCGGGCCGGGCTGGGCGTCGAGCACCCGGAAGAAGTGGTACGGGCCGTCGAACTTCCCCGTCTCGCCCGTCCGGCTGTCGCCGACGACGATTGCCGGTCGGTAGACGGTCGCCGGCAGTCCCGTCTTGATCGCCTCCCGAACCGCGACCTCCGCGCGGTACTTCGTCGCCTCGTAGTGGTTGTTGAACGACTGCCCCTCGCGGAGGTGGCGCTCGGTGAACACGCCGTCGTAGCGCCCGCTGACGTAACAGGTGCTGACGTAGTGGAACCGGTCGACCCCCGCGTCGGTCGCGAAGTCGAGCATATGCCGTGTCCCGTCGACGTTGACCGCCTCACCCACTGCGCGTTCGACCGCGAGATCGTACACCGCCGCGAGATGGTACACTGTGTCGACTCCCAGTAACGACGCGCGTGTCTCTCCCAACCCCAGATCCGGCTCCGTGATGTCCCCCTCGACGAGACGAACCGGGGGCAGATCGGCGGACTCACCGCTCCGTTCACTGGTCTCTGTACGCTCACGACCCGCGTCGAGAACTGCGGAGAGCCGTTGTTCGGCCGTCTCGCGGTGGTGTGGCTGGACGAGACACGCGACCGGCCCCTCGCCGCGAGCCAACAGTCGCGGCAGCAACGCGGACCCCAAGAACCCCGGGAACCCGGTGAGCAACACGGTGGCGTCGGTGGCCATCGTCTCACACCGCGTGGCGACCACACTGAAACGTTGCGACCCGCTCGGGGTGTGTCGACCCGGGCGCAGAGATCGACCGGCTCATCGGGCGCAGAGATCGACCGGCTGATATCGGCCGCCGACAGAGCGGGCGTGTGTCAACAGTCGCAGCCTGTCAGATTGCTGTCGCGGATTTGGACATCACCCACAACCGCGCGGTGATCGCCGACCGGATTGCCGGTCTCCCGAGCGAGGTCGATCTGGCCGTCTTCCCGGAGTACGCGCTCACCGGGTTCCTCGGCGACGACCGGCTCCAAGAGGCCGCACTCTCGCGAGACGCACCCGCCATCGAGCGGCTCCGAGACCGCGCCGTCGAGGCGGAACTGGCGGTCACGTTCGGGTTCGTCGAGGCCGCAGGCGGCACACAGTACAACGCCACTGCCTACGTCGCGCCGGACGGCGAGCTGACGGTGTACCGGAAACGCCACCTCTGGGGTGCCGAGTCGGAGTGGCTCACTCCCGGGAGTGAGCCGGTCGTCGTCGACACGCCCGCGGGTCGTGCCGGGATCGTGACCTGCTATGATCTCAACTTCGTCGCGCGGAGCGCGGAGCTAACCCGCCCGGAGATCGAACTGTTGCTCGTCGGTGGCGCGTGGCCGGCGGCCTACACGGAGAACTGGCGACTGCTGTGTCGAGCGCGTGCACTCGACGGCGTTCGCTGGGTCGTCGCGGCCGGCCGAACCGGCGAGGGTGGCGCCGAGACGGACACCCAGTCGTACGGCGGGCGCTCGCTCGTCGCGCGGCCGGACGGCGGCGTCCACCGCGAACTCGACCGCGGGGAACGCGATCTGGTGACCAATCTCGACCCCGAGATGCTCGCCGACCAGCGTTCACTCATCGGTGTGTTCGACGACGCGTGAGAAACCGTAGAGAAGGAACGTCGATCGTCCGTGTTACACTCGACGTCGAGCCACCAGGGTGGCCGCCACGAGCGCAACCGTCGCGACTGTGATACCGAAGCCGGGAGCGCCAGTCGTCGTCTGCTCGGCCGACGGCGCTGTCGACTCGTCTGTCCCCGTCTCGGTCGGTGTCCCGCTTGTCGTTTCGGTCGGTGTCACCGTTCTGGTCGCCGTCTCGGTCGGCGTCGCCGTCTCCGTCTCGACTGCCGCCTGTTCGGCGCTCACGTCGGCGTTCACCACGGCGTAGCTCAGGACAGAGTTCTCGCGAATCTGTTCGCTGTACTCCGTGTCGTTGTAGCGGCCGTACACGTCGATACCTTGCCCCTCGACGGTCGTCGCGGTCCAGCCGGCACGGTCGAAGACGACCGTCGCGGTGCCGGTGTCGTCGTCGAAGGAGACGGACTCGGCGAGCGCGCGGCCGGCCGTCCGGTTACGGACGACGAACTGGTCTGTTGTCGCCGCCGTCTGTTCCGGCATCGCCAGGGTCACCCTCACCGTGTCGGTCGTGGCGTCGACAGTTTCGACGGTCGCCCGACGGTCGACACGGCGCATCCGACCCTGTCGTTCCGGATCGACTTCGAGTGCGGTCAGTTCTGATCTGTTGCGGAGTGTGGCGATCACCGCCTCGTCCATCTTCACGTCCAGCGTCTGTGAATCCGCGACGGACTCCAACGGGTAGTCGGAGCCGCCGTGTGCGATGTAGGAGTTGGTGGCGATCGTCACCTCGTCGTCCGGCTCGACCGGCTCACCGTCGATGTACATCTCGGTGATCCGGCCGTGGCCTTTGTCCACCGCGCCGGCAGACTGGTTCGCCGTCGCGTGGGGGTCCCACTCGAAGTAGACACCGGCAACCTGCGAACCGATCCCCGGCCCGGCGATGGTCGTGCTGTTCACGGTCGCCATCTGGCTCCGGAGGGCTCGTCGGAGCATGCTCCCGTTCGTCTCCATCAGTGTGACACTGTCGCCGAACGACAGCGTCGAGCGCACGTCACCCGCGGTGACGTTCG
>ERZ1034486.283-NODE-283-length-14163-cov-4.103133_pt1 | contig 14163 bp, 9 predicted proteins | sample MGYA00520683_ERZ1034486 | MGnify/ENA primary metagenome ERZ1034486 (study PRJEB33760, sample SAMEA4777685) | hypersaline lake metagenome | biome: hypersaline environment; feature: brines | place: Spain | collected 2012-08 | depth 0 m ...
TTCTTCGTCGAGCGCGGCTCTGGGAACGGTCAGCTCGACTTCGATCCTGGGGACCGCGTCGCCGACCCGATTTCGCTGAAAAGCATCGAGGGCGCGCCCCCACGCATTGAATTCCAGCTCATCGGTCGGAACGGAGAGGGATCGGTCCTCACCCGGGACGAGGCGCTCACGCTCCACGCGCCGGAGGGTGCCACAACTGAATGGGACGTGCACGACGCGTCGAAGCTGACTCCGCTTTCGGGGCTTTCGGGGCGCTACCTGACGGCAGCCTTTCGCGACTCTTCGGGCAGCGATGTGCGCCTGCAGTCGGTGATGTCCATTCCGCAGAGCCTTCCTCCCGGCGGCCTCGAGTTGCCAGTGTCGCTCCAGATGCAGGCGGCCGATTCGGTGGACACCGTCCGGCTGAGTTGGCCCGCATTCCGCAACGTGCCGGACGCCTGGGGGCTGGCACTGTACGACAGCGCGGCGGATTCCACCGTGAATCTCCGCACGAATTCGTCGTACAGCTTTTCCCTCTCCACCTCCAAGGCCCAGTCGGCACCGGCCCCGCGCTCGCCCCTGGCGCTGCCCACCCCGCTTCGTGCAAAGGCGCAGTCGGACAGCGCGCGGTTCGTGCTCACCGTGCAGCCGACTCCCATTCCGGTGGAACTCGCCTCGTTCGAGGCCACTGCCTCGGGGTCGGCCGCGCAGCTCACGTGGGCCACCGCCAGCGAGACAAACAACGCGGGCTTCCACATCGAACGCCGCGGGCCGGAGAGCGACGGATTCGCGTCCATGGGCTTCGTGGAGGGCCACGGCACCACCACCCAGCCCCAGCGCTACCGGTACCGCACGCGTTCCCTGGGTCCCGGGCGCCACGTCTTTCGCCTGCGGCAGGTGGACCTGGACGGCTCCGAAACCCGCAGCGACACTGTCTCGGTGCGCCTGCGCCTCGCCGAGGCGGCCACCATGGCGGTGGCCCCGAACCCGGTGCAGACCCGTGCGACGGCCACGCTCCGCGTGCGGACAGAGCAATCCGTCACGGTGGCCCTCTACGACGTCTTGGGACGACGGGTGCGCACGGTGCACGAGGGCCCGCTTGCCCCCAACCGTGCCCACACCCTCCGGATCGACGCCGATGCCCTCTCCAGCGGGCTCTACCTCCTGCGGGCCAACGGCGAGCGGTTTCAGGAGACGCGCCGCGTCACCGTCGTCCGCTAGCCGAGCCGGACGGGCGTCCCCCCGAGCCGCCCTGGCCTCTCCCCTAGCCCCCGCACGCCCATGCCCGGAACCACGCCCGTAATGGTTTTCTCTGTTGAACCGCGCACGCTCTCGGTCGCTTTGGCGGCCGCAGGCGCCCTCATTCTGGCCGGTGCCCTGGGGGAGATTCGGGCGCAGCACAGCCCCCACGCCCCTCCCTCGGCAGTGCCCTCCCCCTCGGGCGGTGCCGTGGGCCCCTCTCCGCACTCGCCCGGTCGCCCGTCGTCCCAGATTCCGGGCGCGACCCTTCCCGAAGCGTTTCGCCCCACGGCGCCTCCGTCGTCGCCCCCCACGTCAGGCGCTTCCCGTCCCCAGTCTCACTCCGGCAGCTCCCAGTCTCCTCATCTGCCCATCGCTCCCACGCAAGTTCCGGTTGACGGGGGCCTTGGATGGCTTGCGGCCGCGGGCGCCGCCTACGCCGCGCGCCGGCTGCAGAGGCGCTCTTCGCCCGGGGACACGCCGTCGTCTCCTGCCAACACGTGACCTACGCCTCTCTGCCGTCCGCCCGGCGTCTCTCTCCGGCGGACCAGTCCCGTTTGCACATCGCCCGAACACAGCCCCTTGGCCCATGCCTCTTCCCTCCGCGTACGGCCCCGACCGCAGCCTGCTTCTCGCCATCGCAATTCTCCTGGGCGGGGGCCTCTTCGCCGGAGCCGTCCTGTACCTTTTGAATTCGACCGCGGGCACAGTGGCGGAGTGGCACCGAGCCCGCCTGGCCGAGGCAAACGCGCAGGAACGGGCCCGTGTCGAAACGATGCGGCCGGCAGAGCCCCCTCTGTCCTCCGGCCGTCCTCTGGGACGCCAGCCCGGCCTGCGGCTGCCGCCGCCCCCTGCCGTTCCGCTTTGGAACGCGCAAGGCGCTTCCGATCCTCCGCCTGCCCAGCCGCCCGAGTTTCGACCGGACCTCCGCTACGGCGCCCTCAGTCCATCCTACGAATCCTCCGCCGCCCCCAACGGGACGGCTCTCTCAGGACCTTCGGAGGGGCCTCGCTCCGTCGACGGGGAGACGTCCTCGCTGGCAGACGCGCCGTCCCTGACCGCGGACCTTGGGACAGGACCGTCGGGCGGGCACGGATCATGGCGGTCGGAGGTGGACGAGTTGGGGCGTCAAGCCCGTGCCCTGAGCGGCGAAATCGCCCGGCTGAATCGGGCTCGTTCGGCCGGACGGTCCGAGCCGCTCTCGCAGTCGGGCGGCCCCTCCGGTTCGTCAACAACAGCCGGCTCCTCCCCCTCTCCGTCGTCGGGCGCTCCTCCCAGCACGCCCGGCCCTCCGTCACAGGTGCCCGTCGACGGAGGCCTTGGGTGGCTCGCGGCCGCGGGCGCCGCGTACGCCGCCAATCGACTGCGCAAGGAACACAAGGAACGCGGATCGGACGACGAGACAGCGTAGCCCTGCGCTACGGGCAGCGGCTTCACCTCGCCCCTCTCTTTTTCCTGAGCGGCTCCTCCCATGCGACTTCCCTCTCCGTACGGCCCGGACCGAAGCCTTTTTCTCGCCGCAGGCATCTTGTTCGGCGGAGTGCTCTTGTGCGCCGGGGGCGCGTACGTGCTTCTGTCATTCAGCCCGGCCGGCCCCCCGTCTGTGTCGGAGAATTCGGTGCGTGCTTCTCGACCTAGTCCTGCGGGCTCGCCGGCGCCCCAGCGCCGCGTCCCCATTCCGCACCCGCCAGGCGTCCAGGGCCCCACTCTCTCTCAACAGCCCCCCCGCAGTTCGAGCGTGCCGTCGGCCCCGCTCATGCGGTCCATTCCCGAGCCGGACCTCAGCGTTGCCGGTCCTGCTGAATCGGGCCCCGTTCTTGCCCGCCCGAAGAGCAGCCTCGGGACGCCGGGCGGGACGAGCGGGAGCCCTGCGCCTCCGGCACCGTCGCCGGGCGCGACGGGGGGACGCGTGAGCATTCCGTCCGGGTCGTCTGTTCTGGAGGACGCGTCTGGACGAGCGGAGGTTCAACGGCTGGGCCGCCAGGCACAGGCCCTGAGCGGCGCAATTGCCCGCCTCGATCGGTCGCGTGAGGCGTCGGCGTCGTCCTCGTCCTCGAACAACAGCGCTGGGGCGTCCGCCGCTTCCGCCTCGTCCCAGCAGGCTTCGAGCGGTGCCCCGGGCACGCCCAACGCCCCTACGCAGGTGCCGGTCGACGGTGGACTGGGGTGGCTTGCGGCAGCAGGGGCGGCCTACGCCGCCGGCCGGTTGCGAAGGCGCACCAATGCGGGGCCGTCTGCCTAACCTCTCCGGGCGTTCTCGTGCGGGAGTACGTGCTTGTGCGGGGGTGCGTGCGCCCCGCATCCGGGCGCGTCCGGGTGCCCCCGACGGAGCTCCCTGCACGGGCGGGGTTTGCCCCGTCGGAACGTCCCCCGCAGCTTTTCGTCGGGATACGGCGTCATTTTTTGACACGGCCCCTCCTGCACGCCTGTGGCCTCTCTCGATGCCCTCCGCGAGTACCTCAACGCACTGGTCGACCGGCACGAGCAACCGAGCTTTATCGACGACGATCCCATCTCTATCCCCCATGCGTTCGATGCCCCCCGCGACCAGGCCGTCATCGGGTTCTACGCTGCTCTCTTGGCCTGGGGACGCCGGGACGTGATGCTGCGGAAGCTCGAAGCGCTCTGCGAACGCATGGACTACGCCCCGTACCGGTTTGTCCGGACGTTCGACCCGGAGCAGGACGCCGGCGCACTCGACGGGTTCGTGCACCGCACCTTCCAGCCCGTCGATGCGCGCTGGCTGACTGCCAACCTGAGCGCCGCCCTGGAGCGCCACGAAACCATGGAGGGGCTGTTTGCCGCGCACCGCCCCGCCCCGTCGGACACAACGGACGCCTCTCCCGTGGCGGCCCTGCTACAGGGGGTCAGCACGACGCTTCTCACAATTCACGACGAGACGCCTCAGCGCCTGCGGAAGCACCTGGCGCGGCCGGAGGCGGGAAGTGCCTGCAAGCGGCTCAGCATGTACCTACGCTGGATGGTGCGCCCCGGCCCCGTGGACCTCAACCTGTGGTCCATACTGGAGCCTTCCGAGCTCATGCTCCCGGTGGACGTGCACGTGGGACGACAAGCGCGGGCGCTGGGGCTGCTAGAGCGCAAGACCAACGACTGGAAGGCGGTCCGGCGCCTCACGGCCATCTGCCGCCACTTCTGCCCCTCGGACCCGGCCCGGTACGACTTCGCGTTTTTCGGGGTGGGGGCTCAGGACGAGTCGCTCGACGCGCGGTTTACGGGCGCCAACCGAGTGGACCGCAGTTCGTTGCCCACGCCCCGGTAGCCACTCTTGTGGTAGAGGACTGCGCCGCGGTCCGGGCGCTGTTCCGCATCTTCCACGAGGCCCACGTACAGTTCATGGTCGCCCGCCGGGATGGAGTTGTGAGGCCGGCACCGCAGCACGGCCGATCCGCCCTCCAAAATGGGGGTGCCATCGGGATCGCGGGTGTGGGGCACAGCCTCAAACTGCTCCGGACCGGTAAGGTCGGGCACGGCGAACTGCTTGGCCAGGTGGGCCTGGTCTTCCCCCAGCACGTGCACGGCGAACCGCTGGCACGCCTCCATCACGTCGAACATGCGGGCCTCGCGGTCAACGTTGAAGCTCACGAGCGGGGGGTCGAGCGCGACGCTCGCAAAGGAGCCGATCGTGATGCCGCGGGCCTCTTCGGGGCCTTGGGCAGTGATGACAACGACGGGCGATGGCACCCGCCGCATCGTAGCGCGAAACGTGCTCGGGTCCTCAGCCATGGAGCAACGGCCTCAATGCGTGCAGTCGAGAACGAGTTGAGGGCCATGCCCCAGCGGCACTGCGATGGGAAAAGCCCTAAAGTAGACGCGTTAAATGGCGTGAGCGGCCAGCCGTTCGGTCCGCGGCACTCTGTTACAAAATGGTGTCCGTTACGAAAAAACGTCGGAGACGCGGCGGAAAAACGACTTCTCGGTCTTCTGGTCACCGGGCTCGGGCTGGAAGTGGTCGTGGTCCTGCAGCTCTTCGAGCAGGTTGCGTTCTTCGGTCGTAAGCTCCTGCGGCGTCCACACGTGCACGCGGATCATTTGGTCGCCCTGCCCGCTGCCCTCAAGGTCGGGCAGGCCGCGGCCACGCATGCGAAGAATCTTGCCGGCCTGCACGCCCGGGTCCACTTCCAGACGCGCTTGCCCGTCCAGCGTGGGAACGTCCACCTCGGTGCCGAGGGCCGCCTCGGGAAAGGACAGGTGGAGGTCGTAATAGATGTCGAGCCCGTCTCGCTCGAAGTGTTCGTGGGGCTTTTCCTCAATCTCGATGCGCAGGTCGCCAGCGGGCCCGCCACGAAGGCCCGCATTGCCGGCCTCGGAGAGCGTGAGGTAGTTGCCCTCCATCACTCCCGGGGGCACGTTGATTGAAATGGTCTCTTCGCCCTGCACGCGGCCCTCTCCTCCGCATTCGTCACACAGGTCTTCGATGATGCGCCCGTCTCCCTCGCAGCGGGGACAGGGCTGCACGTTTACCATCTGGCCGAACACCGACCGGGACACCTGGCGAATTTCCCCGGTGCCGTCGCACTTGGGGCACATGGAGAAGTTTTGCCCGCCCATGCCGCCCTCCGCCCCGGTGCCGTCGCACGACTCGCATTCCAGGTACTTCTGGAGCTTCAGGTTTTTCTCCGTGCCCTCGGCGATCTCTTCGAGCGTCAGCGGGAGCGACACTCGCAGGTCGCTGCCGGGCCGGCCACGGCCACGGTCCGACCGTCGGCGTCCCCGCCCGCCCCCACGGGCACCGCCAAAGATCTCGTTGAAGGCATCGAAGATGTCCTCCACGTCTCGGAAGCCGCGGGCGCCCCGACCGCGGCCGCCTCCGCCCCCGTCGTCTCCAAGCCCAGCGTGGCCAAACTGGTCGTACCGCTGTCGCTTTTCGGCATCGGAAAGCACCTCGTACGCCTCCGAGGCCTCCTTAAACTTCTTTTCGGCCTCCGGATCGTCCGGGTTGCGGTCCGGATGATACTCCATCGCCTTTTTCCGGTACGCCTTCTTGATCTCTTTTTCCGAGGCGTCTTCGTCCACCCCAAGAACGTCGTAGTAGTCGCGCGGCATGTGCAGTGCGGGTTCGTTGCAGAAAAAAACACGTCGCCAAGCCCCTTCTCGGCACCACGCGGGGCAGCAGTGGGGCTGCCGTGCGACGGCCCGGAAGGGCAGCGTGGCGGGAGCGCAGCTAGTTGGTGGAATCGTCGGACGGCTCAGCGGCCACGACGACGCGGCTGTGACGAATGACGCGGTCGCCCATGGTGTATCCCTTCTGCACCTCTTCCAGGACCGTGCCCGGCTCGGCATCGGCCGACGGCTGCCGCATCATCGCTTCGTGCAGCTGTTCGTCGAACGGCTTCCCCTGGGCCTCGATGGGCTCCACCCCCAGGGACTCGAGCTGATCCTGAAACTTTTGGAAGACCATCTCGACCCCTCCCTTCAGAGACTCGTAGGCCGCTTCGGGGTCGTCGGCGTCGTCGAGGTCGCGGGCCGCGTCGAGAGAACGCTCGAAATCGTCTAGTACTTCGAGCATCGCTTCGAGAACAGTCACCTTGCCCGCTTCACGCCGGCGCTTTTTCTCGCGGTCCATGCGGCGCCGGTAATTGTCGAGCTCCGCCGCCTTGCGGAGCAGACGGTCGTTGAGTTCGTCGCGCTCTTCTTTCAGGGCCTCCAGTTCTTCTCGGAGGCGCTCCACTTCTTCGGGGCGGTCTTGTCCGTCTTCGTCGACGGCTTCCGCTTCGGTGGCCTCCGCGCCGGCGGCCTCCGCATCGGGAGGCGAGGACGGCTCGGCGGCGGCAGGCTCGGCGGTTTCTGCGTGGGGGTCGTTGGCGTCTCGTGTGGGTTCGTCGGTCATCGGGCGGCCGTTGGTCTGGTCTGTGCTCACGGGAAAAATGGAAATGACAAAGACGGCGGCAGACACGAATGGTCGCCGGCCCAAGCCAGCGACCTGAGCGCGAGGCTCTCCGGGCCCGCGTGTGGATTGTACAGCAGAGTAGCCCTTCGATTCGGACAGTGGGACGTTTCCCTCAAAAAGGCTCGGCGCGGACATCTTCCGCCCGTAGGCTCTTGCGTGTGGACACGCCTCCGTGCCACCGTGTGCGACGTCGCGCCAGTTGGGACGTCGCGCCCGCTAGGAGGACTCGGGGGCGTTTTCAACCCCATCGTCTTCCGACGGCCGGTTCAGGACCGTTGCCATGTTTTCGACGAGGGCGACGGCGCGGCCGTAATCCATTCGCTTCGGGCCGATAACGCCCAGCGAGCCGACGGTATCGCCGAGCTGGTAGGGGGAGAGCACGATGGAATAGTTGCCCATTTCGTCCTCTTCGGCCTCGCTGCCAATCCGCACGACGGCCTGTCCCACTGCGTCGGGGTTGGCCTCGAACAGGTTTTCGAGCACCTGCACAACACGGTTCTCGTCCTCAATGGTCTCGATGAGCTGGCGCACATCATCCGGCTCCTGGAATTCGGGCTGGGTGAGAATGTTCTGCGTCCCGTCGAACTGCAGGCGACCTTCATCTGGCTCGCTGAACAGGAGGGACGCCTCGTCCAACACAAGCTGCACCAGCCCTGTCTCGTCGGGCAGGTCTTCGAGGCGTTCGCTGTAGGTGTCGCGGATCTCGCGGAGGGTGAGCCCCGCAATGCGCTCGTTAAGCAGCGACACGATCCGATCGATCTTGGCCCGCTGCAGATCGGGCTCAAACCGCCGGACAACCGTCTTTACAAGCCCGCCTTTCAGGCTCAGGACGAACATGATGCGCGCACTGGAGAGCGGAACCACGTCGAGCCGCTCCAAGACCGCAGTGGAGAGGCGCGGCGAGAGGGCAATGCCGAGCAGATTCGTGAGCTTGCTCAGCAGGCGCGTGCTCTCACTCAGCAACTCGTCCGTGTCCCCCACCATGCGGGCAAGCTTTACCTTGAGCACTTCTCGCTCTACCTCCGACAGTTCGGGCGTGTCCATTAGCTCGTCTACGAACGTGCGGTAGCCAAGCTTGGTCGGGATGCGCCCGGCCGAGGTGTAGGGATGATCGAGGTAGCCCATGTCCTCCAGGTCCGCCATGGTATTGCGGATGGACGCCGCGCTGAGATCCACGGCGCTCTCTTTGGCCAGCGAACGGGACCCTACGGGCCCGGCCGTGTCGACGAATTTCTCCACGACCAGGCGGAGGATGTTGCGTTCTCGGTCGCTGAGCGAGGGGCGGTTGTCGGTGTGTTCTACGGGGCTCACGGTACTCTGAGGATGATGCGCACGCAGGTGTCCGGTCACGTGGCCTGTCTGTCCTCCTCGGCGGGCGTGCTCGGTGGGCGCCGCGAAGGGGCGAAGAGGGGAAAGCCCGTGGGGGAGTTGTCAGACAATAGCCGGTTTGTGTACTTGGTGCCTGGTTTTGAGTTTCCCTCGGGGCCCGCCCTCTTCCGTTCCCCCGTACGGCTTTGCGCAAATGCCGTCGCGAACGAGAAGCGGTCGGGGCCGGGGAGACGCGTGCCTCCCGAACGGCCCGCTCGCCGGGGTGCCAGGGGCGTGCTGCGCGTTCCAAGAGGGACGAAACGGTGCCCCCCCTTCCGGGATACACATGCAGCGGCGATGTCTCCGGCCCCCGCCCTTTGCATACCCTCCCGACCTGTCCCCCCTTTCCCATGCGCTTTCTCTCTACCCTGGCCGCCAGCGTGATCGGAACGCTGCTGGCGTTTGGGCTCGTCGTCTTCTTCTTTGTGTTCTTTTTCTTCGCCCTGTCGCTGTCGGCCGGACAGGCGCCCACCGTACAGCCCGGCTCGGTGCTCACGGTGCCGCTGCAGGGGGACGTTCCCGAGCGCGTGACCGACGATCCCTTCCAGCGGGCGTTTGGGGGCGGGCCGGCCTACGACCTGCGCGACCTGCAGGCCTCGCTCCGCAAGGCACGCTCCGACTCGCGCATCCAGGCCGTGTGGCTGCGGCTGCAGGGCCTTTCGGCCGGCTGGGCCACCCTCGAAGAGGTGCGGCAGTCCGTACTGAAGACGCAGCGAAGCGGCGTGCCGGTCATTGCCTCCAGCGACGAGTTTGGGATGTCGGAAAAGGGGTATTTCGTGGCCAGCGCGGCCGACAGCGTCTTCACCGCCCCGCAGTCGCCTTTTGAGTACAACGGCTTCGCCACCATCCTCAGCTTTTTCGACGGCACCTTCGAGCGTCTCGACGTGGAGCCGCAGCTGATCCGGGCGGGCAAGTACAAAAGCGCCGGGGAACCGTTTATCCGCAAAGACCTGTCGGACCCGAACCGCCAGCAGCTGTCGGCCCTCTTGGAAACGGTGAACGACCGGTTCATGACGACGGTCGCGGATGCGCGGGGGCTCTCGGCGGAGGCGCTCAACGAGCTGGCGGACGAGGAGGCGTTTCTCACAGCAAAAACGGCGGTCGACGAAGGCCTTATCGATGGGCTGCGCTACGAGGACCAGGTACGCGATCGTCTGCGCTCGATGGCCGGCAACGGAATGACGGACGACCTGACGACGATTTCTATCGACTCCTACCAGCGGGTTTCGGCTGCGTCGGCCGGCCAGTCGTTCACCGGGACGGGGCAGGTGGACATCGTCTACGCGGAAGGCAACATCGTGACGGGGTCCACGGACGACCAGGTGCCCTTCGGCGGGGGGCAGGCCCTCGGGTCGACCGACCTGACGAAAGCCCTGGAGACGGCGCGCACGAGCCCGACCACAAAGGCGGTAGTCGTGCGCGTGAACTCGCCGGGCGGGAGTGCCGCGGCCTCGGAGGCCATGTGGCGGGCCGTAGCACGCACCTCCGCCGAGAAGCCCGTCATCGTATCGATGGGCGACGTGGCCGCCTCGGGCGGATACTACCTGGCCGCGGGGGCCGACTCCATCGTCGCCGACCCCACGACCACGACCGGTTCCATCGGGGTGTTTGGGCTTCTCGTTAACGCCCAGGAGTTTTTCGAGGACAAGCTGGGGGTCACGTTCGACCGCGTGCAAACCAGTCCGTACGCCGATCTGTACTCGCCCACCAAGGCCCTCACGGAGGGGGAGCGAGGCATCCTTGCCCGCTCCATCGACCAGACGTACCAGACCTTCTTGCGGCGCGTAGCCGATGCGCGGGGCCTGTCGGTGGCGCAGGTCGACTCGGTGGCGCAGGGCCGCGTGTGGTCCGGGCGCGATGCAGCGCGGGTGGGACTCGTGGACACCACTGGCACCCTGGCCGACGCCGTGGCGATGGCCGGGCAGGCGGCGGGGCTGGGCGAAGGGCCGTACCGCACCCGCGTCCTTCCCCGCCCCAAGACGTTTCTACAGCGCTTCAGTCAGCAGTTTGCGGCGCAGGCCCGGCGGGCGTGGCGATCGGCCACGATGGGCACGGTGGACGAAACCCTCTGGCAGAAGCGGCGACTGCTCAACCGCATGATTGGCTCGGAGGGGGCGATCCAGACGCGCCTGCCCGTTACGCCGACGATTGAGTGAACGGAACTCTTTGCGTAAACAGCCCCCCTGCGTGAATGAGACTCTTTGCGATTCCACAGGGGCTAGGAGGCCGGCTCCGCTTCGCGGGGGACGAGAACGGTGCCGTCCATCGAGTCGGGAATTTCTTCGTTGAGAAGGGCAAGAATGGTGGGGGCTACGTCGCCCAGCTTGCCGTCCTGCACCGGCCCGTCGAAGCCGTCCTTTAGGATGATGTGCGGGACGAGGGCGGTGGTGTGAGCCGTGTGGGGGGATCCGTCTGGGGTCTTCATCTTGTCGGCGTTGCCGTGGTCGGCGATGATGCTGACGGAGTAGCCGCGCTCCCGGGCGGCCTCTACAACCTGCCGCGTACACTGGTCGACGGCCTCGCAGGCGTCTACCGCGGCGTCAAAGTCTCCGGTGTGGCCCACCATGTCGGGGTTCGCGAAGTTGAGGACGGCGAGGGTGTAGTCGTGGTCCCGAAGCGCCTCGCTCACCCGGTCGGCGAGCTCTGGGGCACTCATTTCGGGTTGGAGATCGTAGGTAGCCACCTCGGGGGAGGACACCAGGATGCGCTCTTCGTGCTCGAACGGCTCCTCCCGTCCGCCGTTGAAGAAGTAGGTCACGTGGGCGTATTTCTCCGTCTCGGCGGCCCGCAGTTGCCGCCCGCCCCGCTCGCTGATGACCTCCCCGAGCGTCCCTTCCAGGTTCAGCTTATCAAACGCGATCGGCAGGTCGAACGCGTCGTCGTAGGGCGACATCATTACGAACTCGAGACCGTCGAGACGGCCCCGTTCAAAGCCCTCGAAGCCGCCCCCCGTGAAGGCGCGTGTCAACTGCCGCGCCCGGTCGGAGCGGAAGTTGTAGTAGATCACCGCGTCGCCGTTCTCCACGCGGGTGCCGTGGTCGCCAAACGCGTCCTCGTCGTCGACTCGAATCCGGCGCGGCTCCACGAATTCGTCGGTCACCTCGTCCTCGTAACTGGCCTCCAGGGCCGCGACCGGGTCGTCAAACACCTCTCCCTCGCCCTCCGTCAGCAGCCGGTAGGCACGCTCGGTGCGGGCCCATCGCTCGTCGCGATCCATGGCGTAGTAGCGCCCCACGACGGAGACGAGCCGCCCCACCCCGATCTCGTCGGCCTTTTTCTGAAACTGCCGCACGTAGTCTACGCCGCCGTGCGGATCGGTGTCGCGCCCGTCGGTAAAGGCGTGGACGTTCACTTGGGCAGGATCGAGGCCCTCGCGCCGCGCCAGCTCCAGCAGGCCGTAGAGGTGCTCCAGGTGGCTGTGCACGCCGCCGTCCGAGAAGCAGCCCATCAGGTGCAGCTTTTGGCCGTTCGCCTTCGCGTGCCGGGCGGCGCCGACCAGCGCGTCGTTTTCGAAGAAGGAGCCGTCCTCAATCGCATTCGAGATGCGGAGGATTTCCTGGTGGACGATGCGCCCCGCTCCCAGGTTCGTGTGGCCGACCTCCGAGTTGCCCATTTGTCCTTCGGGCAGGCCCACCTCCAACCCCGATGCTTTGAGGGTGGCGTGCGGATGTTCGTCGTACAGACGATCCACAAACGGCGTGTCGGCCGCGTCGACGGCGCTCACCGAGGGGTCTTCGGCCAGGCCCCAGCCGTCGAGGATGAGAAGGAGATGGCGTTTGGAGGCGTCCATTGTCGGAAGGGGGTAACTTGTGGGGGAATACAGGGTTGTGGCAGTGTTGTAGAGCCGCGTTGTAGAGCCGCCCCGCCGGGACGACTTTCTAAAAATTTTTCGGTCCTCCGCACGCTCACACGTCCAATCGCAACTACCCGTTCACTCGATAGTCTTTTACCTGCTTGGTCGGCTCGCCAGTGGTGGTGCGCAGGACCTGCATGGAGCCGCAGTGGGGACAGGCGATTTGTTCGAGATCGTAGCGGTCGACGTGGGTATCGGGGTTGTCGAAATAGTGATCGCTGGTGCTGCAGTAGAACCTGCCCGCCGTGCTGTCGAGGCCATCGATCGGGTCGGGACGCTTCCGGAGGCGATCGTAGTGCTTGCAGGCCTCGGTCAAGGGGCAGTCGTGGCAGTCCGGGGAGCGAGCCCTGCACGTGTAGCGCCCGTGCAGGATGAGGAGGTGGTGGGCCTCGCCCCAGTCTTCTTTCGGGATGACGCGCTTGAGCTGCTGCTCCACCTTCTTCGGCGTGGTGGCATTTTCCTTGACGAGTCCGATGCGGTTGGACACGCGGAAGACGTGAGTGTCCACCGGAAGCGCATCGGCGTCGTGCGCCACCTGGGCCACCACGCGGGCCGTCTTGCGCCCCACCCCCGTCAGCGTCTCTAGATCGTCGATGGTGTCGGGAATGCGGCCGCCGAAGTTTTCCACCACCTGGCGCGCCATCTTGGCGAGGTAGCCGGCCTTGTTGTTGGGGAAGGTGATGGACTGGATGTACGGGTAGATGTCGTCGGGCGTCGCGCCGGCGAGGTCCTGGACCGTCGGGTAGGCCTCGAAGAGATCGGGGGTGGCCCCGTTGACGCGCTCGTCGGTGCACTGGGCCGACAGGATGACGGCGACGAGGAGATGGTACGGCGTCTCGTATTCGAGTTCGGTCGTCGGGCGGTCGATGCGCTCCCGAAGGTGTTCGAGGACAAACGCGGAACGGTCGGCTCGGCCCACGGCGGCGGCGGGATTGGTTCGCGGAAAAATGACCGTGCGTTGAACCCGCCCGGGGGCCGAACGTTCGAGACGAGTGTGATTTGCTCTACGCTTCACGCCGGCCCCGAATGACCTCCGCTGTCCCCTCTCGCCCCCTCTTTGCCCTTCTTCTCGCGCTGGTCTTGGTGGGCGGCGCACCGCCGAGTCCGGCCCAGCCCTCGCAGTTGTCGGCGGAGTCGGAGGTGTCGATGGTCACCATCCTGCCCGGCGAGCCGGTGTACTCGATGTTCGGGCACAGCGCCCTGCGGGTGCACGACCCGGTCCTCGGCGTCGATCGCCTCTATAACTACGGCACCTTCGATTTTAGCGATCCACTGTTCATTCCCAAGTTTGCGTACGGCCACCTGCGGTACTTTCTGAGCGTGGTGCCCTACGACGCGGCGCTGCGGGCCTACCAACGACAGCGACGGCCCGTTCTGGAGCAGACGCTCGCCCTCACCCGCGCACAGCGGACGCAACTGTTTCGCGCTCTCGAACGCAACGCCCGGCCCGAGAATCGCTATTACCAGTACGTTTTTTTCTTCGACAACTGCTCCACCCGCGTGCGAGACGTGCTGGAGCGTGCGCTGGGCCCGGCGGTGCAGTTCCCCCCCCGCCCGCACCCACAGGAAACGTTTCGGCACCTGCTGGACCCCTACGCGGCCAACCTGCCGCTCGTGGACCTGAGCTTCGATCTGGCGCTGGGCACGCCGTCCGACCGCCGTCCGACACCGCGCGAAGCGCATTTTCTGCCAGACTATCTGTTTCGGGCCCTTGAGAATGCCACCCTGCAGACGCCCGACACGACCCGTGCCTTGGTGGCTGAGACCGACACGGTGCGCTGGATCGAGGGCTACGAGGCCACCCCCTCGGCCTTTC